>Ga0207421_10001775_pt1 | contig 27494 bp, 27 predicted proteins | sample SodLakKL_010_SED_4_FD_187542 | JGI IMG/M metagenome (GOLD analysis project Ga0207421, IMG submission 187542) | Alkaline sediment microbial communities from Lake Tanatar, Kulunda Steppe, Russia - 8KL_010_SED (SPAdes) (version 2) | ecosystem: Environmental > Aquatic > Non-marine Saline and...
CCTCCCGGTCCAACCTCCGGAGGGGTGTGGTCCTCCTTTTCACCTACATACCACTACATTTCAAACCAACTAGAAAAGGATTTCAGTAGAGCCAAAAATAAACAAACTCGGTCAATAATTCTATACACCATCGACTTTTTATTGCATTCATTAACTAACAGAACGATCCCAACAATTCCAAACCCCAGTTTTCGGCCACTATTTTCCCTTTACTCATTATATATATCATAGTTTGCCGAAGTCAATTAAAAAGCTCAATATCAGTACCGTAATGGAAGAAAACAGGGTACTTTTTTTGAATGACGATGTAATGATAATATTAATAGACTGACGATCGATAAAATTTTTAGAGGATTAACAATGCAAGATTCAGAAGACGTTAGAGCTAGAAATATTTTGAAGGATGATCCTGAATGGTATAAGGACGCTGTCATTTACGAAGTTTCCGTCCGATCCTTTAAAGATTCGAACGCGGACGGGATCGGCGACTTTACTGGACTCACTCAAAAGCTTGACTATTTGGAGGATTTGGGAATAAACACAGTCTGGCTTTTGCCGTTCTATCCCTCCCCACTCAAGGACGACGGTTACGACATATCGGACTATTACGGAATACACTCCGATTACGGAGACCTTGAGGATTTTAAAGAATTTATAGACGAGGCTCACAGTCGTGGAATCAGAATAATTACGGAATTAGTTTTAAACCATACTTCCAATCAACACCCCTGGTTCCAGAAATCTAGAAGCTCCGAGCCAGGTTCGAAATGGAGAGATTTTTACGTTTGGAGCGACAGTCCAGACAAATATTCCGACGCCCGAATAATATTCCAAGATTTCGAATCTAGCAACTGGGAATGGGACTCAAAAGCTCAGGCATATTATTGGCATCGATTTTACTCGCACCAACCGGATCTAAACTACGACAGCCCTCAAGTCCGCGAGGAAATGTTGGGCGTCATCGACTTTTGGCTGGGTCTCGGCGTAGACGGGATGAGATTGGACGCCGTTCCCTATCTTTACAAGCGTGAGGGAACGAACTGCGAAAACCTACCGGAAACTCACAAATTCCTGAAAGAGTTGAGAGACTACGTGGATAGAAATTTTGAAAATAAAATGTTGCTGGCCGAGGCCAACCAGTGGCCGGAAGACGCCGCCGCCTATTTTGGTGAGGGTGATGAGGTCCACATGGCCTACAATTTTCCCTTAATGCCCAGGATGTTTATGTCCATAAAGATGGAAGACCGTTTCCCGATAATCGATATTTTGGAACAAACACCTAAAATACCCGAATCCTGTCAATGGGCTATTTTCTTGAGAAATCACGACGAGCTAACCCTCGAAATGGTCACCGATGAAGAAAGGGATTATATGTACAGAGTCTATACGGAAGAGCCTCAAGCCAGAATAAATCTTGGAATACGACGCAGGTTGGCTCCGCTCTTGGACGGGGACAGGAGAAAAATAGAGTTATTGAATATACTCCTTTTCACACTTCCCGGGACCCCGACCATATATTATGGTGATGAAATCGGCATGGGGGACAATTACTATCTCGGGGATCGAGACGGAGTCAGGACTCCAATGCAATGGAGCCCGGGGAGAAACGCAGGATTTTCCAACGCAAACCCTCAAAGATTACACTTACCTGTAGTTACAGATCCAGAGTATCATTACGAATCGATCAACGTGGAGAGCGAGGAGCGTAACCCGTCGTCCCTCCTCTGGTGGATGAAGAAACTGATAGCGATGCGTAGGAAGCATCCCGTACTAGGAAGGGGTGAACTACATTTCCTCTCACCGAAAAACCCCAAAGTTCTAGCATTTATTAGGGAAAGTGAGGAGGAAACTGTCTTAGTGGTCGCAAATCTTTCCAGAACCCCACAGGCAGCCGAGTTAGATCTCTCGAACTATGAGGGTTTCGTACCGACCGAAATATTCAGCGGTAACAAATTTCCTAAGATCGCCGACTCTAGTTATCCGATGACCCTAACGCCATTTGATTATTACTGCTTTTCCCTGAAGAAGGAGGAGTCCATCAAAGAGGTCGAACAGAGGGGCATACCGGAGATCGATGCATGGGGCGATTGGGAAAATCTGGTGACGACTAGACAGGTGGAGAAGCTGGAGAAAGTTATTCCAAATTATGTTAAATCCTCCCGATGGTTCGGAAGCAAAGGTCGGGACATACAAAATGTAGATATAATGGAAAGGATACCCATTCCGGGAGAGGATCCGATCGCATTTCTGACAGTGGCAAAGGTAGAGTATACCGAAGGGTTGCCCGAGCTTTACCAAATCCCGATTTCCTTCACCATGGAAGACGATATGATGGAAAACCTGGAGAAAGAGCAACCGCAAAGTATTCTAGCCGAAATACGGACTAGCGAGGGTAGAGGAATTCTATACGATTCCGTTTTCAACGAAAACTTTCGGGAAGAAATCCTTTCGTTCCTCCTCAAGGAGGATACCTTGAAAGGGAAAAAGGGTAAGATGATACCGATCCGGGGAAAAGAATTTGAAAAACTCGACCTCTCAGATTTGGATTCGGAAGTGATGCAAGGCGAACAATCCAATACGAGTCTTTTTTACGAGGATGAATTTTTCCTGAAACTCTTTAGAAAACTGGATAGGGGGGTAAATCCGGACCTCGAAATAAGCAGATTTCTGACGGAAGAGACGGACTACACCCACTTACCGGAATTCATCGGTGCCCTCGAATATAGGGGAAAGGGCGAAAAACGAATCACGATAGGAATATTGAACAAGTTCGTAGAGAACGAGGGGAATACATGGACATACGCAACCAATATGGTTGAAAGATATTTTGAAAGAGTGTTATCCGAAGTTTCGGAAGAGGAAGAGTTTCCAGAGACCCCTAAATCTCTCCTAAAGGTCGACAGCGAGGATATCCCCCCGATCATATGGAAATTAGCTGGAGGGGACTTTTTGGAATTGATACGTCTACTCGGGCGGAGGACGGGCGAGTTACACCTTGCACTATCGTCCGATCCGAAAAATGCCGACTTCGCCCCCGAACCGTTCTCTCTACACTATCAGAGATCAATCTATCAGTCAATACGCACGCTGACGGGAAGGGTATTCAGATCCGCGAGAAGAAATCTCGACAAGATTCCGGAACGGATCGAGGAGGATGCCGAAGAGATTCTCTCAGCGGAACCCATAGTTTTGACGGAGATAAGAGAAATCTTAAATACGAAAATTTCCGCGAAAAAGGTCCGTATTCACGGAGACTATCACCTGGGCCAGGTGCTCTATACGGGAAATGATTTCGTAATTTTCGACTTTGAAGGGGAACCCGCCCGAAGTTTAAGCGAACGCCGGCTGAAATACCCCGTTCTTCGGGACGTGGCAGGCATGATCAGGTCCTTCCACTACGCGGCGAATAGCGTGCTCCTACAGAATTCCTCGATCAGACGAGAGGATATTTCCAAATTAGAACCCTGGGCCGATCTGTGGTATTACTATATTAGCGGCGTCTTTCTGGACACGTACCTCGATACGGTCGAGGATTCCTCATTGCTGCCGAAGGAAAGGGGAAATCTGGAGATCCTTCTGGATTGTTACCTCCTGGAAAAGGCGATATACGAATTGGGATACGAACTCGACAGCAGGCCTGACTGGGTAGGTATACCGATCAAGGGAATAAAATTTCACTTGGGGGAGAGGCTGGAAGATGAGCCCGGAAAGCGAAGTTAAAGACAATGCAGGTTCGGGAGGGGGAGGAGAGACCCTTTTGACCGATCACGACATTTATCTCTTCAAACAGGGCAACCACTTTCGTATCTATCGAAAGTTGGGTGCTCACATCCTCGAAAGGGGGGGAGAGAAGGGAACGCTCTTCGCAGTCTGGGCACCGAACGCCTCCAAAGTGTCGGTGAAAGGAAGCTTCAACGGCTGGAAGGAAGACAGCCACCCTCTAGAGCGGAGAGGTGACGGGTCCGGGATATGGGAAGGATTCTTCCCCGAAGTCGAAGAGGGGGATCTATACAAGTACCGTATCGAATCAGGGGGTCACGAGGTTGACAAAGCCGATCCTCTAGCGTTTCACAGTGAAACCCCTCCAAAGACCGCCTCACTCGTTTACGACCTGAACTACTCTTGGAACGACGACGAGTGGATGGAAAGGAGGTCCGAGTTCAACTCCAGAGACTCCCCGTTCTCCATTTACGAGATACACTTGGGGTCCTGGAAGCGCCCTGACGACGGAGATTACCCGAACTACAGGGAAATCGCGGGGGATCTAACAGAATACTTGGACGAGATGGGGTTCACACACGTGGAATTCATGCCGCTCATGGAACACCCCTTCTACGGATCCTGGGGGTATCAAGTTACCAACTTTTTCGCCCCAACCAGTCGATACGGCGATCCCGAGGGGTTGATGTATCTGATAGATCAACTACATCAGAACGAAATAGGAGTGATTATGGACTGGGTTCCCTCTCATTTTCCGTCGGACGAGCACGGGCTGGTGTACTTCGACGGGACCCATCTTTACGAATACGGAGATCCTAGAAAGGGTTATCATCCGGACTGGGACAGCTACATATTCGACTACGGCCGCGAGGGCGTACGGAACTTCTTGATAAGCAACGCGATGTTTTGGCTGGACGAGTATCACGTCGACGGACTGAGAGTCGACGGCGTTGCATCTATGTTGTACCTCGACTATTCGAGAGACGAAGGTCAGTGGATCCCCAACAAATACGGAGGGAGGGAAAACTTGGAAGCCATAGATTTCCTACGGTCACTGAACGAAGAAATTTACCGTAATTATCCAGATATTCAAATGATAGCCGAAGAATCGACGGCTTGGCCGATGGTCACCTGCCCCACCTCGGTCGGCGGTCTAGGGTTCGGAATGAAATGGAATATGGGGTGGATGCACGACACCCTGGTCTATTTTTCCAAGGATCCGGTCCACAGAAAACATCACCACGACGAACTCACATTCAGCTTTTACTACGCCTTCGACGAGAACTTCGTGCTCTCCCTGTCCCACGACGAGGTAGTCTACGGGAAGGGTTCACTCCTGTCAAAGATGCCCGGTGACGATTGGCAGAAGTTCGCGAACCTCAGGCTGCTAATGGGTTACATGTTCGCACACCCCGGTAAGAAGCTAATTTTCATGGGTGGGGAGTTCGGTCAGTGGGATGAATGGGATCACGATGAAGATTTAAATTGGGAACTGTTGGAATATCCACCGCATCGAGGATTGAAAAAATGGATTAGAGATTTAAATGAATTTTATAGAGGTAAACCAGCCTTATACGAGAAAGATTTCAATCCGGACGGAACTGAATGGATTTTTTCGGATCAGGAAAGCAGCATAATTAGTTTTTTGAGAAGGAGTGAGGTTAGCGATGATATGACTCTGGTCGTCTGCAACTTTACCCCTGTAACGCGTCGAAACTATCGGATCGGCGTCCCCTTCGAGGGTACCTGGAGGGAAAGGTTGAACAGCGACGCGGAGATCTACGGAGGTTCGGGGCAGGGAAATCTGGGGGAAGTGGAGACAGCCCCCGTCCCATCGCACGGAAGGGAAAGTTCTATTTCCTTAACCCTCCCACCTCTAAGCACAATCTACCTTGACGCGGATAAAAAATGATATTAAGTATAAATTTAAAATTTGAAGAGGTATTTAACCTTTGAGGGGAATTATAACCACGGGGGATACTCGTTGTTTCTCAAAAGGGTATGGAAACTTTATCCTACGGATGAAGAGATTAATAAACAAATTACAGCAATAAGAGGTACAAGCTTTATGATCAAAGGAGAAGGATCAGAATGAACCGTTGCGTAACAATCCATGGCCATTTCTACCAACCTCCAAGAGAAAATCCCTGGCTGGAAGATATCGAATTCCAGTACTCGGCGCAACCATACCACGATTGGAACGAGAGGATAACTGATGAATGCTACGCTCCGAACTCCGCATCCAGAATTCTCGACTCCGATCGAAGGATAATAGATGTGGTCGACAACTATTCGAAGATAAGCTTCAACTTTGGACCGACTCTGCTCTCATGGATGGAGGACGAAGCCCCGAAGGTCTATGAGAAGATAATCGAAGCCGATAAGAAGAGTCAGGACAGGTACTCAGGTCACGGATCGGCTATCGCTCAACCCTACAACCACATGATAATGCCTCTGGCCAACGAGAGGGATAAGAAAACTCAAATCGTCTGGGGTATCGAAGACTTCAAACACCGTTTCGGAAGGGAGCCGGAAGGAATGTGGCTTCCCGAGACCGCCGTCGACCTTAAAACTTTGGAGACTATGGCCGACCACGGGATAAAGTTCACAATACTCGCTCCTCGACAGGCTAAGAGGTTCAGAAAAATTGGGGATGAGGATTGGACGGACGTTAGCGACGAGAAGATCGACCCGAGAAGGCCTTATCTCTGTCGCCTGCCCTCGGACAATACGATCAACATCTTTTTCTACGACGGACCTATCTCGAAGGATGTCGGATTTGGGGACATTTTAAGAAACGGGGACAGGTTCGCAGAACGCATGATGGACGCCTTCTCCGAGGAGGGTGGAGGAAGTCAAATCGTAAACATAGCCACGGACGGCGAAACTTACGGGCATCACCATCGTTTCGGCGACATGACCCTAGCCAGATGTCTGCACGAGATCGATTCGAACGACAAAGCGGAGCTTACCATATATGGGAAATATTTGGAAAATCACACACCCGAGCACGAGGTAGAAATTTTCGAGAACACTTCCTGGAGCTGTGTTCACGGGGTGGAGAGATGGAAGAGCGATTGTGGTTGTAACACCGGAACGCATGGAGACTGGAATCAGAAATGGAGGGCTCCCCTCAGAGAGGGTTTAAATTGGCTCCGAGATAGCCTCATATCGATATACGAATCCGAAATAGGACAATATTTGAAGGATCCCTGGGAGGCAAGGAACGCATATATTCAAGTCGTACTGGAACGGTCGGAAGCCAACATTGACCAGTTTTTGGCCGTTCATGCGAGTAAAGAGCTGTCGGAGGAAGAAGTCGAAAAGACCCTCAAGCTCTTGGAAATGCAGCGTTCGGCGATGCTAATGTTTACGAGCTGCGGATGGTTTTTCGACGAGATCTCCGGGAGGGAACCGGTTCAGGTCCTGCAGTACGCCGCTCGTGCAGTTCAACTCTCGAAGGATTTTTCGGACCGGGATTTAGAGGAGGAGTTTCTAAAAATCCTTGAAAAAGCTCCCAGCAACGTCCCAAAATACGAAAATGGAAGGGATGTCTACGAGGAACTGGTTGAACCGACAGTCGTCGATCTACCTCGCATGGGGGCTCACTACGCGATTTCTTCTTTATTCAAAGATTACGACGAGGAGGAGGAAATACATAGCTTCAAAGTCTTTAACCAGATGTACGAGTTGGAGAAGATAGGAGATCAGAGACTTGCAGGCGGGAAGGCGATTATACGATCCAACATCACCATGGAGGAGGAAAAGATAGCTTTTGCAGTTTTACATATGGGGGGACATAATTTAATGGGTGGAGTACTTGTCGATTATGAAGATAAATACTTTTCCGAAATTTTCCAAGAAATAAAAGAATCTTTTTCTAAAAGTAACATTTCAGAAACCTTTAAAACAATAGATAAAAAATTTGGCGAAAGAAACTATTCTTTGTGGCATCTTTTCAAGGATGAACAACGGGAAATCCTTAACCAACTGCTGGAACCGAAAGTTGAAGAGATGAGGGCGGAATTTGGGAGTTTTTACGACGAAGTTTATCCGACCGTGAGGGCTATGAGGGAGATGCAGGCCTCACCTCCCAAGGTTATTATGATAGTCGGGGAGTATGTTTTGAACAGAAAGTTCAAGGAGCTGTTCCGCAGAGACGAGTTGGATACCGAAAGGTTGAAGGAACTCGCCGAAGAGGCCGAAAAGGGTTCTTTCGAATTACACAGAGAAATGATCAGCTACGAAGCAAGTCAAAAAATAAACTCTTTGTTGGAATATTTGGAGAAAGATCCGAAAAATATTTCCATTATGGAGCAAGTGACAGCTACCTTGAAAATATTGGACAAATTCAACCTCGATTTGAACCTCTGGAGGGCTCAAAATGCCTACTTCTCGTTAGGTAAAAGCATGTTCGATGACATGAGAAAGAGGGCGGAAGGGGGGGACGAAGACGCTCGTAGATGGGTCGATCGTTTCACTGAGTTGGGAAATCAGCTGAACGTGAAAATTTCATGAAAGACGACCCGCTCCCCCGATGGACGAATGATAAATTCATTCTCTACCTTCGTAAATCGAGAGAAGTTCGAGAAGGTTTCATGTCGTCAGTAATAATAAAAGAATTTGCCTCCATTCTATTGACCGGAGGCGAAAGAAGTTGAACGTAAGGAGCAGGGGAAGTGGCATCCTCCTGCACATCACGTCCCTACCCTCCCGATATGGAGTTGGGGATATGGGACCTTGGTCCTATAAATTCGCGGATTTCCTTTCGGAAGCCGGTCAAACCTTTTGGCAGATCCTTCCCCTGAATCCGCCCAGAAGCGGAGAAAGTCCCTACCATGCTTCTTCAGCCTTCGCTGGAAATCCTTTGTTAATAAGCCCCGAACTCATGAAACGAAATGGACTTTTAACCGAGGACGAAATAGAGCCGATTCCAAATTTTCCCGAAGGAAGAGTCGATTACGAAAAAGTTGCCTCCTACAAAAGAAATCTCTTCGAGAAGGCTCTAGACCGATTCGAAGTAAAGGGAAACGAAAATTACGAAAGATTCTGCTCGGAAAACTCCGACTGGTTGGAGGACTTCGCCTTATTTCTACCCCTTGAAGATCACTTTGAGGAATCCGACTGGAGCAAGTGGCCACAGGAGGTAAAGGAAAGGAGACCCGGGGTAATGAGCGAATTGAAGGAGAAATTTAGAGGTTCTATCGAAAAGAAAAAGTTTCTTCAATTCATATTTTTCAGGCAATGGTTTTCTCTAAAGGAGTACTGCAATGAGAGGGGGATAAAAATATTCGGCGATCTACCGATCTATGTGGACTACAAGAGCGCGGACGTTTGGGCAAACCAGAACTACTTCAAACTGGACGAAGAGAAGAGACCGTCTGTCGTCTCCGGCGTACCTCCAGACGCGTTCAGCGAGACCGGACAATTATGGGGGCATCCAATTTACGACTGGAAGGAACTGAAGGAAAGGGGCTATGACTGGTGGATCCGGAGGTTCGAACACAACCTGAACCTGTACGATTGGCTGAGAATAGATCACTTCAGAGGATTCGTCCAGTATTGGGAAGTCCCGGAAGGGGAGGAAACCGCCATAAATGGAAAATGGGTCGAAGGGCCGGCTGAAGATCTCTTCCCCATTTTACGGAAAAAATTCCCGGATTTTCCGTTCATCGCCGAAGACCTCGGGGAAATTACCCCCGATGTGGTTGAATTGAAGGACCGTTTCGGTTTCCCCGGGATGAACGTGCTTATATTCGGATTCGAGGATGATTTTCCAGAAAACCCTCACTTACCTCACAATTTTCCCCGAAATAGCTTGGCGTGTACCGGAACACACGACACAAACACCATACGAGGATGGTTCGAAAACGAGGCTTCCACGGACGAGAAGGAAAAAGTGAGGCGGTACGTAGGTAAGAATATCTCCGAAAGCGACGTTCATCGTGAACTCGTACGGCTGGCAATGATGTCCGTCTCGAGACTGGTAAGCGTTCCAATGCAGGACCTTTTAGGACTGGGCGAGAGTTCAAGAATGAACGACCCGGGTGGAGACAGTGGGAATTGGCTCTGGCGACTTCTACCAAGTCAATTAAAGTCGTCCGAAAGATCGGAGTTGAGGGAAATGACGAAAACCTACGGCAGATTCCAAGAGGGAGACGAAAGCGGACCGGGGCGTTGAAAAATTTCCTTTAAAATTCGGTGTCGAATTCAGTGAAAATAGAAATGAATTTTCGATATTCTAACGTTTATGCATTCGAGTAAAATTTCTCAAGCCAGAAACAAACTTTTCACGTACTTATTAAGTTCCATTATTTCCTGCTAGACTATTCCTGATCCGTTCCAATCTGCCCATCTCCCCTTCCGAACTTGCAGTTTCCTCACTTTTATCCTTCGACTTGTTTCGAGCTTTTTCCACCCAATGTCCCCCCTCCGAGTTATCTCCCTCCTCTTTGGCAGTTTCCTCATCTTCCCCCTTCTCCTCCCCTTTTTCATCCTCTACCTCTTCGCTCCCCGAAATATCAGATAGCTTTATTTTGACTTCTTTTTCGTTAAAATTTATTTTTTCAACTTTTCTTTCATATCTATCCTTCAAAACATTTTTAAGAAATTTTTGGGGCACCTTTATATCTACAGATCCATTTCCTGCCTTTATCTCTTTAATTTCGCAGTTGAGCTTTTCACCTAAAATACCTCTAAACGGATCCTCTCGGATAGTAAATTTGTCGATCTCGGGAGGAAGGACCAACTTTTTTTCCCTCAAGGGCTTCACTTCATATCTGTGATCTCTTTAGCTTGGTAATAATAAATTGCGAAAGATAAATTCTTACGATTAGTATGTCGGCACCCCTTCATTTTCGGCGATCTAACTTACAGAATCAGTTCAGTGAATTGCATTCGTTCAAATATACGCATCCTTTTCCCCAAAATATGACTGTCGAAGAGTAGAGGGTTTAAATCGGGTTTTTTGGAGATCTTCATCTATTCATCTTCCTCTTCGTCTCTGGAAAGACTAACTTCAGCTTCGCCATCATCGATTCCTATAGAATCCACTTCTCTACCATATTTCCCTTCGATCATTTCGTTAAGAAAAGAGTCGGACATGGTTAAATTGACTTTTCCATCGTCTATATCTATCGAAACTATCTCTCCGCCGAGTTCCTTCTCTATTATACTCTCAAAAGAATCTACGGAGATAAAGAACTTATCAATTTCCGAAGGGATTAATTTTTCTTCGTTACTCATCTTTTCACACATTCAACTATTCAAGAGTTTTTCTCTTTTTAAAAATTTGTAAGATAATTACTTACTATTCGTAATGAAGTACCTGTACCTGATTTCATTATTGAACGGACATTGAATCTCAGTGGATCGTGGTCAAGATCTCTGAAGCAGTTTAAGAGAGGCCGGAAATTTACTTTGCACTCGTAGGAGAGCATCCATAAATCCGGAAAATCTCGAAGCAGAGAATTTTGTAAAAAAAGAACTTAGAACCTTCTAAAATTCTCATACGATTCATTTCACAAGGAAAAACGCGGAGAAGTGAAAAAATCCATTCGGATTAAAATAAAACTAACTATGCGTAAGTACTATTCCTTTTTTCTCTTTATTCGTTCATCTGATTGCTTTAATCCTAATAAATCAGAGATCGTTGCTAATAATTGTTCATAATTTATATAAGATGTGCACATAATTTTTGAACTAGTGGGGAGTGTTAAATATAACCAAAACCAAAGGACAGATTGACGTCTCCGTGACTGTAGGGATCATTTTCGTTGTTGGAATAATAGTCGCAGCATCATTCGGACTTTACTACTTCGGTTTCGAGAGACCCAGAAGGGAAGAGTTACAAAATTCTAGACAGGTAGCTTTACAAACTCTTTCAGAATATGAGGCGGATGTCGGCACCCCACAATTCCACGATCAAGTTCCTATATATAGGGGCCGGATTCAGAGGGCAGACTCCCTCGAGGAGCTAAACTCCGTAGAGGATGAAATTTCTACCCTTTACGAACGCGAAAAGCTCCGTGAGGAGTTGCTCGATTTTTCGAAGGAGTCTACCTACGGGACTTTTGACAACCTCCCGGAGTTACATGAAGAATTTAAGACTAGGATAAACGAGGAAGACGAGCTTCTCGGATTGGAAGCTCTGAGAGAGGATATCGAAAGGGAGGTTACGGAAGGTTGGAGGGACCACCACGAAGAGTCCATCCAAAATATTCAGACCACTGAAATCGTCATGATAAGGGAAGACAGCCCTGTTTCGGAATTTCACTTGGAGAGGGATAATGCTTACTCAATCGTTGAAGAGGGTACCTTGGGAGACCTCAAAAGTATCAGGTTTGTAGAGTCCAACACGTTTGAAGTTCCGATAATTGAAACCTTTGAAAAAGTGCCCAGACTTGAGAGGGGTGACAAGGTCGACATCTTTGAGCATACCGGAGACGATATGATTCGACGTGTGAGCAATACGGAAGTGCTAGAGGTCGTCTATTCGATAGATCAAATGTCGACGATCGACTGGACCGACGAGAAGGATAATGTAGAACTTGAATTTTCGGCGGATCTGTGGGAGGAAATTAAGGCGGCGGCGGCAGGAGCTGAAAACGCGAGAGATGAGTGGGATGACTGGGCCGAAGTTGTAGTTAGAACGGCCAGAGAGGAAGCAAGCATCGGAGATTGGGACCTGCCCGCGATATATGTCGTGAAAGTCTCCAGCTGGGAAGTAGCGAGCGATTTGACGAGGATCGAACACCTCCAGGACGAAAAGGATGTAATTCTGATAAGGAGAAAAGACGGGTAACCTGTCCTGCATGCATTGGGGTTCGGACTCTCGAGGACCGCTGCGAAATCCGGAATTTGATCGAGTTGACCAACTAGTTTTAATCGTGACTCGGAAAGCCGCGGCTTTAAACTTCGCTGTCGATATCCTTCTTTAATCAACAATATCAAATTATTCGAACCTGAAAGAGGTGTGAAGACAAGCCCTTGGGGATAACGCCCGTGTAAATCTTAAAAATCGTGTTCCGGTAGGCCTAGCCCAATTAGTAGATCTTGCGGGCGCAGCAAAAAGGTAAACAAGTTACGAGAATAAAAGTTAAGAGAAGGTGAAAATGGCAAAAGAAGACGAATCGAAGGTCCAGGCTTTCTTCCGGAGAATCGGACAGGCCATACTTAATGTAGGAAAGCTTCCCGGGAAAGTGAAAAAACCCAGTTTTGATTTTTCCAAAAATGGATCCGAAGGTGAGATTCCCTCGTTCCTGAAGGGCTTCTTCAGGGATCGCCACGCAGGTTGGCCCGAATACGTTATTTTGAAGCTTCAAATTAGCTTATTATTCCTATTTATATCGGCCGTGGTCTTTTCCATATCGTTCAATTGGACGTTTGACATTTTTTCGGGACTTGTAGTTTTATTCATATCGATTTATACAATCTATCTGCTGTACTGGCAAATTAAAAAAGCTTTTAGTACTGATTTTTCGGCTTACAGGAGCTTCGTATTCATAGTCTTCATTATCGTCCTGGAGATAGTCATTATAGGTAGATTAGGTATCTTGGATTTATTTTACAATTATAATTTATTTTTAATCTTTTTCGTAGTTTTAGGAACCGGATTAGGTCTATTCATAGCCTTCAGATATAAATACGGGAGAGATTATACTTTCGCTACCGTTCTTGACGTGGAGGGATCCAAGGTAGAAGTCGAGACACATTACGACATCAGGAGCAACGTCAAAAACGGAACATTTTACGTCGAGACCGAAACCGATGTGAAAAAAGGCGATCGTGTGAAGTTAAAGGTTGATAGACCATTTATAGGGCTAAAGGGATCCAAACCGACCCATATTATAAAAAATTTAGAATGAACCTCGAATATCGGGCGTTTTAAATTGAAAATAAGTATTTATTCCGATTTAAGGTTTTTTGGAAATAATAGATGGTAAATAGTAATAAGGAGCCAAATTATGGAAGATTATTTATAAGGAAGGATAGAGAAAAAACATAGGGATTAAATGGCGGAGGGAGAAGAAGAGATTCAAAAGGGTGAAGACGAGCAGTCGGAGTCCAGGGTAGATATTTATCTGATCTCCGGGGTTATAATAATCGTATCGAGCATTCTATTTGCCTATTTACTCCACTTCACAGGATTAGGAGTGCGGGAGCTGACGTACGACCCGTTCCAACTGGCAGGCTTGATCGGATTTACAGGGCTCGGTTTCATAGCGGGTTTCAGCAGCTTACTGACAAAGACAAGCGGTATTAGTTACGTCGGATTGGTGATCGTTTCGGTATTCCTTTTGTTTTTCTTGGTACTCCCCCCATCTCTTGGAGGGGAATTAATGCTTAGCTTAGTACCGGAGACACAAGGCACGATCTCTTGGCCGTTATTCTTGGTTTCGACGGCAATAGGGTTTTTGACGGCATCTATAATTTCCATACTGAATCGATGAATCTGCGAAACGTGTAATCGAAGTCCCAATTAATCCATTCTTTAATTTTATCGGGTCAGGATCTTCATTCACGACGGTTAATGAAAAAGTCAGCCCGCGGTCAAAATGTCTATTACTCCATCTCTGATCGATTCAATGCTATTTTCTACGGTGTGGCCCAGATCACCAGAAATATTTTGCATCATAAAAATAACAGATGCTAAAACGATGAGGATCGTAGCGAGAATTAGTAAGTATTCTATTGATCCTTGTGCTCTTTCGTCCATTTTCTCCATATTTAATCTATTTACCACGATAATAAAATTTTGGCAATTTGTTCAGAATTAGTAGGGGGTTCGTCGAATTATCAAAAAATCGTATGGAAATTTGGTGAGGGGATACGGTTAAAACCGTCCGCGGGACTGACCCCTGAACCCGATCGACTCTATCGGAAAGGCTATAGCCTCTCCACAAGTGTAGAAATTTTCCACGGACTTCGAACTTTTAGTAAGAAATCCTAAAGAGGGATAAGACACATGAAATGTACTGATAGGGATGTTTGGTTCGATGAGATTCCTAATCCCCCTAATAGTTTCTATAATCGGGTTGTTCGCTTTCTTTATAATTTTGAGAAGGTGGAGGATCAAAAAGAAAGAGGAGCAGATAAAGAAGTTGAAGGAGGATTTTAACGAAACTAAAAAGGAAAAGGAAGAAGTGAGCGAAGGAAACAAAAAAATATTGAAAAATTTAGCCGATCGTATAGAGAGAGCCTTTGAGGAGGGTGAGGACTCGGTAAGACTTTCAGTTCGAGAGGACGTAACGATCAATATAGAGACCAAGGATGTGATCTCCTTGGAGCTGCCCGAATATACTTTGTATAAGTCTTTCAGATCGGCAAGGTTTGAAGAATTAGAAAAGACCGATGGGGAGGTAGATCTTTATTTTATACGTTAATATGTCTCTAAATCATTTTTTGAGCCGCTCAAGGTTTTTATATGATTCAAAGGAGAAATTAAATGAGTTAGATATTATAAACTTTGACATTTTAGATAAATAATGGATAAAATATGAAAAGAGGACAGCTGAGTATAGAATTTGGTTTGATATTGGGGGTTTTAGTCATACTTTTAGCCTCAGTTACCTTCCCTCTGTTCCAAAGCTCACAGGAAGATGTAGGCAGAATGAAAAGATTATCCGAGGGACGGGAAGCGGCATCCGAGCTGGCCAACGCTCTGAACATGGTCTATTCAGGCGGGGTGGGATCCAGACAGACTGTCGAATTATCCTTGCCGGAAAACTCATCCGAGATTACGGTAAGGGAAGAAATCGGGGATTCAGAAAACCGGATCGACGTGCTCGTCCTGTTCGAACAGGGGGACGAAAACGTCAGGGTAAACACCGTAATGTCTACCGAAAATCACGAAAAGTGGGGGAGATACCCTAAAATCGACAATCTTGAGGATCTCGAATTGGATAATCACGAAAAAAGATATGCACTGAGAGTCGAATACAGGTACAGTGACCGGATAGAAATAGACGTTGAGGAGGTTCCGCAATGAAGGGTCAGGCAAGTATAGAATTCGTAACGGTAATCGCCGCCGTCCTCGTAATTTTCGCCGGCTTTACAATCACTCAACTTGTACATCCAGCTTTAAACGTATCCAGAGACACGCAACAGGTGGGGCAAGCCAGGGTCGCAAGCGATAGGATAGCCCGAGCCATTAACGGGGTTTATTCGGGTGCGGAGGGGGGCGCGATTACGGAGATGATCGAATTTCCGAGTTCGAGCAAACTGGTCCTGGGGAGAGATAACGTCGAAGTTAGAGCGATGGTGGACGGCGGGGAAAGATGGGTCTCTTCGGATCTGAAATACGGATTCAGGGGGGATGAGGGAGATCTAAGTGAGGAAATACCCGGAGGGAATTACGCGGTAATCGTTCAATGGGAAAATACCGAAGGATTAGAACTTGAGGAAAACAGGATATATATCGATATAAATCCGGGTGATAGCAATGAATGACGGCGAAAGGGGATTTTTTACGATGGATATGTTTTTCGCTCTTCTCATTTTAGTGGCGACCTCGACCGTCCTTCTAAATTTTGCACAGGGAGCTCAACCGACCGTGGAGAGGACCATACGTTTTCAGAGGAAGGAAATGGCTCTGGAGAAGCTGGCGACGGGGATAAATACGGTCTATTCGAATGGACCCTCCTTTAGAATTGAAAATTTAACTATCGATTTTCCGAACAATATGAACGGCAGGGAATACTATATAAAAAATATACAAGATGATAGAATTATCAAAATTGATGGTTCGGAATCGATCGTGACATCACACATAATCCCTAAAAATGTTTATATAGAGGATAATATCGTTATTGACGATGACATAGACATTTTTTTAGACATTTATTGGGAAGATGAAAATATAGTGGTGGAAAAAAATTGAATAGAGGTCAAACAAGTGTAGAGGCTCTTATCATACTCGCCACAGTACTTATAGTCTCGACTTCCATACTTTCGATGACGGTAAGGTCGAGTGAAACGGATATTGCCGTTTCTTCCGCGCGGGAAGGGGTTCAGACTTCCATATCCAGGTTGAGTGCTCAATACGGAGTCGATATCACTATAGAGAGATGGAATTTGCAGGGGGATAATATCAATTTTTGGATTTCGGTCAACGGGTCTCCTCCGCCAACAGATAACACAATAGTAGATGAGGTAGAGGGCTCCGCATCAGAACGAGTAAACTCGGCAGTCGACGGTGGCTATGTGGTAAATGTCGAAAACATAAATAGGGTGAAAAGATGAGGGAGAGGGGACAGATTTTCACGACCGACATGGCCTTCGCCGTTATGCTGTTAGGTGTGGTCCTGTTCATCTCCGCAGGGGTCTACGGCGACGCAATGGAAATGACGCGGAGCTACGTGTCGCGGCACTCGCTGGAGAGGCGGGCAGACGACATTGCAGACGCTCTGGTTAAGACTCCGGGAACTCCTGCTAACTGGGAGGAGAATCTCTATGAATTGGAAACCCCCGGTTTTGCTAAGATTGATGAAAGGGACGGTCTTGTCCTGAATTATATAGACTTTCGGAAGGTTGGAAGGTTATCTTCAGCTCTACGTGAAAATAATTGGAACCTGGAAAGTAATGAGATCGATAAATCAATCGAAGAGACCTTTGGGGACAACAAATTTGAAATCGTACTTAAGAGGGGTGATTATTCACGAAGTTTTTGGCCTGGTTGGGACCGAGGCGAAAACTTCCCTGAAGCAAGAGTTAAATCTCCGGAAGTCGTATCGGTTAAGCGATTTATTTATGGGATGCTCCTTGGTATTAGAGGGGAGACCGCTCCTCTTCTTCCACCTCCACGCCCAGCCATAATTCATCAAATTGAAAATTTTGAGATCGGATTTAACGAGTTGGAGGATTGGGAGTGGTATGTTTACGTGGAAAATACTGAACCTTTAGGAAGACCTCCAAACCCCCCGAATGTTAGCGTTACCCTAAATTATGATCCGGAAACTGCCGGACATGGAGATTTTTTATTCGGACCAGGAAAGAAAGATATCCCGGGCAGTGCTCGGATAGACGTTGGAGAAGATGAACTTGATTATGGAGAGCCTCTCGAAGAGGGTCAAAACTTTATTGCTGTTAATGCTCAAGCACCTCGACATGAATTTAAAGTTTATGTCATCATTCTTCATCCTGATGACGATCCGGTAGAAATCCCCGAACTGATTAAGGAAAGACCTTATACCCTGCAGGTGAGGGTATGGAGATGATATCGTGACTCTAGAAAAAGCTCTGAAAGACGATGAGAGAGGTTTCATCTTCACTGTCGACGGGACTCTAGCAGTGCTCATATCCATACTGGGTCTAGCCGCCGTGCTCGCCGTGGGTAGTCCGACGACAGCTTTCAGGCAACACGGTTATCGGAGGCTAGGGGATTATGCAAACGATGCGCTTCAGGTGATGGAGGTCGGCGGAACGCTCGACGAGATTGAAAATCTCGTTAGAGAAAACCAGAAAGAAATGGCTAAAAACTACGCCAGAAACAAACTCCTAGAAATCCTCCCCGATGGAATACAGTTCAGAATGGAGATCGGAACCGAATCAAACCTTCTGGAAGATAATATTTATCCCACATCGAGTAATACGGATATTTGGAGGGAAAGATATGAAAATGCAGTAGATGTTGCCAGTTCAATCCAAATATCTACTATAAACAATGAATTCGAACCGATTATCCTCTACGTCTGGAGGGGTGAGGGATTATGAATATTGGAAATGATGAAAAGGGGTTCGTTTTCACCGGTTTTGCTTTGCTAGTCATCCTTCCTTCTTTGTTGATAGCTGCTTCCTACCTCACCATGACCGTGATGGGTGGAGAATCTTCAGCCATCGGGACAATCTCAAGCAGTGTCCGTTACACGGGAGAAGCCGTCGAAAGGACTATAGAGAGGAACGCTAAAAAGGGAATTTCGATCGATGCCGAGAAACTCCGAAATTTAGAAGATAACTTCGAAACCTACACCGGACTCACCGTCGATTTAACATTAAAGGATGGGGGAAATTACGCGAAGGTACAGGTAGAAGATCCGGGAGGGACAGCCAGATACGTCGGGGAATCTCTCACGGTAGCTCCTCCAGTCGCGGACGCCGGCGGGCCTTACGCAACTTTAGAAAATGAGAATGTGAGGTTGATAGGAGAAGATACCTTCGATCCCCATGGGGATATAGAGTATTACCGTTGGAAAATTGTGGATGATCCTACAGATGAGGCATACTTGTCTGATGAAGACAACGTGAATGCCTGGTTCCATGCTCCCGAGAGCGTCGAGAATTTTGAAGGTTATCAGGTTGAATTAGAGGTCCTGACGGATGATAACGTCTTGGACAGCGATGATGCGTGGGTTTGGGTCTTCGAGAATGTGGAATATACTCTGGAGGTCTCGATTGAAGAAGGAACTAGCGATGATAATGTGGTTATTGAATGGAATGACCGAAAAGAAACTATTGAAGGAGAAGGTGATGAAGATTACCATATAACCGCTGTTACCGAAGTGACTCTTACGGCAAACCCTAAACATGATTTCTACAGGTGGGAAGATGGTGAAGATAATATTCTAAGCTATGAAGAGACCATTTTTATTAGAATGATGGAAAACATGAGGATAGAGGCGTATTTTGAGTAAGACATCCGAATAACTGACCGATCACCAATGATGTCTCGACCAAACCCAATAGTCCCGACCGCGACCCATATGGCCTAAATGGATGCTGGAACAGATCCTGATGACACGACCTTCCGTAACGGACGACCGCCCGGCGACGTTACGTTAATTATTTTATTACCGAGGGGGAATAATGACATGTTCACGGGGATGATTTTACGTGCATGAAGACTCGGGATCGCAAACCGCCGATTTGCAGTCGGAAGGGGAACGGGAAGACTATCTGATCGCGTGGGTAAGAGGAAAGCTTTACGCCGACAAGGAAAGCGTCAAACGGGATCTGCGGGAACTTTCTGATAAAGCCGGATTCGATATTACCAGATTTGAAGTAAGCTACCCGTACGAGGATTCCACCGGAATAGTCAAGGCGTACACGGATACGTATCCTAAAATTCCCGAGGAAAAGAAGAACGTAGTGAACAACTGGATGTCGAAGGTTTGTTGGTCTCAAACCATCGTCGATGTCCACGTAAAGGTCCGAAATCGATCCTTTGAAACCGTTGGAGTGGAATCGGAGAAAACTCTTGACCATATGGAGATGCTGGAAATGCAACAAAAGGAGATAAATGATCTGAGAGAAGAAGTTGAAGAGCTGAAGGATAGACTGGAAAATGGTCATCCCGAACCTGAAAATTGAACGATAATCCAATTTTGCTCTAATTGAGACATATAATCAAGGAGCTTAAAACCGGATTTCTTCGAGCGATCAATTTCGATTCGAGACTATTATTTTTTCAAAAATCCGGTTTCGGGCGTATCAAGTCCCCCTCTCTAACTCCTTCGGCTTTATTTTTCGGGAGTTCCAACAGGTATCGACTCTCGTTCGAGGGGTTGTAGATACTCCAAGGACTCAGGTTCGTCTCGACCTCGACGACCTTAAAATTACGGTCCAGGAAAACTAGATCGATCGGGAAGAAGACGAAAAAAGTGTGTACTCTAAATTTACGCATCTCGCCGAATTTGAACAACATTGCCTCGCCGTCGTCCATCTCACGCCGAAACATTAAACCCTTCAATCTAAGCCAAAACGAGTCCGCCACCTCGACTTTCTCGGCCAACTGTTTCCCCGTCCTAAGATTCCTCAAAAGCATATTTAATAATAGTACTTATCTTTAGTATTAAAAATTCGAAAAAAGTAAAGATATTATCGATTATGATGAAAATCAAGGTGTCATCCGGAAAAAATACAAAAGTGTAGAGGTTTATACCTTAAAAGGGGACCGATAATAGCTCTTAAGTGATAATATTGTGTGATAATATTTGGAGATTCTGGGTGATAATAATTGGCTGAAAAGGAGAAAACCAAAGGATACGAAATGGACACAAGCGAAGAACTCGATGACTGGTTCGAAGATTTAAAGAGAAATAAAACGACCGAAGTTTCCGAACCCTCGAGCGGAATCGAACTTCCGGCGAAAAGGAACGGCGCAGGGAAGCCGGACGAAATGCCCGAAGTTTCCACCGACAGCTTAAAGGAACCTGATATAGAAAAAGAACTGGAGTCCAACACACACGCTACCATCTACGAGACCACCGACGACCAACCCTATTACAAAGTGGATTTCCCCGAGCTCTCAAAGGAAGAGAGAGGGATAATGACCCAAGTCCGTGAGCAGTCGATAGACGAGATAGATATAGATCCACAAAACATTTCCAACGTCAGGGAGCGGCAGGAAATATTCAGGGAGAGGGTAAAGGAAATACTTGAAGGTAAAAATCTTCCGGAATCCGTCTCGGAGGAAAAACTCGACGATATGTCGAGAATAATCGTCAGGGACATGATCGGGTTCGGAATGCTGGACATCCTGTTGAACGACGATGACTTGGAGGACATTTTAGTGACTGCGACGGACAAACCCGTCTACGTCTTCCACCGAGACTACGGAATGTGTGTGACGAACCTGAAATTTGAAAACGAGGAGGAGATCATACATCAAATTGAGAAGATGGGTAGGTACGTCGGGCGCAGAATCGATCAACAAAATCCGCTTCTCGACGCCACGCTCCCCGACGGGAGCCGTGTGAACGCGACAATACCCCCGGTCTCTCTGGATGGTCCGACCCTTTCCATACGAAAGTTTAGAGCGGACCCCTTGACAATCATAGACATCCTGGATTACGGCACTTTAACGACTGAAGTCGCGGCCTTTCTATGGCTGTCCGTCGAGGGTTTCGGCATAAAACCGGCGAATATACTGTTTGCCGGAGGGACCGCCTGTGGTAAGAGCACTACGATGAACGCGGTTTCCGCCTTCATCCCCAATCGCGAACGAATAATTTCGATCGAGGACACTGCCGAACTTCACCTACCTCACGAACACTGGGTGAGATTGGAAACTCGCCCGCCCAACATCGAAGGGGAGGGGGAGATCACCATGGAAGACCTTGTGAAAAACGCCCTGAGGATGAGACCCGATAGGATCATGGTGGGGGAGGTTCGAGGTCCGGAAGCCCAGACCATGTTCACCGGGATGAACACCGGACATGACGGTTGTATGGGGACGGTCCACTCCAACAGCGCCAAGGAAACCGTTACGAGGCTGGTGGAGAAGCCGATGGACGTGCCGGAAGTGATGGTTCCGACCTTGGATATGGTTGTAATGCAGAAAAGATTACATCGCCGGGAGGAGGGACAGGCGCGGAGGGTAACTGAAATTGCGGAGGTCACCGGCTTCGAAAACGAGCAGCCTCAGTTAAGTCGCATTTTTTCCTGGAATGCGAAAAACGATATGCTCGAATCCACGGGAGTACCCAGCATGACGAAGAAGAACATCGCGGATTTCGCCGGCGTTTCCGGAGGAGAGGTAGAAAAAGAGATTAAGAGGCGGGCGACCGTGCTCGAGTGGATGAGGAAGGAGAAAATCCGAGACGTCTACGACCTGGGGAGAGTGGTCGAAGCTTATTACAGAAACAGTGAGACGCTAATTAAAAAGATAGAAGCTGACGTACTCGACAATGAAGTATATATGGAGGATTAGATGCCCGAAGAGGAGGAAAGTAAACGAGAGAACCCCTTCACCAGGTTTTTCTCAAAGATAGGTATGGGTGTTATAAGCACCAGCAGGAAGACCGCGGACGCTTCCTCGAAGGTTAAAGGAGCGATTCCGGGGCTGGAGAAGGGGGAAAAATCCGATCTGTCCGAAAGGATCCTAGAACTCAGAGAGATGGAGAGGAGGAGCGAAAGCAGGGAAACCTTCGAAGAGGAGGAGGAAAGTTGGGAAGGGGAAAGGGAAGAGCTCGAAACCCCGTTATCGGAAAGGTTCGCGGACGTCTTTTACGGTATTTTTCGAGGGCCCGCCGGTAAACTGTCCGGTTACTTCGGAGACTTGGAGGGGGACCTTTACAGAGCAAACATGGAGATGTCCCCGGACAGGTACGTCTCACTCCTACTTGGGATAGGGGTCATAGGGGCGGTGGCTTCCTTCATATTTTCCAGGTTAATTTTCGAGAACTTGTTAATTTCACTTCTCATAGCACTCGGAGGTTTCGGAGTTCCCGTCCTGATCGGGAGAACTCAGCCGAAATCGGTCATAAGCAGCCGGGCTTCCGAAATTAATCAGGAGATACCGTACGCGCTTCGACATATGGCGTCGCAATTGTCCTCAGGTGTGGGGCTTCCCGAATCGATGGCGTCAGTAGCCGATGCGGATTACGGCGCTCTTTCCGAAGAGTTCAGGCTGTCGCTCCTAGAGATGAGGAGGGGAGAGTCGATGGAGGGCGCCCTTTCGGAGATCCGAAACAGATCCGATTCCGAATACCTGTCGACCACTATACGTCAGATACAGAGGACGCTCAGAACCGGTGGAAACCTGGCCCGCACCCTGCGGACGCTCGCGGACGAAGCCGCCTTCGATCTAAGGATGAACCTTCGGGACTACACCCAATCGTTGAACATGATGACCATGGTCTACATGTTCGCGTCGGCCGTCATCCCCCCGCTACTCATCGTGATCATGATAGTTTCACAGTTCATGGGCGCCGCCTTCATGCCCCCGCAGTTTATAACTATCCTGTACCTCGTGATAATTCCGTTCCTCCTGTTTTACCTCGTCATCATCTTCAAGAGGATGGAGCCGGAGGTGTAAGGATAGGATGGTTTCACTTCTAAAGGCGAGCGAAAGGGCAGCGAACAAGTTACTCCCGGACAAGTTTATAAGGGGAGTCGACCAAGACCTCAGATCGACACACATCGCCTTCTCCGGATCCGAATTCTGCGGCATCGGCCTAATAGCCGGCTTGGAAGTCCTAATCGCGATCCTCGTGATATCGATCTTCGTAAACCTGCCTTTCCTCCCGGACGCGCTTTACGCGATAATCGGATTCACGGTTACGTTTCTCGCCCTGACCAAAGTTATGCCCTTCTTCTACATCCGGAGGAGGGTCAGAGCGATCGAAAAGACGCTTCCCGACGCTTTGAGGGAGATGTCGAACGTCCTCAGGGCGGGTGTAAGCATGGACCGGGCGCTGGAAGACGTCGCAGGGTCCAGTTACGGCGCTCTTTCCGAAGAGTTCGAATACGCTCTAAACCAGGTCAGACGTGGCAGACCCATGCGGGATGCCTTAAGAGCTATGGCGAGAAGGTCCAGATCGGAACTCCTTTCGCGAGGATTCTACCTGATAGTCGAAGGTATGGAGAGAGGAGCCGAACTCGCCGACGTAATGGAGTCCGTAGCGGACGACATAAGGGAGACACAGACCCTTCAAAGGGAGAGACAGGCAGCGACCATGCAGCAAATTCTGTTCCTCCTGGTGGCCGCACTGTTCATAGCCCCGCTCATATCCGGGATAGTCCTCCACATCGGAACGATGTTCGAAGCGATGGGGACACAAGCCGGGGGCGCCGGCGTGATCGGCGAAACCATACCGCCTGTACTCTACACGGTGGTTCCGCTTTTCATCGCGATCCAGGCTTTCATCACCTCGCTCGCAGTGGGGGTCATCAGGTACGGAGAGATGGCAAAGGGAGTACTCTTTTCCGGACCCTTCATGGTAGTGGCCGTCCTCGTATTCTACGGATCTCAGACGATCGCGGGCTTCTTGATCTAAAAGCCGAACGAGGGGAAGCGGTCGAAACGAAATTTTTACCCTCTTCGATAAAGATATTTTTGAGAAATCCGGCTCAATCTTTTCAGAAACGTACTATTATTCCAAAACAAAGAAAAGTTAGGACTATTTACAATATACCGATGAACGAAGGAACCGAAGACGAAATAAAGATTCTTCTGGTGGACGACGAACCGGACCTGCTGGAACAGGGCGAGATATTTCTCGAGAGGGAAGACGACCGCTTTCAGATCGACACTTCGACAAAGGTCGAGGAGGCCATGGAGATGCTCGAGGAAAACGACTACGACGCCGTCGCCTCGGACTACAAGATGCCCGACAAGGACGGGATCGACCTCCTGGAATGGTTGAGGGAAAACGAAAACGACATCCCCTTCATAATCCTGACCGGGAGAGGAGACGAGGAAGTCGCGATGAAAGCCCTGAACCTGGGTGCCGATCGTTACTTCACGAAGTCCGAGGATCCGGAGACGCTCTTTTCCTTACTGTCAAACGCCCTCGTAAAGGAGGTAAGGGAAAAAAGGACGAGGGAGAGAAACAGGTTTCTGAACTCCCTGCTTTCCCACGACTTGAAAAAGAGGGCGGAAACCTCGAACAAGCACCTGAAAAAGCTTTCCAAGTCGGATCTCACCCCGGAAGCGGAAGAATTGGTCGAACGCGCCAAGGAATCTTTGATGGAGGGGATAGAGCTAATCGAGGAAACCCAGAGCGAAAAGAGGAGGGAGAGCGAAAGTAAGGTGAGCAACGTCATCATCAGGTCGCTCGACAAATTCCTCGGATACGCCTACTGGTCCGAATTTCAAATGAGCAGCTCAAATATCATGAACCTCTATCAGAAGATCGGGAAGTACAAGGACAGCCTCCTAGAGTTAGCTCAGAGATCCACCGAACACCAGAGCCTCCTGGAGGCGATAGGGACGAATCTGGAGGGGATAAACTTCAAAGAGGACGTCGAGCCGGCCGACATGAAGGAACTTTATACCGGTTCGAAGACCGAGGAGCAGATATTCGATGATCTGAAGGAGCGCGAAGAATTCAAACTGGACGTTTACAAGAAGCTTCAAACCTCAACGGATATCGAGGTAATCAGGGATATATGGAAGGGGGACGACCCCGGAGAGTACTTCGAGATATTGGACGATCTGATAAAGGGAAAAGAGGAAAACATAGACCTGCTGAACAGGATAAAAAAACAAAAGTTCTTGGGTCTCTAAAAAGAAATCGAGTCGAACCCCTCTAAGCGAGCCTTCGAGAGCCTTCTTAAAATCCCGATTCGCATCACACATCGTACGTCCCGGCTGAGAGTCCGCCCGACTTAACTACGCTCCCTGCAATGGGGGAATAATAATTACCGATGGAGGCACCACGACCGCTTTATGGTCGGCTTTTAAGTTCTCGACGAGAGGAATACTTCGTCGAATTTTCTCAAGTTAGAAATTCCCGGTTTTGGAAACGGTCGACGAACCCACCTCGAAGTACCGAAACTTCTTTTCCATCAAAGAAAGGACTTAAAAATTAATAAGATGTAAGACCGAACAGGTTTAAAACGGAGTTGAAGTCAGGAATGTTTGATGATAAAAGCGGACAGGGCGCTACCGAATACTTGTTGATACTTTCAGCCGTGCTGGTAATCAGCGCATCGGCAGTCTACTACGTCACACAGGTCGGAGGTTTCCCCGTCGTAGGAGCGACGGCAGTGACGGAAGGCGACGAAGTCAGAATACACGTACAGACTGGATCCATCCCCCCTGGCGAATGGGAGGTTCTGGTGGAAGACGAGGACGGAAACGACGCCTTCGTCACCGACGGACTCGAACCGAGGGAGGTTGAGGATGAGGCCACCGACAGCTGGAGAAAAGGGAACACCGAACTGGCTCCGCCCTACGTCGTGCTCGGCGAATACACGGGCGGAGACGAAGCTACCTTTTACGTAAGCCTCAGACACGGTGATTCCGGACACGTTTACTTCACACAATCGGTAACGCTAAGTTAGAGCACGCTCGAGAGAACACATACCGAATCGGAAACCCACACAGACCCCCGATCAAGGTTAAGGTGGAACGCTATAATCACCCGTTTTCGTTTTTACTTTTCGTCTCGACTTACTTTTAGTAATTAACAATGGTTAAATCACCTTATAAGCCGTTTTCGACCAAATTAACTGTAGCTATGTCCTCCTTTATCTTGACGGTCGACGACGAATCCGACATACGTGAACTCGTCAAGGATAGCCTCGAGAAGGGAGGTCACGAAGTCGCCGGAGTCAACAAAGGTGAGAAAGCCCTCACTCTCATCGAGGAGAAGAAACCGGACCTAGTCCTCCTCGACCAGAAATTGCAGAGGTTGACCGGTTGGGATATCTTGAAGGAGTTATACGGCGAAAACGGCACGAACGACGTCCCCGTCGCAATGCTTACCGGCGAGAGACTCACCATCAGCAAAATGCTCAGAAAAGACATGGAAAACCTCGTCGCATATCTCGAAAAGCCGGTCGAGCCGAACAGTCTCCTAAAAACCGTGGAAAACATACTCGAAGAGGTTTCGAGAATTCGAACCTTGAAGGAAGAAATACTCGAAAAATCGCCCGAAAACGAGAAACTCGCAGAAGCGTTCGAAACTTGGAGTCGAGCACAGATGATCCACGAATTCCTCTTGGAAAAGTTGAAAAATTTGAAATCGGATTGCTCCGAAGATCAAAAACGCCGGAGGTTGGAAGATTTGATGGAGGAGGAAAGAAAGATCATCCGACAGTCCAGAGCTAAAAAAGAGGAAATACTCAAATCGACCGAAGTGGAAATGTCGGACGGTTTGCCGTACAAAGACCGTGGATAAAAATTTTCGCTCGCGCCGTTCGGATCCCGCCATTTAAATTAAATTTCTTTTTTAGGGAGTTGAGTTTTGTTCTTGTCGGCGGGTGTTGTTAACTGGGGTGTTTGCATTTCGTCGTTTTCCTTCCTGTTCCGCTTCATAATCGGCCTTTTCGTCGTCAATTTCCTCATTCAAGTTTTTCCCTTAAAAGTGATTTTCCGTGAAGTGAACAGG
>Ga0207421_10001776_pt1 | contig 27485 bp, 20 predicted proteins | sample SodLakKL_010_SED_4_FD_187542 | JGI IMG/M metagenome (GOLD analysis project Ga0207421, IMG submission 187542) | Alkaline sediment microbial communities from Lake Tanatar, Kulunda Steppe, Russia - 8KL_010_SED (SPAdes) (version 2) | ecosystem: Environmental > Aquatic > Non-marine Saline and...
TGTCCGGTACGGAATTGGTGCTGGTGGCGCTGTGGGCCGTAGTCAGAGCGGGGATGCTTATGAAGGTCGCAGCCAGAGCGGGGATGATCATGGAGGTGTTGGTGGCGCAGGGCCTGCTGCTGCAAAGTCCCTGGAGGAGCTGTTTGAGTTCTGCCTTGCTGCAGATGTCCTCCGCACGGATCTTGCGGACACCAGGCTGGTCTTTGGCACCGGGAATCCGAACGCCGGCCTGATGCTGATCGGTGAAGCTCCGGGTGTGCAGGAAGACAAGCAGGGTGAGCCTTTCGTCGGCAAGGCAGGGCAGCTGCTCAACAAGATACTTGCTGCCATTTCCTTCCAAAGGGAGGATGTGTACATCGCCAACATCCTGAAGCACCGGCCGCCAAACAACCGGGATCCGCTTCCCGAAGAACGCGACCGGAGCCTCCCCTATCTGTACCGGCAGATTGAGCTCATCCAACCGAAACTGATCCTGTGCCTGGGACGCGTTTCGGCGCAGACCCTCCTCAACACTTCGGAGCCAATGAAAAATCTGCGAAGCAGGTTCCATCCATTCCATAATGGCATTGAACTTCTGGTCACCTTCCATCCCGCCGCCCTGTTACGCAATCCCGCATGGAAAAGGGATACGTGGGAGGATGTCCAACTGCTGCGGAAAAGGTATGACGAATTGACAGGCACCAGCCGTTGATTTTTTCACTATCGACAGCGCAGACTTCCTGTTTTTTTTATACCTTTTTGTTCTGCTCCAAACACACCCCGGAAGAGGTGTTGTCACCCCAGCCAGTGCGGATCGGAATCCGATGATACCGGATCTGGTCAAAAGTCTCCGAACGATTGTTTTTAATGTATTTTATGTCCTGACACCATGACGAACAAACCACAAAACAAGACCAGCCAGACCAACAGCACCGCACTGCTGGAAGCACAGGGACGCATCCCACCGCAAGCCGTTGAGATTGAGGAAGCCATTCTGGGGAGTATGCTCATTGAAGAGCAGGCCGCATCTGTTGCCATTGAGATGCTGGAAGTAGATGATTTTTACAAACCGGCACACCGGCACATATATGAAGTGCTCTTAAAACTCTACGAACGTGACAATCCGCTTGATTTACTGACCGTCGAGAACGAATTGCGGGACCGGAACCTGCTTGAAACGGTCGGGGGAAGCGGCTACCTGACCGATCTCACGCGATCCGTCAGTTCGGCAGCAAACATTGAATACCACTGCCAGATCATAGCGGAAAAAGCGCTGAAAAGGCACCTGATCCTGAGTTGCTCAGAAATCATCCAGAATGCCTACGACACCACCAGCGACTCCTTTGAGGTGCTGGACGGTGCCGAGCAAAAAATTTACGATATCACAAACGCCAAGGCCCGAAGCGGAAACCGGCCTTTGGTTGAAATTCTGAAAACCACCATATCCTATCTTGAGGATATCCGTGGCAAGAAACAGGGTATCACCGGAGTGCCAACCGGGCTGGATGTTGACGCAATCACCGCCGGTTGGCAGAGAGGTGACCTCATCATCATTGCCGCGCGTCCGTCCATGGGAAAGACCGCATTCACACTTACCGTCGCCAGGAATGCGGCGCTTAACCAGGATCCCGAAAAAAGGACACCGGTTGCCGTGTTCAGCCTTGAGATGTCCGACCAGGCCCTGGTCCAGCGACTGCTCACCATGGAGGCCCGTGTGGATGCCCAAAAAGCCCGTACGGGAAAACTGGATGACAACGAATTCAAGAAAATGCTGGAAGCGGCCGGACGTCTCCATACAGCCCCGATTTTCATCGATGACACGCCATCCATCAGCATCATGGAGCTTCGTTCAAAGTGCCGCCGACTCAAGAGTGAACATGACGTGGGTCTGATCGTTGTCGACTATCTGCAGCTCATGACGGGCATGCAGAACGACCGGCAGAACCGCGAGCAGGAAATTGCCGGCATTTCGCGCGGACTGAAAGCACTGGCCAAGGAAATCGATGTCCCCGTCATCGGTCTGTCGCAGCTCAGCAGGGCCGTGGAGCAGCGGGGCGGCGACAAACGTCCGCAGCTCAGCGATCTGCGCGAATCGGGTTCCATTGAGCAGGATGCCGACGTGGTCTGCTTTCTTTACCGGCCGGAATACTACAAAATCACAACCGATGACCAGGGCAATTCGACAGAGGGTGTCGCTGAACTGATCGTTGGAAAGCAGAGAAACGGTCCGGTTGGCACGGTAAACCTGCACTTCATCAAGCAGTACGCCCGTTTTGAGAACCTTTCACGGACTTCTGCTGGTGCGTCATACCTGGCTTCGGATCCCTCGGAAGGTGCAGAGCGTTTGACCGAAGTTACCCAAAATGAGGAAACGGCCGGAAAAAGAGCACGTAAAACCGGGTTCACACCCACTGCCGGTGACGAGGAAAGTCCTTTCTGATACCCTCGAACATGTCATCGTATTTTGTGATGATCCGGCTCCAGTCCAGATCCCGGTTGACAGATTGCAGAGTGGACAGCGGCAGTTTCTTGTATGTGCCGTCCAGAAGTTTCTTCATTTTCCGGAACAGGTCCGTTTCATCATCATAGAAAACAGGTCCGTGCAGCAGCGGTTCCTGGAGTGTCCTGGGAATCAGTTCAGGATAGGTCAGATTTCGCGGCAGCATGGGATGGCATCCACTATAAACGGCTTCCATGATGGCCGTGCAGAAGAATTCATGCTGTGATGTGGAGAGGACAAAATCCCCCTTCTCCAAAAGATTTGCATATTGCTCGTTGTTTTCGACAAAACCATAGTGCAGGATACGGCTTCCATACCTTTTCCATGCCTGTTCGAACAGTTCCGCCTGGTCATGGTGGTGATCTCCGGCCAGGATAAGATCGAATGTGCATTCGGCATCATCCAGCTTGTCAATTACACGGAAAAACTTCTCCGGATCCTTGTCGAATGACCATCGCTGATTCCAGATGATGACCGGCCGGGGATTGGGTGCGCGAAGCTTCTTCTTTTGCACGGCCTCGTCAAAAACCCGGAGGTCAAGCCCGGGATAAAGCAGATCCGATTTTGACGCAATCTTGCCTATTGACTCAGATTGCTGATAATCAGGAAAACGGGCGAGCAGGCCCGGCAGCGCATCCAGGAATGATTTTTTGTGAAAATCGGAATTAAAGAATACATAATCCGCGGCAAGAACACTCAGATAGTTAATGTAGCAATAGGTGATATCACGTTCTTCCGTTTCAGGGACCGGTTGCGTCAACTGGTTCTCATGCATATAGAGCACAATGGGTACGGAAGCGAAGCGTGGATTTGTAAGGGCAATGAACGCCGGAAGATTGGTCATGCTGCTGGCAAACACCAGATCGATGTCCTCTTTGATTTCATCGGTCTTGTCCGAGAGGGTTACGGCCCCGCCGCTCATCCGCCATTTCCAGTGGCTGCCTTTCATGGTGGCCGTGAAAATGCGGTGTCTGGAATGCCGGCGCAGGCCTTCAATGAAAGCGCGATGCGATCCACCCAGAAACGGCTCAACCAGCAGGATATTCATGTGATATCAGTATACGAGATGCCAGTTATCCTTGAATACATCATCGTGCTGGATGACCTCTTTATCCTGAAGATATTCAAGGATCATGTCGCCGACGGATCGGTCTATGGTCATGAGTACAGGTGCGTCCTGGAGCATATCAAACCCGCCGCCCCCTTCGGCCCTGTAGGAGTTGACGGCCATCGTGAACCGGTCATCCCGGGCGACCGGCTCCCCGTTGTACACCAGCTTCGTGACCCGCTCGCCGGGTTGATTTCGCAGATCAAGTTCGTAGGTCACTCCGGCCAGCATATCAAAGTTGAATCCGGGCCATCCGCTGTTGACGACAGGATTTCCCTCCTCGTCGGTCCCGGTGGTGTAATATTGTGATGTATGTTCAAGAAAGCTTCTTATCTGCTCACCTGTGATTTCCATCTTGTACAGGGTGTTGTAATAGGGATAGAGCAGGGAGATATCGCCGCGGGTGATGGGTCCGGGGCCAAAGGATACGGACGTGTTGAAAGCTGCTGCAGCCGAAAGTTGCGCGCCTGTCTGCTCTTTCTGAACGGTCTGGATGAGATCAATAATCGGGGTGTCTTTCCTGCGGGCATCACTCGCCGACCATTCATCATCAGTCATGGCCATGGGTTCTGTCACAAACGCAACCACGTCCTCATGCTCTTCAAGGGTCAGTGCAACAATATCGGGATGCTCATCCACCTCCGCCACACTGTGATTCGTCGTGGAAATGGAAACGACACGGATCGTGCCATCCTGCTGCCGGACAACGTTCATTTCAGCAACTCCCAGATGTGATGCCCAGCGGCCTGGCTGTATGACCCCGACTTCACGTCCGTCAGCGCCTTGCAATTGGACATCATCAATGGCCCGGTGCGTATGTCCGAGTACCAGCAGGTCCACACCGGGCACTTCCTCTCCGACGGCCCTGCCGAAATTCTCATCCCCAAGATCATCACGATGATAGCTTGTGCCGCCGTCCAGTCCGGTGTGCGCGAGGATGATCACCACATCAGCCTGATGATCATCCCGCACCTCCTGCACAAAGCGGTGTGCTGCCTCCAGGCCGTCTCCGAAATCCAGGATTCCTTCAACGCGCGGACGGTCCCAGACAGCGGATCCCGGCGTGGTGAGACCAACGATGGCGACCCTGAGGCCTGCTATCTCCCGGAAAATGTATGGCGGATAGGCAGGGTCATCGGTGCCGTGATGGTATATGTTGGCACCGATAATGGGCGAATCGGTCAACTCTATCTGTCTGTTCAGATACTCCAGACCGAAATTGAACTCGTGATTTCCCAGCACAATGGCGTCGTAATCCATGTGGTCGGCCGCAGCAAGAAACGGGTAATGCCGGTTTTGGGGGTCATGCATGGCAAAATATTCGGCAAACGGATTGCCCTGAAGCCAGTCACCTGCATCAAGTAGTATGGTGTGTTCGTGGACGTCCCTGACAGAATCAACGAGCGTCGCAACCTTTGACAGTGCGTACCGGGGCTCTTCCCGGTCCCGGTAATAGTCCCAGGCCCTCACCCTTCCGTGCACGTCCGTGGTGGCCATAACGGCAATGCTTATGGTGTCCCCCTGGGCCAGCGGCGCCAGCCTTTCTGATGCGGGTTCCTGTCCGCAGCTGTTCAGGCCTGCCGCCAAAAACAGCACAGGGAGCAGCAGGAAAACATGATTCCACTTATCCGTTCCGATATTTGGTGACGGATGTTTTATCAGCCTGATGATTGACATAGTAGCTCCGGGATGCTTGATTACTTTCAGATTACGGTTCCGTCTCTGATGATTCCGTTTTTTTCAACCACAACGATTCCATCCACAATGGAGTAGTCTTCGTTCCTGGTGTTTTCCAGGTGATCGCCACCGACAATCCGGACATTGTTACCGATACGGGCATTTTTGTCTACAATAGCTCGTTCGATATGGCAACCAGCTCCAATACCACGCGCCGGCATGTCGGGATTCGATTCATTGAGTTCTTCAATGGAAGGATAGAAATCGTTACCCATTACAATGGACTCCGTGACCACACTGCCCGGACCGATCCGCGAGCGGATACCGATAACCGAATGAAATATGGAACTGGCCTCAATAACGCATCCCTCAGCAATCAGGGACCGATCCGTAGTAGTCCCGAACATTTTTGTTGGCGGGAGCAACCGGGGCCTGGTAAAGATCTTTTTTCCCGTGGCGTAGAGATCAAACTGCGGCAGCGGATCGGCCAGCTCCAGATTGGCGTCATAAAATGAGCGTATGGTTCCGATATCCGTCCAATAACCGGTATACTTGTAACTGGCCACTCTCATCCGCGAGCTAATTGCTTTGGGAATGATTTCCCTGCCGAAATCAAGGGCTTCCGGATTGTCGTTGATCAGGTTCCAAAGTGTTTCTTTGTTGAAGATATAGATTCCCATGGAAGCGAGGTAAACTTTGCCCTGTGCTTTCATTTCATCCGGCACCTCCGACTCCCATCCTGGCAACTGATCATGTGTGGGTTTTTCTATGAAACTTTCGATCATTCCGCTGTCATCCGTTTTCATGATTCCGAATCCCGTGGCATCATGATCATTCACAGGAATGGTACCGATCGTCAGTTCCGCGTTATTGTCCTCATGAGCTTGCATCATGTTGCGGTAATCCATCTGGTAGAGCTGGTCACCGGAGAGGATAAGAACCCTGTCGGCCCGGTGATTCTGCAGATAGCGGAACGTCTGACGGACGGCGTCCGCCGTACCCTGATACCACTGATGTGAGCTTGGAGTCTGTTCTGCCGCAAGGATATCAACAAAGCCTCTTGAGAAAGGGTCGAAGTGAAATGTGTTTTTGACATGTTGATTGAGTGAGGCAGAATTGAACTGTGTGAGCACGTATATCTGACGGATCTCGGAATGCAGGCAATTGGATATGGGAATATCCACGAGCCGGTACTTCCCTCCCACCGGCACGGCAGGTTTGGACCTGTTTTTTGTCAGAGGAAAAAGACGGCTTCCGGCACCGCCACCAAGTATAACGGCTATTGTTGATTCCATCATGGTTGCTTCTCCTTGATTAATGATTCGTACATTTTGTGATATTTTTCCGCCGAGCTGTGCCAGGAGAAATCTCTGGTAATCGCTCTCTTTTGAAGCGTGGTCATCAGCTTCCTGTCAAAATAAACCGTGGATGCTCTTTGCAGTGCGTGGTAGGCATCATCGAGATTGAAATGATCAAACAGGATGCCGTATCCGACCGGCTGCGAATAATCTTTAACGGTATCCCTCAGGCCGCCAATACTTCTCACGATGGGAAGTGTGGCATATCTCATGGCGTACATCTGGTTGAGCCCGCAGGGTTCCACCCTTGAGGGCATCATGAGAAAGTCACTGGCAGCATAGATGCGATGCGCCAGTTCTTCATTGTAGGTCAGAGCCGCATCGAAAAAATTGACGTAACGCCCTTTCATCTCCCTGAATTTGTCATGAAGCCACGGCTCACCGGTGCCAAGAATCAGAAAACTGCCTTTGAGCCCCGTCTCCAGATAGCGGACGATAAGGTCCGGCAGAAGGTCGGCGCCTTTCTCACTCACCAGCCTTCCGATAAATGAAAACAACGGAAATTCCGGGTCAAAGCCGAACTCACTGCAGATCCACTCCTTGTTTTGCGCCTTTCCCTCCTGAAAATCCTCTGCATCATAGTTTTTTATGATAAGCGGATCGGTTTCAGGATTCCAGACATCGGTATCGATTCCATTGATAATACCAACGGACTTCATGTGCTCGTGGGACAGCAGGGGCTCCAGGCCCTTGCATGAATGCTGCAGTTCATGCAGATAGGAATCTGAAACGGTAGTGATTTTCCATGCCGTTCGGATACCTGCCGAAAGAGCGTTCATTCGCCCGTTCCAGTAGAGAAACCCTTCCCGCTCAGGATTTATTTTTGGCAGCAGGAATTGTTTACCAGGGTCGTACCACCCCTGGTAATGCCCGTTGTGAATGGTCAGCACCGATGGGATGGTGTGGAATTCATGATAAACCGGAGAGCTGGTCATCAGAAACGGAATAAGTGCCGTGTGATGATCGTGGCAGTGGATCACATCCGGTTTTTGACTGAATGATTTAAGCCAGTCCAGAACCGCAATCTGAAATGATGCAAACCGTTCAAATTCATCCCAGTAAGGAAAATCACTCTGTGGGTCGATGTAGATCCCGGGCCGGTCAAGCCTCCCGGGTACATCCACAAGGTACAGTGGAAATCCGAGCACCCCACCAGCTTCCCGAACTATCCTGTATTCAAACCGCTCCTCTCCGAGGCGGGCGACACCCTCATGAACGGTATCGAGTTGATGGTTGCGTACCCACTCTATGTCAAAATGGGGCATGACAACCCACGAATCGACATCAAACTGCTGCAAGTATTTTGGGAGCGCACCAACAACATCGGCCAATCCGCCGGCTTTGGCCACCGGATAGCACTCAAAACTGATGTGAATAACATGCATAAGAAACTTTCTGCTGTGATTTACGTAAACGATTTCCTTACCTGTATTTCTTGGAAAAGCCTGTGAAAACAAACTTCCCGTCAGCCGGTCAATTGACCCGAAGAAACATCGTCAGGTGCAACATTTTACAGGTATATAAGAAATTCGAAGGCTATCTTACAAACTTTATTTTGTCAGCATTTTGAATGCTCACTAATTATTTGAACAATTATCCGCCATGAGTGATTCCATAGTACGGTTTAATGGTGTTACCAAAAAGTTTGGCGACTTCCGCGCTGTGGATGATGTCAGCTTTGAAGTCAGGCAGGGCCGGATTTTCGGCCTGCTCGGACCCAACGGTGCCGGAAAAACAACCAGCATCCGCATGCTCACATATATTTTGAAGCCGGATTCCGGCAGCATCACGGTTTTCGGAATCCCGGCGGGACCCGAAACCCAGGCACGCCTGGGCTACCTGCCGGAAGAACGCGGACTCTATAAAAAAATGAAAGTCGGGGAGCAGCTGATCTATCTGGCGCGGCTCAGGGGCCTTTCCAGACAGGACGCCCGCGAGCGCATCCGCTACTGGCTCGAACGTTTTGGCGCATATGAGTGGATTGGCCAGGAAGTCGGGGAGCTCTCCAAGGGCATGCAGCAAAAAATTCAATTTGTCGCCACCATTTCGCATGACCCCGACTGCCTCATTTTTGACGAGCCTTTCAGCGGCCTCGATCCTATCAACAGCGAAATGCTGAAGGATGTGATCCTGGAACTGCGGGATGCCGGGAAAACCATCTTTTTCGCCACGCACAGAATGGAACAGGTGGAACAGCTCTGCGATGACATTGCCCTGTTCAACAAAGGCCAGCTCATCCTCAACGGAGACCTGAATCAGATTCGGTCATCCTACGGGCACAACAGTATCCGATTGCGGTTTACCGGTGACAGCCGGTTTCTGTCCGAGCTGAAAAACGTCCGCGTAAACAACAGATCCACGAATTTTGCGGAGTTGCGGCTGCTGCAAGATGCCGATGACCAGGCTATTTTGCGGGAAGCTCAGAAATATGTTCGTGTTCAGGGATTTGAACTTGTGCAACCGAGCATCCAGGAAATATTCATTGATTCTGTTACCAGGGAAGACCGGTCATGATCCATAAAGAGAAACTTCTGCTTATCATCCAGCGGGAATATCTTACGCGACTGAAAAGCAAGATATTCGTCGTTACCACAATTCTGGCGCCGGTCGTAATGATCCTCCTGCTGGTATTGCCAGCCATCATCCAGACCATGTCCGGCGACCGTGTCCGCCAGTTTCTTGTCTATGATGAAACCGGTGCTGTTGGACAGGAACTGGTGGCCGGCGACTCGGTCTATTACCAGCTGACCGATGCCGATCCTGATTCGTTGCGGCAATCCCTGATGCGGGGCGAGATTGAAGGTTACCTCGTCATACCGCATGAACTGCTGGATGGCAAGGGCAGTGCTGTGTTTTACCATGGTGGCACCGCGGGGATGACAGTCACATCCAGAATACGATCCGATGTGCAGCGTGTCGTCCGGGATATCCGGCTCGACCGGCTGGACACCCCGCCAGAAGTCCGTCACATCCTTTCGGAACGCGTCCAGACGGAAAATCTTACCATAACAGCTGAAGGTGAAGAGGCGGCCGACAGTGACTTTTACATGGTCCTTGGTTTCATCATGGGATTCATTATTTACGGTGCAATGTTCGGCTATGGCGCCGTCATCATGCGCAGTGTGATGGAGGAAAAAACAAGCCGTATCGTGGAGGTGATCGCCTCTTCCGTCAGGCCTTTTGAATTGCTGATGGGAAAGGTAATCGGGGTGGCCATGCTGGGACTGACGCAGTTCATCCTTTGGGCCTTAGCCGGGGCAGTATTGATAGCTGTTGCAGGACCCGTAATCGCACTTTTCCTTGGGGCCGGACCGGAGACTGCAGAAGCTGCTGATGCTGCTGCCGATGTTGCTGCCTTCAGCATACCCGCGATCGGACCGATGATCTGGATCAGCTTTGTGCTTTTTTTCCTTCTTGGCTTCCTGATTTACAGTTCGCTTTTTGCGGCTGTTGGTTCTGCGGTAGATCAGGAATCGGACAGTCAGCAGTTGCAGCTGCCCATCATCATGCTGATTATCATCCCCCTGATGTTCCTTTTCCCGGTTTCGGATGACCCGGCTTCCACACTCTCCGTTACCCTCTCCATGATACCCTTTTTTGCACCAATCCTTATGCCGGTACGCATGGCTGTGCTTCAGATTCCAATTTGGCAGTTCGGCGCCACGGTCCTGCTCATGATCCTTACTTTCGTTGTCCTGATGTGGATGAGCGCCCGGATTTATCGCACAGGAATACTTATGTACGGTAAAAAAGCCAGTTTCAGGGAGCTTTGGAGGTGGATGCGGGAAAATTGAAAAAGAAAACTGCTGTCTGTTTCAGCCGCATACTCCGGTAAGCTGCAGTATACCCCGGTCCGGACAGGATTCCGTCACATGTGTCAGTTAAGGCTGATGGGATTGCTGAACGCGATTTCCGCGAGCTCGTAGCGAGATTGCTGTACGATTTTTTTCCGTGCAATTTCGTGCGTGGTGCGATGCAGAAACATGAACATAACACCATCCCTGTTGAATCCGCTTTCAATAAGATTATTGAGCGTGTTTCTCAGCCTGCTGTAATCATGGTCGTGAAGCACATCATTAACCCAGGCATCGATGATGTCATCGCGCTTTGACTTGGGCGGAAGTTTAATGATATAATTCATAAAAACTTGTAGTGGTGTGGTGTTATTCTTGGGAAGCGAGCATGCTTGCCTGTTTCAATATACGAATATCATACTCAACCAACATACGAGAGTCCAAAAAAGGTCCACGATCCTCAAAATTCATGTGTGATAAGGAAAACAGGGTGGCAAACCGTATCCTGGGATCAGGGTCGTCAGAAAAATCCCGGGCAAAATCTTCCTGCCAGCCTGTTTGCACCGCGTGCTTTCTCAGCTTCCGGAAAGCCAGCCAGCGGAGTTCAAAGGAATAGCCGGAACTCAGGTACTCGCGGACAGCGTTCACTGCAGACTCGTCAGCCGGAATGGCAAAGAGTTCCTCTATCAGTGTTTTTGTGAACAGCTGATCCTGGCGGTCCTCCCTGAGAAACCGAATGGCAAATTCGCGGAAGTCTTCACCGGATATCAGTTTTCTGTAGGTGCGTATGGCCTCGTTGACCAATCTGATGTCATCGGAGCTCTGGATAACGGAAAGAACCTGGCTTTCAACCTGGCTATTCCCCCTGTATGCTCCCAGGGCTTTCATGGATTCCAAACGGATCTGCTCATGCCGGGAAGTGATTCCCTCCAGAAAACGACGCTCGGTGCCGCTTGCCCCGGATGTAAGCTCAGCCATGAGCCGATGCATGGCAGCCAGTACTTCCGGGTCCTGCTCCCGATTCAGCAGGTCCTGTACGGCAAGTTGCAGGTCCGGGTCCGTCGAGAAATCCCTGAGAGCCAGTGCCGCTTCTTTTCTTCTGTCCGCATCCTCATCACGCCGCAACTGATGAAGCCAGTAAGAAAATGGCTTCTCCAACTCAAAGCGAACCTCATTCTCCCCTGTCGCTTCCATCCATAGATTGTTAACGAAACCGCCGGGGGACAGCTCCAGCCGGTCACCGGTACCGGAAAAGGTGACGGACTTTTCATGAATGCGGCCATCGCGAACAAAATAAACGCGGGCGTCAATTTCCTCGTCAGACAGGTCATCAAGCGCCTCAAAGGTCAGGGATATTCGGTCTGACCCGCGGATCTCCTCCGCTGCTACCCGATAGCGCAATGACATATCGGGCTGAGGTTCCGTGATCTGAGGTGTATCCATCCAGCGGCCCGTTTTCTCGTATATCATGGACGAAAACTCAAAGGAAGTCATCACCCCTTTGCGGGCAGCAAGGGTTCTCATGAGTGCATCAACTGCGCCGGTGTAGACCGGCAGGGAGTTTTGGCGTAAAAAGTGGCGTGACCATTGCCACTGATCCATGCTTCGGGCCTGATAAACCGTTTCAGGAACAATAAATGCCTCCTCAAGGGGATCCTTCGCCGCCTGCCAGTCCGCTTCGGACAGTTTCTCGGCGGCCAGTGCCTGCAACAGCGTTATGTGACCGGAATCCTGCCAGCGTTCCGGCCTCAGTGAAATACCAAACCATTGCGCTGCCAGTGCACGTGCGATCACCGTACCCGCCTGACTGCTGGTGTCATGAGTTACAACGGCACCGGCATAATAAGGGCATGTTTCCCACATGTTGTCCGACAATAGTAGAGCATGGAAGGCCTGAAAGGGAATTTCACTTTGCATCAGGCGCTCGTAGTCACGTACACGCCGGGTCATGAATGACAACAGTTCCTGAATGCGGTCCGGGGTGGAAACTCCTTCCTCCCGGTAGATTCTCATATTTTTTGTGCCTGAAAACGAATCCTCCACTTCAAATTGTCCGGCAGCAAAAAAAAGACCTGAAAGCGGCACATCCATGGCACTTCGAAACACAAAAAGACGCCCCCTGTCCGTGCTGGTCTCCACCTCCAGGGCTCCGGTGGCCACCCCCGTGAGCGGTTCCGGCACTTCAAGCCTGGTGACTACCGGCATCGTTGCCCATGGATGGATGGGACCGGGAACCCAGTGAGCGGTGCTGCCGGGCAATGCTGACGAGAAAATGGTCCCGTTATGCCGGAAATGCACACCAAATTCCGGATCAGCGGTATAGTTTACAGACAGGGCATGTTCCCTGGCCGGATCCGGTTCGTCCGGGAAAGAAATGACCAGCGAATCACCCTGCAAGCGGTACGGCACCCGCTCTCCGTTCATGGTAAGTTCCATGATCGTCATGCCGGGAGCCGACCAGACGAGCTTGTCCACGTAAGCATGTTTTGGACGAAACCGGTAGACTGCCCTACCACGGATCCTTTTTCCATCAAAACCCGCCTCCAGCTGCAACTCCAAACCGGCATATGCGACCTCAATATCCGGCCGGACCGGATAGTCCGCGGCACGGGTTCCTCTCTGGTCCGGGGAGCCGAAAGCCTGAATAACGGCAGTATTCAAACAGATAAACAGGGCTGTCAGAAGAACGGATTTCAATGCGAATGGCATTCTTTCCATGTGTTTGTTTGGATAGGATTGTCAGTGTTCAGCGAGTGGATTCCACGGCGGACAATACCACGGGCGCCAGCTTCTCATTGGCAGAGAAGCCGTGTCCGCTGTCAATAACCGCATGTCCGGCAAAATCAAGAAAAACACCACCGGATTCCTGCATGATGGGCAGTAATGGCGCGGCATCCCAGATTTTCAGCAACGGGTCAAACATGATATCGGCTCTTCCGGTGGCAACCATCATGTGGCCGTACGCATCACCCCAGGTGCGATGCAACCGGCATTCGTCAAGCAAAACCCGGAAGGGATCCTCCAGTCCCTCACTGATGATGGTCGTGATGTCCGTGCTGAGGAGAACGGCCTTGCGCATGAGGGCGGTTTCGGATACGCGACAGTCCTTGCCATTGTAGCGGGCGCCCAGTCCAATGGCGGCCTCGCAAAGTTCGTCCGTTGCCGGGGCATAGATAACCCCGATTTCAGGCTCATCATCGAAGGTAACACCAATAAGCGTGGTATAGAGCGGAATCCCGTGAATGAACGACAGCGTGCCATCTACGGGATCCAGAATCCAGCGGATGGAAGATGCTTCCTTTTCCGTTCCGAATTCCTCCCCGACAATACCGTGATCCGGGTATTTTTCGACGATTTGTTTCCGCATCCACTTCTCTGCTTCCCGATCGGCGATGGTCACAGGTGAATCATCCCCCTTGCGTTCCACATCAATTTTTTTCCTGAAATGGGCGAGCGTTTTCTTACCGGCTGTGAGCGCCAGGTAAATCGCAAATTGCAATAATTCCTCTTTTGTGTTCTGTTCCATTGTAAATAGATATTACGGCTGATATATTTGACACCTGCCTGCTGTCGCCGGTCGGACGTCAGCGAATAGTAAACTGGAATCTGTTACGTTTGGAAAGTGTCCTTGACCTGCTGCACGCTTGTGTACTCCATATGCAACCAGGATTGGGAATATACACACGTCACACGTCGTGCCAGTAACGTACAGGATGCCGGTTTGGTTTAGAAAACAACAGTCCGAAATCACTTTTGACTCAATAGTGTAAAATAACAAAAAGATGTCATCAGACGGAATAATTTCTCAAATCGCCAAAGAGCTCTCGCTGCCTGCAGTGCATGTCTCTGCGGTAACCTCCATGCTTGAGGAAGGAGCAACAATCCCATTCATGGCACGCTACCGGCAGGAGCGCACAGGCGGACTCGACGAGGAAGTCCTCCGTGAGATCCGTGATCGACTTGAACATCTAAGGCTGCTTGCCGAACGCAAGGAGACGGTTCTGGCGTCCATCCGCGAACAGGGAAAGCTGACGGAGGAACTGGAGGAGATGATCCGTTCCTGTTCGTTGCTGAAAGACCTTGAGGACATCTATCTGCCCTACAAACCAAAGCGTAAAACGAGGGCGAGCATTGCCAGGGAAAAAGGGCTGGAACCACTGGCGGATCAGATGTGGGAAGAGGAAGTGGAAGAAGGAAACCCCGAATCAATAGCCGCAACGTTTATCAATGCCGAAGCAGGTGTGCCTGATGTGGAGGATGCGCTCCAGGGTGCACGTGACATCTGCGCGGAATGGATCAATGAAGAGGTAGACTTGCGCAACGCACTGCGCAAGCAGATCCAGCGGCATGGTTCACTCCGGACCTCCAGAGCTTCAGAACCGGACGAACGCGAAACCTACCGTGAATACTATGATTTCAATTGCAAAATAAACTATCTCAAACCGCATCAGATACTCGCGATTAACCGAGGTGAGCGGGAAGGAATTCTATCCGCCAATCTAGAAGTTTTAAAGGATAAAGCACTTGAGCGCATGGAGCGCTTTATCATAACAAATCAAAAATCGATTTTTTCCAGCCATCTTTCACTTGCTGTCAGGGATAGTTTCAAGCGGCTTCTGTTTCCTGCACTTGAAAGGGAGGCGCGAAAGGAGCTGACAGAAAAAGCCGAGGAGCATGCCATCCAGACTTTCGCGGAAAACCTGAGGAACCTTCTGCTACAACCGCCGCTGTCTGCCCGTGCGGTCATGGGCATTGATCCGGGCTACCGTACCGGCTGCAAGGTTGCTGTTGTGGATGGCACCGGTAAATATCTGGAAGGGACCACGATTTACCCTACTCCTCCCTTGAAGAAAGTACGGGAGTCCATCCAGTCCATGGATCGGCTCATTGACGCTCACGGAGTCACACTCATTGCAATCGGGAACGGAACCGGCAGCCGGGAGACCGAGCTGACTGTTGCAACTCTGATTTCGGAAAGGCAGAACAGGAATAAGGACGAGGATCTGCGCTATCTCATTGTCAATGAGGCCGGTGCTTCGGTCTATTCGGCATCTCCCCTTGCAAAGCAGGAGTTTCCTGACCTGGAGGCTGCCATGAGAGGAAACATTTCCATTGCCCGACGCGTACAGGACCCGCTGGCTGAGCTTGTCAAGATCGATCCCAAATCCATTGGGGTAGGCCTGTATCAGCATGATGTCAACCAGGCAAACCTTTCACGAAAACTGGATGATGTGGTTGAAAGCTGTGTGAACAGTGTCGGTGTAAACCTGAACTCAGCCAGTTCGTCACTTTTGGCCTATGTCTCCGGTCTCAGCCGCACTATCGCTGAAAAGATCGTTTCGTACCGCAATGAAAACGGTGTTTTTCGTGACCGCCAGGAACTTTTTAAGGTTTCCGGGCTGGGGGCGTTCCGCTTTCAGCAGGCAGCGGGGTTCCTTCGCATACCGGAATCATCCAATCCGCTGGACAACACCGCCATCCACCCGGAAAGCTATGACGCTACGCTCAAACTCTGTGACTCGATCGGAGTGAAGCCCGGGGATATTCCGGAATCGGTCACCCTGTTTCCCGTCAAATTCCGGAACCTCAAAACGGATGAAACCGCCCGGAAACTGGGCGTCGGGAGGCCAACGCTTGAACTGATCATGGAGCAGCTGCAAAAACCGGGACGGGATCCAAGGGAATCCCTTCCCAAGCCACTGCTCCGGCAGGAAATCCTTTCCATGAGCGACCTTAGGGAAGGGCTGGAACTGGAAGGGACCGTGCGCAATGTGGTTGACTTCGGGGCTTTTGTGGATATCGGTGTCAAGCAGGACGGACTTCTTCACATCTCAAAAATGAGCAGCAAGCGTGTCACAAATCCGCATGATGTGGTTTCTGTGGGTGACATCATCAAAGTGCGGATCGCCTCCGTCGATGAGCAGCGCGGGCGTATCAGTCTGGAGATGGCAGGGATGAATTCTCCAGAAGCTCTTTGAATTTCCGGTCCAATGCAGGCAATCGGTGAACCGACTTGCGAAGCCAGGCCAAATAAAGCACATCCCTTTCTTCCCGGGTCAGGTTCCAGCCGTTTTTTTGCTCATCAAGATGCTTTCGCAGATGGTACAGGCAAAGTGCCACGCTCACGGATATATTGAAACTCTCACTGAATCCATACATGGGGATATACAGCCACTCATCGGCCTGCGCTATGGCATAGGAGGTCAGCCCGAGTTTTTCGGTCCCGAAAACCAGGGCTGCGGGTTGATCCGGAACATAGTCAGGCAGTGCAACCTGTTTTTCGTGGGGAGTGGTTGCTACAATACGATACCCCTTCTCCCGGAGTTTTCTGTAGGCAATCTCCGTATTGTTGACTTGCCTGTCTCTGTATCGGTGAACATCAAGCCATTTTTCAGAGCCGATGGTAACACTTTTGTCCACGTCAAAAACATTCCGATTTTCTATGACGTGGACATCCTGTATGCCAAAGGCATCGCAGCTTCTGAGTACGGCAGAGGCATTTTGTGACTGATAGATATCCTCCAGCACAACGGTAAAAAAGCGCGTCCGGTTGTTGAGGATGTATTGAAACAGCTTTTTTTTGTGTTCGCTGACATACTGTTCAAAAAAAGCGGTCTGCTGCTTGCTTATTCTTCTTTGCGATGTCCCGGTCATTTCGGTTGTGGCGGTCCTATTCGAATTCTCGGACCGGCTTGCTGTTCAGCTTGAATCCCTTTTTGCGAACCGTCTGGATGTAATTGACCGGTGTCAGTTCCTCGATTTTCTTCCTGATATAACTGATATACACGTTGAGGAAATTGGTATTTGTATCAAAGTTTATATCCCATACGTTGTTCGTGAGTTCATCCTTGTAGAGGATCCTGTCAGGATTTTTCATGAAATAAGCCATCAGGTTGAACTCATTATTCGTAAGCAGCACCTTGGTGTCCTTGACGAAGAACTCCCGGTTCACCAGATCAATTTTCAGTTCACCGCACTCATAGGTGTTGTTGGTCTCTTCTCCTTTTCTGACACGCCGGATGATGGCGTTTATACGGGCAAGCAACTCTTTGTTGTCAAAAGGCTTGGTCAGGTAATCGTCGGCACCCGTATTGAGACCGGCAATCTTGGTGTCCGTATTCTGATACGCTGAGAGAATGAGGATGGGAGTCGTTATATTGTTTTCGCGCAATGTCTTGCACACCTCCAAGCCACTTCTGTCGGGCAAACCAAGATCGAGGATTATGATTTCGAAGTCATCTTCAAGCGCCATCCTCTCTCCGGTATCCGCTCTGTCAGCGACTGTTATCTCGTGGCCCTCGTTTTCCAGTACATGTTTAACAAGGGTACGAACAATACGGTCGTCTTCAATAACAAGTATTTTCATAGAAGCTCGTGATGTACTTATCCAATGTGAATAATGCCGGTGGCTGACGGGGAACTGGCATTCGATGTAAGAGAAACGTACAAGCTATTATACAAATCAACTTCAAAAATACAGAAAAATCCACATTAAATAACAAAATTTTACTGTTGTTTCAAAAAAGCGCCGGTACCGGAAGAATTCCGGACTGTATGTGTCACCGGATTTTCAATTTGCAAATTACAAAACCGTGATCGGTGAGAATCCGTGGTCGTTATGGCTGCTCCTCCGAATCGGGATCTCCCTGAATCCATCGCTGGATCGTTCTGGCTGTCTCTTCAGAAATTTCGGCATCTTTTCCTGAAAGTCCAAGCATCCTGAGATGCTTGTATCGCGAACTGTCCTGTTCCATCCAAGACCTGTTCACCGAACCACCGAACAGAATCATCTCGTTTATGTAGTGAGGCCTGGTGGCGCAAAAATAGGAAACCTGGTTCCGGGATCCTTCCCATCCCACGAGCACCAGCCTGCTCGCCTCAATGTGGGGCAGCAGTCCGTCGATTACTTCCTGAAGAAACTCAGATACGTACTCACGGGCGGCTGTAATGGTCTGTTCGTCTTTATGGTTCGGTATCCAGTAGTACGTACGGTCTTCATCTTCCGGCAAGACATCGGGATACGGTGCCTGGATCAGCAAATGGTGCCCCTGGAGGGTCATCAGCGGCGCAACTGTTTTTTCCAGATGGGCGAGGTTTCTGCCGGTTTCATGCAGATACACATACAGCGGCTGTTTGCCGTTTTTTGCGGTGCGGTAAAGGCGATATGGTACTTCCAGATAAAATGAAGCCTTGCCGGAAAGTATCAGTTCTTGTTTGCTCATATGAATGGGTTAATGGATGGGTTCTCCGGCTTCCCGGTATATGAAAATACCAAGTAAAATGGATAATATCACGAATGCCATCGCACCTTTGATAATCAGTGCGAAAGAATATCCGGCATCGAGCATAAGCCCGAAAAGGATCGGGCTTATGGCCGTGCTGATCACCATGAACATGGCCATCATGCTTCGGATGGTACCGAGATTGGCCGTACCGTACAACTCCACGTAGAGCGCGGTTTTGATAGTGAAAGCCGCTCCCATGGATACTCCTGCCAGAAACATGTACATATAAACCATGACGGGGTCCGTTGACACCAGCAACGAGCCAAACCCTGCCAGCAGCGGAATCAGGAAGAAAGGAAAAAGCTGACAGGCTGAGAAGCGATCTATCAGAGAACCCGTAAGCAGCGATGAGACCGATTTGGATACTGCAAAAGCAACAAAGGCCGTCGCCATCGTTTCCACATTCCAGCCTTTGAAATCCGCAAGTTGCGTCTGGTAAAGAAAAAATCCGGTCAACAGAAACGGCGCGGCCACGGCACCTGGAAGGAAGAGGTAGAATCGTCTATCCCTAAGCACAAGCTTTCGTCGCCACTGATGTCCTGTTACGTCCCGTTCGGCATTTCCGCTATCTGTCTGCATTCCGTTTTCGGCATGCTCCCGGGGATCACGTCCGAGAGTATACACAATAATTGCCGGCAGCAGCAGCAGCACAAAGAAACTGACGAACGTCCAGCCCATCCGCCATCCGACCGCACCTATCAATGCGGTTATGGTTAGGGGCAGCACCGCCTCTCCAAAAGAGAAACCGAGATTGATCAGACTCAGGGCCCGTCCCCGGGCAAGAAAAAAATAACGTCCAATGGCCGTGTGCGCAGTATGTCCGCACAAACCCTGACCAAACAATCTGAGGCCAAGCAGTCCGATGAACAGCATCCATATCCATTGCGACGAAGCAATGATCCATATGCCGACAACGTATCCTGCAGTGATTGCCAGCGCGTATCTTTTCAGGGGGACTTTGTCGATTAGTGCGCCTGCCCATGCCAGCACGAAAGCACTGCCCAGTGTCGCCGCGGAGTACAAAGAGCCGAAGTAGGTGTTTGAGATGCCAAACGAATCCAGAAAACCAGGCACGAAAAGCGACACCAGAAAGGTCTGTCCGAAACTTGAAAAAAAAGTCAGCGCAAATCCGAAAAAGATCAGTCGCTTATAATGTATGGCAAATTGAACAAGGTTCACTGGCTGACGGACCGCTTTCCATTATAACTCTCCACAGCCCTGAGAGCCGTTTCGAGTTCCTGATCGCTGATCTGAAAGTGGAAGGTGGCCCGAATGGTATCATCGCCAAAAGGTATCATGGCAACACCCTGGTTATTAAACCATGCAAGTGCATCATCAACAGTGCCTTTGGTCACCCTGAAGAGCACGATATTTGTTTCGACATGTCCGGGATCGATGTGGAAACTTGTTGAACCGGCCAAGGCTTCCGCCAGTTTCTTCGCCTTTCTGTGATCACCCTCCAGTTTCTCAAAATGGTGATCCAGGGCATAGGATGCTGCTGCAGCAAGCATTCCCGCCTGCCTCATTCCCCCTCCAAGGATCTTGCGGAAACGACGGGCCTTTTTGATCACGTCCTCCCTGCCAAGCAGCATGGATCCGACCGGCGCACCCAGTCCCTTGCTGAAACATACGGACATGGTATCACATACCGCCCCATACTCCCGAAGCGCGGTCCCGGTTGCCACGGCCGCATTCCAGATCCTTGCCCCATCCAGATGCAAGGCGAGACCCTTTTCACCGGCAAGCTGATACAGATCTTGCATCACATGAACAGGATAGCATGTGCCGCCCCCTTTGTTGGACGTATTTTCCAGCGCAACAACACGGGTATGCGGATCCCAGTCGTTGCGGTTGCGGATAGCCGACCGGACCAGCGTGGTGTTCAGGACGCCGCGCTCACCGGGAAGGGGCCGAAGCTGAATCCCGGAAATGAGTCCGCCCGCCGCCCCCTCCGAGTGGAATATGTGGGCGTTTTCATCGATGATGACTTCGTCGGCCGGCTGCGTGTGCACTTTCAGGCCAATCTGGTTGCCCATTGTCCCACTGGGTACAAACACCCCCTTTTCCATCCCGAAAAGGTCCGCCACTTTCTCTTCCAGTGCAATGAGTCCGGGATCCTCTCCGAACACATCATCCCCGACGGCGGCCTTGTGCATGGCATTCCACATACCGTCGGTGGGACAGGTAACCGTATCACTGCGCAAATCAATCATGATACCTCGCTTTTGTTCTGGGCGGTGGCCAAACCGGTTTCCCTGAGCAGGTCATTTACGGTTTCCATGGGTGTTTTTCTGCTGCGTATCGTTTTGTGAAATCCTTCCGCTGTAATCAGCACCTCCGCCGGAAGCGCCCTTCGGTTGTATTGGGAAGCCATGGTCATACCATACGCTCCGGTGTCACGTATGGCGAGGTAATCGCCCGGTTTGCTTTCCGGCAACGCTCTGTCAAGGCCCAGCATGTCACCGCTTTCACAGATGTTTCCCGCAATATGATAGGTCCGGGAAGTTTCATGAGTATCCGCACTGATATTTACAACCTCATGGTACGCTTCATAGAGAGCCGGGCGGAGCAGATGATTGAATCCTGTGTCCGTTCCAAGGAAAACCTTTCGCCCCTGATCCTTGACGGTGTTAACCTGGGTGAGAAGGATCCCGGCCGGTCCCACAATCCATCTTCCGGGTTCAAAGTAAAAGGATACCGGCCTGTTGGTGGCCTCAAGAAATGCCTTCAGCCGATTCGACGCCAAATGTGCGAACCGGTCAAGATCAAAAGGTGTCTCATCATGCCTGTAAGGGATCGGGATCCCGCCTCCGAAATTGATGAAAGCCAGATCATTCAGCACCGCGGATGATTTCAACAGCACCTCGATTTCCGCAAGTATGTTTTCAGGCTCCTGAATCCCGCTTCCTATATGAGCATGGATCCCGCAGATTCGGACACCGTGTTCTCCTGCCACACGAACCGCCTCCGGAACCAGGTCCATCCGGATCCCGAACTTGCTGTCCTGGTTTCCCGTATCCACCTTGGCATGATGCCCGTCGCTTATATCCGGTTTGATACGGATGCTGCATTCCGAACCGGGATACGTTTCACAAAACGCCTTGAGCCTGCCAAGGGATCCGATATTCAGGATCACTCCCTCCTTCGCCGCCCCCCGCATCTCAGCGTCGGTCATGTTGTTTTCCGTATAGAAAATCTGTTTCGGATCGGTTCCCAGTTTCAGGCACAACAGCACCTCCTCATAACTTACCGTATCGAAACCAAATCCTTCCCCGGATATGATACGGATAATGTGTGGGTTGTCGTTTGCCTTGACAGCGTAAAGCCAGGATACCGGAAGGCCGGAAAACAGATGCCGAAGCGTCTGGCAGCGCTCACGGATCATGGACTCCATGTAAACATAGGTAGGCGTACCCCATTTCTGCGCAATGGCAAGCAGCCGGTCGGGGTCAACCGGCAAAGACGGATTGTGTTGCATTTATGTAAACGGTTCTGGTATAGAATTCGTAATTTGTACATTCATTCACAGACTCCAAACTTACACATATTTTCCTGTTTGATGAAATGGACATCACAGCTTTCCGCTGTCAGGATTGCCATCCTTTTTATCGTTCTCATTGTGGTGATATCCGGATTGTCCGTTTACTGGACTTTCTACCGTGTTGTTCCTTCCCTGGGGGATACGGTAAGGCTGAGCGGGCTGAGAGGCGAAGTGACGGTCGCATGGGACACCCACCAGGTACCCCGCATCAAGGCAAATCATGAGTCGGACCTGTTTCTTGCCATGGGTTTTATGCATGCACGCGACCGCCTGTGGCAGATGACCAGGAAGCAATACAAGCTGGAGGGGCTTCATTCAAGGGAAATAGCGGAATCCATGGCCGATACCGATCGGTTTTTTCTTACGATGTCATTCGCCGCCATAGCGAAGGAAGTATACCGCCAGCTGCCGCAACCGGAGAAAGTTTTGCTGGATGCCTACGCCGAAGGGGTCAATGCATTCATCGACAAGCATCACCGGCATTTGCCGCCCGAGTTTGCCCTGAGCGATGTGCAGCCGATAGCCTGGGAACCATGGCATTCCATCGGTGTATTAATTCTCTGGAGCTGGGACCAGCAACAGGCGTTCTGGGCAAAACCAGCAATGGCTAATCTTCATTACATTGAAGACGGCACGGCCATCCGTGCACTGAGCGGAATGGACAATGCCAAAGAGCTTTTATGGGGCTCCGATCAACCTTCCATGGAAGAAAACGCATACATTTCACTTCTGGATGACTTCTACCTTTTTTCGGAAGCCGCCGCTCCCCTCCGCAGCGGCTTGACGGGAACCGGGGCAGCCTTTGCCAGGACCGGAGCAAACCCATTCGGTCTACTGACCTTTACCAGGGAGTCGCTGCTGACGCTGCCTGATACGGGATACGAAATGGTACTGCAAAAGCAAGACAACTGGTCCCAAGGAGTAACGATACCGGGTTTGCCGGTTTTCATCGGCGGGCAGAATGAACATCTTGCCTGGAAGATACTGCCGCTTATTTCCGATAACGGCCTTTTTTTTACAGGTGAGCTGTTCCATGATCCGCCAGCAGGGCCTGTAGACTGGGAAAATGATCCCGATATCGAATCCCGCCTGAATCCAAATCTGAGCCTTGATCGCCACATCCTTTCGCTGAGGAATGGAGGCGAGCTTCTGGTTGTAACCAAAAGGGCGGGTCACAGGCCTGTCGTGGCTGTCTCGGAGGAATACAACCGGTATCTGGCTTTTGAATGGGCTGGCCCGGTTGAAACAGATGATATTGCTGCGCTTTTCAGTATCAGGAACGCCTCCGGACCGGGGCAACTGCAGCGTGCTGTCGAGTCACTTGCCATACCACCGGTTCAGGTACTCTATGTCACTACCGGCGGACAAACCGGGCGGATCACAGGTGGAAAACTGATCGCGGATCCCCAGCCGTTCCGGATCAAAGAGGCAGGGGAAAGCGACACCCTGGTTTCAACCATTGACGCTTCATTAATTATACCTCATCAGCACAATGCTGCCGGCAATCCGGTCACATTTATCGAACAACCCGTCCCCGCACACACAAATGCAGGCGAAAAATGTCTGTTTGCCCCTCCCTGGAACAGATCTGAAAGACTTCTGCAGTTACTGGAGCAGACCCCGGAAGAACGGCTGGTCCCTGACATCATCGGACAATGGGCAAACGATACATATTCTTCATATGCTGCGGAATTGACACCAATTATCGTCTCATCCCTTGAAGTATCGGCAATGGAGAATGGCACTGATCCTGTAATGGAACTCGTCATCCCCTATCTGAGGAACTGGAACTACAGGTTCGACCCAAGTGAAACAGCAGCGACCCTTTTCCAGCTGTTCCAAAAAACCGCTGCCAGGAACCTGTATCGCCCCTGGTTCGAGGATCGTGCTGTCCAAATGCTTTTCAAAACTCCCAATATCATTCATTCCGCGGTTTTTCAGCTGCTCGTTCACCCGGATAGATGGCCGGACACGCACCCGTATACCCATCGCGAGTGGATTGCTGTCAGCATGAGGGAAACACTGGAGTTTCTGGAATCAAACTACGGCAATGAACCGTACGACTGGCAGTGGAACAGGGTTGTTGATGGCACTTTTCTGCCGTTTCTTTTTGAAGAGACCAGAAAGAACAGCAGATCGGCCCGGTTAGCGGAAAGAAACCTGTTCCAGCCCGAGGGAATGACCGTTTCAGGCTCACCCCATTCCATCAAAGCCATGCATCCGCAGCATAACCGGAACGCTATTTCAACAGCAGCAGGCGTTACCATGAAAGGCATTATGATGGTGCGGCCGGAACAAAGTTATTACTCCGTTTTGAGTACCGGCCAGTCAGGCAACCTCTTTTCCGGACACTTCTCTGACCAGTTTCAGTTGTGGAACCAGGGGATGATGAAGCAACCGGTACGACTGCCTCCCGATCAAACGCACGACATCCAAAATATTCAAAGATTTATACCATGACCCAGGGACCAATGGCCGGACATCGACCGGCTATCGCAATTGTATTTGCATTCACATTTTTACTTTTCAGTCTGCACACGCTTGTTTCTTGCGGATCACATGTGACACTGCCGGAAGATTCCGCAGATGTCGCCGTTGATGACGGAACAGCGCGGTCTTTGCTTCCGGAAGAACGGGAACGCCTGGAACAACTGATGGCGTCCATGACCCTTCGGGAGAAAATTGGCCAGATGTTTGTCGTTGCGGCCCGGGGCGGTTTTTATCCAACAGACGACCCCGCCTGGCAGCGTATGACAGAAGCTGTTGTGCAAAATGAAGTCGGCGGAATCATGTTTTTCAGCGGCAACATCTATGATCAAGCCATAGTAACAAACCATCTCCAACAAAAAAGCCGAATTCCACTTTGGGTGAGTCAGGATATGGAATTCGGCGCGGCCATGAGAATCCCGCAGGCCACCTACTTCACTCCCGCCATGGGTATTGCGGCCACTGGGAATCCCCATTTTGCCTATCAGAAAGGATACATAACCGCCATCGAGGCTTCCTCGCTTGGCATCCATCAGATATATGCACCGGTTCTGGATGTGAATAACAATCCTCTTAACCCGGTGATCAATGTCCGCTCCTATTCCGAAAATCCGGATACGGTTGCCAGGTATGGCATCGCGTTCATGGAGGGTGTCCGGGATGGCGGTGTCATGTCCACCGCAAAACATTTCCCGGGGCATGGCGACACGGACGTCGATTCGCACCTGGACCTGCCCGTCCTTCCCTTTGATTACCATCGTCTCGAAACACTGGAACTGATCCCGTTCCGTGAAGCGATAAGGGCAGGTCTTCCCAGCGTCATGACGGCACATGTCGCTCTTCCTGAAATAGCCCGAAATGCCGGGCATCCCGGAACGCTGGATCCCTACATCACCCACACATTGCTGCGGGACACGCTCGCTTTCGAAGGGCTGATCGTTACCGATGGAATGGGCATGCGGGGCATCCGCAACTTTTTCAATGCCGGCGAAGCAGCGGTTCTCGCCGTAAAGGCAGGCATTGACCAGATTTTGCTCCCTGCCGATCTGACAGAGGCCATGGATGCCGTACAGCTGGCGGTCCTTTCCGGTGAGATAACCGAAGACCGTATCGACGACTCGGTGCGCCGGATCCTGACGGAAAAATTCAGGTCGGGCCTCTTCCGCAATCCTCAGATTGTGGACATCGGCCTGTTGCCTGATGTCGTCAGCTCCAGGGAACATCGGATGATCGCTGATCATATTGCAAAAAAATCCATTACCTTGCTGAGAAACAAGGACCAGCTTTTGCCACTGGACGGCAATCGCTTTAACAGGATCAGCATTGTAAATATCACGGATGGGAGAAGAGAGCCGGATGATCATATTTCCCGAATACTTGACGGGCAATTCCGGGAGGTGCTTACAGTGACGATGTACGCCGGACAGTGCGAACGTGACAGCCTGGATGCTGTCGATGCGATCAATTCTGCCGATCTTGTCATTGCCGTTTCCCACGTTGCTATCCGGACTGCCGAAGACATCAGCCTTGACGACACCATTACCCCATTCATGGATCCCATCTTCCAGAGCGGCCGTCCCGTTATCGCCGTTTCCCTCGGAACACCCTATGCCATCCTCAATATGGCCGAAGCCGACGTGCATCTGCTCGGCTGGTCGCCACGCCAAAGGCAGCAGGCAGCCGTATCAAACGCAATTATGGGACGCGCTTCGATCAACGGCCGGCTGCAGGTCTCCATACCACCGCTTTACACCATTGGTGATGGCATATTCATATCTCCCGACAAAATGGACAGCCTATGAATAATTTAACCTGGGAAGTTCTCGAATCACGATGCTACACCCCCTATTCCGGGAAAACCGATATCTGTTTTATCAGGGGTGACTCCGAAACCCTGTATCCGGGAATTAGAGTGGAAAATGTCTCGTTCCCCCTTTCCATTGATGCCGTGCAGTCTGCTGTTTTTTCCTGTCTCAGTGAGGGGGATTCGCCTCGAACCCTTATCCTCCCGGTACCACGCAATGCAAGGAAAGGGGACAGCGGCGCAACACGGGAAACAAAAAAGACCCATGAAGCGGACTCCGGCCGTAAATTGAAAAAAGCGGCCGTTATGCCTGATCCGTGCCACAACCAACTGGTGCGCTACTGGTGCGATGTTTACGAACTTAAATGCATCGCGAGCGAGCAGCCTGTTCTTGAGAATGGCGGACAGGTGTTCATGACCAGCGAAGCGGTGACAGATATCGACAGGCTTAAAGAACTTACAGAAAGATGCATCATTCCCTACTCCTTGTTTCCCGTTACCGCCCTCCTTCGGACTGATAACGGAATTTTTTCAGGTGTAAACATTGAAACCACCGACTGGCAGAAAGGGCTTTGTGCCGAGAGGGTGGCCATTGCCAAAGCAAAAGCCTCCGGTGCCGGGGCATTTCGGGAAATTCATGTCTATGCCCCTCTAAGTGATTATGTAAGCCCTTGCGGTGCTTGTCGCCAGGTGTTAATGGAACACATGGAGAATGGGGTCATGTACCTGCATCACAGCGATACCGAGTGCTCCCGTCTGTCGGTTTCCGATCTGCTGCCCTACCAGTTCAAAGCCGGGAATCTTGGTCACCATCCCTGAGGTTTGTCATAAAATAACAGTGGCAAAATGAACCGAACATGACAGCCTCCGGCTGACACACAGGAGGATGATTACATCCTGTCATGTGAATTCATTCTGTCCTTATGAATCTCAATTGATTTAAACAGATGAA
>Ga0207421_10001777_pt1 | contig 27473 bp, 27 predicted proteins | sample SodLakKL_010_SED_4_FD_187542 | JGI IMG/M metagenome (GOLD analysis project Ga0207421, IMG submission 187542) | Alkaline sediment microbial communities from Lake Tanatar, Kulunda Steppe, Russia - 8KL_010_SED (SPAdes) (version 2) | ecosystem: Environmental > Aquatic > Non-marine Saline and...
GCGGACATCCCCGAGAACTTCCAGTTCGACATCCTCAACATCGGCGGCGACGGGTTCCCGATCGCCGGCACGGCATGGGTGTTCGTCTGGGAGTGCGGCTACGACGATGACACGGCTGCGCTGCTCAAGGACTTCTGGACCTGGGCCATCAGCGACGAGGGCGCTGCCATCGCGCAGGAGCTGAACTACGCCCCGATCGGTGAGGGCCTGCGTCCCCGGATCCAGGAAGCCATCGACCGGATCAACATCGAGGGCTGAGGTCCTCGCGGCTGGGACGGTGGGGCGACCCACCGTCCCAACCGCATGTTCAGATCCGTCCCGAAGGAGGGGCCGTGGCCACCGACACCGGTCAACGTCCAGCATCGGCGCCCAGTTCGCTTCGTTCGTCCGGGCCAAGCCGGTACGCGGATCCGCTCTTCAGGGCGATCGCGTTCACGGCTGGCGCCAGCGTGCTGGTCATCCTCGGGCTGATGATCGGCACCACCACCCGGGACGCGCTCCCGGTGTTCGAGTACCAGGGGCTGGTCAGCTTCTTCACCAGCGACGAGTGGCGTGCCGGATTCTCGCGGACCGAATTCACCGGCGAGTACGGCGCCTTCTCCTTCATCTACGGCACCGTCGTGACCTCGTTGCTCGCGGTCGCCGTCGCGCTCCCGCTGGCTATCGCGGTCTCGCTCTACATCAACCGGCTCGCGCCGAAGCGGCTCAAGCGCCCGCTGGCGTACACGGTCGAGCTGCTGGCGGCCATCCCCTCCGTGGTCTACGGCCTCTGGGGGTTGTTGTTCTTCGCCCCGACCTTCATCCGCCCGGTCATGGAACTGTTGAACCGGACCCTGGAGCCCGTACCGATCCTTGGAAGGCTCTTCGCTGGGCCTGTGTTCACCACCAGCTACTTCACCGCCGGCATGGTGCTGGCGGTGATGATCCTGCCGATCATCACCGCGATCACCCGCGAGGTCATGGCCCAGGTCCCGCGCGACCAGGTCGATGCCGCCTACGGCATGGGCGCGACCGACTTCGAGGTCATGACCAAGGTCATCATCCGCACCTCGTTCCCGGGCATCGTCGGCGCGACCATGCTGGGGCTTGGCCGCGCCCTCGGGGAGACGATCGCCGTCGCGATGCTCGTCGGTGGGTCGCAGCGCTGGGGACTCAGCCTGTTCTTCGGTGGTGACTCGATGGCGGGCCACATCGCCAACACGTTCCAGGACGCCGCGCCAGAGACGGTGTTGGCGCTGATCGCGGTCGGGGTGGGGCTGTTCGTGATCACCGTGATCGTCAACGTCCTCGCCCGGCTCCTCGTGTGGAGGATCGGGCGTGTCGCAGGAGACGCCGCGCTATGACGACGACCCTGACGCCCGAGACCCCACCGACCTTCCGCCCGCTCGGCGAGATCGACGCGCACACCCGTCGACGCAAGCGGCGCTCGCAGCTGTTCCGCTACGTACTGCTGGTCGCGATGGGGCTCTCCCTCTTCCCGTTGGTGCTGATCCTGTGGACCGTGGTCAGCAACGGCATCGGCGCCTTCGGGTGGGAGTTCCTCACCCAGCCGGAGCCCCCGGCACGTCGCGAAGGAGGCGGCTACCTCAACGGCATCGTCGGCACTCTCTATATGGTCGGCATCGCCACCGTTCTGGCGGTTCCGCTCGGCGTCCTCGCTGCGGTCTACCTGGTCGAGTACGGCCGAGGCTGGTTCGCTGGCACGGTCCGGTTCTTCACCGACGTGATGACGGGTGTCCCGAGCGTGTTCGTCGGGTTGTTCGTCTACGCGGCCCTGGTCAGACAATTCTCCTTCGGGACCATCATGGGCGCGGTCGGGTTGGCGATCATGATGCTGCCCATCGTGGTCCGCTCGTCCGAGGAGATGCTCAAGCTCGTTCCCGAGGACCAGCGCGCGGCCTCCGCGGGTCTGGGGGCCCGCAAGTGGCAGACCATCACCAAGGTGGTGCTACCCACTGCCGGCCCCGGGATCGTGACCGGATCGATGCTCGCCGTGGCCCGCGCCGCCGGGGAGACCGCCGTCCTGCTGCTGACCGCGCTCGGGTCGTTGCAGGTCGTGACCGCCTTCTCCGGGGTCGCCCAGTCCTCCATCACGCTGCTGATCTACCAAGGAGCCAAGCAGCCCTTCGACCCCGGGAAGGAGCGTGCCTGGGCGGGTGCGATGCTCCTGATGGGGATCGTCTTCCTCCTGACCTTCACCGCCCGCTGGATCACCGCTCGTCGCACGCGCTGACCGCTCCCACTCCTGCACTCAAGAGGTCCCACCATGGTCGACAACACCCAGGCGCAAGCTGCGCCTACAGCAGCGCCCGCGCAGACCGGGCAGACGAACACAGCGCCGGAGTTCACCCCGCGGCACACCACGGTCCCACGCGAGGTCGGCGAAGCCGTGTTCGACGTGGAGACCGTCTCCGTCGCCTACGGCGGCGCGCCGGCGCTCAAGGAGGTGTCGATGCGCATCCCCAAGGGGGAGATCACCGCGCTGATCGGTCCCTCGGGCTGCGGGAAGTCCACGATGCTGCGCTGCCTCAACCGGATGAACGACCTGATCGACGGCGCGTCGGTCTCCGGCAGGATCACCTACCACGGTGAGGACATCTACGCCGAGGACGTCGATCCGGCCGAGGTCCGCCGTCGCATCGGGATGGTCTTCCAGAAGCCGAACCCGTTCGCGATGTCGATCTACGACAACGTGGCCTTCGGGCCGAAGCTCCACGGCATGAAGTCCAACCTCGACGACCGGGTCGAGAAGGCGTTGCGCGGTGCGGCGCTCTGGGACGAGGTCAAGGACAAGCTCAACGACCAAGGCCACGCCCTGTCCGGTGGTCAGCAGCAGCGCCTGTGTATCGCCCGTGCGATCGCGCTGGAGCCCGACGTGATCCTCATGGACGAGCCGGCGTCGGCGCTGGATCCGATCTCCACCCTGGCGATCGAGGACCTGATGCGCAAGCTGCGGGGCCAGTACTCGATCGTGATCGTGACCCACAACATGCAGCAGGCGGCCCGCATCTCCGACCGCACGGCGTTCTTCACCGTCGATATGGAGCAGGGGGTCCGGGTCGGCGAGTTGGTCGAGTACGACCTGACCGAGACCGTGTTCACGAATGCCTCGGACCAGCGGACGGAGTCCTACATCACCGGACGCTTCGGCTGATCGGCCGGTTCGGCGCGTTGGCGGCGAGCCCTACCGGGGTCGCCCGGGACGGGTCACTCGGCGGGGGACGACGCCCCGGGCTCAGCCCATCGCGGGCAGCCTGCTCCCGGTGTGGACCGCCCTGACCGTGGCCAAGGTGTCCACGTCCTGCGCCAGCTTGTCCGGCCGGTATCCGCGCACCCGGGCGAACCGCAGCGACACCCCGCCCGGGTACCGGCTCGAGCGCACGACCCCGTCCAGCGCGATCTCCACCACCAGCTCCGGCCGGACGTGCACGACGTGCCCCTCGCGCCGGGTCTCGCGGGCCAGCAGGGCCTCGGTCTGCCAGGCGAGCACCTCGTCGGTCAGCCCCTTGAAGGTCTTGCCGAGCAGCACGAAGCCGTCGGCGTCGGCCACCTCGGTGTCGGAGCCCTCCACCCGGGCGCCGAGGTGGAGGTTGGACAGCCAGCCGCGCCGCCGGCCCGATCCCCACTCGGCGGCGAGCACGACCAGGTCCAGGGTGTGCACGGGTTTGACCTTGCGCCAGCTCGCGCCCCGTCGGCCCGCCGCGTAGGGGTCGTCGAGGGCCTTGACGATCACCCCCTCGTGGCCGGCGGTGAGCACCTCACGGGTGAAGTCCAGGGCGACGTCGAGGTGGTCGGTCACGACCCCGTCGGCGCGCAAGGCTTCGGGCACGACGTGGTGGAGCGCTGCCCGGCGGGTGGCCAGCGGCTCGTCGAGCAGGTCGACCCCGTCGAGGTGCAGGACGTCGAACGCGCGGAGCTCGACCGGGATCTCACGCTGGACGCGGGTGAGGTCGCGGCCGATGCGTTGCATGGTCTCCTGGAAGGGCCGAGGTCGCCCGTCGGTGTCGAAGGCCACCACCTCACCGTCGAGCACGACGCGGTTCGTCGGCAGCGACCGTGCGGTGGCGACGATCTCCGGGAGTCGTTCGGTGACGTCCTGACCGGTCCGGGTGAACAGGCGCACGTCACAGCCGTCGCGGTGGACCTGGAGGCGCGCGCCGTCGAGCTTGGTCTCCACCAAGGCCGGCGTCTGCCCGGCCAGGGCCTCGGCGAGGTCCGCTGCGGTCGTCGCCAGCATGGGGTCGACGGGGACGCCGACCACCAGTCCCACCGCGGCGAGCGCGTCCTGCCCGCCGGTCAGGGCCAGCTCGGCGGTGCGGGCGAGATCGCCGTTGCGCATGGCGGCGCGGCGGACGGCGCGTTCGGGCACGGCGGCGGCCTGGGCGACGGACGGGAGCAGGACGCCTGCCAACGCACCCTGTCGGAGCTCCCTGAGCACCAGCCTGACCAGCCACGCCTGCTCCTCGGGGCGCGCCCGCCCGAGGAGATCGGCCCAGGCCGCCAGCCGTGCGGTGCGGGAGCCTGAGCCTGCGGGGGTGTCCTCGATCCGCTGCAGGGCATGGTCGACATCGGTGAGCGTGAGCATGGCGTGCTCCGCCGGCGACGCTGCGACCGAGCGGATCGCCGACGGTCCGAGACCGAGGCGGTGTTGGCGAGGCTCTCCGGCCAGGAACCTGACGCCCACCACCACGTCGTCGGGTGGGAGCCGTGACATGAGCGCCGCCAGCAGGTCGATCTTCCCACGCCGAGAGGACGTGGTCGCCACCTTCTCTGAGGTCCGAACGAGGTCCTGCAGCAGCATCGCGACCTCCGAGCCTGGGGTACGGACGAGGTTCGGAGCTCAGCGTGCCCGGTGCATCGTCACCTCGATGGCGTCCAGCTCCGGCAGGACCGCCGCACGCAGGGTGTGGTCGAACCGGTCCACCTCGATGCAGCGGGCGAGGTCCTCCGGTGGCGCCCACGCGGGGCCGCCGGGCACGAAGTTCCGACCGGCATCGGAGGTTGGGACCCGCTCGAGGTAGGGCCGCGGGTCCGGTTCCTCACCACGCAGCTGCGCGGCGATCAGTTCCGCGGCGGCGAGGTCCTCGTCACCGTCACGTCCCTGGGAGGCGCCGGTGATGACGAAGGTGATCCGGTCCGGCGCCACGACCCGCAGTGCCCGCGCGGTCGCGTCGGCGGTGACGAAGGCGGCGGCGAGCACCAGCCCGCTGCCAGCGGTACGGGCAAGCCCCTGGGTCCCGGCGGAGGAGCGGTGGATGATCGTGCGGCCGGCGACATCGGCCTGCTCGACCTGGGTGGGGGAGTTGCCGAGATCGAAACCCTCGAGCTGCACTCCACCCTCTTCGCCAGCCAGCAACGCGTGGGGAAGGTGCTCGTCGCGGAGCGCGATCGCCTGCTGCTCCCCGGCGACGGCGAGGATGCGCGTCGCGCCGCGATGGAACATCCAGGGCTGGACCGTGAAGGCGCGCAGTACGTCGATGACGACCACCGCCTCGTCAGGCTCGGCGTCGCTCAGGGACACGAAACGAACCTGCATCACCCGACCTCAGGTGCAGGTCTAGGCAAGAGGAAACGTCGGAGACGTTCGTCGGCGTCGACCAGGGCGTCGACCGGGACGTACTCGCCACGCTGGTGGGCCTGAGCGGTGAGGCCAGGGCCGTAGTTCAGTGCTGGAACCCCGAACTCGGCGAAACGAGCCACGTCCGTCCAGGCCTGCTTGCCGGCGACGGGAGCACCCACCGCCGTGACGAAGGTCGCGACCATCGGGGTGTGCCGGTGAGGCGGGGCGGGAGGGGCCCGGTCGACGACCTCGACCTCGATGTCGGATCGAGACCCGACGCGCTCGCGGAGCTCGCGTTCAGCCTCGTCCAGCCCCCGTGAGGGCGCAAATCTAAAGTTCAAGTTTAGAGTGAAGGTTGCGGGGATCACGTTGCGGAAGGGGAGGTCGCCGCGGTCAACCTCCGGTCCCAGACCACTGGTCCAAGCCTGGGTTGCGGACCACACGTCCCGGTAGGCGATCCCGTCCACCTCGACGTCGCGGACGTGGTCCCGGTCGAGCTCGGCCAGCAGCTCGCCCGCCATGGTGAGCGCGTTGCGGCCGTGCCAGGGGCGTGCCGAGTGGGCCTGCTGGCCGTGGAAGCGCACCAAAGCGTGGAGCCCGCCGAGGCAGCCGAGCTCCACGTCGCCGTCGGTGGGCTCCAGCACGACCGCGAGCAGCGCGTCGGCCAGCCACGGCGCGGCACGGAGCAGACTGCGCAGCTCGTTGCCGTCGGCCGGGCCTTCCTCGCCGGCGTAGAGGACCAGCGCGAGCTCGTAGGGGCTCCCGGTCCGTAGCTCGGCGTCCTCGAAGACCCGCATGGCGACCACGTTGCCGGACTGCATGTCGGAGGCGCCACGGCCGATCACCACCTCCTGGTCGCCGTGGTGGGCGACGCGGGGCGTGCGGTCGTCGTCGGTCGGCGGGACCACGTCGATGTGGCCGACCAGGAGCACCAGGGGTCGCTCCCCCGACCAGCGCTCGCCGGGCGCGCCGGGTCGTAGGGTCGTCGCCTCGCTGGGTTCCGGTCCGCCGATCACGAGGCTGTTGCCGACGCGGCGTACCACCTCGCCGGCGTCGCGGTACCGCTGCTCGAGGTGATCGGTCAGCGGACCTTCGGTTCCGCTGGTGTGGGGCGTGGCCAGCAGATCGAGGAGCCGCCTCGTCAGGTCGGCGCGGGCCTCGTGCGGCGGTGCTGCCACCTCGGTTCCTCTCCGTCCGGGCCGACCGGCCTCGGTCGCATCAGTTGGCGTGGAGCTCCGCGTTCAGCCCGCCCCAGTCCCCGCGGGTGCCGTCGCGCTGGAGACCCACCACCGTCCCGGAGACGGAGTCGCGCCGCAGCAGCAGCCCGTCCCGTCCCGACAGCTCCGCGGCCTTGACGACCTGGCCGTCGGGCAGGCTCACCTTGGTGCCGGCGGTGACGTAGAGGCCGGCCTCGACCACGCAGTCGTCGCCGAGCGAGATGCCGATGCCGGCGTTGGCGCCGATCAGGCATCCGGTCCCGACCGAGATGATCTCCGTCCCACCACCCGACAGGGTGCCCATGATGGACGCCCCGCCGCCGATGTCGGACCCGTCGCCGACGACGACGCCGGCGGAGATGCGGCCCTCGACCATGGAGGCGCCCAGGGTGCCGGCGTTGAAGTTGACGAACCCCTCGTGCATCACGGTGGTGCCGGGGGAGAGGTGGGCACCGAGCCGGACCCGGTCCGCGTCGGCGATGCGGACCCCGGAGGGCACGACGTAGTCGGTCATGCGGGGGAACTTGTCGACCGAGGTGACCCTGAGCCGCTGGCCACCGCGGGCGTGCTCGAGCTGGAGCGCGTCGAAGGTGTCGGGGTCGCAGGGGCCCTCGTCGGTCCACACGACGTTGCTGAGCAGCCCGAAGGCCCCATCGAGGTTCGCGCCGTGGGGGCGCAGCTGACGGTTGGAGATCAGGTGTAGCCGCAGGTAGACGTCGTGCGCGTCGACGGGCGGGGCGCTCAGGTCCTCGACGAAGGTCGCGACCGGGACACGCTCGGTGCGGGTCGGGGCGGGGCGCAGGGCTGCGTCGGCGGTGACCGCGGCGACCGCTCGGGCCACCGGATGGTCGGCGCTCAGGTCCGTGCGGCGCAACACCTCCCGGGTCAGCGGGTAGGTCGCGGTGCCACCGCGGTGGCGCAACGTCGCGGCGATGGCCACGGCGTCGCCCGCGTCCCCGCCCGCGACGGCCAGCGGGTACCAGGTGTCCAGGATGCGGTCGGAGCCCGCCACCCGGGTGGCCAGGCCGACCCCGAGGGCGGCGAAGGTCGTCATCTCTGCGGTTCCGGTCGGTGGGCGACGGCGCGGTCGGTGGCGAGCGTAGCCAGCCCGTGAGCCAGGCCCGGAGGGGGCCGTCAGCCCGGTTTCCGAGGGCCGTTGGAACATGGCCGGGACCATCGGCCCGCGAGGCATGGACCTCCTCGTGAAATCAGTCACGAACTCCTGGGTACGACTGCCCTAGGGGGCCTGCTGCGGGCCGGCCACCATCCTCGCCAACGGACGGACGTGGCTGTGCGCCCACCACGGTCCGGTCCGGCAAGCGAAACCGCACAGGCGCCGTCAATGCTCCCATCCCCTGCTGCCCGCAGGCTGGAGTCGAGCGCGCCGGACCGAGGACACGAGATGCCGAAGGTGCAGTTGGAGATCACGCGTCGGACCTTCATGAAGTCGGGAGTCGCCGCAGGTGTCGCTGGCACCCTCGGGACGCGCGGTATGAAGGGAGCACCGGCCTTCGCCGCCGGGATCGACGAGGACGCCTGGTACCGCCAGGGGGAGATCAAGACCACCTACAACGTCTGCGACATGTGTCCCTGGCACTGCGGGATCGTCGTGCGCTCGGTCGACGGTGTCGTGCACAAGATCGACGGCAACCCCGACGACCCGAAGAGCCGGGGGATGCTGTGTCCCCGCGGGCAGGGTGGGGTCTCGTTCATGAACGACCCGGACCGCCTGCGGGCGCCGATGGTCCGGACAGGTGAGCGTGGTGAGGGCCGCTTCCGCGAGGTGGAGTGGGAGTTCGCCCTCGACCTCATCGCGCAGAAGCTGAACGAGGTGCGCGAGCGCTCCGGCGAGGAGTCGGTGGCGGTCTTCGGCCACGGCGCCAGCGACTACTGGTGGGTGGATCACTTCGCTCAGGCTTGGGGGACCCCGAACGCCGCGAAGCCGGCCTCCTCGCTGTGCATCGCTCCGCGCGACGAGGCCTCGCTGCTGACCTTCGGCAACCCCGTCGGCGGCCACGAGCCCCTCGACTGGCCGAACCTCGAGTGCCTGATCCTCATCGGCAGCCACATCGGTGAGGACGCCCGCAACACCGTCATGCAGGACTTCGCGAACATCCACGGCCGTGCGGGCAAGATCATCGTGGTCGACCCCCGCCTGTCCTCGGCCGGCACCAAGGCGGACCACTGGCTGCCGATCAAGCCGGGTACCGACACCGCGCTGCTGCTGGCGTGGATGCACGTGCTGATCACCGAGGAGCTCTACGACGCGGACTACATCGACCGGTGGGCCACCGGCTTCGACCAGCTGGTGGAGCACGTCCAGGACAAGACCCCGGAGTGGGCCGCGGAGATCACGGAGCTGTCTGCGGAGCAGATCCGTGACACGGCCCACGTGATCGCCGAGCACGCGCCGCGGTCGGTGATCATGCCGGGCCGCCACGTCACCTGGTACGGCAACGACACCCAGCGCATGCGTGCGGTGTACCTGGTCAACACCCTCGTCGGTGCCTACGGGCGTGAGGGCGGGATGTACTTCAACCGCACGCCCTTCATCGGTGACGTCCCCCTGCCGCCCTACACGATCGCCGGCAGCGCGGGCGGGTGTGCGGCGGAGCCCGACGAGGGCGACGATGACGGCCCCGGGGAGCTGGCCACCGGTCCGACGGGCAAGACCCGCGCCGACGGTGCTCAGGAGCGTTTCCTCCAGGGCCCGACGGCGATCCAGGAGCTCATCGATCCGATGATCACCGGCGATCCCTACCGGATCGAGGCGCTGATCGCCTCCGGTGTGAACCTGTTCCACGCCATCCCGAACCCGGAACGCACCAAGGAGGCGCTGGCCAACCTCGAGCTGTTCGTCGCCGTGGACGTGCTGCCCATGGAGTACACGGCCTGGGCCGACATCATCCTGCCCGAGGCGACCTACCTCGAGCGCTACGACGACCTGTTCACCATGGCGCACAAGACGCCCTACATCCACCTACGGGAGCCGGCGGTCGACCCGCTGTACGACACCAAGCCGGGCTGGTGGATGGTCAAGGAACTCAGCGAGCGCGTCGGACTGGAGGGCTTCTTCCGCTGGGACGACATCGAGGAGTTCCTCGACACCCGCCTGCGATCCGTGGGCTCCGACCTTGACGACCTGCGCTCCAACCGCGGTGTGATCGTCCAGGAGGGGCGTCCCTTCCTCGAGGACTTCGACACCGGCTCCAGTCCCTTCGCGACCCGTTCGGGGAAGATCGAGCTGTTCTCCGACACCCTGGCGAACAACGGCCTCGACGGGCTGCCAGAGTACGAGGCGGTGGACGACCCGCCCGAGGGCTACATGCGCCTGCTCTACGGACGCCAGCCCGCGCACACCTTCGCCACCACGCAGAACACCCCCGTGCTCAACGAGGTGACCCCGGAGAACGAACTGTGGCTCAACGCCGACGTGGCCGAGGAGCTCGGGGTCGCCGATGGTGACCGGGTGATGCTCGAGAACCAGGACGGCGTCACCGACGGCCCGATCAAGGTCAAGGCGACCCAGCGGATCCGTCGGGACGCGGTGTTCATGGCACATGGTTGGGGGCAGCAGTCGGAGCTGCTGAGCAAAGCCAACAACGTCGGTGCCAGCGACGCCAAGTTGCAGACCAAGTGGAACCTCGACCCCGTCTGTGGCGGTGCCGGACTCCGCGTGAACTTCGTGCGCATCGCATCGGAGGCCTGAGATGAGTCAAGCGTTCCTCCTCGACCTCACCCAGTGCATCGGCTGCACGGGCTGCGTCGTTGCCTGCAAGACCGGCAACGAACTGGCTCCCGGCGTCGACTACATCGAGATCCGCAACAACGAGCGGGGCACCTTCCCCGACGTGGTCGCCGGGTTCGACAACCACCGCTGCTACCACTGCACCGACGCGGCCTGCGTGAACGTCTGCCCCTCCGGAGCGCTGTTCCAGGAGGAAGGGCTGACCCGGGTCAACACCGACGCCTGCATCGGGTGCCAGTACTGCGTCCAGGCCTGCCCCTTCAGCGTGCCCAAGATGGTGGACGGCGTCTCGCGCAAGTGCGACGGGTGCCGTGACGTCACCCGGGCCGGCGGCACCCCGTGGTGTGTGGAGACCTGCCCGAGCGACGCCCTGCGGTACGGCGAGCGCGCGGAGATCGCCGCGGAGGCCCACCGGCGCGCCAGCATCATGCGGGAGAAGTACCCCAACGCCCAGGTCTACGGGGAGACCGAGGCCGGCGGGCTCGGGATGCTGGTCGTGGCCCCCGACGACCCGGAGGTCCTCGGGCTGCCCATCAACCCCGACATCCCGCAGGTCACCGAGGCCTGGCAGGACTTCGCCCAGCCGATCGGCGTCGGCGCCATCGGTGTGGCGGCGCTCGGTGCAGGCCTCGCCGCGATCATCGCCCGCCGCAGCCAGCTGCAGGGCGGGCACGGGCAAGAAACGGCCGACACGGCGGCTGCGAGCGCTGCCGCCGACCAGGATGAGGAGCGGTCATGAGCGAGACCCGCATCGCTGACGTCGAGGGTGTCGACCGCGCGGACCAGTTGCTGCGCTACCGCACCGGTCAACGCTACATCCACCTGCTAGTCGCCAGTTCCTTCACCGTGCTGTTCCTGACCGGTCTCCCGCTGATCTTCGAGCCGCTGTCCTTCCTGGCGGCCAATGGGTGGTCCCGGATCATCCATCGCATCGCCGCGGTCGGCTTCATGGCGGTCCCGTTCCTGTACCTGCTCGTCGACCGGCAGGGCGCCAAGGAGTTGATCGTCGACTCCTTCAGCTACGACAAGGACGACCGCCGCTGGCTGCTGCACATGGGCCAGTACTTCCTCGGCAACGCGGAGGGCATGCCGCCGCAGGGGCGGCTCAATGCCGGCCAGAAGCTGCACCACGCGGCCGTGATCGTCCTGGGTGCAGGGGTGGTGTTCTCCGGGCTGGTGCTGTGGATCTGGGCTGGCCAGCTCACCGACGTCCAGCTGTCATGGGCGGCACTGGTCCACAACGTCTCGATGCTCGGCCTCGTGCTGCTGCTCATCGGCCACATCTACTTCACGGTGGTCTACAAGGCCATCAATGCCATGCACACCGGGTACGTCCCACGCACCGACGCGGAGCTCGAGCACGCGAAGTGGGTCGCGGAGATGGACGCGCTGAAGTCCCGTGAACCCCAGGTACCCCCGGTCGAGCAGGACCCGCCACCGGGAGCCGGCACGCGGTGAGATGAGCTGCTCACGGTCGCCCCAGGTGACCTCCCGCTGCCTCCGACCTGTACGTGAAGATCGAAGAAGACCCCGACCGGTGGGACCCACCGGCGGACAACCACTGAGAGGATGCACGATGCGTACAACCCGCACACGGTCGCTGGTCGCGGCCCTGCTCGCACTGATGATGGTGCTGGCAGCCTGTGGTGATGGCGACAACGGCGAGGCCGCGGTCGACGACGCCGATGAGGGTGAGGAACTCGCCCTGGACCTTGACAACGACGACGCCGACGAGGAGGAGGCGGCCGAGGAGGAAGAGGCCGAGGAGCCTGCCGAGGAGGAGGCTGACTTCGACCTTGTCGCCGCGGTGACCGAGTACACGGAGACCATCCCCGATGGATGGATGATGCACCGCACCATGGAGGACTTCGAGGACGCCCGTCAGGTCGAGGGCACCATCATCGTCGACGTCCGTCAGCCTGAGGAGGTCGAGGAGAACGGGGTGATCCCGGGCTCCATCAACATCCCGCTGCGTGAGCTGGCCCAGAGCCTCGAGTTCATCCCGAGCGATCAGCCCGTGATCGTGGTCTGCGCCGCCGGTTGGCGCGCGGGTATCGCCACGTCCTCGCTGCGCATGCTCGGCTACGACAACGTGCTCGGTTTCCGTCCCGGTGCCCCGGGCTGGATCGCCGATGGCAACGAGCCGACCTTCGAGCTGATGGAGATGGAGAGCTTCGGGCAGCCCGAGTTCGTCGATCCCGACTTCTTGGACGCTGTTGACGGCTTCCTGTCGACCCTGCCCGAGGGTTGGCTGACCGCCGGTGGCGCCGAAGAGGTCCTCGAGGCGCAGCAAGCAGGCGCGGTCCTCCTCGACATCCGCCAGCCGGAGAACTTCGAGGAGGGGACCGTTGACGGTGCGCTGACGATCCCGATCCGCGATCTCGCCGCGACCGGCGAGATCCCGACCGACACCAACGTGATCGCGTACTGCCAGAGCGGCTGGCGGACCGGCCTGTCCATGCCGATCCTCCACCTGACCGGCTACGACAACGTGACCGGGTACGCCGGCAACTTCGACGGCTTCGTCGATGCCGGGGCGGTCTCCCAGTAACCGATCCGCAGCCATGCGCAGGGGCGGCCTTCGGGCCGCCCCTGCGCATGGGCCGAACGGTGGCGGTGTGCTCGGTCCCTCGCCTCACGCTGTGTCGCGCGCGCGGCGGACCTCCTCGATCCACTGCAGCCCGGCGATCGCGGTCGGAAGCCCGCAGGTGGTGATCGCCAGCATCGCGACGTGATGCAGCTCCTCGGGTGTGGCACCGAGGTCGAGGGCTTTCCGGGCGTTGGAGCGCACCGCTCCCTCGGCCACCGCCCCGATCGCCAACCCCAGCTTGACCAGTCGCTGGGTCCGCTCGTCGATCGGCCCGGCCGCAGCCGTGGCTGCACCCAGCCCGTCCATGGCGGTCGCCACCTCCGGGAACCGCTCCCGGTAGTCGGCGTAGATCTTCGGCACATGCCGTGTCATAGGCTCCTCCTCGTCGTCAGGAACCGTAGACGCCACGGCTCCACTCGTTCCGCACCAGATCACGCAGGAGTGCGATATGGCCATCGTCGCCATCGTGGGGGACTCGGGCAGCGGCAAGACGCTGCTGTCCGAGCAGGTGGTCGCGGCACTGGTCGCCGATGGCCGCAGGGTCGGCTACGTCAAGCACGCCCCCCACGGCTTCGAGCCCGGCCGCCCCGACTCCGACAGCGAGCGGGTCCTGGCGACGGGCGCCGACCCGGTGGTGGTGCTCGGCCGCGACGGTGTGTTGCAGCTGTCAGTGGGCTCCGGTGTGTCGGTCGATCAGCTCTCCCAGCTGCTGACCGGGCTCCGCGGGGACGTCGTGCTGCTGGAGGGGTTCAGCACGAGCCCGTGGCCGAAGGTGCGGATCTCCATCGAGGGCCGTCAGCCCCGGGAGGTCGCCGAACCGGTCCTGCTCGATGTCACCCGCCCCGCGGACGACCGCTTCTCCGACGACGTCGTGCGCGCGGTGGTGAAGGTGCTGACCGAACAGCGGGCAGCGATCGGCCAGGACCGTGCCAGGGTGCACGCGGACGGACGGGAGGTGCCCCTTCGGGGCTTCGCCCAGACCGTGGTCGTCAGCACGCTGCGGGGGCTGACCGAGCCGTTGCGCGGCGTCGAGGACGCCGACCACCTCGTCGTCGAGCTCGACCGGCGTCCCGACCTCGGTCACTGACCTGGTAGCCGGTGCGCTTGAGGATCCGACCGGTGGGGCACGGAGGTCCGTCCGATCCGGGACCTTCGGCCCCAGGGTGGTCGACCTCGCCTGCCCTACCTTCCAACTATGATTGGAAGCGATCTCCTGGAGGCCGCACTCGCGGCTGACCGATTCTCCGAGGAAGGCAAGGCCGAGCGGCTCCGGTTGCTGAAGGCCGTCGCCGACCCCACCCGACTCGCGGTCCTCGACCGGTTGGCCGCCTGCGGTGAGCGCTGCCACTGTGACCTGGAATCGGACCTCGGCGTCCCTGCCAACCGGCTCTCCTTCCACCTCAAGGTGCTTCGTGAGGCCGGCATCGTCGAGACGGACCGGTGCGGCAAGCGCGTCAGCTACCGCCTGGCCGACCGCGTGCTGGAGCGGATCCACGCTGCCCTTCCGACCTCGAGTGTCGGCTGTGAGTTGATCTGCGTGCCGATCGGCGACGAGTCGCCCTCATGAGCTCGACACCTCCGTCCACGAACCCCGCCGCCGACGTGCCGCAGGAGCAGCCGGTCCAGACCCTGCCGTCGCGGGCCGGTCCACCGCCGTCCGGGCCCACGACCCGGCGGCTGGTGCTGGGACTCCTCGGCGCTGCGGCGGCCTGGGGGCTGCTCTACGCCATCAACGAGCGGCTGTGGGACGTGCTGATCTTCGATGCCTTCGGGCTGGATCCGGAGACGCGGCTCGGCCACGCGGTCCACTTCTTCCTCTACGACACCGCCAAGATCATGCTGCTGATCATCGGGCTGATCTTCGCGATCTCGCTCGCGCGGTCGGCGGTGCCACCGGAACGGGTGCGGGAGCTGATCGTCGGACGGCACGTCGCCGTCGGTTTCGGCCTGGCCGCGGTCTTCGGGGCGATCACCCCGTTCTGCTCCTGCTCCTCGGTCCCGCTGTTCATCGGGTTCGTCGCTGCCGGGGTGCCGCTGGGGGTGACGCTCACGTTCCTGATCACCTCGCCGCTGATCAACCAGGTCGGGGTGGTGATGCTGGCCGGGATGGTGGGGTGGCACATCGCTGCGCTCTACGTCCTGACCGGCATGACGATGGCGGTCATCGCCGGGGTGCTGCTGTCGCAGTTCGACCTCGAGCGCTGGGTCGACCCGTTCGTCAGGGAGATCAGCGTCCCGACCGGTGTTGACGGGGGGAAGCCGACGCTGGCCGACCGGATCGAGGCCGCGAAGGCGGAGACGGTCGACATCGTGCGCACGGTCTGGCCCTACGTCTTGGTCGGCATCGGCATCGGTGCCGGCATCCACGGATGGGTCCCCGCGGACTTCTTCGAGACCACCGGGATCGCCGACAGCGTCTGGTCGGTGCCGGTGGCGACGCTGGCCGGTGTCCCGTTGTACGCCAACGTCGCCGGTGTCGTCCCGCTGGTCGAGGCCGTGTACGCCAAGGGCCTCGGGCTCGGGACGGCGATGTCGTTCATGATGAGCATCGTCGCGCTGTCGTTGCCGGCCATGATCCTGCTCAAGCGGGTGATGAAGCTGCCGCTGCTGGGGATCTTCGTCGCCGTGGTGACCGCCGGGATCATGGCCATCGGCTTCCTCTTCGACGTGATCGCCTGACCGTCGCCGGCCGGACGGTCGGTTCGCCCAGCTTGCGAGGACGACCGCCCCCTCCGTCTCCGACCCTCCCCTCCGTCTCCGACCGCCACGACCACGACGAGGACAGACCATGGACATCAAGGTGCTCGGCCCCGGCTGCAACAACTGCGTCACCCTGGAGGCCCGGACGCGCGAGGCGCTCGACGCCCTCGGCAAGGACGCCACCATCGAGAAGGTGACCGACACCGCGGACATCATGGGCTACGGGATCATGTCGACCCCGGGCCTGGTCGTCGACGGCAAGGTCGTCATCAGCGGCCGGGTGCCGTCGGTCAAGCAGCTCACCGGCATGCTGGGCTGACGGCTCCCTCGGCGGGGCAGCAGCCTGGCCTCCGTGCCGCGCCGTACGCGAGAAACAGCGGGATACCGCTGTTTCTCGCCTGCGGTCGACGCTCGCTCGGTCCGTCCCCCGGTCGGTCTGCGAGTTACAGCGGGATACCGCTGCAACTCGCGGCTACGCCGGCGGGTGCGACCGTCACCACGTCCGGCTGGCGCGCATCGAGGTAGCGTTGGGGCCGGAAGAGAGGTCGGCATGGCCGAGGAAGAGGCGCAGCGTCCCGCGGGGGAACCCGCGGCGGCCGACGCGGCCTCGGACGATGGCGGCACGCCGGACGTGGCGGCCCGCGATGTCGGTGGCGAGGCTGCTGAGCAGGCCGCGGAGCCCAGCGACGGACCGATCTCCCTCGACCCCCTCGACGACATCCCCGACGGGGAGCTGCCGATCGAGGAACTGGTGGGCGAGCGCCCGCTCGAGGCGATGGCGCCGGTGCGCCGCCCGGTCGCCCTGCTCGGCACCTTGGTCACCGGCGGGGTCATGGGGGCGGCGGAGGTCGTCCCCGGCTTCTCCGGGGGCACCGTCGCGTTGGTGGCGGGGATCTACGAACGCCTGATCGCCAACATCCGCCAGGGCGCGCGGACGCTGTCGCTGCTGGTGCGGGCCCGGCCCCGGGACGCGTGGCGGGCGCTGCTGGTGATCGACTGGCCGTTCATCATCGTGCTGGGCGTCGGCATGCTCGGGGTGCTCTTCACCGTGGTGGGCCCCCTGCGCGAACTGCTGGAGACCCGCCCGATGGAGATGTCGTCGGTGTTCCTCGGGCTCGTGCTCGGGGCCGCCGTCGTCGCCGGCCGACGCCTGCGCGAGGGCCGGGCACGCCACTTCCTGGTGGTCGTCGCGGCCGCGGCGCTCAGCTTCATCGGCCTGGGGTACTCGCCCGGCACGATCGCGGACCCGAACCTGCTGCTGATCGTCGCCGGTGGTGCGATCGCGGTCACCGCGTGGATCCTGCCGGGCGTGTCGGGTTCGTTCCTGCTACTGATCATGGGGCTGTACCCGACCGTGGTCACCGCGGCGGCCGACCGCGACCTCGGCATCCTGATCCTGTTCGCGATCGGGTGCGTGCTCGGTCTCGCGGCCTTCTCCACCTTCCTCAACTGGTTGCTCGCCCGTGCCCACGACCTGGTGCTCGCGGCCCTGATCGGCCTGATGGTCGGCAGCGTCCGGGTGCTGTGGCCGTGGCCGTCCGAGGCCGGCGTCGGGGGCTCCGCGGAGCTCGGTGCGCCGGTGGGCACCGAGGCCTTCCTCGCCCTGGCCCTGGCGCTGGTCGCGTTCTCGCTGGTCTACATGGGTGGGTTGTCGGCCAGCGCCGTGCAGCGCTACCGAGCCCGGTGGGCCGAGCGTCGCGAGCTCCGCCGGGCGGAGCGCGAGCAGCCCTAGTCGGTCGTCAGCCGGCCCGCCTCGACCGCGCCCCGCCAGGCGGCGACCGCCGCGCGGCAGCCTTCCACCGTCGGTACCAGCGCCAGCCGCAGCCAGCCCGTCCCGCCCGGGCCGAAGGCCTGCCCGGGCGACGCGACGATCCGTTCGCGCAGGAGCGCCTCGGCGTAGGCGGCGTCGTCCCCGCCGGGGGCGCGGAACCACAGGTAGAAGGTGGCCGCGGACCCTGAGACCTCGATGTCGACCTCGGCGAGGTGGTCGAGCAGCACCTCGCGCTTGGCGCGGAAGATCTCCCGGCGCTCATCCACGTGGGTCTGGTCGCTCCACGCGGCGATCGCCGCGGCCTGGACGAAGTCGGGGGAGGCGGTGCCGACGTGGGGGCGGAGGACCTTCAGCCGCGCGATCAGCTCACGGTCGCCGGCGATCGCCCCCGATCGGTACCCGGTCATGCCCGAGCGCTTCGACAGCGACACCACCGCCAGCACGCCGCGCAGGTCGCCGTCACAGGCCTCCAGCAGCGACGGCGCCGGCTCGTCGAACCAGATCTCCTGGTAGCACTCGTCGGAGACCAGCAGCAGGTCGTGCTCGCGGGCGACCGCGACCTGCTCGCGGTACCAGCCGACGTCGGTGGTAGCGCCGGTCGGGTTGTGGGGGTGGTTGAGCCAGGCGAGGCAGGCGCGTTGCAGGCGCTCGGCCGGCAGCTCGGTCAAGGACAGCCGCCAGCCACCCTCGGGCGTGAGCGTCACCGGGTCGGACACCCCGCCGGCGAACACCGCCCCGCTGGCGTAGGTCGGGTAGCCGGGCTCGCCCCACAGCACGTGCCGGCGCGGGCCGTGGGGATCCAGCACCGCCAGGGGCAGGTGGAAGATCGCCTCCTTGCTCCCGGAGCTCGGGACCACCTCGGTGTCGGGGTCGAGCTCCACCCCGTGTCGGCGGGCGAACCAGTCGGCCACCGCGGCCCGCAGCGCGGGTTGCCCGGCCGCGGTGGGGTAGCGGCTGACCGGGCCCACGGCATCGAACAGCGCGCGGCGGATGCGCTCGGGCGTCGGCTCATCCGGATCCCCGATCGCGAAGTCGTACAGCGGCGCGCCGTCCGCCCGCAGCCGGTTCGCGAGCTCCTGCATCCCGGCGAGGCGGTTGCCACCGAGTTGGGCGAGGGCGGGGTTCGAGGTCACCATGGCCGCGCAGCCTACGGCCACCGGCCCGCGGGGCCCCACCGCTAGGCTCACCGGCGATGGATGAGCACACGCGGACGATCCTGGTGCGCTGCACCGGCCGAGACCGCCCGGGGATCACCGCCGGGCTGCTCGCTGTGCTCGACGCATCCGGGGCCGAGCTGTACGACATGGAGCAGGTGGTCGTCCGCGGCCGCCTCACCCTGGACCTGTCGATCGGCCTCGGCAGCTCCGACGACGTGCTCAAGGAGCTGCTCTTCCACGGCTGGGAGCACCGGCTGCAGTTGGACTTCGAGGTGGTGGAAGCAGCCGAGACGCCGTCGCCGACGCTGCGATCGGTGGTGACCGTGATCGGCCAGCCACTCACCCCGGGAGCGCTCGGGGCGGTCACGGGCGCGATCGCGACCGGTGGCGGCAACATCGACCGCATCGTCCGGCTCGCCCGTCAGCCCGTCACCGCCTTCGAGTTCACCGTGCTGGACGGCGACCTCGACCGCATGCGCATCGCCTTGGTGGCCGCCTCCCGAGAGCACCGGGTCGACGTGTCCCTGCAGCGCCAGAACCTCGAGCGCCGCGCCAAGCGTCTGGTCGTCCTGGACGTCGACTCCACCCTGATCCAGGACGAGGTGATCGAGCTGCTGGCCGCCCGCGCCGGGTGCCAGCACGAGGTCGCCGACATCACCGCCCGGGCGATGGCCGGTGAGCTCGACTTCGAGGCCTCGCTCCGGGAGCGCGTCGCCCGGCTGGCCGGCACCCCCGCCAGCGTGCTGGAGGAGGTGGGTGACACGGTCCGCCTCACCCCGGGCGCCCGCACCTTCGTGCGCACCCTCAAGCGCCTCGGCTACACGGTCGCGATCGTCTCCGGTGGGTTCACCGCGATCACCGACCGCCTCGCCGAGGAGCTCGGCATCGACCATGCGGTCGCCAACCACCTCGAGGTCGTCGACGGGGTCATCACCGGCCGGGTGCTCGGCGAGGTGGTGGACCGCGCCGGCAAGGCGGACGTGCTGCGCCGCATCGCCGCCGCGGAGCACGTGCCTTTGGAGCAGACCGTGGCGGTCGGCGACGGCGCCAACGACCTCGACATGCTGGCCACCGCCGGGCTCGGCATCGCCTTCAACGCCAAGCCGGTCGTGCGGGAGCAGGCGGACACCGCCGTCAGCGTCCCCTACCTCGATGCCGTGCTGTTCCTGCTGGGCATCCGCCGCGACGAGGTCGAGGCCGCCGACGCCGCCGACCCGGCCTACCTCGCCGATCCGGTCCCGGCCGTCGTACCGGGCGGGGCTGCTGGACCGTCGAGCCCCTAGCCGGCACCTCCTGCCGGGCTGACCCGTTCCAGCACGTCGGTGCGACGGGTCACGCGCATACCCGCCCGGCGGTACAGCGCGACCGCGCCCTCCAGGGTCACGTCGTCGACCTCGAGCGCGACCCCGGTCAGCCCCCGGGCCCGGAACGCCGCGAAGGCCGTCCGCAGCAGTGCCATGGCGATCCCGTGGCGCCGCCACGCGGGCAGGACACCGAGGTCGCGCACCCAGCCGTCCTCGGCCGCCACCTCGGTGCCGGCCCGGCACACCGCGATGCCGACCACCTCGGCGCCTCGCTCGGCCAGCAGGACCAGCCCGGGATCGTCAGCGGGCGCGCGGTCGGCGAGGTAGTCCGCCCGGTCGATCGGCAGGTGGGTCGGCACGTCGACGAAGGCCGCCTGGTGGGTGCGCCACAGGACCTCGTCGTCGGCGCCGGGCACGAAGGTGCGGGCGTGGATCCCGGGGGGCCAGCGCGCGGCCGGCGGTGGCGCGTGCAGGTCGAGGCGCAGCTCCAGCAGGTGCCGGACCGGTCGGAAGCCCCGGGTGGTGAACCACCGTCGAGCGGCGTCGTCGCCGTCGAGCAGCGCCGTCCGGATGCGCACCACCTCGATGCTGCGCTCGCCCGAGGAGCCGGCGGGGTCGTGGGCTGCGCTGCCGGCATCGGACAGCGCGCGGCTGCCGACCACCTCGGCGAGCTCCAAGATCCAGGATGCCAACCCCTGGCCGGTCGCCGTGGGGTGGACCTGGCCCTCGAGGTGGACGGTCACCTCGTCGGCGTCGGCGTCGGGGTCGGCGTCGGGGTCGTGGTCGGCGGTCGTGCTCGCGTAGGCCAGCAGCGTCGGCGGGGTTCCCGGCTGCTCGACGACGATCGCATCGCGTGGATCGTCGAGCATCAGCCAGCGCAGCCTGAGGTCGTCGCGCCGGACCGGGCTCGTGTGGCCGCGTGCGTCGGCCGCTGCGGCGTACAGCCCGGTGACCGCGTCGAGGTCGGACGGGACGGCCGCCCGCGCGAATGCACCCGGCACCGGGGGACCGGGGGTGGTGGCAGCGAGGTCGGCGAGCACCGACGGAGCCTACGCCCACTACCCTCGGCTGCCGCGCGCAGGTCCGCCCACGCCCCCCTCGGAGGTCCCCTGTGGCCCGTGTCACCGTCCACCACTTGACCCTGCCGAAGCGGCTGCCGCTGATCGAGGAGGACGGGCTCAGGACCCGCGCGGACCTGTCGGGGATGTACGGACCGCCGAGCGCCTTCGACGCCGCGGCGCCCGGGACCTACGCCCACGGCAAGCGCGTGTCCGCCTGGGTGTCGCTCGAGCACGCACGCACGCGCATCGACGAGCTGGGCGGGGGGCGCGTGAGCTACTCCGTCGACCCGGCCCGCACGCTCGCCAACCGCGCCAGCCTCCGGGACGGCGATCCGGTCGCCTACTGGGAGTCGGCGCGGTCGCTGGCGGCCTGGCAGGCTGACGGTGAGCTCCCCGAGGACCTCGAGGTCCACCAGAACGTCCCCGTGCGCGCCAAGCGGATCCAGATCCACGCGCCGATCGTCACCGACGAGATGCTCGGCGAGTACTCCGAGGTGGTGGCAGAGATCGCGGACGAGGACCGGCTGTCGGCCAAGGCGCTGATGCACCTCGCGGTCATCGCGAGCCACGGCGACTTCGACTCCACCGACTTCACCGCCGCATGCGCGCTCGCCTGGCGGGACGAGCCCGACCCCGACCGGCTGATCCGGGAGCTGGTGGAGATGGACCCGGACAAGGTCGTCAGCGCGGTCCTGGCCGAGCACACCGCCACCGCGCCGGAGCTGATGACACGGCTGCGGGAGGTCCTCGAGGAGACCCGTCGCTGGGCGGACGACCAGGGGCTCGAGCACGGGCAGGGGTTGTTCGCGCGGACGGCAGCGGTGCTGGACCAGCTCCCGGACCACGTTGCCTGAGCCTCGGCCGCGCGCGGGTCGGCGCTAGAGGCTGACGATGTTCAGGTGACTGACCCGCGGGTCGTCCGGGTCGCCCTCGAGCTCGAAGCGCACCCGCTGCCCGATCCGCAGCTCACGCAGGCCGGAGGCGACGAAGGCCTCGCGGTCGAAGGAGAACTCGCGTAACCCGTCGTCGAGCAGCGAGCCCTCGCTGGTGGCGGGGTTGAACGCCTTGATGGTGCCCTGCGGCATCGTTGCTCCTCGCGACCTCGCGACCTGGCGTCGGTTGCGGCAGGATAGCCACAGTGCGTCGAGAGCCTGCTGCCAGGAGCTGCCATGTCCACACCCACACCACCAGATCCCGACCCCACCCCGCGACGGCCGGGGACGGACGGCGGAGCTGGCGAGGCAGGAGGCCGCGGTCGCAGCCGCGGCGGCGACAAGGGCGAGGGAGGGTCGGACCCTGCCGCACGGTCGGGCGCGCAGGAGCAGCGCCCCGGCGCGTCCGATGCGGAGGGTGCGAGCGGTCCCGCCGGTTCGGCCGGTTCGGCCGGTTCGGCCGGTTCGGCCGGTTCGGCCGGTTCGGCCGGTTCGGCCGGCGGTGGCCAGGACGCCAGCCGGACCGAGGTCGAGCCACCCGTGCCCTTCACCCAGCAGCTCGGGCGGGTCACGATCGTCGTCCTGGCCGTGCTGTTCGGGGTGTTCGCGGTGGCCAACAGCCAACGGGTCGACTTCTCCTGGGTGGTCGGCGAGACGACGGTCCGGGAGGGCCCGACCGGTGAGCTGACCGGGGGCGTGCCGCTGATCCTGTTGCTGCTCGGTGCCTTCGTGGCCGGGGCTGTCATCGCCATCCTGACCGAGCTCTACGTGGCGCGTGCCCGTCGGTCCCGGAAGCCCACCGCGGACCGTGGCAAGGGCGAGGGCAAGGAGAAAGGCAAGAAGAACAAGGGCAAGGGCAAGGACCAACCCGGCCGTGGCTGACCGATCACCCGACCGGTTGACGCAGCGGGCGTGGACCCAGCAGCCGCGGCAGAACGGCGGCGGTCGCGGGCCCGAGCTCCACCTCGGTCAGGGCCACCAGGTCGGTGAAGGTGTCCACGTCGTGGTGGATGCCGTCGCGGTCGACGCAGACCGTGCGGGCTCCAGCAGCGATCGCCAGTGCCCGGTGGGCGATGGCTGAGCCCGGGCCGTAGGCGGTGCCGATCACGGCGGCCGGTCGCCGCAGCAGGGCTCCCGTCCCGCCGGCGGCCGTCGGGGCGATCACCACCTCGGCGTCGGGCTCGAGGACCCCCTGCACGTCGCCGGGGCGCAGCCGGGGCAGGTCAGCCGTGACGATCAGGGTCTGGCGATGGCTGCCGACGCGGCGCACGGCAGAGGAGAGCGCGTCGTCCAACCCGCCGCACCCGGCGGGGTCGAGGAGCACGTCCAAGCCGAGGCCGCGTCCGGCGATCGCCGCCGTGCGACCCCCAGCGACGACGACGATCTCGGTCAGCCCGGCGGCTGCGAGGGACGCGGTGACGTCGTCGAGCATGGCCATCGACAGGATGGCTCGCTGCTCCGGGTCGAGCACGTCCGCGAGTCGCGACTTGCCCTCGCCGGGAGCTCGCAGGGGTACGAGGGCGATGGTGGGGTCCATGGGCGGCAGGCTAGCTGTAGGGTCCCTTGGAGCCAGCGTCGGTGGGAGGTCACGCGTGGGGCAGGTCGCGGTCATGGGGTCGGGGTCGTGGGGCACGGCCTTCGCAGCGATGTCGACCGACGCAGGCGAGCAGGTCCGCCTGTGGGCCCGTCGCGCCGAGGTGGCGGCGGAGATCAACGAGCAGCACACCAACGCGGGCTACCTCCCGGGGATCACGCTCCCATCGGGCCTGACCGCAACCGACGACCCGGCTGCGGCGTTGTCCGACGCCGAGGTCGTCGTGCTGGCGGTGCCTTCGGTGGGCATCGAGGGACAGCTGGCCGCCTGGGGGGAGCTGATCCCCCCGGATGCCACGCTCGTCAGTCTCATCAAGGGTGTGGACGTCGGCACCCTGCGCTTCGGGAGCCAGCTGATCTCGGACGCGCTGGGATGCGATCCGGCGCGGGTTGTGGTGGTCAGCGGCCCCAACCTCGCCCGGGAGTGCGCGGCGCGGCTGCCCGCCGCCAGCGTCGCGGCGAGCCCCGAGCTGTGGCGGGCCGAACGGGTCCAGGCCGCGGTGATGGCCCCCTACTTCCGCGTCTACACCAACGACGACAAGGTCGGGGTGGAGGTGGCGGGCGCCGTGAAGAACGTCATCGCCATCGCGGCCGGGATGGCCCACGGCATGGGCTACGGGGACAACACCAAGGCTGCGGTGCTGACGCGGGGGCTGGCGGAGATGACCCGCCTCGGGGTGGCCCTCGGTGGCAAGGCGCTCACCTTCGGGGGGTTGGCGGGGGTGGGCGACCTGGCGGCGACCTGTACCTCGCCGCAGTCACGCAACCGGACCGTGGGTGAGCGGCTCGGCCGTGGTGAGGCGCTGGCGGACATCATCGACTCGATGAACATGGTCGCCGAGGGGGTCAAGTCCTCCCGAGCCCTGCTCGGCCTGGCCGAGCGGGCCGGCGTGGAGATGCCGATCACGCAGGGAGTGGTCGCTGTCTGCCACGCCGGGCACGATCCCAAGGAGCTGGTCGGGCTCCTGATGTCGCGGGAGGCCAAGCCGGAGATCTACGGGCTGTGACGGCCTCGCCGCGCAGCGAAGGAGCGCCGCAGTGAGTGGTCCCGGCCTCGTCCTCGTGCTGGACGGTCCGACGATGGTCGGGCGTTCGACGACCCTCCACGCCCTCCAGCGGGCATGGCCCCGGGTGCGCCCCGGGCCGCTGCTGGAAGCCGGGCTCGACAGCGCGCTGGCGGCCTTCGGCCCGAGCGCGGCCCGCTGGTCCGAGCTGGTCCTGCCGAGCGCTCCGCCGCCCGATGCGGAGCAGCCCCGGATCACCTGGGGGCCGCTCGGTCGGGAACTGGTGGCCGGGATGCACCGGGTCGCGGCCGCCTGGGCCCGGGCCGGCATGGATGTCGCCATGGACCACTCGCTGTTCAACCACGCCACGGTGGCGGACCTCGAGGCCGCGCTCGAGGGCCTCGAGGTGGTGCACGTCGGGCTGGTCTGCGACCCGGACGTGCTCGACGACCGGGAGCGCGAGGTGGGTTCACGCACCCGCGGTCTGGCCGTCGCGCAGCTCCGCGCCCACCGGGCCGAGGTCCGCCCCGACGTGCTGTTGGACACCACCGAGGCGACCACCGAGGAGCTCGTGGAGGTCATCCTCGAGGAGGTCGCGGCACGGCTGGGTGGCTGAGGGGGTCCACCCGGTGGTGGCAGGCGCCCGGTCGACGCGCCGACCAAACAGGTCGATGCGCTGAACAGGTCGATGCGCCGTACCGGTCGACGGGCTGAACAGGTCGACGCGCCGTACCGGTCGCTCCCGCTGTTGCGAGGAGCTCAGCCGAGCTCGATGCCGAGGGCCTCGACGAGCTTGCCGGTCTGCTCCATAACTCCCTGGGTGAGCTCGCGCGAGCCCGGTCCGACCTCGGCGATCTGCGACCAGGCGTCGGCGACGTCCTCCGGTGTCGGAACGGCGTCGAAGGTCGCCCCCGCTCCCTCCAGCAGCGCGACGCGGGCGAAGTAGCCACCACCGACGGAGAAGATGCGGCCCGTGTCGGTGCAGGCCTCCGACGCCAGGTAGGCGACCAACGGCGAGACGTACTCGGGCTCGAGTCGGTCCAGGAGTTCGGCCGGCATGAGGTCCTCGGTCATCCGGGACTTGGCCACCGGCGCGATCGCGTTGGCGGTGATCCCGTACTTCGCGCCCTCGATCGCGAGCGTGCGGGTGAGCCCGACCAGCCCGAGCTTGGCGGCGGAGTAGTTGGACTGCCCGAAGTTGCCGTACAGCCCCGACCCAGAGGTGGTGCAGATCACGCGGCCGTAGCCCTGTTCCCGCATCGTGTTCCAGGCGGCGCGGGTGACGTGGAAACCCCCCAACAGGTGCACCTGGACCACCGGGTCGAGCTGGTCCTGGGTGAGCTTGGCGAAGGACACGTCGCGGAGGATGCCCGCGTTGTTGATCACGATGTCGACGCGGCCGAAGGTGTCCAGCGCGGTCTGGACGATGGCTTCGCCGCCCTCCCAGGTGTGCACGCCTTCGTGGTTGGCCACCGCCTCCCCACCGGCGGCCTCGATCTCAGCGACGACCTGGTCGGCCATCGACGCGTCCGTACCCGTACCGTCCCGTGCGCCACCGAGGTCGTTGACGACGACCTTCGCCCCACGGCTGGCGAGGAGCAGCGCGTGGCTACGGCCCAGGCCGCCCCCAGCTCCCGTGACCACCGCTACCCGCCCATCGAACTCGATCCCTGCCACCTCGGTGCTCCTTCGTGTGTGTCATCTCGCCGACCGGCCACCTCCTGCGGCCTCGACGTTCCGCGCGGACCCTAGTCATCTGCCCGCTCGGCACGGCATCCGGCCGATCGGCCGCGAGGTGGACCCGGCCGGAGCCCCCGGCAGCTCCGGAATCCAGATACGCGCCGACCGCCGCACCCGGTCAGGAGCTCCTCATGGTCACCCTCGCTCACGCCCGCTGGTTCACCACCTCGGATCCGGCCTACGACTGGTCGTTCGTGCTGGAGACCCTGTCGCTGGTGATGATCGTCTCGGCGATCGTCATCGCGATCGGATGGCGGCTCGTGGCGCCGTTCTTCCCTCGTCCGGAGCTCGGATTCCTCGGGTTCCTCGGCCGGCTCGGGCCCTGGATCCCGCGCCTGCTCGCGATCCACGCTGGGGTGTCGCTGCTCGCCCTGGCGGCTCGGCTGGAGTTCCTGGTCCCCACCCTCGCGCTACCGGATACGTGGTACGGGATCGGACTCGGGATCCTCGAGGGCATCGTCGGGGTGTGGCTGATCGCTGGCTGGCGGGTGCGCACGGCCGCCTGGCTGCTGGTCATCGCCGGGCCGCTCGGCATGCTGGCCTACGGCGTCGTTCCGATCCTCGAGCGCGCCGACCTGCTCGCCGTGGGGCTCTTCCTTGCGCTGCTCCCACCCGATGACTCGCAGGTCGGGGGCCGCATCACCGTCGATCCCGAGCAGGTGCGCGTGGCGCTGTTCGGCCTGCGGTTCCTGACCGGTGTCGCCCTGATCATCCTCGCCTTCACGGAGAAGCTGGCACGCCCCGAGCTGTCGCTGGAGTTCCTCGACCGGTACCCGGCCTTCAACGTGCTGCAGCTCGTCGGCGGCGCGGTCGGGTTCGAGGTCAGCGACCTGGTGTTCATCCAGTTCGCGGCCGGAGTCGAGATCCTGTTCGGGCTGCTCCTGATCTCCGGCGCGCTGCCGCAGCTGGTCGTGATCGCCGCGGGCATCCCGTTCAACGCGACGCTGTTCTTCCTGGGTGCGACGGAGCTGATCGGGCACCTGCCGATCTACGGCACGATGCTGGCGGTCCTGGTGTACGGCAGCCGCGTCGACACCGCTGCGGTGTGTTCCTGGCTCCCGCGGCTGGACGGCAGCATGCGCACGATGCCGGCCCG
>Ga0207421_10001778_pt1 | contig 27464 bp, 23 predicted proteins | sample SodLakKL_010_SED_4_FD_187542 | JGI IMG/M metagenome (GOLD analysis project Ga0207421, IMG submission 187542) | Alkaline sediment microbial communities from Lake Tanatar, Kulunda Steppe, Russia - 8KL_010_SED (SPAdes) (version 2) | ecosystem: Environmental > Aquatic > Non-marine Saline and...
CGAGACGGCAGGCATGTTGCTATACTCTTACGTGAAGGCGCCGTTGAGGGCCTTCCGGCGTCCTGCCGGAACGGAGGACGTCATTCGCTTGCCTCGTATGAGGAAGCGGTATTCCATCTCACGGAAAAGGAGTGAGATCATGGCAGAGAGAGAGCATCGAGACTTCCTCGACATCGGACGGATCATAGACGACATGTTCGATGCGGCCGAGGACTTCACCAACGTGTTCAAGGACACGATGAGCTTCCCGCAGAGCAAGGTGTATCAGTTCCGCACAGGGGAAAAGAAGGATTTCTATCCGCTTTACTCCTACCCCCCAGCCAACGTGTACATGACGGAAGAGAAGACAATGGTCTTCGAGTTCGCGCTGGCGGGCTTCCGTGAGGAAGACATTAACCTGGAGTTCCGTGGGGATTACATGATCTTCTCCGCGACGGTTGCGGAGGACATGAAGCCTGAACAAGGGGTGCGTTACTTCAAACGCCGCTTGAAACTGAAGGACATCAACGAGCAGAAGTACTACGTTCCCGCGGACAAGTTCGATCAAGAAGCCACCACGGCAGTCTTCCGCAACGGCATACTCCGTGTTACAGTACCGCCGCGGGAAGCAGCGCCCAGCAAGGAGGGCGTAAAAATCGACATCACGAGTGGCGAGGAAGCGGACAAACAGGCGTCGTCAGATAGCACATCGCGCCGGAATCAGAGTCGCCAAACTCGGGAGAAGAAGGAAGGGCAAGGAGAATGATCTGGGGATTCATCATCGGCGTCGTCGTGGGCGTCTTGTTCAAACCGCAAATCATGACCCTGGTCAATCGGGGTGTTCGCCTGATCAAGGAGAACACGAGCACCACTGACGACGAAAACCGATTCTAAGAGCTCTTCAGCAAAGCGCGTCGCAACATGACGGCCACAGCCATCGCCGGCCGGCGAGCCGGCGATGGCGTTTGCTCTGTTGAGCCCGACGCGCGCGGCAGCCGGAAGCCGGCCGGGGCTCGGCCAAAGGGAACCATACGATTATTGACACACATCGGCTGGGAAGCTATCCTTGGTGATGCTAGGTGTGGGAGCTGATACCCACTCTTGAAAGTACGACATACGTGCCCGAGTGGTGAAACTGGTAGACACGCTAGGTTCAGGGTCTAGTGGCCTTACGGCCGTGGAGGTTCAAGTCCTCTCTCGGGCACCGCAAATTATCGAGCAAGCAGAAAAGGCTCCCTATCGAAGGGAGCCTTTTCTTTTGTGCTTATGCAGTGATGCCGGCGTCCCGCTGGGCCGCTACGGGCCGTCCTTGTCCACAAGAAGCTCGCCGCCGACCGCTACGTGCTCGCGATCGGTCGGGCGCAGGTACACCACGAACGCCGACCGGTCGATTCCTGTCGCTTCGCTTGCCGCCTTGGTAAAATCGTCCACCAGCTTCTTGCGCTTCTCCTTTTGCATCTCGGGTCCGTAGAACATGATTGTGGGCATTTGGCTCTCCTTGTGACGTGAGGTCGAGATTGTTGGTGACTTCGCTTCCGCCGCTCGTGCCAAGTGCATGTCCGGCTGAGATCCTCCGCGAGCCACCGGGTACAGGGTACCACGAGTTATGCGGGAACGCCTGTTCTTTCAACGGATTGCATAGTACACTAGAGGTGAGCCGGGAGGAGGGCCGGCCGTGGTGAGGAAAAAAAGTCCGCGGTTTCTTGTCAAGCTGAGCGGTATTGCCATCCTCGTCTCTTTGAGCGTCGCGGGGTACGCATCGGATACGCTCGTGCTGGACGACGAGCTCGACCGTGTGTCCATGGGGCATGCCGTCGAATACCTCGAAGATCGAGACGGAAGTCTCACGATTGATGATGTGGCGAACTATGGCGCGGATACGCCGAAGGAGGCGGATGCCCGATGGAAGCCGAGCCGTCGCTCCGCCGTCAACTTCGGATACACCTCTTCGGTTTACTGGATGCGCTTCCGCGTCCGCAACGAAGCATCCCCGCAACAGCGATGGGTGCTGGAGATCGACAACTTCTTTCTCGACGAGGTCGAGCTGTACAGTCCCGCCCCGAAGGCAGATGAGCCGGAGCCGGCCGCGTCGGTGAAGGACTTCCGCGTCCACCGCGCCGGATACGCGCTCGGGATGACGGGTCGCGACTTCGAGCATCGGAACATCGTAGTGGACCTGGGTACCCCCCCGGCCGAGGTACAGACCCACTATCTCCGGGTCGACTCTGATTCCACGATGAATGTCCCCCTGTCGATCTCGACACGGGAAGCGTTCCGCACCAGATCCTACCGTGAGAACTTCTTGCTGGGAATAATCTATGGGATCGTCGTTATTATGGTTGTCTACAACCTCGTGTTTTACCTCTTCCTCGGCGATAAACAGCACCTGTACTATGTGTTGGCAGTGGGTAGCTACCTCGTCTACCTCCTTCTGATTCGGGGGATCCTCTTCGAGCACCTCTCGCAGTCGTTGCCGGGGCTCTTCGTGGGTCCGTTGCGCAACCTAGGCCCGTTCTTCGGGGCCTTGGGAATGCTTTCGGCAATCCGATTCACACAGTATTTCCTGGAGACGCGGGAGGAGGTCGCCTGGCTGGATCGTCTGCTGAACATAGTGATCTTCCCGTGCGTGGCGTTTCTGCTGGCAGCCGTGGCGGCACCATATCGATTGACGGCGATTGTCGGCAACGGTGTAGCCGTCGTATGGGTGGCCGCCCTGTTGCTTGCCGGAGTTACAATGCTGGCACACGGCTCGCGAAACGCTCGTTTTTTTCTGGCAATCCACGGACTCGTAGTCGTCGGGGTGCTGCTCCACTCCCTGCGTGCGTTGGGCTTCCTGGAGCATTCGCTCCTAACTGAGCATGGCAATCAGATTACCTTTGCATTGAGCTCAGCGGTCCTTTCGATCGGGCTGGCGCGGAGCGTACACGAGTCGCTCGAGCGACGGGTTGTGGAGCGGACGCATACAATTCGCCAACAAGAACAAGAGCTAATCACCGCCAAGCAGGCCGCTGAAGCGGCGAGCACTGCGAAGTCGCACTTTCTTGCGAACATGAGCCACGAACTACGCACTCCGCTCCAAGGCGTCATCGGGTTCACCGACCTTCTGGAGCAGACGGCACTCGATACGCGACAGCGGGAGCTCGTGGAAAACACCTCGTTTTCGGCACAGTCACTGCTTGAGATCATCGACGATCTCCTGGACTTCTCCAAGATCGAGGCGGGCGGAGTTGAGCTCAAACCGGTCGAAACCGACATTCAGGACCTCGTTCAGCGGCTCGGCGAAACGATGAAGCTTCAAGCAACACGAAAAGGCCTCGACCTGCAAGTGCACATCCAGCCGGAAGCGCCGCATTTCGCGGTGGTGGACCCACTTTGCCTCAAGCAGGTTCTCGCGAACCTTTTGGGCAACGCTATCAAGTTCACCGAAACCGGCGAGGTGGAGCTTGCGTTGAGCTTCTCGCGACAGGACAAGCGTTACGGGACATTTCGCTTCGCGGTGCGCGACACGGGAATCGGGATCGAGCCGGAAAAACGGCCCCACCTCTTTCGCGCGTTTTCTCAGGCGGACAGCTCTGCCACCCGCAACTACGCTGGGACCGGTCTCGGACTCGTTATATCGGCGCGGCTTGTCTCGGCCATGGGAGGAAAGATCGACGTCGACAGCGTACCGGGCGCCGGATCGACCTTCTTCTTCGCTATCCAAGCACAGTACAGATACGCTCCGACTGACACCACCTGGACGCCGGTCCAGCCGCCGGAGAAGGAGCGAGAGCAGAAGCCGATTGACGTTGCAGCAAGCCCGGTCATTGTCGTGGCTGAAGACGTATCCGCGAACCTAATCCTCATCAGAAGCATGATCCGGAATCTTATTCCAAAGGCGACCATCTACGAGGCGTACGATGGCACCGGTGTTGTAGAGGCAGTCAAAGAGTCGCCGGTGGACCTGATACTGATGGACGTTCAGATGCCCAAGATGGACGGACTCGAAGCGACCAGACAGATACGCTCGCTGAGGCACGATGAAGGCAAGCGTGTTCCCATCGTCGCGTTGAGCGCGGGCGTAGGAGCCGAGGAGCAAGAACGTTGCACGGCCGCGGGCATGAACGACTTCTTGGGCAAGCCGCTTCGTTCCGACTCACTTCGCCAGATGCTCCTCAAGCATCTACCGACGAACAACGTTTGAGCCGTTAGCGGGCCGTGCGGAGCAGCCGTCGACCAAGAGACTTCTGCCGGGGAAAGCGGCAGGGTGCCCCCTCTCCCGGAGCCGGCGGCCAGAACCGGAAACCCAGCCCTGCAGATGAGCCGGGCCTCGGGCTCGACGAGCGGAATCAATCGGCAGGGCCGGAACCGTCGGTTTCTTCTTCGCTGCTCATGCCGATCCGTGCGTTGGGATCGCTCGCCTCGACAAGCTCTGACTGCGCATCGCTCGCCGCCGGCGCCTCGCCCGCGAGTACGCCGCCGCTTTGCTCGTCGGCCTCCGAAGTCGCATCGTCGGCGACAACCAAACGAACGCCAGGCAGCAGCGTCATTGCCGCCGCCCACATGAGCACAACCGGCACAATTTGGGCCACAATCCCAGCACCCACGGAGACCGTTGCATGGGGCGCAGCATAGTAACCGGCGGCGGCCGCAAGGTTCGCGATCGTCAGCAACAACAGGATGCCGAGCGACTCTTTTGACAGGAGGCCAAACGGCGTCTGGTCGTGCACAAAAAGCCGGGAGCCCAGAAGGTAAGCCAGGCCATAGTTGATCAGTGCCATCCCCACGGCATAGAGCTGCGCGTACGGGTCAGCGGTGAGATGCGCGAAACCGAGATCTGCCCACAGCCACACCACCGCGTATCCTCCGACAGCGATTCCGAGATATCCGAGCAGCGCAATTGTTGCCGCTCGAACCCGAATACGCGAACCGGCTCGCATTTCGTTTTCCTTTCCTTCTTCGGTAGCTCGCTGTAGCTTGCGCCGGGCCGAGCGGTCCCAAGTGACTAGAAGCGTCGAGAAGAGAACCGCGTAGGCAAGCGCCTCCGGAACCGCCGCAAGGTGTGTCCGGCCCGAGGCACCTGTTCGCAAGACGCCCTCGAACGATCCCGCACCTACGAGAGGACCACCTAGAACGCCTACCCCGATTAATACCAGTGCGAGCTTTAGCCATCCCATCCGAGCGGTGACGAATCCGCCCCAGACCGGCCAGAAGACGAATGCCAATACGAGACCTCGAACCGGCTGCAGAAACGGTGCAGCGTAGTGCCACGGAGAGTCCTCCGGGCGGAGTAACTGTGCGAGCTCTTGGGTCACGGTCAGCTCGCGATAACCCGGCACCAGGCTCAGTACGACTGCAACCGCAACGTAAACCAGCGTGTGAGAGACGACAACTCGTCCCAAAAAAGCAACAAATGACGGCTTCATTCGGCACGGCCTCCTGTACGGCTGTCACAGAGTAGTGTGCCAAGGCATACCGCGTAAAGGCAGTCCCACGCGTCGGCGGAAGCAGGAGAGTGCATCAAGCAGCTACGCGCGGCGGTTCGAGCCTGCTCGTACGTCCGCGGTACCAAGCCGAGATGAGATGACGCAAGTTCGCTACCGCGTTACACTGTCGGCCATGGACGCATTCGAGGAATCCGGCCCGGTTCTCAGCTATTACAACGGCGCTTTCATGCGTCCGCGCGAAGTAGTGATCTCACCGCACGATCGCGGCTTTCAACTTGCGGACGGCGTCTACGAGGTCATCCGGGTTTACCAGGGGGTGCCTTTCGCTTTTGACGCTCATCTTGCGCGCTTCGAGCGGAGCGCCAAGGCCATTCGCCTTTCACCCGTCTCCCGCGATGAGATAGGCGCTGCGGTAAGCGAACTGTTGAACCGGGCAGGGTTCGCCTCTTCGGATTGCCTTGTGTACATTCAGCTGACCCGTGGAGTTTTTCCGCGGACGCATGCCTTTCCCCCGGCGGCGATACCGCCTACCCTCTATATGGACGTCACTCGAACTGAACGGGGCCCCCATCCGGAGCCGCAGCTCAACGCCGCCGTTACGGTCCAGGACGAGCGGTGGGAGAACTGCCATATCAAGTCGATCGCTCTCCTTCCCAACGTGCTTGCGCGCCAGAAAGCGGCGGAGGCGGGGGTAGACGAGGCCGTTCTGGTACGTCCCGACGGCACCGTCACAGAGGGAGCCTCATCCAATATCGCGGCGGTTTTCCGGGGGACAGTTACAACCCATCCGGAAGGCAGACGGATCCTATCGGGCATCACCCGGAGTGTCGCGCTCTCACTCTGTGACGAGCTCGGCATACCGCTCGAAGAGCGCCCCATGCAACGGTGGGAGCTGGATGAAGCCGATGAAATTCTTGTCTTCGGAACCTCGACGGAAGTGGGGGCGATTACCCTACTGGATCGCCGACAGGTCGGCACCGGAGAAGCGGGTCCGATTGCGACGCGCCTCCAAACCGCTTTTGCCGAGCGCGTTGGTGAAGCCCGGAGCTGACACACGGGTTCTGGAGCTGCCGGACGGGTTTCCGTGAGGGCTTCCCCTCCAGAAAGCCGGATCTCTTTCCGAGCATCTTTCACCTCTCACGAGCACACCGCCCGTCGCAACAAGAGAGACGGTTCACCTCGTTCGGACCGCTGCGTGCTGGACCTGTCCGCCGTTCGGTACTCGCTAGTCGTCAGTCAACAGTCGTCAGTTCGCCGGATCGGAATCGTCATTAGGGCTGTCCCGACTTGTATCGGCCGAACCGACGGGGCGCATTGTTCGGAATCCGTAGCGGCTTTCCGCATGAAAGCTCGTATGCGTCGGTCCTTGGAGCATCATCTTTTCCAGTCGCTTCTTGAGCCAATTGCGGAAGGGAACTCGCGTAACGGGAAACACGAGCATAAACCCGAGGACATCGGTAATGAAACCGGGAGTGATGAGCGTAACTCCTGCAGCCAACAGCAGCAGTCCGTCCAGCAGATGCGCCGCCGGGAAACGTCCTGACGCCATCTCAGCGTTCACCCGTTGCCATACCCGCAGACCTTGCTGTTTTGCGAAGAAGGCGCCTAACGCGCCGGTGACAAGGACAATTGCAATAGTCGGTCCCGCTCCGATCTGATTCCCGACCACAATCAGGAGGAACAGCTCGATGAGAGGTACGATTGTGAAGAGCAGAAAGAGTTTTCCGAGCATCGTACTCCCAATGTATCACCGTAAGGACCTAGAAGCCAAACGGCGGAAAGGCAACTCACTTGGGGAATTCCTAAAGCCGGCCGCGGCACCTTCAAGCTTCATCGACCGGAGCAACTCCCGGTCCGCCCGAGCTCGCGGTTCCACTAGAAACTAGGCGTGAGCTAGCCCTATAGGCCCTCGCCCCCTAGGAGCTACGCATGAGCTCCAGATCCCTCCGCAAGAAAGTGGAGCCGGTTGACTACGGCGCTGTGGCCGCAACGCGCCTTCTGCCCCTCAAGTGTCGAAAACGGTTCCCCGTGATGCCTCTTCGTCCACATCGCCGGCATGGTAGGTATTGAGATAGTACACACACCACAGGGGCAGAAGCGCCGTCTGGTAGACTGGCGCAGCCACTTCGAGAATACGCGTCCAAACGTATGGTATGTCGGTATACGGAACGGCGAGGATCAGCAACACCAGTGTCGGCGCAAATCGGACGGCGGCCACGGTCAGCAGCCGCCATGGGTTATGGCCCGTAAGCGGTACCGCAATCGCAGCAGCGCGAGATCTGGGCAGACCGTGGAGCACCATTGCATCGGTGAGAAAGGCGTAGCGCAACCCCACGAGCAGAGCGACCGCAACTGCCAACACAGGGGCTCCGGCCCTGAAGATCGGCTCGCCCTCGACCGCTGTAGCCGAAAGCACAATCAGCCCGAAGACCAGAACAACGGGTGCAACGAAAACAAGAGCCATCACTCCGACCCACAAACGCGCAACGAGAACTCCGCGTGCGGCAGCGAGAACTCCACGTGCCGTTATCGGCGACACCTCCGCTCCCGCCTCATTCCGGAGCGCACCCAACACGACCAGCCGCCCATAGGCGGCGATAGCCAAGGCCACCAACAGTTGGAGGACAAAAGCCGCCAAGCTCCCAAGCGCTCGAAGGCTGGGAACTACACCTGCGGAAAGCGGAGTCAGATCTGGAAGCGCATACTGCGTAGCGGCAGGGAGGAACAGCGCGGCGGCGGCGCACACTCCGAGTTGCAACGGCCTTCGTTTCCACGCCAGGCCCCCCAAGCGCATAAGCTCTGCGCCGGAGCTCTCCCCATGCGCGATATCCGGAGGGAATTGTTCCGTGACGTTATCTGCGTCGCGCTCATCCATTGTCCGGCGGGTCTCCCGCTATCGCCTCGCCGGTGCAGCGGCACCGCACGGCACTCATCAAGGCAGTGTAGGCTCCCCGGCGCACCAGCCGGCGCGACCGGCGGGAACCCCCACGCGGCCGCGCCTTTCGAAGCGCTCTGCTCGGCCGACTGCGGTCACACCGCGTCAGCCAGCGCTTTGGCCTTATCGGTCTTCTCCCACGTGAAATCCGGTCTGCCGAAGTGGCCGTATACAGATGTATTCAAGTAGATGGGCTGCAAGAGTGCCAAGGTTTCAACCACCCCCTTCGGCGATAGATCGAATGTCTTCTCGATCGCAGCCTCGATTCGCTCCTCAGGAACTTTGCCTGTGCCGAATGTATCGACCATGACGCTCACCGGGAAGGGAACCCCGATCGCATACGCGAACTGCACCTCGCACCTGTCGGCAAGCTCGGCCGCCACAACGTTCTTCGCCACATAGCGGGCCATGTACGCCGCCGACCGATCGACCTTGGATGGATCCTTACCGCTGAACGCGCCGCCGCCGTGGCGCCCCATCCCGCCGTAGGTATCCACGATGATTTTGCGCCCGGTAAGACCGGTGTCGCCGTGGGGCCCACCGATTACGAAGCGACCGGTCGGATTGACGAAATAGCGGGTATCGTCGGCAAGGAGCCCGGTGGGCTCCAGCACCGGTTTCACCACACGGTCAATAATGCCCTGTTGCACTTGCTCGTGACTGACCTCGTCATCGTGTTGATGACTGACGACCACAGTGTGGATCCGCTTGGGGACATTACCCTCATACTGGACGGTGACCTGACTCTTGGAGTCCGGCCGAAGCCATGAGATCATGCCCTCTTTGCGTACCTTCGCAGCGTACATGAGGATCTGATGCGCATAGGTAATCGGAGCGGGCATCAGCTCCGGCGTCTCGTTACAAGCGAACCCGAACATCATACCTTGATCCCCGGCTCCCTGCTGGCCTTGAAACAGCCCGGTACCGCTCACTCCCTGCGAAATGTCTTGGCTCTGCGCATGGATCACGTTCATGACATTCATGCTCTCGAAATCCAAGCCGTATTCCGGACGATCGTAACCGACCCGTTTCGCTACCCCACGCGCCACCTCTTGGATGTCCACATAGGTATCGGTAGTGATCTCGCCACCGACGAGGACCAGGCCCGTCGTCGTGAAGGTCTCACAGGCGACACGGCTGCTTGCGTCGTCCCTTAAACACGCATCCAACACTGCATCCGAAACCTGGTCGGCGAGCTTGTCCGGATGTCCCTCGCTTACCGACTCCGATGTGAAAAGGAAATTCCTTCCCGGCATTATACTCCTCCCTTCCTTCAGATGATCGACGGCGGCCGCTCGCCGTTATGCACCAAGGCACACACTACCCGAGCCTCGAGCGATTCCCTCACCGCTCCCGCCATCCCGTTTCTAGTTGCTCCTATCCTCCATAACAAAGCACCGGATGACGCGCGGCGGATACCTCATCCAAGCGGGAAACCGGTGTCACGTGAGGCGCCCCATGCAGTAACTCGGGTTCTTCCCGTGCCTCGCGCGCGATTCTTCGGAGCGTTTCCGCAAACGCCTCTATCGTTTCGCGCCCCTCGCTCTCGGTAGGCTCGATCATCATCGCCTCCTTGACGATGAGCGGGAAGTAGACAGTAGGCGGGTGGAATCCGTAATCGATCAGCCGCTTGGCAACGTCCATGGTCTGAATCCCCTCAACGACATTGCCCACGGCCACGAACTCGTGCATACACGGTCGGTTGTACTTGACCGGATACACGTCGCCAATTAGCGCCTTCAAGTAGTTCGCATTCAGAACCGCGTTTTCGGCCAGACTCCGAAGGCCCACCGGTCCGAGACGCCGGATGTAGGTGTAAGCACGTACCAGCATTCCGAAGTTGCCGAAAAACGCCTTGACCCGGCCGATGCTCCGCGGCGGCATCGCAGTTCGATAGACCCTTCGGGAAGCTGCCTCCGAACTCGCCGCAGCGGTAGAGTTTCCGTCGAGCAGGCGGTCGCCGTCCGCGCCCGAGACTCCTTCATTCTCCCACGGAAGCGGATCGCCTTCCGCTACCACGAGCGGTCCCGGCATGAACGGTGTCAGATGCTTCGCTACGCCGATTGGGCCGGCACCGGGCCCGCCCCCTCCGTGCGGTGTGGAGAAAGTCTTGTGTAGGTTGAAATGCATGACGTCCACACCGAAATCCCCGGGACGAACGATGCCCAGAATTGCGTTCAGGTTTGCCCCGTCACCGTACACCAAGCCGCCGGCCTCATGTACGATACGGGTGACCTCCTGAATCTGCTGCTCGAACAAACCGAGCGTATTGGGGTTCGTGATCATTAGCCCGGCGGTGCGCTCGTCACACGCCTCACGAAGCGCCTTGGCGTCGACATTGCCTGCACGGTCGGTGGGAACCTGAATCGCCTCGAAGCCGGCCATGGCGACACTCGCCGGATTGGTCCCATGAGCGCTATCCGGAATCAGCATGCGCGTACGACCGGCATCACCCCGCTGCTCATGGTAGGCGCGGATCATCAATACCCCCGCGAGCTCCCCCTGCGCGCCGGCTGCCGGTTGCAGGCTCACCGCATCGAAACCTGCAATCTCGCACAGCGCGCCTTGAAGCCGATAGAGGAGCTCCAGGCTCCCCTGAGTAGCTTCTTCCGGCTCGAGCGGATGAGACTGGGCAAAACCAGGCTCGGCTGCCGCCATCTCGTTTACCTTCGGGTTGTACTTCATCGTACACGAGCCGAGCGGGTAGAAAGTTGTGTCGATCGCGGTGTTGGTCTGAGAGAGCCGCGTGTAGTGCCGCACGACGTCGAGCTCGCTTACTTCCGGAAGATCCGGATTCGATTCGCGAAGCATCCGGCCGGGCAGCTCAGCTTCGGGCACATCCGGCTCGGGCAGATCGACGGCTCGCCGACCTTCCCGTGATTCTTCCATGATGAGAGGCGGCGGAACCCCGGGCCGCCCGCTCGAGATCCGCACGGGCTCTCCTGCACCGGATTTCTCCTCGCCACTCGGGCCATTCGGTATTGTACGGTCCGTCGTTCTCCTCATGCTGCATTCCCCTCGTGACACCTACTGAGTACATCCACCAATCGGTCGATGTCAGCGCGAGAATCAAGTTCCGTCACACAAACGAGAAGCTCGTGAGTCCGCTGCGGATCGAACCGAGATAACGCTACGCCCGGAATTACATTATAGGCCTGTGCACGCTCTACCAGCTCCGCCGCCGGTATAGGCGTACGGGCAACAAACTCCCGGAAGCGCGCGGTATCCGCCTCCTCGTGTACAGCGAACCCCCGCAACTCAGCGATACGGCGCACAGCGTACGCTGTCTTGTGGTAGCAGAGTGTGGCCATCTCGCGCAGGCCGTGTGGACCGAGCGCAGCAAGAAAGATGGCCGCTCGTAGCGCCATCAGCCCTTGGTTGGTACAGATGTTACTGGTTGCCTTCTCTCGCCGGATATGCTGCTCGCGCGTGTTGAGTGTCAGTACGTATCCGCGTCGCCCTTCCTTGTCGTAGGCCTGTCCGGCCAGCCTTCCGGGCATCCGCCGCACCAACGATTTCGAACAGCCGAAGATGCCTAGATACGGCCCTCCGAAGCTCACGGGAATACCCAACGGCTGTCCTTCGCCGGTCACGATATCCGCACCAAGCGATCCTGGGCTCCTGAACAACCCGAGCGCGACCGGGTCCACGTGCACCACAAAGAGAGCGCCCTGCTCGTGAACCGCCTCTGCAACACCGGAGAGGTCCGGTACCCGGCCATAGAAGTCCGGGTACTGAACGACCACACAAGCGGTCTCCTCATCCGCAAGGGACGCGAGCTCGCCTGCGGTGCGCTCGCGCTCGTCACCGCGGACCCTGATGTCGATTCGGTCGCTGTAGGAACGAACCACTTCCCGATGGTACGGATGGACCGCGTCGGAGACGATGACATCTCGCCTACGCCCACGCGCCACGTTCACCGACATGAGCACAGCCTCAGCTACCGCCGTGGAACCGTCGTAGTGGCTTGCGTTTACGACGTCCACCTCCAGAAGCGCGCTGAGCATGCTCTGGTACTCGAAGATCGACTGGAGCGTGCCCTGACTGGCTTCCGCCTGGTACGGCGTGTAGCTCGTCGCGAACTCCCCGCGAGAGGAGAGAAAGGGAACGACCGCCGGTATGAAATGCCGATAAGCCCCCGCACCAACGAACGAGCGAACGTCGGAAGCGGCGCTATTGCGGCGCGCCACGCTCCGCAGCTCTTCCAAAACCTCGAACTCACTCTTGCCCGCCGGAAGCTGCAACTCGGGGTAGCGCAGCGACTCGGGAACGTCCGCGAACAGCTCATCAACGCGCTCCAAGCCGAGCCGCTCCAGCATTTGCCGGCGGTCCTGATCGGTGTTCGCTACGTACGGCATACTATTCGTCCAGCCCCTTGGTGTACTCTTCGTACTCCTCACTCGACATAAGCGACGAGACTGCAGCGAGATCATCCGGCTTGAACTTCACAAGCCACCCGTCGCCAAAAGGAGCCTCGTTGACGAGCTCCGGCTTCTCCTCAAGGCCTGTGTTTACCTCGACAATCTCACCGGAAACCGGCATGTATATGTCACTTGCCGCCTTTACGCTCTCCACGACGGCGAAGGGCTGCTCGGCATCAAGATGCTTCCCCTTTTCCGGAAGCTCGACGAACACTACGTCACCCAGGCTATCTTGCGCGTAGTCGCTGATGCCGCAGACGAGAACATCCCCTTCTTGCCGAACCCACTCATGGCTCTTCCGGTATCGCGCGTCTTTGTCGAAAGTCATATGTGTATCCTCCTCCTATTCCGTCGTCTTCCAACACACCTCGCAGCCCTCCCTCCAGAAAGGCCGCGAGCGCCGGTCTCCCGTTGTTCCTGGACGAAGCGGACCCGATGTGAACGGGCCGTCCCGGAGTGACCGAAATCGTCACGCTCCGCCCCCCGGCTCGCTTCAGCATCGTGGCAGCTAGGTTCGCGTGCTATAGGCGGGCTTGTAAAGCGGTCGGCGTACGACACGCGCCCCTTTTTGCCTTCCCCGGATACTTATCGATATCTCGGTATCAGGTTTGCTCATGTCGCGAGCAAGATACGCGTTTCCACAATAAGCATCAACCGTCGGCGCATACATACCGCTTACCACGCGCCCCACCTGTTCGCCGTCCGAATCGACTACGTCGTACCCGGGTCGGGGCATGCCACGCTCTTCCATCTTGAACGTAGCCAAGCGCTCAGCGGTCCCCGCCTGCTTTCTCTCTGCAATCGCATCACGCCCCACGAAAGCCTTGGTGAGATCGCACGCCCAGGTTAACCGCGCCTCTACCGGGGTAGTCTCATCGGAAAGCTCGTGACCGTACAGCGGCAACCCGGCCTCAAACCGCAAGCTGTCTCGAGCCGCAAGTCCTACCGGTCCAAGCTCCACCTGCTTCTCGGCCGCAACTTCAAACAGCCGGTTCCACAGTGCTTCCGCGTAGAAGCCGGCAATGAGAATCTCCACCCCGTCTTCCCCAGTGTATCCAGTTCGGCTCACGAAGCATTCCGTGCCGTCGACGTCCATGCGCGCCCACGCAAAGCGTTCCAGACGTCCTGCGGCACCCTCGGTTAGCTCGTCGCAAAGTCGAACCGCTTGCGGCCCCTGTAGTGCCAGCATGGCAAGGTCGTCCGAGACATCGTCCACCCGCGCCTTCGTCCGGTCGATGCGTTGGGTAATCCAGTGGTAATCGCGCTCCCGATTTGCGGCATTCGCCACCAGGAGGAAATCCTCATCCCCGGTTCGATACACGAATAGGTCGTCAAGCGTGGTGCCGTCATCTCTGCAGAGAAGCGAGTACGTGGACATCCCCGGCTCCAGCTTCGACAGACGAGCGCTCAACAGCTGTTCCAGCGCGTCCATGGACTTTGTCCCACGGATCTCGAGTTGCCCCATATGCGAGATATCGAAGACGCCTGCCGCACGGCGCACCAGATGGTGCTCTTCGATCGCGCCGGTATGGTAGTACAGCGGCATCTCCCATCCCGCAAACTCCGCCATCTTCGCTCCATGAGAGCGATGCCAGTCGTTGAGAGGAGTTTTTCGTGACATCGCGCACAGTATACACAGTGAGGGCCGGCTCGCCTACCGCTCCTTCAGTCAAGTTCAGGGGAGATACCTGGCGCGCCGAGTAGACGGCCGCTTCCCCGGGGTTCGCCCCCGGAGCAAGAAGAGTTATCCACAAGGACTCCACAAGCACTCAGCAAAAGGCCGCTTGCACAAAGGCAATACTGTTGGAGCACAAGGACAGTTCGAAGCCCATTTGAAGCTAATTCTCAGCTACCAGGTGGGGATACGCCGTTTAAGTATCGACCTATGAAGAATTAAGGGAGACGTTGAGCAAAGACGAAGCGAAAGTTGCGGAGATTATCCGGAAATTGTCCACAAGCAATCCACATCGATTCTCATTCGCTGTTGCTGATGTGGTAGATACGGACTTGCTTGTACAGACCTTCCCCTTCACTGTGTGTGCCGATTTCCGAGACGTCGTTGAGCGCAGTATGCACCAGGCGCCGCTCAAACGGATTCATTGGCTCCAGAAGACGGCTCTTCCTTGTGCGCTTCACTTCATCTCCGACTTTGTGAGCAAGACGAATGAGACTCTCCTCTCGTCTGCTCCGGTAGCCTTCGGCATCCAATATCACTTTCATGGCCCCGTCATCAACAAGCCGCGTGGCTACGACATTCGTCAGAAGCTGGAGCGCATCCAGGTTCCTACCCTTTCTCCCGATGATGACCCCCGAGTGCTCCCCTTCGAGTCTTATACCGAGCTTGTCTTCTTCCCGGTACATTATTCGTGCCGAGCACGGTAACCCCATCCGCTCGGTAAGCTCCTCTACGAACTCGACGATTGCATGTTCGAAATCGTCCTCAGGCTCGGAGTCGACGGTAGTAGCTGCATGTTGCTCGGGCTCTTTTTGGGGCTCTTTGCTCTCGCGTTCACCACCTCCGTTGGGAACCGGTACAGACCTCCCCGTCCGGCCTTCTTCGGCTGTTTGGTGCTGTCCGGTACGTGAACGCTGCTGCCCGCTGCCGGACCGTCCGCTACCCGATCGGCGGCCGCGACCGCCCCGCCGCCGTCGTTTCTGCTCTGGTGAGGCGGCGGCGTCCGCTTCCTCGGCACCGCCACCACCAGTGGCCTCGACTGCTCCCTTTCGCGACGCCGTCTCAGCGGCCGCGCCGCGACTCAGGTTGCTCCCCCCTCCAGAGCTGTCGGGCAGATGCACCCGAATCGTCACTTTGCGCCTGGTGCCGAAAAAGCCGCCTTTTTCCGTGTTGATGACTTCGACATCGAACTGATCCCGGGTAATCCCCAACGCTTCTACGGCATTCTCAACAGCCTCGCGCTCACTTCTACCCTCGAATTCTCGTACCATCTCATCATACCTCAATCTGGCGTCCTACTTCGCGGGAGCTTTCGTGGGCTCACCCGCGTGGCGCCGGCGAAGGAACCACTGTTGCGCACTCATGATCACGTTGGTAACGATCCAGTACACCAACAGGCCGGCCGGCATGTTGTACAGCACGAAGAAAATGATCACCGGGAACATGTACATGAGCATCTTCGTTTGTTTGCCGCTACTAGCACTCGATGCCGGCTGCATAAACTTGGAGGAGATGATCTGAGTGGTCACCAGTAGTATCGGCAACAGCCGGAGATCCGACCACCCCAGAAGCGGAAGCCCGCCTTCAAAACTGAGAATCGATTCCGGCACGCTGAGGTCATCAATCCATCCAGGGATGAATGAGGCTCCGCGCAACTCGAAGTGATTGTGGAAAAGGCCGAACATGGCGATGAAGAACGGAAACTGCAGAAGCATCGGCAGACACCCGCCGAGGGGGTTCACACCCTCCTGCTTGTAGAGATCGGCCATCGCCTTGTTGAGCTTCTGCTGGTCATTTTTGTACTTCTGTTTCAGCTCCTCGATCTTCGGCTGCAATTCCTGCATCCGTCGCGTCGAGTGCATGCTCTTGCGCGTAAGCGGGAAGAGAGCGAGCTTCACCACGATAGTCAGGATGATAATGGCGATGCCGTAGTTCGGCACCAGGCCGTAGAAAAGGTTTAGCCCCCATTTCAGAATGTTCTCCAGCCATCCGAGCATGAAACGCGTATCCATCGCTTCGTCCAGCTGCAGCCCCCGCTCACCGAACGCGTTGTCTGTAGCGCTATCGTATCGGCCAAGCTGATCCGGGCTCTTGGGTCCCAGATAGAACCGGAAAGTATCAGTGTTGCTCTGGCTCGAGATAACCGGCCGGGAGAAGCTCATCCGCGATCCCTGCTCGAGCCCGGGTACCGAGATTGTTTCAAAGCTAAGTGTGTAGCGGGTAGCGTCCGGAACCCCAATAGCGGCAAAGTACTTGCCGGCGATAGCCGCCCAATCTACTCGCTCAGTTACGATTTCTCGCTCACCGATACTCAGGTCGTAGTTGTCGCGGCTCCCGCGGATCAACGTGTTGAACCGGCGGAACTCGTTACGCCCGTCCAACTCGTCGAACTCCGGCCCAATCTGCGGACCGTAGCTCAAGGTGTAAGCATACCCGTCCAAATCAACCGGGATGTTCTTAGTCACACTGTGAACGAAATCGATTTTGAGGAAGAACAGGTACTCGTCGGGGTGAAACCGATAGCTCTTTCGCACCGTGAACGGCTCATCTTCCTCTCCCCGTATTGCGAAATCGCGTTCGAAGCGATACGTATGCTCATCCACCTTCTCAAACCGGAACGGCTCACGTATCGGATCGAATTCCGGGCTCCCGAACCCCATCTCGAAAGCCCCTTCATCGCTCTCACCGGCAAGCACCATGTTCACCGGCTCATCGCCATCTTGATGCCGGAGTAGTTGGGCACTCGTGACGCGGGCGCCATGAGGATCAAACGTTATATGAAACAGATCCGATTCATACGTGATGGGTTCGGTAGCAACGTCGTCATCCGGAAGGGCGATTACCTCAGGCTCTTCCGGTTCCGTGGGCTCCGCATCAGGATCCGGGTCTTCCGCTTCCACATCGGGAGCCTCTGCGTCAGGGAACGGCTCATCCATAGCCGGATCTTCAAAGAAGATGCCCTGCAAACTGAAACCAATAGTTATGACGATGACCGAAAGAATAACTGCTAGTACGGTCCTGCGATCCATGATTACTCCTAGGGACGTGGCTTCTGCGCTCTTCCTACGCGCAACACGCCTGCACGCCCCAGCAATGTATGAAACTGACCCACCCGGCTCTGGAAGCTGTCGGTTCCAGGGTAGAGGATGAACACATAATCGTATCCCACCGCGATCTCGGGCTTCAAGTAGCGATAGGCTTCCCGCCCGTAGCGCTTGGCGGCGTTTCTGCGCACGGCGTTGGGATATCTTCGCGTAGGAACGAGAAGGATACGGCTAAAGGACAGCGAGTTCGGCTGATAGAGAAGCTTGGCACCGCGGCAGCTCACTTTCTGCCGGGCCCGAAACGCCCGGCTGACATCCTGCCGCCGATGTAGCCGCTCCAGTTTAGTAAGGCTTCTTCTCATCAGCCACGGACAGCTTCTTCCGTCCCTTGGCACGGCGCCGACGGAGCACGTCACGCCCCCCGCGAGTCTTCATACGAGCGCGAAACCCGAAACGGCGGTTTCGTCGAACCCGACTGGGTTGATAGGTCCGTTTCATAGAACTTCTCTCCTTGCTGGATTCTCACTGGGCGGCCGAACACGATATCATAGAAGGCCTGGTAATATGCCGCCCATTCAGGCTTCCGGGATGGCCGGTGGACTAGCTCGGATTATACGAGACACTCAAAACGGGTGTCAACTACGACCCTTCCGCTCTTGCGGACCGTCTTGCTCCAACCGTTCATGCAGCTTCCCCAGAAGCTCCTTGAGCCGGCTGTCGGGCATACGAGAAAGTGCTTCCTCCGGATCACGTGAGCCCGAGGCAGGCCTCTCCCGAGATCCTTCACCGGCGTTGCTTCCGCTCGGCTGATACCGTTCGTTATCGACTGGTTCCGGTCCGTCTCCGTGCATACTCGTACCACACGATTCGGCGCGGCTGAACGAGTATGCACCGGTCTCCCCCCGCCCCTTTTCCGCCGGTTGCTCCTGGGCGCCTTCTTCCGCGCGGAACCTGTGAGCATTGACGCGCTCATCGACCAACTTGAACTGGATTGCGTTGATCCCCAATTGCGGGAACTCAGTCTGCACCCGCGTTAGAATTGTATGTTGGCGAAACTGGAACTCCTGCATCCAGCCCGGATGGTCACAGATGACGACGAGTGCACCGTTGCGGACGTCTACCACGTCGGTATGATCCGCCAGCTTATCGCCAACAATCCTCCGCCATGAGGCGAAGAACGCCGAATAGCCGTGCTTGTCACGGATATTGAGCCGGTCCAGAAACGCCTTAAGAAGGTTTCCTGCCTTCTCCATGGTGAAGCGCTCCTCTCTCTACTCGATACACTAACGTATCACTTTTTACATAGGGCGAAAACTGCTCGTCCGGGAGAAACGTGAAGAACGCCTGAGCGTATTCGGGCAACGCTTCCAGGAACCGTCCCCTGCGAACCGGATCCAACTCGAGCATCACGTCGTCCAGTAACAGAATGGGACGTCTTCGACTACGGTTGGAAAAAAACACGCTCTGTGCCACTCGCAGAACAAGCGATACCAGTCGCACCTGTCCGGTCGATGCAGTCTGCGTGAATTCTCTGTCGTCCATCATGTAGCCAAACCGATCGCGATGCGGGCCGCTGGTGGTCGTGCGAAATCGAAGATCGATCTCGCGCCGCGAAGCCAGATATCCAACCACCTCGTCCTTATCTTCCATATCACGCCACGAAGGATAGTAGCGAATACGCAAAGGTTGCTGGAAACCGGAAATCGTATGGAACAGTTCGGCAAAAGTCTGGTCGAACGCCTCGACCGCTGCGCTTCGCTTCCTCTGTAGCTCGAGGCCCGTTTCGGCCAACTGTTCGTCGTAGATGTCGAGCATGGGCGTTTCGTCGCTTTTCAGGCACTGATTGCGATTGCGGAGAATGCGGCTATAACGACGCAGTACATCGATGAAGAGCTCGTCGTACAAGCTCAATGTCTGATTGAAAAACCACCGCTGCTCGGCAGGAGAGCCGGTGACAAATGCGATATCACCGTGGCAGAAAACGATGCAGGGCAGATTCCGTACGATCTCCTTCCGATCCGAAACCTGGGTCCCATCGACGCTAATCCGTCGCTCGCCAGACGCCACAGACAGCTGAATGCGGTGCGTGCTCCCGTCGTCCAAGCCGGCCACACCTCGAACCGCAGCTTCCGAGCATCCGTGCCGTAGAAAGAGTGCCGAGTTTCGTACCCGGAAGCTGGCGCCGTAGCAGAGCAAGTACACCGCTTCCAGGACGTTCGTCTTGCCTTGCCCGTTCTCCCCGATGAGAAAGACATCCGGAGCATCGACGGAGAACTCGGCATCCTGGAGGTTACGGAACTGGTAGAACCCGATACGTTGAAAAGCCATGGGCGCTGCCGCCGGATGCGGGCCAGGCTACCCGGCACCGCGTGCTCCGCTACTCCAACTGCATAGGCATGACGATGTGGAAATATGGCGCGTGCGGGACGGCCTGAATCGTCACCGCTTTCGTTGGATCCGTGAAGTGCAGCTCCACCTCATCCACATCTATAACACGAAGCGGATCCACCAAATAGCTGTAGTTGAGCGCCATGATGATCTCATCCCCCTGGTATTTGCACGAAATCTCTTCCCGGGCTACACCAATCTCGCTTTGCTCGGAGCTCACGGTGATGCTGTTCTCGGCAAGCTTTAGATAGACACGCCGGCTTTTCTCCACCAGCAAACTCACGCGGCGGATAGCCTCCAAAAACTCGCTTCGGGTTACCACCACTACGTTTTCCTGCTCTGCGGGGATAACACGGCGATAGTTGGGAAACTGCCCTTCAATGAGACTCGAATAGAGGCTTTGATTATCGAACTCCACGAAAATGTGCTTTTCGGTAACCCCGAGGCGCACGTTTCCCTCACCTGAGGCAAGGCGCTTGATGAGATTCAGTATCTTGGGCGGGACGATCACCGACGGGAAGTCCGGCAAGTTTTCGACTGCGTCACTACGCATGTACGAGAGGCGTCGGCCATCCGTAGCTACCATGACCAAGGCGCCGTCGCTGTTCTCCATGAACACCCCGTTCATGAAGTAGCGCGTTTCGTCATCGCTGACGGCAAAGATGGTCTGGCTAATCATGGAGATCAACTCTTTCTGCGGAAACTCGAAGAAACTCTCTTCCGGCGCTACCTGCAACTCCGGAAACTTTTCCGAAGAGATACTTTTCAAGTTGAAGTCGATCTTCTTGAACACGGGTCGAATGACAAAAGTGTCTTCGCCGGTTGCTTCGAACTCCACCTCCCCCTCTGGAAGGCTCCGAAGAATACCAAGGAACTTGTCACAAAACACCGTAATGCTTCCAGCCTGTTGCAGATCGACCGGTAAACGCGTTTGAAAACCGACCTTAAGATCAGTCGCCCGGATAACGAGCGTTCCTTCTTCCGCACTCAGAAATACGTTGCTGAGAATACTCAACGCGTTCCGCGACGAGATAATCTCGTGCGCGACCGTTATTTCCCGCATGATCACATCGCGTTCACACGTGAACTTCATAGCCAGCCCCTACCCTTGGTTTCACTGCAATAGGTTTGGCTCGGATGCTCGTATCCGAGCTTGTGCCAAACGTTCTTGGAACAGTACCGCGTGAATGCCCTTTGTGCAAGTTGGCGAGTGTTGAATCGATATGGAGCAAGCGGGCGTTGGCTACGGCAGATCTTCTATGCGGTTCGGTTCGTTTGTCAGCTTGGATTGGCGTAGAGCCGGAGCGGTGAATGCGGAATAACAGATATATGTCCGGCGGCGTATCGACGGATTCCAGGATATGTCACGTTATTGGCTCGACGTACTCTTCAGTAAGAAAACTAGATTAGTAGGAGTGGTAGTAGGCGCAGTGGAATTGTGGAAAGCCCATATATGCTCCTGCAAGATAACGAGTACTTGTTGTGGATGATTGAGTGCATTTGTGCTGGTATTCTCCCAAGTGCTCACAGGGGAGACTTCGCTTGTGAGCAACACGATGGGTTCTCCACAGGTTCTCCAGGAGAGGTATACAGGTGATGCCCATGGAAAGTCATGAGTCTTTCGCGAATCCGCTTGGAAACAGAGAAGGTGGATATGCGGATGAGTTGCCCCCACGGCTCCCTTGATAGAAAGGAGCAGCTCACAAGAGACCAAAAGGATAGGGAGGACTCGTAGACATCTATCGGGCGGTATGTTCTTTGATAGACCGGATCAACTGTTGAACCATGGGTTCAAGGGTGGGATCGCTTCTCATGCGGTTTTCGATTCGTTGGCAAGCATGCATTACCGTCGTATGATCGCGTCCTCCGAATTCGAGGCCGAGCTCGGTGGTCGAGTACTCAGTAATTTCACGCGCTATATACATAGCAAGTTGACGCGGGAATGAGATAACTTGAGTACGCCGTTTGCCCTTGAGATCGTTTGTGGACAGATTGAAATACTCAGCTACTTTGCGTTGTATGAGGTCGATTGTGACGTTATTCTGCCGAGGGCTGGCGAAGAGATCCTTAAGCTGTTGTTGCGTGATTTCGACAGTGATGTTCTTATTGACCAACTCCGCATAGGCAACGAGCTTAGTCAACGCGGCTTCTAGGTCCCGAACGTTCGTAGTTACGTTTGAGCAGATAAGGCCGATTGCTTCCTCCGGAATATGGATGCCGTATGATTCGATCTTCTTCTTGAGGATTGCAAATCTGGTCTCATACGAAGGCGGCTGAAGATCTACGTTAAGCCCGCGTTCGAACCTACTTCTGAGGCGGTCCGCAAGCTCCTTGAGCTCGCTCACGGGTCGGTCGCAGGTGAATACCATCTGCTTGTTTGCGTCATAGAGGGCGTTGAACGTATGAAAGAGCTCTTCTTGAGTCTCCCGTTTCCCCTGTAGGAAATGGATGTCATCTATGAGCAGAACGTCCGCATACCGGTATTTGTTCTTGAACTGATGAGTTCGCTTCTCACGGATGCTTTGAATGAACTCGTTGGTGAAGCTTTCCGCAGTTACATAGACGATCCCGAGATCGTCGAATTCCTGATGTACGTGGTTACCGATACTCTGAATGAGGTGGGTTTTGCCGAGGCCTACTCCACCGTATATCAGGCACGGGTTGTAGCCGGTACCGGGATTACGTGAGATAGCCATGGCGGCGTTTGCGGCGAAGCTGTTGTTCTCCCCGACCACAAACGTGTCGAACGTGTATTCGGGGCGAAGGTCCGAATGAGGAGGTCGCGATGGCTTCTGCCGGGACTCTGGGGTGGCGGTAGCAGGTGGTTCCGTGGGAGTTTCGATCTTCTGCGGCTTCTCCACCTGGAATTCGAGCTCAAGGTGGTCGCCGCTGAGCTCCTGGAGCTTGTTCTGGATCAGCGGTAGATAACGCTGCTTCACCTGATCTCGATAGAAGGAGCTGGGCACCGAGAGAACGATCTGTTTCTCCTTGCTCCCCGTATACTGCAGGCGATTGAACCACATCGAGAACTCTTGATCGGATACCTCCGATCGAATCTGTTTGATGGTTTCGTTCCAGAACGCAGAGTAGTCCCAGGAGTTATCCGACATCGCTTATGCCCTCCCGCCAAGAAGGCGAGTGTAGCAGGGAGTCAAGCTTGTCGCAAGATACGGCGGCTTGAGCGTTCCAGGGCTGGGGTCGTTCGACGGCAACTACCTGCTTTACCTTTTGGCCGGAAAAATCTATAATGCAGCGGCACTGTCCTTTAGTACCAATACCATGCAGCAAGCGTATTCTGCCAGCAACATACAGATTCTCAAAGGTCTCGAAGCCGTACGCCGGCGTCCGGGAATGTACGTAGGCTCCACGGGCGAGGAAGGTTTGCACCATCTGGTCTATGAGGTGGTGGACAATAGCATTGACGAAGCGCTTGCCGGACACTGTTCGGAGATCCATGTCACGTTGAGCGAACGAAACAAGATTCGCGTCGAAGATGACGGGCGCGGTATTCCCGTCGACGTACACCAGGGCGAAGGTATAAGCGCGTTGGAGCTGGTGATGACGCGTTTGCATGCCGGCGGCAAATTCGACAAGGGCACGTATAAGGTCTCCGGCGGTCTCCACGGTGTTGGTGTGTCGGTAACAAACGCCCTTTCGTCATGGTGTCGCGTCGAAGTCCATCGGGAGGGGAAGCTGTTCGTACAGGAGTATAGGCGCGGTATCCCGAGTGGACCGACCGAAGAGGCCGGTTCTACAACGCAGACCGGTACCGTGACGGAGTTCATCCCGGATTCGGATATATTCGGGGATCTGGAATTCAGCTACGATCAGCTTTCCAAACGCCTGCGTGAGCTTGCGTTCTTGAACAAGGGGATTCGGATTACAATCACCGACCGCCGAATGCCCACGGAAAAGCATCACGATTTCCGGTTTGAGGGTGGGGTGCGTGAGTTCGTCGCCTATCTGAACAAGCACAAGACGGTTATCCATAAGCCGCCGGTCTATTTCGAAGGGACGCGGGACGGCGTGGAGATCGAAGTCGCCCTGGAGTATAACGACGGATACAATGAGACGTTGTTCACCTTTGTGAACAATATCAATACTCGTGAAGGTGGAACTCATCTGATCGGCTTCAAAAGTGCCCTCACGCGGACCCTTAATGATTTTCTGAAGAGATCAAAGCTTGTCAAAAAGCTGGAGGAAGGGTTTTCCGGAGATGATGTCCGCGAAGGACTGACTGCCGTAATTTCGGTCAAGGTCGCCGAGCCGCAGTTCGAGGGGCAGACGAAGGCGAAGCTCGGGAACTCCGAGGTAAAGGGGATCGTAGAGAGTTTCGTAAACGAGCAATTGACGTTTTTCTTCGATCAGAATCCGAAAGTCGTTAACGCCATCTTGGAGAAGACGGTGGTAGCAGCAAAGGCGCGTGAAGCTGCCCGGAAGGCTCGGGAGCTCACGCGCCGGAAGAGCTTTCTTGATTCCGGAGGGCTTCCGGGGAAGCTGGCTGACTGCGCGGAGAAAGATCCGCGGAAGGCGGAAGTCTATATCGTAGAGGGCGATTCCGCCGGCGGAAGCGCCAAGGCCGGACGTGACCGCCAGTTTCAGGCCATCTTGCCGTTGTGGGGTAAGATGCTGAATGTGGAGAAGACACGAATCGATAAGGTTCTAGCCAACGATAAGCTCCAACCTATCATAACGGCCTTGGGAGCCGGTGCGGGGGAGAACTTCGATTTCTCTAAGCTGCGTTACCACAAGATCATTATCATGGCGGACGCAGATGTGGACGGATCACACATTCGTACGCTGCTTCTTACGTTCTTCTACCGGTACATGCAGCCCATTCTGGAGGAAGGACTCTGTTATATCGCCATGCCACCACTCTATAAGCTCTCCGTTGGTAAGCGTGTGGAGTATGCCTACAATGATGCCGAACGGGACCGGATCTATGAAGAGCTGGTGCAAGAAGGTGTTGATGAGCAGAAGATCAGCATTCAGCGCTACAAAGGCTTGGGAGAGATGAATCCGGATCAGCTGTGGGAGACGACCATGGATCCCGAGACTCGAAATATCATGCAGATCCGGATGGAAGACGCCGTGGAAGCGGAAGAAATATTCACCACGCTCATGGGGGAGCACGTGGCGCCGCGGCGGGAGTTCATTGAAGAGAACGCCCTGAACGTTTCCAACCTGGACGTATAACTGTTCCGAACTCCGCGATGCGATTCGGAGCTCGGGATACTTAGAAGACTACATACGTAGAAGACTACGAAGAAGTCGAGAAACCCTGAAAAGAGGAGCTGGCCATGGCGGAGAACCGCGGTCGTGTCATACCTGTCGCGATTGAAGATGAGGTCAAAGAGAGCTATCTGAACTACGCCATGAGCGTGATCGTCTCGCGCGCTTTGCCGGACGCCCGGGACGGTCTGAAACCGGTACATCGGAGAATCCTCTATGCGATGAGCGAGATGGGGCTTCGGTTCGATCGACCGACGCGAAAGAGCGCACGGATCGTCGGAGACGTCATGGGCTATTACCATCCGCATGGAGACGCTGCCGTCTACGATACGCTGGTGCGGCTTGCCCAGGATTTCGCTATGCGCTACCGGATGGTTCGCGGGCAAGGGAACTTCGGATCGGTTGACGGTGATCCGCCGGCTGCTATGCGGTATACGGAGGCCAAGCTGGAGCGGATCGCGGAGGAGATGACTCGCGATATCAAGAAGGAAACCGTAGACTTCGTTCCAAACTACGACGAAAGCGTCCAGGAGCCGGTTGTTCTGCCTGCCGCACTACCGTACTTGCTGGCAAACGGTGCGAGCGGTATCGCCGTCGGCATGGCAACGAATATCCCGCCGCACAATCTACGGGAGATCTGCGATGCTGTCTGTGCTACCATCGACAACCCGGACATCTCGATCGACGAGCTCATGCAGTATGTCCAAGGGCCGGACTTCCCAACGGGCGGCATCATCTACGGGCGGAAAGGGATCCGCGACGCGTTCCGGACCGGCAAAGGGCGGATCACGGTCCGGGCACGCTTCACCGTTGAGACCAACAAACAGGGACGGGAGGTCATACTCGTCCATGAGATCCCCTATATGGTCAACAAGGCGACCATGATCATGAAGATGGCGGATCTTGTGCGTGATCGGAAGGTCGATGGGATTCACGACCTCCGGGACGAGAGCGATCGGGACGGGCTTCGCATCGTGATCGAGCTGAAGAAGGGGGCGAGCCCGAAGATCGTCTTGAACCACTTGTTTTCGAACACCCAGCTCCAGGTGAATTTCAATGTGAACGCACTGGCGCTCGTTGAGGGCAAGCCGCAGGTTTTGGATCTGAAGCAGATGATCGACTGCTTCATCGGCCACCGGAAGGAGGTCGTCACGCGACGGGCTCGATACGAGCTGCGGAAGGCCGAGGAGCGGGAGCATGTCCTGATCGGTCTCAAAATCGCGCTGGATAATATCGACGAGGTGGTGCAGCTGATTCGCGAGAGCGCCGATGTCGAGAGCGCACGGACCGGGCTCATGGAACGGTTTGAGCTCTCGGAGACTCAGGCGCAGGCTATTCTGGACATGCGGTTGCAGAAGCTCACTAGCCTGGAGACGAAGAAAATCCTGGAGGAACTGGAAGAGGTGCGGAAGCAGATCGCCTACCTGCGGGATCTCTTGGCGAGTGAGGAGAAGATCCTAAAGGTGGTGCGAAGTGAAACGGCGGAGATTTCGGAACGGTACGGAGATGATCGACAAACCGAAATCGTACCGGATGAGATCGAGCAACTCGACATCGAGGATCTCATCGAAAAGGAAGAGATGGTGGTGCTCATCAGCCATCACGGGTATAGCAAGCGAGTTCCGCTCTCTTCATACCGGGTGCAAGGACGAGGTGGGAAGGGTGCGATGTCCACCAAGCTTCGGGACGACGACTTCATCCAGCACCTCTTCATCGCCAATACGCATGACTACATCCTATTCGTTACCAGCGTGGGTAAGGCGTACTGGATGAAGGTCCATGAGATCCCCGAAGGAAGCCGAGCGGCGAAGGGAACGCACATCAAGAGTCTCTTGGAGATATCCGCCAACGAGGAGATTGCTACGGTTGTGAGCCTCAAAGAGTTCAACGACGATACATTTGTGTTTATGGCGACGGCGCGGGGCGTGGCAAAGAAGGTGCGCACCGGAGATTTTGCGAACGCACGCCGTCGCGGCATCGTGGCAATCAAGATGGATGAAGGCGATCGCTTGGTACAGGGGCTTCTGACCGGCGGGAACGACGAGGTAATGCTCGTAACGCGGCGCGGTCAAGGACTACGGTGTGCCGAGGAAGAGGTGCGCCCCATGGGCCGGGCTACCCGAGGCGTGCAAGGGATCAGGCTGGGCGTCGGGGACGAGCTCGCCGGGGCGGTGCGCGTGGAGCCGGAAGCGATGCTGTTTCTGTTGAGCCAGTTTGGGTACGGGAAACGGTTGAGCTTTGACGACGTGACTCCGCACGGACGTGGAACAAAGGGACAGATTGTCTTCGGGGTGAACGAGCGGAGCGGAGAAGTAGTGGGCGTGTTGCCGGCTCGGAGCGGGGACGAGATCGTAGCTATGGCCA
>Ga0207421_10001779_pt1 | contig 27447 bp, 25 predicted proteins | sample SodLakKL_010_SED_4_FD_187542 | JGI IMG/M metagenome (GOLD analysis project Ga0207421, IMG submission 187542) | Alkaline sediment microbial communities from Lake Tanatar, Kulunda Steppe, Russia - 8KL_010_SED (SPAdes) (version 2) | ecosystem: Environmental > Aquatic > Non-marine Saline and...
GGAAGTTTCTCCTTTAAAAAGGTTTTACACTGTGGTGGTTATGATGAGGCGGTATTTTAAACAAAAGCTTTTTTTATTGATGGATTTGCGGAATTCCTGCCTGCCGCTTATTTCCTGGTTTAGTTTTTCGATTATTTCCCGCCCTTTTTCTATATCTCTGCCGATCTGCTCTTTAAGCTGGCGGGGCGATGTAAATGTTTTTGTATCCCTTAATTTATAGAGGAAGCAGATCCGAATTTCATAGTTATATATAGTGCCGTTAAAATCCAGGATATGAGTTTCCACGGAAGTGCCGTGATCGGAAAAGGTGGGCCTGGAACCGATGTTGGTCACCCCATAATAGATCCCTTCATTAAGGTTGTCAACGGAGGTTAAATAAACTCCTCTGCCGGGCCACAGCAGGCGGGAAGAAGAGGCAATATTGGCCGTCGGGTAGACCATTTCCCTGCCGATACCGTATCCCCTTACCACTTTGCCCTGCCGAAAAAAATAATAGTTGAGGAGGTCGGCCGCCTCCCCAACAGCGCCCGAAAGGAGCAGGGATCTGATTTTTGAACTGCTTACCTCTTTACCCATATAGCGCAGCATGGGAATGACATGCACTTCAAAACCCAGCTCCCGGCCCCAGTAGACTAATGTCTCGGCACTGCCGGTACCCTGCTTGCCAAAAGAATAGTTTTCTCCGACAAACACACCGCTGGCCCCAAGTCTGTTAATCAGAATCTTACGGATAAACTGTTCCGGGGTCAGGGCCGCCAGCTCGGCAGTAAACTGTTCAACAATAAAATAATCCAGGCCCAGCTCGGACATTATTTCAGCCCGGTCTGCTATATCGGTCAGTAAGGTCAGCGGATGCTCCGGCCTGAGGGCAATCAGGGGATGAGGATCAAAAACCAGGGCGGCGCTTGAACCTCCGGCTTCCCTGGCCTTTTCAACGGCCGCTTTCAATATTGCCTGGTGCCCCCGGTGAACACCATCGAAATTACCAAGTGCTATGTAATGGGGACGCCCTTCTTCGGGAAGGCGGCCTGCGCCGTTAATCAACTCCATATCCGATCACCTTTCTGCGATACCTAACCAATAATATAACACAATTTACGATGACAGGTATTTTAATGTCTTCAGCCTGGCTTCAGCCCCGGATTGCTCCAGGCGGGCAATGGCTTTAAAATTACCCTGCTGATCATAAACCCTGACTTTATCCCTGTCCTTATCTTTTCTTTCGCCCAGGTCCGTCTGCTTCTGGATTTCATTGCTGTCAAACCTGATAACCCGCCCGTTTTTCAAAGCGCCGACAAGGGCATCATTCAGGGATAATGCCGGCAGCATGGCCAGGGCGGAATCCATGGGCCTGATCAAGTCCCTGTACTGCTCATGCCTGCCCAAATTTTCTATCTCAGGCAGGGAATGAGAATGTTCAAGGACGAAAGGCCCCACTGCCAGCCTGGCCAGGGAATCAAGATGCCCACCACAACCGAGCGCGTTCCCTATATCTACTGCCAGGGTCCGGATATAGGTCCCCTTAGAACATTCCACATCGAAAATCAGCTGTGGTTCGCGATCCGGGTTAAACTGCAAAAGTTCAATCCTATATATCTCAGCCCTGCGGGTTTTCCTCGGCACATCTTTACCTTTTCTGGCCCAGCTGTACAGGGGTTTCCCCCGGTACTTAACCGCTGAATATCGAGGCGGCAGCTGTTCTATGCTCCCTTGAAACCCGGCTAACAAAGATTCGACCCGGGACTTTTCCAACCCGGGAACCGACCTGGTTGCGGTTACCTTTCCCGCGGAGTCATCAGTGTCGGTAGTTTTACCCAGGGTTACCGCAGCCCGGTATACTTTGGGATGTTCAATAATATATTCAACAATCCTGGTTGCCCGACCCAGGCAGACTGGCAGGACCCCGGTTGCAATAGGATCCAGGGTTCCGGAGTGGCCTGCTTTCACTCCGGGGAAAAGCCGCCGCACCGCCTGGACCGCCTGATGTGAAGTAGCACCGTATGATTTGTTGATTACAATTATTCCATCCACTGCGCCGCTCCTTTATTCCGGTTGCTGTCCCAGCATTTTAAAAGCTTCGGCAAGCACTTTTCTTTTTACGGTCTGGTAATCCTCATAAAGGCGGCATCCCGCCGCCCTGGCATGCCCGCCTCCGTTTAATCTGCCGGCCAAAGCACTAACATCGACCGTTTTTGAGCGAAATCCAACCTTAACTTCGCTCCCATTTTCCACGTAAAACAGGATCCCCAGTTCTACGCCCTCGATATTGCGGGTATAGTTGACGATCCCTTCCAGTTCGTCCGAAGAAGCTCCGCTGCGCTGCCTGATATCACGGCTCAGGGTCATCACGGCTATTTTCCTGTTTTCATAGATTTCAAGGCTGGAAATAGCTTCTTTCAACAACATATAAAAAGACATAGGCCGCTCATCAAAGACCCGCTGGGAAAGAGTCCCCGGGCTTAAACCCTGTTTTAGCAGTTCAGCAGTTACCCGGTGAGTTGCTGGAGTAGTGTTGTCATATTTAAAAGAACCTGTATCGGTAGAAATGGCCACATAAAGAGATTCGGCAATACTGTAATCCAGCTGGACCCCGATTTCATTCAAGAGGTGGTAAATTATCTCACCGGTAGCGGAGGCGTCCGGATCGATCAGGTTCAGTGTCCCATACCCCTGGTTGGTAACATGGTGGTCGATATTGACTATCGTGCGGCACTCCATGAACGATTCTTTAAGAATACCCATCCTTTCCGCATCACTGCTGTCAAGGATCACTGCCGTTACTTCCGGATCGCAGTCGGCGATATCATTTTCCACCTGATCGGCTCCGTTTAAAAAGCTGTATTTGCGGGGGATGAAGCCGGGAGTAAACATCCTGACCTCTTTCCCGATGCTTTTCAGGCCTTCACCCATGGCCAGCAGGGAGCCAATACTGTCGCCGTCCGGCTGCATGTGAGAGATCAGGTAAAAACAATCTTCTCCTTTTAATACTTCAATTATCTTGTCCCGATCCGCTGTCATTGCTATCATTCTCTTCTTCTTTTAGTGATCTTATTACGCTTTCAATGTAGGCCCCGTATTCAATGGAATTATCAAGCCGGAATTTGATTTCAGGGGTGTGCCTTAACCTGATCCTTTTGCCTATTTCAGTGCGTATAAACCCGGACGCCCTGTTCAGGGCCTGCAGGGTTTCTTCTTTCTCTGAATCGCTGCCATAAATACTGACATAAACTGAGGCATGTCTTAAATCCTTGGACAGGCTGACGTCGGTTACGCTTGTAATCCGCGCCACACCCGGATCTTTTATTTCATAGTTGATAATCCCGCCAATATCTTTCTTTATTTGCTCGGCAACCCGCCGTACTCTGTTTTCTGTCATGACTTAAACCTCCCGGTAGCACAATAGACGGCGAATAAATTAAAGCCTAGCGAGCAACCTGCTCCATTACATAAGCTTCAATAATATCTCCTTCTTGCAGATCATTAAAGTTTTCCAGCAAAATACCGCATTCATAGCCGGAAGAAACCTCACGAACATCATCTTTATATCGTTTAAGCGAGGCAATACTGCCCGAATCATGGACAACAGTACCGTCGCGGATAACCCTGACCATTGAATTGCGGGTAACTTTTCCTTCAAGCACATGCGATCCGGCAATGTTGCCCAGCTTTGAGGCCTTGAAGACCTGCCTCACTTCAACCTGGCCCTGGATAACTTCTTTCATTTCCGGTTTGAGCATCCCTTTAACCGCGTTCTGGATATCTTCAATCGCTTCGTAAATAATTCTATAGAGGCGGATATCAACCTGGTTCTTTTCAGAAAGTTTGCGGGCATTGCTGTCGGGCCGGACATTGAAACCGATTACGATGGCGTTGGAAGCGGAGGCCAGCATAATATCCGACTCGTTAATGGCACCGACACCGGTATGGATAATTTTAATCTGCACTTCATCCAGGCTGAGTTTGGCCAGGGCGTCTTTTAACGCTTCCACCGAACCCTGGACATCGGCCTTCAGGATCAGGTTGAGTTCTCTAACCTCGCCCTCCTGGATTTGCTTAAACAGGTCTTCAAGAGTAACCCGCTGTACCTTCCGGCTGGCTTCCTTGATCTTTTCAGCCCGTTTGTCCGCAACATCCCGGGCCACCCGTTCGCTGTTCACCGCCTGGAAACCATCCCCGGCCATGGGCACATCATTTAGCCCCAGGATCTCGACCGGTGTTGCCGGGCCTGCCGATTTAACCTTTTCGCCGTGTTCATTAAACATGGCCCTGATCTTGCCGGCGATGGATCCGCAGATAATCGGTTCCCCCACGTGCAGGGTCCCGTCCTGGACCAGAATAGTGGCTACCGGGCCGCGCCCTTTATCGAGGTTGGCTTCGATAACAGTTCCCCGGGCAACACGGTCAGGCGATGCTTTAAGTTCGCAGACTTCGGCCAGCAGAGTCACCATCTCTAACAGCTCTTCCAGGCCCTCTCCCTTGATAGCGCTAACCGGGACCATGATCGTGTCCCCGCCCCATTCTTCCGGAACCAGCTCATGTTCAGCCAGCTGCTGCTTGACCCGATCGGGGCTGGCTTCCGGTTTATCCATTTTGTTGATGGCCACCATGATCGGCACTCCGGCCGCTTTGGCGTGGTTAATTGCTTCCACGGTTTGGGGCATCACCCCGTCATCGGCGGCAACGACCAGGATCGCTATATCGGTGACCTGTGCCCCGCGGGCCCGCATAGCGGTGAACGCTTCATGGCCCGGAGTATCTAAAAAAACAATCTTTTTATCATTGACATTAACCTGGTAGGCCCCAATATGCTGGGTTATTCCCCCCACTTCACCGGAGATCACATTGGCGCTCCTGATGGCGTCAAGCAGCATGGTTTTGCCGTGATCGACGTGTCCAAGGACGGTAACCACCGGCTTACGCGAACTCTCTTCCAGATGGGCATCTTCTTCGCCTTCACGTACGGCCAGCAGTTCTTCTTCCAGTTCATCTTCCATATAATCGACCTCATAGCCATGCTCTTCGGCCACCAGTTCGACTGTTTCAGGGGTCAAGGGCTGGTTGATATTAGCCATAACGCCCATTTCCATCAATTCGGTTATTAACTGTGAAGGAGCTATATCCAGGTGGGAAGCCAGCTCTGCTACTGTAACCTGGCCTTCAAGTTTAAGTTTCGGCTTCTGGGCTTTTAGCATTGCCGCTCTCTTTTCTTCCTGGATCATTTTCCGGGCTTTCCGCCCCATGCTTTTCTGTTCCTGATCACCGGCTTTAGCTTTGTCTTTAACACCGGCCTTTTCCTTCTTTTTGCCGGTATCGGTTTCAGGAGCCCTGGATTCCGGTTTTTGTTTCTCTGAACCTTTCTTTCCGGAAGCCTTTTTATCATCTACCGGTTTTTCCCCTTCGCTTTTGCCGGTCAGGATGGACATAACCTTTTTTGCCTCTTCGTCGGTCAAGGTGCTCATATGATTGTTAACTGCTATGTCCATATTTTCCATAACTTCAATCAGCTTCTTGCTGGTTGTTCCCAGCTCTTTGGCCAGCTGATACACTCTAACTTTGCTCACCTATAACACCTCCATAAAGTAAGCCCTCCCTGTTACAATTCGCTTTCTTTTTGTTTTAATGTTGCTGCTATTTCAGAAATCAGCTCCGAAGTGATCGGCTGCTGCAGGTTTCTTTCCAGGCGCTTGCCTTTTACCGCCTTTTTAAAACATTCTTCCCGCAGGCAGATATATGCCCCCCTACCGGGCTTTTTCCCGGTCGTATCGAGCATTATTTCGTTTTCCGGGGTTCGGACAATGCGCACCAGTTCTTTTTTGGGCATTTTTTCCCGGCACCCGATGCAAATCCGCAGAGGGACTTTTTTCTTTTTACTCATCTTGCCGCGGCTCCTCTTCCGACGGTACTTCTTCGGGCTCTTCCGGCGACTCTTCTATTTCAACTCCATCTCCGGATTCAGTTTCCTGATCGGCACGAGTTTCATCGTCACCTTCGCCATCGCCCTCAGCCACTGCTTCACCATCCGCGGCGGCAGGTTCGTCATCCCAGTTCAGGGCTTCCATAAGCCCGGCTCCCTCTTTGCTTTCTTCTTCATCGTCCGGCTCTTCAGCCAGGCCCATGGCGGAAAAGCTTTTTTCCGCATACTGGGTTTCACTGGAAATATCAACTTTCCACCCGGTTATTTTGGCCGCCAGGCGGGCATTCTGACCTTCTTTGCCGATAGCCAGCGACAGCTGGTTATCCGGTACAACCACCGTCGCTGCTTTGTTTTCCGAGTCGATATTTACTGATGAAACTTTAGCCGGGCTGAGCGAATTGGCAATATATTCTTCCGACTCTTCGTTCCACTTAATAATATCAATTTTTTCGCCCTTCAGCTCGTTGCTGATCGCCTGGACCCGGCTGCCCTTAGGGCCAACACAGGCTCCGACTGGATCAATATCGCTGTTGGCTGAATTTACGGCCAGTTTGGAACGATAGCCCGCTTCGCGAGCGGCTGCCTTAATCTCTACGATACCCTCGTAGATTTCGGGAACTTCCATTTCAAAAAGCCTTTTTAAAAAACCGGTATGAGTGCGGGATACAATAATCTGGGGGCCCTTGGTTGTTTTCTTGACCTCCATAATAAAAGTCTTTACCCGTTCGCCCTGGCGGTAACGTTCATGGGGAATTTGCTCTTCAACCGGCAGAATCGCTTCAGTCCTGCCCAGATCGATAATTACATTTTTATGCTCAAAACGGCGCACCAGGCCGGTAATTATTTCTTCGGTCCGATCGGTGAAATCCTCGTAGATCAGTTCCCTTTCCGCTTCCCTGATCCTCTGGATCACAACCTGCTTGGCTGTCTGGGCCGCAATTCTGCCAAACTCCTTAGGAGTCACTTCCATTTCAATCATATCGCCTAGCTGACAGCGCGGTTCATAGACCCTGGCTTCATACAGGCTGACTTCCTGATCCTCTGATTCCACCTCTTCAACCACTTTAAGCTGCGAAAAAACTTTAATTTCGCCGGTTTCCCGGTCAATGCTGACTCTCACCGCGGGTGATGACTGGAAGTTTCTTTTATATGCTGAAACAAGCGCAACTTCAAGGGCTTCAAAAAGCACTTCCTTGCTGATCCCTTTTTCCTTTTCTAGCGATGAAATCGCTGCAAACAGATCTTCATTCACCTTTGACAAAACCTCCTTTCCTGTTTAATTAGACCTACTTATCTTTTAGCAAATCATCTTTATCCGGTTTGGGATACCAGAGATTTGCCCTGGCAATCAAGGCCAGAGGTATTTCCACGTCTCTGCCTTCTTCAAGGGCGATGATAATTGACTCTTCCCTGGTGCCGGCCAGGGTGCCGCTGAAATTTTTACGTCCTTCGATTTCTTCGGAAGTTTTTACTTTTGCTTTTTCACCCTCAAAACGTTCAAAATGTATTTTTTTGGTAAGCGGTCGCTCCAGGCCCGGCGAGGAAACTTCCAGGGTATAGGCATGAGCAATGGGATCGTGGTAATCAAGGAGATCCGAGACAGCATTGCTGATTAATTCACAGTGATCAATCGTCACGCCACCTTCCCGGTCTATATACAGGTCAAGTTTGCCTTGCTTACCGGGCCGGTAATTCAACTTGACCAGTTCGAACCCCTTGCTTTCTACCAAAGGTTCAATCAGCTCAATTAACTTAGCCCTTGTGTCTTCCCTGCTCATAAAAACCCTGAACCTCCACAGGGCTAATTAGTGGGTATCGTTACATCGGCAGCCCTTTTAAGCCCTTATTAATATGAAAGAGTGGGAACCACCCACCCTTGACAAGAAAAACCCTATCATCTTAATTAATTTATCACAAATATCACCGCTACGCAACACTGTGAAACGCCGCGCGATCGAAAAGCTGTGGGCTTACAATCTTTACTTGGGATTGGTATCGATTCGGGTTACATACTTGAAAATCTCCCAGTACATTTTAGCCCTGGCCGATACTCCTTTCCAGAAGCCCAGTTTTTCCTCTTTCATAACATGCGAAAGATCGGGCAGCTGGACCACAGCCGCTTCTATTTCGTTGTCTTCCACGTATTTATGAAGGGCCATTTCAATCCCGAAACGGGAAAGATCAAGGTCGGATGTATTTTCCAGGAGCTCTCGCCTCAAGGCTCTCTGGCCGGATAAAAAAGGGGCCATCCTCTGGGCGAAATCGGTTGCCATCCGCCCTTTTTCGAAGATGCCTACCGACATGAGAGCTTCTTTTTCCCGGACCGGTTTTAACAAAGCTTCGACATGTTTGACGCTCAAACCGATCAGGTCGGCATCCAGGATTAAAATGATTTCTGAGTTGCAGCGATCCAGGCCCGCTTTTATTGCTCCTCCTTTGCCCCTGTTGTCAAGCAGATCAATAACTTCCACATTGTCATAATTGAGGGCCGATTTGACCGTCCCGTCCTCTGAACCGTCGCTGACCACGATAATCCGGTCCACGTCCGGTGTCTGCTGCAGGGCGGAGATTACATCGCCGATCGTTTTTCCCTCATTATATGCCGGTACTATAGCCGCTACTTCCACTTTACTTTCCCTCCTCCCGCCTTTCTCCACGGTCTGCCGCTGCTTCCAGCTCTTCTTTCAGGGCATCCAGTAAAGAGTCAAGGCCCACGGTCCGGATTACCTGGCCGTGGCTGAATACAATACCGTGTTTCTTTCCAGCGGAAATGCCCAGGTCGGCTTCCCTGGCTTCCCCGGGTCCGTTAACCGCACAACCCATTACCGCTACTTTAAGCGGCAGGCGGTAACCCTCCAGCATTTCTTCCGCTTCTTTGACCAGCGCAACCAGGTCTACCGAACAGCGCCCGCAGGTGGGACAGGAAATCAGCTCAGGGCCATACCTGTTCATTCCCAGCGATTGCAGGATCTGCTTCGCCGCCCGGACTTCTTCTACCGGGTGGGCGGTTAGCGATACCCTGATCGTATCGCCAATTCCTTCCGCCAGCAGGGTTCCGATGCCAATTGCTCCCTTGATCAGGCCGGACCGCAGGGGGCCCGCCCCGGTAATTCCGAGGTGCAGGGGATATGGTTTTTTTTCGGAAAAGCTCCGGTAAGCTTTTATAGTCGTTACTACATCGGAAGCCTTTAGGGATACCACGATCCTGGAAAAACCAATCTCTTCAAGAACATCCAGGTAGCCCAGGGCTGACTCGACCAGGGCGGCGGCGCTTGCGCCTCCGTGTTTTTCCAAAATCTTTTTCTCCAATGATCCGGCATTGACCCCGATCCTGATCGGCACCGTGAGCTGTTCCGCCCTCCTGGCCAGCTCAATCAGTTTGCTCTTCCCCCCGATGTTTCCCGGGTTTATCCTTATTTTTGAAGCCCCGTTTTCCATTGCTTCAAGGGCCAGCCGGGCGTCAAAATGAATATCGGCAACCAGCGGCACCGGGCTCTCACGGGCCAGGTCTTTAAATGTTTCGGCCGCTTTCCGGTCCGGAACGGCCAGGCGGACCAGTTCACAGCCGGCTTCAGCCAGCTGATTAATCTGTTCCATGGTTGCCCCTGAGTCGGTTGTTTTTGTATTGGTCATCGACTGGATAACTACCGGCGCACCGCCGCCGATGGTCACCCCGCCGATCTGGACCGGATCGGTTTCTTTTCTTTCTATTATTTCCATCTATTCAGCACCATATCAAGTATTTAATTCCACTCTGCAGATCAAACAAGTTCCGACCGGGCTAATTGCTCGGCGCAAAGAACAGGCGCAAAACATCCTGGTAGGTAATAAACAAAATCAGGGTGATCAGCAGAGCAAACCCCAGGAAATGGATAAAACCTTCTTTCTCCGGTTCAATGGGGCGGCCGCGAACTGCTTCGATAACCAGGAACATGATCCGCCCCCCGTCTAAAGCCGGGACCGGGAGCAGGTTGATAATGCCCAGGTTAATGCTGATCAGTGCTGTCAGCATCAGCAGGTTGACAAACCCGGTTTGGGCCACTTCACCGATCACGTGGACGATGCCCACCGGCCCGGCTACATCAAGAGGCGCCTGGCCTGACAGGACGTGATAAAAAGAAGCCAGGATCATTCCAAACTGCCGGAAACTGTTTTGAACGGAAGGAACAAAATTGTACCTGTCCAGCATCTGGCCAATACCGATAATTCCCCTTCCGGTACCGGGCTCCTGCTCGGCAGTCACCAGGTAGCTAAATTCTTCGCCGTTTCTTTCTACGGTAATCGGAAATTCTTGCTCTTCCCGAACCGATACAACAGCAATAACATCATCAAAAGTTTCTACCGGCTCGTTGTCGATGTTGATGATCCTGTCGCCAACCTCCAGGCCGGTTTCTTGGGCAGGAGAATCTTCCACGATATAACCAATTTGCGCTGTATCAGTCGGTGTGCCTATGATAAAGAAGAAAATCAAAAAGAAAACCAGGAGGGCCAGGACCAGGTTCATTCCCGAGCCGGCCAGCAGGACCGCCATCCTGCTCGTAATCGGCTTTTGGGGGAAGCTGTCGGGGTCGTCGGCTTCTTCCGGATCTTCGCCCATCAGGCGGCAAAAACCGCCCAGGGGCACCGCCCGCAGGGAATACTCAATTCCCGATTTACTCCAACCTACCAGCTTCGGGCCAAATCCGACGGCCAGTTCCAAAACCCGGATCCCGGTCAGGCGTGCAACAAAATAATGGCCTAACTCGTGAGCCAGGATCAATAAACCAAACACTAATATGGCAGCAATTAAAGTTTGCATTTAACTCATCCTTCCCGTCTGCGCGTCTATTATCTGCGCCGCTTTTCGGCGAGACCACTGATCGGCACTGACCACGTCGTCAATGCCGGGATTTTCAACATTTGTATGGCTGCTCATTACGCTATTAATAACCTCCGGGATGGCGTTAAACCCAATCCTGCCGCCAATGAATTCCGCCACGGCGATCTCATTGGCCCCGTTAAGGACAGCCGGCATGGTGCCTCCCAGTTCTGCCGCCCGGTAAGCCAGCTCCAGGCAGGGAAAATTATCCCGGTCGGGCGGGTAAAAGTCAAGCTTTTTTCCAAAAGGATCAAATCGATCTACCCGGCTTTCTGTGCGTTCCGGGTAAGTCAGGGCGTGCTGGATAGGCAGCCGCATATCCGGCACACCGAGCTGGGCAATTATTGATCCGTCTATATATTCTACCATAGAATGAATAATACTTTGCCTATGGATAATTACTTCTATCTGATCAAGATCGAGACCGAACAACCATTTAGCTTCGATCACCTCAAGGCCCTTATTCATCATCGTGGCCGAATCAATCGTAATCTTGCGGCCCATCTGCCAGTTGGGGTGTTTCAGGGCCCGGGCGGGCGTAACAGACGCAAGCTCCTTTTTTGTGCACCCGAAGAAGGGGCCTCCTGAAGCAGTCAGGAATATGCGGGAGACTTCTTCAGAACCGCTGCCTCCCAGGCACTGCCAGATAGCTGAGTGCTCGCTGTCAACCGGCAAGATTTTTTTTCGGTCAAGAAGCCCCATCTGCTCCAGGATTGCCCCACCGATGACCAGTGATTCCTTGTTGGCCAGGGCAACCATTTTCCCCTGCTTCAGGGCGGCCACCAGGGGGCTAAAACCGCTGAACCCAACCTGGGCCATTACCACCAGATCGGCCTGCGGCCAGGTGGCGGCGAGAACCTGCCCCTCTTCACCGGATTTGACCGTGCATCCGGTGGTGCCGATTTTGCCGGCAAGCCTCTCGGCGGCTTCAATATTGCTCAAAACGGCCAGCTCAGGCTTAAACTCCCTGACCTGTTCTTCCAGCAGGATGTCGTTTCCGCCGGCAGTAAGGGCAACTACCCGGTAACCCTCGCCCAGGGCTGCAATTACTTCCAGGGTTTGTTTTCCGATTGAGCCTGTCGATCCCAGTATAGCAATTTTCTTTTCCATTTTACTACCTGTCCAAAGGCCTTAAAAATTATTTCTGTTCTCGGCCGGGCCTTTTTCTGTATTATTGTGGCTCTCCCCGCTTTCAATTAACCGGCATGTAACATGCCGATCAGCAGGAAGAAGTAATAAACAAACGGGGCGGAAAGCATAACACTGTCAAAGCGGTCCAGGACCCCCCCGTGGCCTGGAACAATAGCCCCGGAGTCTTTAACCTGCATTTGCCTTTTCAAAGCTGATTCCATCAGGTCACCCAGCTGGGCAAATACTGATATCCCGAGGGCCAGTATAACCGCACCCAGGGGTGAAAGTGTAAACAGCTCCGGGAAGAGGATCGAAACCGAAAAAAAGATCACGATCGTCCCTCCCAGCCCGGCCAGGGAACCTTCCACAGATTTTTTCTGGCTAATCTGGGGCGCAAACTTGCGCATTCCCCATTTGGAGCCGATTGCGTAAGCCGCAGTGTCGTGGATCCAGATCCCGGCAAAAAGGGTATAAGTAAATAAGGCCCCGTCGGGCTGCAGCCGCAGCATCAACAGGTATCCGCAAAGGACGCCGATATAGACAACTCCCCACAGGGCCATCGCCGATTCGGTAATGCTTAACTTCTCCTCAATCTCCATGTTAAACAGGGCCGAAACAAACATTATAAAAAACAGGATCAAAAACAGGGGAATGATCAGCAAATACTGTTCTAGTAAAATAATAATGATATAAAAACTAACCCCCAGGTGGCCGATCACAGCCAGGAAACTGGAATTGCCAATTTTTATGATCTGGTTATACTCAAATATGCCCACATTAACAATTACCAGTAGAAATATCGCAAACCAGGGGCCACCGTAGTAGACGGCCGCAATCACGATTGGTACGCCAACGAGGGCCGATAATATTCGAAGTAACAGCATCAATAACCACCTTTGAATGCTACAATTTACCGAACCGCCTCTTACGCATCTGGTAATCATGCACCGCTTCCATTAAATGCAGTTTTGAAAAGTCGGGCCAGTAAACGTTGGTAAACCAGAGCTCACTGTAGGCCAGCTGCCACAGCAAAAAATTGCTGATCCTTTTTTCTCCACTGGTTCTGATCAACAGGTCGGGATCGGGCAACCCGGCGGTATAAAGGTAGCTGGAAAAAGTCTTTTCATCGACCTGCCCTTTTACCTTCCCGGCCGCTGCCTCTTTGATCAGGTTGTTTACCGCTCTTAAGATCTCGGACCTGGAACCGTAATTTAAAGCGAAATTCAAGATCATCCCGGTGTTGTCCCTGGTTGCTTCCGAGCCGTCTTCAACTGCTTTCCTTACCTTGCGGGGCAGCCGGGCCGCGTCTCCGATCAACCTGACCTGGACATTTTTGCGGATTAATTCCGGCAGTTCGGATTGAAAATATTTTTCGGGCAAGCTCATCAGATAATTAACTTCCCAGGCCGGGCGCTGCCAGTTTTCCGTGGAAAAAGCAAACAGGGTCAGAATACTTATACCCAGCTTCTCGGCGCACCTGACGATGTCCCGGACTGTTTCCACGCCTTGCCGGTGACCTTCCTGCCTGGGCAGCCCTCTTTCTACAGCCCAGCGTCCGTTGCCGTCCATAATAATGGCTATATGACGGGGGACCTTTTCCGGGTCAATTTTCCTTGTAAGCTCTTTTTCTCTAATGGTAGAATCCAAAACCAAACCCCACATTTCAAAAACAACGGCTCCCCCTTACCGTGTCAAGAGAGAGCCGCCTCTGGTTTGTAACAATAGTTATCACATTCAAGGAACGAAGCGGTTCTTGTTCAGACGCAGCTCAATGTTTACCGGGTTACGAACCGCCGCCTGTTAAACTTCCATTATTTCTGATTCTTTGGCTTCCAGGATCTTGTCTATCTCTTCTATCTTCTGATCGGTAAGTTCCTGGATGCTGTCCTGGGACCGCCTGCTTTCATCTTCAGAAATATCGCTGTTTTTTTCTAATTTTTTAATCTCATCGTTGGCGTCACGGCGAATATTGCGCACAGACACCCTTCCTTCTTCCGCTTTTTTGCGGACATACTTAACCAGCTCTTTGCGACGTTCCTCAGTTAACTCCGGAATATTCAGCCTGATCACGTTGCCGTCATTGCTCGGCATCAACCCGAGATCAGACTTCATGATCGCCTTCTCAATTTCAGGCATAGCCTGTTTGTCCCAGGGCTGAACCACCAGCAGCCGCGGCTCAGGAGCGCTAATCCCGGCCAGCTGGTTTAACGGTGTCTGCACACCGTAATAATCAACCTCAATCCGGTCCAGCAGCGAAGGCGTTGCCCTTCCCGCCCTCAGTGTCGACAGTTCACGCTGAAAAGCGGCAATTGCTTTTTCCATTTTTGCTTCGGCATCAGCATAAATATCATCTGTCATCAATTAACCACCCCTAATTAAGGTTCCTATTTTTTCTCCCATAATCGCCTTTTTGATATTGCCGAAATTCAAACCGAATACGATCAGCTTAATTTTGTTGTCCATACAGAGAGAAGCGGCCGTGGAATCCATTACGCCCAGGTGTTGATTTATAACCTCGATATAATTTAGTTCAGTAAACCGGTGGGCGTCCGGGTTGAGCAGGGGATCGGCATCATAAACGGCATCCACCTTGCCTTTGGCCAGCAGGATTACTTCCGCTTCGATTTCAGCGGCCCGTAAAGCAGCCGTGGTATCCGTGGAAAAGTAAGGATTTCCCGTTCCACCGGCGAAAATAACTATCCGGCCTTTCTCCAGGTGCCGCAGGGCCCGCCGCCTGATATATGGTTCGGCTACCTGCTGCATTTCTACCGCTGTCTGGACCCTGGTATCGACTTCATGCCTTTCCAGAGCGTCCTGGAGGGCAAGAGCGTTAATTACTGTGGCCAGCATCCCCATATAATCGGCCGTAGCCCGGTCCATCCCTTCCTTGCCGGCCCGGGCGCCGCGCCAGATATTGCCTCCACCGACCACTACGGCGACTTCAACCTTGTATTGATTAACTTCTTTAAGCTGAACGGCAATACTTTCTAAAACTTGTTGATCTATACCAAATTCGCGATCCCCGGCCAGCGCTTCACCACTTAATTTTAGGACTACCCGGTTGTATGCAGGTTTTGGCACCAATGCACCTCCCGTTTTTTAAAGGTTCGACAAATCACCATGTAACCCTTCAACCTCCACAATTTTTTTGGAACTGACAATGCGTAAAAAAAAGAACACTTTGCAGTGTTCTTTTTCCCTGTTTAATTTTCGCAGCCGTCTGAGCTGTCCGTCTCCAACCCCTCGCCGACTTCGAAGCGGCTGAAACGCCTGATCACTATATTTTCGCCGATCCTGGCGATTAAATCAGTTAAGAGCTCGCTGATCGTAATATCTTCATTCTTGACATAGGCCTGCTCCAGCAAACAGTTTTCCTTGTAATACTTGTCAATCCGGCCATCGGCAATTTTATCAATCACTTTTTCGGGTTTGCCTTCATGCAGGGCCTGGGCTTTGATGACCTGGCGTTCACTTTCCAGCACGCTTTCCGGAACGTCTTCCCTGCTCAGGTAAGACGGATTTGTTGCCGCTACCTGGAGGCAGATGTTCCGGGTGAACTCGCGGAAATCATCGTTGCGGGCCACAAAATCTGTTTCACAGTTCACTTCCACCAAAACCCCAATTTTGCCGCCTAAATGTATGTATGAGTCAACAATCCCCTGGTTGGCAGCCTTGCCGGCTCGCTTGGCAGCCTTGGCCAAACCTTTTTCTCTCAGGGCGTTTACTGCTTTTTCTTCGTCTCCACCGGCTTCCTGCAAAGCTTTCTTGCAGTCCATCATTCCGGCGCCGGTTTTTTCACGCAAAGCTTTGACTACCTGGGCATCGATATGCATCAAGTCACACTCCTCTATATAATTACTTTTCTTCTTTTTCGCCGGGTCCCTCTGTTTCAGCGCTTTCGTCGGTTGTTTCTTCCTGTTCGGGTTCTTCAACTACCTGGGCAACAGGAATGGCTGAAATGTCTTCATCATCCACCGATAATTCCACTGCTTCTCTGTCCGGTTCCGGCTCCGGACCTTCGGCTGATTGATCTGAACCACCAGTAGCCGTTATTTCTTCTTGTTCACCTGGGTCCTCTTGATCTTCCGCTTCCGGCTGTTCGCTGATCTGTTTACCTTCCAGTACGGCATCGGCCATTACCGAGGTAATCAGCTTGACCGCCCTGATGGCGTCGTCGTTACCGGGGATGATGTAATCAATTTCATCGGGATCGCAGTTCGTATCTACAATAGCTATAACCGGAATATCAAGTTTCCGGGCTTCAGCCACGGCAATTTTCTCTTTCCGCGGATCGGCAACATAAATGGCATCGGGAAGCTGCCTCATATTGCGGATGCCGTTTAAAAACTTGTGGAGCCTCTCTTTTTCATTCTGCAGGGTGAGTACTTCTTTTTTGGTCAGGCGTTCGAAAGTACCGTCCGTTTCCATTTCTTCAAGCCTGAGCATGCGATTAATCCTTTTGCTGATCGTGTTGAAGTTGGTCAGCATCCCGCCCAGCCAGCGGTGATTCACATAGTGGGCTCCGCATCTTTCAGACTCAAAGCGGATCGATTCCTGGGCCTGTTTCTTGGTGCCGACAAATACGATGTTTCCTCCTTCGGCAACCAGGTCGCGCACAAAGTTGTAGGCCGTATCCAGAAGCCTGACTGTTTTTTGAAGGTCGATAATGTAGATTCCGTTTCGTTCGGTGAAGATATAATTCTTCATCTTCGGGTTCCACCGGCGGGTCTGGTGCCCGAAATGGACCCCCGCTTCCAATAACTGTTTCATACTTACTCTCGCCACAATAAGTTCCTCCTTTTGTTTTTACCGCCGCCCGCGTCATAACCGTCATCCAAGCATGAAGCCAACCGGATCCGGCCTCGGCGAACGTGAGTATTTAAAATTACCAGAGGTAGTATAGCACAGTTCCCCTGTCATGGCAATGCAAAAATCCGCTTCTGTTGCAAAGGGCCGCCGCTTGTTATAGAATCGTGGTGTCTGTCGGGGGTGAAGACCCGGCACAGCCGTTAAGGCATCACTCCGGGGGGTAACACATTGGCCGTTATCAAGCCGTTCAGAGGCATAAGCTACAACCGCAGGCTAGTCAAAGACCCCGGAACGATCATTACTCCGCCCTACGATGTTATCGGCCCTGAACAGCAGGAGGAGCTGTACCGGAAAAATCCCTGTAATGTCATTCGCCTCGAATACGGAAAGACTTACCCGCAGGACAGCTCCACCGAAAATCGCTACACCAGGGCGGCGGCAACACTGCGGCAGTGGCTTGATCAGGGCATCCTTCAGCCGGACCAGGCCAGGAGCTATTATTTTCACGAACAATCTTTCCAGTGGCAGGGACAGACTCTGAACAGGTTCGGTTTCTTTGCCGCCCTGAAATTAGAACCATATTCATCGGGCCTGGTTTTGCCCCATGAATTGACCATGGCCGGCCCAAAAGAAGATCGCTACCAGTTGCTTAAACATACCCGGGCCAATTTCAGCCCGATCTTTGTCCTTTTCCCCGATCCAGAACGGCGCCTTGAAACATACCGGGAAATAATCCTTTCCAGTCCTCCCGCCTTTGAAGCCACCGACAGCTTGGGACAGTCCCACCGGCTCTGGGCAGTCAGCGACCCGGAACTTACCGCCGGTATAACAGCCTACCTGGCTGAACGGCCCGTCCTCATTGCCGACGGTCATCACCGCTACGAAACGGCCTTTCATTATGGCCGCAAGACTAACCTTAACCGCCTGCCCGGGGCTGGTTACGTATTATCCGCCCTGATCGGCACCGACGATCCCGGCCTGCTGATGCTGCCGGCCCACCGCCTGGTATTTAACCTGGGGAAATCACAGCACGATCAAATCGAAAGGCTCATCAACCAGGAATTCCAGTTCCTGGACCGGGGGCAAACCGGGGAGCTGGACCGGAAAGCTTTCTTAACAGAGTTGGATCGCCTGGCCCGGGAAAGTTTCGCCCTGGGCTATATTACTCCCACCAGGGCAGGGATACTGGTGCCTACACGGACCCCCGGAGACACGGACCTTCCGATAACGATCCTTCATGAACGCCTGTTGAACCAAGCCTTAGCAGGTTACAGCAGCAGCCGGCACCTCGGTTATACTCATGATAATTCAGAAGCTATTGACACGGTCCGGGACGGAAAGGCGGAAGCAGCTTTTCTGATCGGATCCTTGCCGGTCGGCGGAATCCTGGAGCGGGCCCGCCGGGGACTGCTCATGCCCCAAAAATCAACCTATTTTTATCCCAAATTGCCCGGGGGGCTGATCCTTTACCACATGGAACTGGGCCGGGTTGATTTGCCGGTCCTGTAAAATCATTTATTCTCTTTACTCCAGAATCCCGGACAAATTAAAGATCCCAGTAAGCCTTCTGGGTTTCAAGTACCTGCTCCAGCTTCCTCTGGATATGACCGGCAGGCTCCCGTTCCTTGATCTGTTCAGCCACCGGTAGGCCCCACCCGCCAATGGTGCTCAGAACCTGGACGATCACCCCGGCCTGGCCCTGCAGGTGGTATCCGCCTTCCAAGCAGAGCAGCATCCTGCCTTTCGTCCACCTTTCGGCGGCGCCGGCCAGCTGTTCGGCCATGTAATTGTAGCCCCCTTCGCTCAGTGACATACCCGCCTGAGGATCGCGGTGGTAGGCGTCCTGGCCGGCGGAAATGATCAGCAGCTCCGGTTTGTACTGGTCCAGGATGGGAATCACAACGGCTTCAAAAGCCAGCTTGTATTCGCTGTCCCCCGTTCCCGCCGGAAGGGGGATATTAACAGTAAACCCTTCTCCCCGGCCCCGGCCGGTTTCTTCCACCCGGCCCGTGCCCGGGTAAGCGGGGCTCTGGTGGGTAGAAATAAAGAGCACCCCGGGATCATCCTCAAAAGTGTGCTGAGTCCCGTTGCCGTGGTGGACGTCCCAATCAACGATGGCAACTCTTTCCAGGCCGTAATCGCGCCTGGCCGCCTCGGCGGCAACAGCGACATTGTTAAAGAGGCAAAAACCCATCGCCCGCGCCCGTTCGGCATGGTGCCCGGGAGGACGGTTAAAAGCAAAAGTTTTTCTTAATCCATTCTCTTCATTGCCCATGACCGTTCGCAGCCCGGTCAGGACCCCTCCTGCCGAGAGCAGGGCCACCCGGTATGATTCGGGTACAATGTAAGTATCGAGGTCCAGGAAACCCCGGCCTGAGCGGCAGGCTTCTTCAATGGACTGGATATAAGCGCGGTCGTGGACCATGGCGATGTCTTCGACTTCCGCCGGTTCAGGCTCCATCCGCTGCACCCTGTCCTGGGGGATATTTTCTTTTAAAGCCGCATTAATGTGTTCCAGCCTTTCTTTTCGTTCCGGGTGGCGGTCCTGGGTATGAAGCAGATAATCAGGATGATAAATGATGCCGATTTTTTCACCGTTTAAAGTCATAATAAAACCTCCGCTTATCTGGTAACTAGTCTTGTTTATCCAGGGCCTGGCAAAGCCGGTTCCATAAAAAGGGGCTGAATTTTTTCAGGACTACCGGCCGTCCGCTGTCATTGACAAAAGCATGCTCCGTATAACCGGAAGCCAGCAGTTCGTCTTCCCGCCTTATTTCATAATTAAAAACCAGCCGCACATTATGGAGGCTTTCCAGGCGGGTGACTATAGTCAGCTGGTCGTCGTACCTGGCCGGCTGCTTGTACTCGCAAAAAGCCTTGAGGACCGGCAAAAAGATGCTGCTTTTCTCAAACTCCCGGTAGGGGAGCTCCAGGCTTCGCATCATCTCGGTACGCCCAACTTCAAACCAGACCAGATAATTGGCGTAATAGGCCACGCCCATCTGGTCGGTATCCTTGTACCTGACCCGGACAGTTGTTTCGTTTTTTTTCAACAGGTTCACCCTCCATTTCCGACCGGTTTTCTAAAGGACGTTGGCTTCGCCGCGGTATATCAAACCCCTGATCGCGTCCACCGTAATCATATCCCCGGTTTTAATTAGTTCCACGGCTCTATCTACACCGACCACGGCCGGCATGCCGTAGTTAATGGCCACAATCGCCCCGTGCGAGGTAAGCCCGCCCTCTTCGGTAACCAGGGCAGCCGCTTTTTCGATGGTCGGCAGGTAGTTACTGTCGGTCATCCTGGTTACCAGGATCTGCCCTTCTTTGAAGTGATCGAGTTCGTTTACATCAGCGGCTACAAATGCAGTTCCGCTTGCCGCTTTTTTACCCACTCCGGTTCCCCTCACAATAATCTCCCCTACTGTTTCAACCCTGAGCAAGTTTGTCGTCCCGGAAACCCCCACCGGAACGCCGGCTGTAATAACTACCAGGTTGCCGTTTTGAATCAGCCCCTCCTCCAGGGAGGTGCGGATGGCGTTGTTGAACATGTCATCGGTCGAAGTGACCGGCGGGCAGATGATCGAATAGACTCCGCGGGTTAGCGTCAGTTGTGAAGCAATTCTCCTGCGCGATGAAACGGCTACGATTGGGGCCCGGGGCCTGTACTTCGAGACCATGCGGGCAGTGTGCCCGGATTGGGTTGAAGTAATAATGGCATCGGCGCCCAGTTCCTGGGCGATATTGCAGGTGGAATAGCTGATTGCGTCGGTTACCGTTTTTTTAACGGTCACACTTAGCTCGTCCAGGATTTTTCGGTAGTCCAGGCCCTGCTCGGTGTACCTGGCAATCCTGTCCATAGTTTCCACCGCTTCCACTGGAAAGCGGCCCACCGCCGTTTCGCCCGACAGCATTACCGCATCGGTGCCGTCGATTATGGCATTGGCTACATCGCTGGCCTCAGCCCTGGTCGGATGGGGATTGCGGATCATGCTGTCCAGCATCTGGGTCGCCGTTATAACCGGTTTGCCCAGGCGGTTGCACTCGCGAATAAGCTCTTTCTGGAGGAGAGGGACTTTTTCCGGCGGTATTTCCACCCCCAGGTCTCCCCTGGCCACCATGATCCCGTCGGCTATCTCCAGAATCGAATCAAAGTTTTCGACTCCTTCCTCGCTTTCGATCTTGGCCAGGATCATAATCCGGCCGCCTTTTTTCTCAATTAACTTCCGGATTTCCAGGACATCTTCGGCATTACGGGTAAAAGAAGCGGCCAAAAAGTCGACTTCGTTTTCGATGGCCATCTCGATATCTTTCCGGTCTTTATCCCCAAGGGCCGGCAGGTTAATGCGCGTCCCCGGGGTATTCAGGCCCTTGTAGCTGCGCAGCTCGCCGCCGTGGACTACCCGGCACCGGATATCGCGCCCTGAAATTTCAAGCACCTCCAGGACAATCAAACCGTCATCGATCAGCACCCTGCAGCCCGCTTTCAGGTCCCGGTGCAGATCCGGGTAGGTTACAGATGCCCGGCTGCTGTCTCCTTCCACCTGCTCGGTGGTCAGGATGAATTCCCCGCCCTCTTCTAGAAAAACCCTGTCTTCCTTCAAATCCCCGGTCCGCACTTCCGGGCCCCTGGTATCGACCATAAAGCCGATGGTCCGTTTTTTTTGCTCCGCCTGCTCCCGGATCAACTCCAGGCGGCGGTAATGATCTTCACTGCTGCCATGCGAAAGGTTAAGCCGGGCCACGTCCATGCCGGCATCGATGATCCTTTCGATCTGATCCGCCTGATCTACACTTGGTCCTATCGTACAAACAATTTTAGTCCGCCGCATTGCCAGCGCCTCCCACTTGTTCATCTACCCGGCCGGGCCCAACAAAACCGCCGGCCTGCTCAACTGTATTGTCCCTCTTTAACCTTCGACTCGGAAACGCGATCCTGGTACTGCTCACTGACCGCCCACCGGCCGAGAAGATTTTCCAGCTGCCTGCGGCACTGCGGGTGATCGCGGACCCAGTATTCTTCTTTTAACATCAGCATCTTGTTCTCTTTTTTAAAGAAAAGGCACACCGGCACTTCTCCTTTTTCGGCGATCAGGGTGTTCTTTAGGTCCTGTAAGAGCTCCTGGCCGTGCGTTTCATCAATGATCAGGCGGAGATATTTTTTCTGGCGGCTCAAGGGCGCTATCTTTTCAGCCAGGATCTTGACCTCTTCTTCTTCCTTTAAATCCGTCCTGCCCTCAACAAAAACCAGGTTGTCTTCCTGGAGCAGGGAACCCTGCTTTTCAAACAGGTCGGGAAAGATTACCAGTTCCACGCCGCCGGTCAGGTCTTCCAATTTGACAAAGGCCATCTGCTTGTTCTTCTTGGTGTAGAAATTGCGCACGGCCACAATAATGCCGCCCACCTTGACGTGGTGGTTGTCCCCGGCCTCGGCCAGTTCAACGCAGCGGGTCAGATCCTTCATCTGGTCAAAAATCGGCCGGAACGGTTCCAGCGGGTGGCCTGAAATATAGAGGCCGAGCATCTCCTTTTCCAGGGAAAGGCGCTCTTTGTCTGAAAAGGGCTCGATCTCTACCAGGTTGTCGGTTAACATTTCTTCCTGCACGCTCGAGTCCATCAGGGAAAACATCGAAATCTGGCCATTTTCCCTTTCCCGCTGAACGGACTGGCCCTGGGCCAAAACATCGTCCAGGGCGGCCAGGTACTGGGCCCGGTGCCCGCCGATTGAATCAAAGGCGCCGCACTTGATCAGGCTTTCCAGGGCTTTCCGGTTGCAGAGCCTCAGGTCAACCCGGGAGGCAAAGTCGCGCAGGGAAATAAAAGGTTTTTCCCGCCTGGCTTTGATGATCGAATCGATCGCCCCCAAACCGACATTTTTCACCGCCGCCAGGCCGAACCGGATCCGATTTTCGCTGACCACGGTAAAGTGGGTTTCGCTTTCGTTGATATCGGGAGGAAGGACTTCGATCCCCATCCGCCGGCAGTCGGCAATGTAAAGGGCGACCTTGTCGCTGTTGGAATAATAGACCGTCATCAGGGCAGCCATGAATTCCACCGGGTAATTTGCCTTCAAATAGGCGGTCTGGTAAGCAATCATGGCGTAAGCGGCGGCATGGGACTTGTTAAAGCCGTAAGAGGCAAATTTTAGGATCAGGTCGTATATTTTTATACCCAGGTCGCGGCTGTATCCTTTTTCCAGGCAGCCCTCGATAAACATCTCCCTTTGTTCGTCGAGGATCTCTTTTTTCTTTTTTCCGATCGCCCGCCGCAGCAGATCGGCCTGGCCCAGGGAAAAACCGGCGATGCGGGCGGCTATTTCCATGATCTGCTCCTGGTAGACGATTACCCCGTAGGTTTCCTTTAAAATCGGTTCCAGGTCCGGGTGGGCGTACTTGATCTTTTCCCGTCCGTGTTTGCTGTTGACAAAAGTAGGAATTTGCTCCATCGGGCCGGGGCGGTAGAGGGCCACCACGGCTATAATATCTTCAAATTTATTGGGTATCAGGTCCCGCAGCACGGAGCGCATACCCGTGCTTTCCAGCTGGAAAATGCCTGTCGTTTCACCCCGCGACAGCATTTCGTAAGTGGTGGTATCCTCCAGGGTTATATCCTCAATATTGATCCTTTCACCGTGCCGTTTTTCCACGTTGGCAAGGGCTTCGCCGATAATGGTCAGGGTCTTCAGGCCGAGAAAATCCATTTTCAATAGGCCCAGGTCTTCCAGGGTCCCCATCGGGAACTGGGTCACCACGGCGCTGTCGGCCATCTTGTAGAGGGGAACGTAATTAACCAGCGGCTCCTTGGCGATCACCACTCCTGCGGCATGGGTCGAAGCGTGGCGGGGCATGCCCTCCACGGCCATGGATATGTCCAGCAGGCGGCGGTACTGCTCATCTTCCCGGTACAGGGCCTGCAGTTCCCGGTTCTGCTCCAGGGCCCTGGAAATGGTCATTTTGGGTTCCATAGGGATTATCTTGGCAATCTTGTCCACTTCGGCGTAAGGAATGGCCAGGGCCCGGCCCACATCGCGCACCGCCGCCCGGGCGGCCATGGTCCCGAACGTGATAATCTGGGCCACCCTTTCATGGCCGTACTTTTCAAAAACATAGTTCAGGATCCGGTCGCGCTTGTCATCGCAAAAGTCGATATCGATGTCGGGCATTGAAATCCGCTCCGGGTTAAGAAAACGCTCAAAAAGCAGGCCGTGCTGGAGGGGTTCGATGTTGGTAATCCCCAGGCAGTAGGCCACCAGGCTGCCGGCCGCCGAACCGCGGCCCGGGCCCACCAGGACATTTTCTTTCTTGGCGTACTCGATAAAATCCCAAACGATCAGGAAATAATCCGAGTAGTCCATCTGGCGGATTACCCGCAGCTCATACTGCAGCCTTTCTTCAATTTCCGGGGTTATTTCCCCGTAGCGGCTTTTCAACCCTTCGTAGCAGATTTTTTCCAGGTAGCTGTTGGCATCGGTCCCGTCCGGCACGCTGTATTCAGGAAGGTGCCGCTTTGAAAAATCTTTTTCTATATTGCAGCGCTCGGCAATGCGCAGGCTGTTGGTGATCGCTTCCGGGACATCGGCAAATTTCTCAGCCATCTCACCGCCGGTTTTAAAATAAAATTCTTCTGTTTCAAAGCTCATCCTGTCGGTTTCATCAACTGCCTTGCCCGTCTGAATGCAGAGCAGAACATCATGCACACCGGCATCCTTGCGGGACAGATAATGGACATCGTTGGAAGCAACCAGCGGGAGATCTTCTTCCCGGGATAGCTGTTTCAGGACTTCATTGACCTTCTTTTGCTCGGGGATATTATGGTCGTGCAGTTCGAGGAAAAAATTGTCTTTGCCGAAAACATCCCGGTAATAGCGAGCTGAATCGCGGGCCTCCTCCAGGCGCCCTTCAAGGATCATGGTCGGTATTTCACCGGCGAGGCAGGCGCTGAGGGCGATCAACCCTTCGCTGTGCTGCCGCAGCATCTCCCGGTCAATACGCGGTTTATAATAAAAACCTTCCAGGTAGCCGCCTGAAACCAGGTGCATCAAGTTGCGGTAGCCGGTTTCGTTTTCCGCCAGCAGGACCAGATGATACTGCAGGTCGTCTTTCCGCGGTTCCTTTTGAAACCGGGACCGGGGAGCCACGTAGACCTCGCAACCCAGGATCGGCTTCACGCCGGCCGCTTTAGCCGTCCTGTAAAAATCGATCACCCCAAACATGGTTCCATGATCGGTGATGGCCACAGCCGGCATGTTCAGTTCGGCGGCGCGGTTGACCAGGTAATTGATCCTGGCCGCACCATCAAGCAGGCTGTATTCGCTGTGGCAGTGCAGGTGGACAAAATCAGCCATGGTAAAACCCTCCGCGTTAAGTACTTGTGCACGTTAGATTAATTTTCGACTTATCGAAGCAAATACCTTTACCCCAATCAAATAAAAAACTGCTGCCCTTTAGCTTTTTTTAGATCAAGATTTATGGTACAATATATTCATAATATCCGGCAATTTTAAATTTTAATCCTGAGCACCTTTTAAAAGGAGTAAGGCTTTGTTTAATGATCGGGAAACCCGCCTGGCTTTAAAAATAGTCCTGTTTGCCGCCGCTGTCTTTATCGTAATCTGGCTCCTGGTCCAGCTGGCCCCGGTTATTTCAATTATTATCATTGCCCTCTTCTTGGTCTATTTCATAACCCCCCTGGTAAATTTTTTAATCAGCATCAAGATTAAGCCGATCCTGGCCGCCGTGGTCACATCAATCCTGATCCTGGTCGCCCTGATTTTGCTTTTTTACCTTTTAATCCCGGGTTTAATCACGGAAGTAAGGGAACTGGTTATTTTCCTGAGCACTGAATTTGCCAGGGACCTGCCCGAACTGATAGCCTACTTTGAGGATCTCGACGAGAGGTTCAACCTCCAGCTGACCGAGGTCTTCATCGAATATACCGACCAGTTTGTCAGGCAGGCTCCGAGCAACGTCCAGCAGCTGCTGCGTTATTTGACCGCTGTTTCCATGGGCGTGGTGACACGGGTCTGGGTCGGACTGGCCCTGGTTTTTGTGGTCTTTTACCTGGTCCAGGACCTGGGCAGCGTCAGGAAAAACCTGACCCTTATTTTTCCCCAGATTTATAAAGAAAATGTCCAGCACGCTTTAAGCACCATCGATGAGAAAGTCGGGGCTTACGTCCGGGGCACCCTGCTTAAATGCCTCTTTGTCGGCTTTTTAACCTGGATTGGCCTGATTATCCTGGATATGCCCTTTGCCCTTATATTAGGCATCCTGGCCGGTGCTCTGAACATAATCCTCTACATCGGCCCGGTTACGGCCACCATCCCGGCCCTGCTTTTAAGCATTATGCCCGACACCCCGAGCATTATCCTGGTTCTGATTCTGTATATCGGCGTTCAGATCCTGGATGCTTTTGTTTTTACCCCTTTCTTCCTGGGCAAAGCGACCAATTTAAGCCCCCTGACCGTACTCGTTTTTGTCCTGATCGGGGGGCAGTTGATGGGGCTTTTGGGGATCGTGCTGGCCATCCCCATTGCCGCCACCCTGAAAGTGCTGCTTGAGCATTACTACCTCGACCGGCGCCGGAAGGAAGAGTCGCTTCACTCCTCTCCCGAAACAGAAGATCAAGAGACGTAACCGCGGGGTGGGCATCTTAACCAAAACTACCAGGAACAAACTAATCCTCGCAATAAAACCACCTGCCTTCTTACCGAAAACAGGTGGTTTATTTGAGGCCCCGAAAACCCTGCTGCCTTAAGGCTTCATAGAGCACCAGGGCCACAGAGTTACCCAGGTTAAGGGAACGGGGGATCTGGTTATTCATGGGGATACGCAGGGTTATTTCGGCCTGATCCAGGATCTCCTGGTCAAGGCCTTTGGTTTCACTGCCGAAAACCAGGAAATCATCCCGGCCGTAGTCAAACTGATGGTAATAACTGCGGCCCCGGGTGCTGAAATATATAAAGCGGGCCGAGCGGTATTTTCCCCTCAACTCATAAAATTTACGGTGCACTTCCAGGTCCAGGTACTGCCAGTAATCGAGGCCGGAGCGGCGCACCTCTTTTTCGGACAGCGAAAAACCGAGCGGTTCGACCAGGTGCAGTTTTGTGCCCGTCATGACACAGGTTCGAGCCACGTTGCCCGTATTCTGCGGTATTTCCGGTTCAACCAGGACCAGGTGCATAAAGACCCCTTCTGCTTCATTTATTCGCTGTTTTGGATCTGTTCATTTTCAGCACCGTTTTCCGGCGTGTTCCTGCTTATTTCTTTTTTCAGGATTTCATTGAACTGCTTCAGTTTAGCCAGCACTTTTCCGTTGAAACTGCCTTCTTCGAGGGCACCATCTGTTGTAAGTTGGCCCGGCTTCAGGCCGGTCAGCAGTTCGATACCGTCATCGACCGCGTCGATAGTATAGATGTTAAAGCTGCCTTTTTCAACCGCTTCAACCACTTCTTTTTTTAGCATCAGCGATTTTTTGTTTTTCGCGGGGATGATAACGCCCTGTTTGCCCGTAAGGCCCCTGGACTTGCAGGCCATGAAGAACCCTTCAATTTTGGCGCTAACCCCGCCCACTGGCTGGATCTCGCCTTTCTGATTAATCGATCCGGTAACGGCCAGATCCTGCCGGATCGGGACCTCGGCCAGACTGGACAGGAGGGCATAGAGTTCGGCGGCCGAGGCGCTGTCTCCGTCCACGCCCCCGTACGACTGCTCGAAACAGAGGCTGGCGGTAAGGT
>Ga0207421_10001782_pt1 | contig 27427 bp, 27 predicted proteins | sample SodLakKL_010_SED_4_FD_187542 | JGI IMG/M metagenome (GOLD analysis project Ga0207421, IMG submission 187542) | Alkaline sediment microbial communities from Lake Tanatar, Kulunda Steppe, Russia - 8KL_010_SED (SPAdes) (version 2) | ecosystem: Environmental > Aquatic > Non-marine Saline and...
TCTCTATTAAATAGAGAGGGAAATAGGGTGAGTCGAAACTCAGATCCTAAATTATTTAAGCGGTGTACAAGGCAAATAACCTTTTTGGACAGCCTCAAGTATTGCAAACCAAAATCTAAACCAACTACCTCATGACTCAAGACTCAAGACTCAAGACTAAAAACAACGAAGTTGTCATCATAGCCGCCAAACGAACCGCATGCGGGAAAGCCAACAAAGGCTCCCTCCGTTTCACAAGGCCCGATTCACTGATGGGCGAAATCATCAAAGATCTTTTGAAATATGCTCCCGCCGTAAAGCCTGAGATGGTGGATGATGTAATTGTGGGATGTGCCTTTCCCGAGGGATCTCAGGGCATGAATGTAGCCCGGCAGAGTGTATTTCTGGGTGGCCTGCCCGATTCGGTTCCCGGCATGACCATTAACCGGTTCTGCTCATCAGGCCTGCAAACGATCTCGATGGCAGCCGAACGGATTATGGCCGGAGGAGCGGAGATTATGATTGCCGGCGGCGTGGAGAGTATGAGTCAGGTACCGATGGGAGGGGTATCGTTTCAGCCCAACCCCGATCTGGCAGACCAACGCCCGGAGGTTTACATCAATATGGGGTTGACAGCTGAAAATGTGGCGAAAAAATATAACATAAACCGCGTAGATCAGGATCAATTCGCCTACGAAAGTCATCAGAAAGCGATTAAAGCGTGGGAAGAGGGATATTTTGATGAGCAGATCACTCCGGTTGAGGTAGTTCATAAATACGTAACGGCCGGTGGGGAAGTTGAAGAGAAGAGGTTTTCCTTTATAAAAGATGAAGGACCCAGGAAAGATACAAACCCGGAAGCGCTCGGCGGACTTCGTGCCGTTTTTAAAACAGGCGGGTCAGTTACCGCCGGCAACTCTTCACAGATGAACGATGCGGCAGCCGGTGTGCTGGTAATGAGCCGCAAAAAAGCAGATGAACTGGGTCTGAAGCCGATTGCCCGGTATCTGGGGTTTGCGGTAGGAGGTGTAGCACCGGAGATTATGGGAATTGGCCCCGTTGAGGCGATACCGAAAGTGCTGATACAGACCGGCTTGAAGCTAGACGATATCGACCTGTTTGAGCTGAATGAAGCGTTTGCCGCCCAATCTCTGGCCGTTATCCGTGAAGTTGGCCTCGATCCAGAAAAAGTGAACATCAACGGCGGGGCGATTGCGATGGGCCATCCGCTGGGCTGTACCGGCGCCAAACTCACCACACAGATCCTTCACGACCTCCACAGGCTCGATAAGCGCTACGGCATGGTAACGATGTGCATTGGTGGCGGAATGGGCGCTGCGGGGATTTTTGAGAGGGTATAGTTGTGAGTCTTAAGAAGGGCACGAATTCTCCCCTCCTTCGCAAGGAGGGGCCGGGGGTGGTTGGAAATCTTCCGCCTGGTGATGAATTATGATGTCTTGTATAGTAAAGTGCTTAAACCACCCCTAAATCCCCTCCTTGAGAAGGAGGGGACTTTTAACCCAGCCTCATATCTAATTTCAAAACTTTTAACCGAAAATCATGTTCAAAGAAGACACCCTGAAAAACGAAGTCATCCTCATCACCGGCGGGGGGAGCGGATTAGGTCTCTCCATGGCACAGAAATTTGCAGAACTGGGCGCGGATATTGCTATCTGCGGGCGGACGGAGAAGAAACTGGAGAAAGCCGCGGAGGAACTGAAAAAGCACGGAACGGAAGTAAGGTACTATCCCTGTGACGTGCGCGACTATGAAGCGGTGGGTCAGATGATCAAGGGGATCATTAAAGATTTCGGAAAAATGACCGGCCTGGTGAATAATGCGGCCGGGAATTTTCTGAGTGCGTCAGAAGATCTTTCTCCGGGTGGATTTAAGGCGATTGTGGATATTGTACTGCATGGCAGCTTTAACTGTACACACCATTTTGGCAACCATCTCATCAAGCAGAAGGAGAAAGGGAATATTCTGAATATTGTGACCACCTACGCGGAGGATGCCGGTTCAGCGTTTGTACTGCCATCAGCCTGTTCAAAGGCAGGGGTGCTGGCGATGACCCGTTCATTGGCTTACGAATGGGGCACCTATGGAATCCGCGTAAACGCAATTGCACCGGGACCATTTCCAACCGAGGGTGCCTGGACACGCCTGTTTCCGACTAAGAAGTTTGAAAAAAAGTATATCGAACGAATTCCGGCCGGACGCTATGGAGAGCATGAGGAGTTAGCTAATCTTGCTGCGTTCATCATGAGCGATATGGCTGCATACATGACCGGAGAGACGGTAACGATTGACGGCGGAGAGAAGCTCTCAGGAGGCCAGTTCAACTTTATCGATTCGGTGATGTCGAGAGGAAAGCTCAAGATGGCTTTTAAGATGCTGAAATTAAAAGGGTAAAAAGTAGTAATCATTTAATGATTTTGTTTTAAACCCCGGTTACCACTTCTCTATTTGGGATTTTAGCTTGTCCACAATTCGTGAGGTGATCAGCGCGTCGTGTGCGGTAAAGATGGTTGGCTTATTCATCTGAATCGATTTGAAAAATTGAATAACGCTCCACTCTGCGGTATCGGTGGGGTCAAACTGTTTATTTTGTATGGAGATTCGCTTCTGATCATTCACCCGGCAGACCCGCACCGTATGCTTGATGATATCACAATCTACCATAGATGCCCGGTCAGATAAGATCCTTTGGTGCACATTACCCGTTCCGAAAACGGATAGTTGCAGGGAAGCAACCGATGCATTGTCAAACCGTAGTGTGAGGTTCAAACCAAGGGGCACATCACTGATCAATACAGGCTTTGCGTCCATACGATGCACATTTCCTCCCAGCCACTTTACAAAGAAAGCCACTTCATCCGTCCAGTGATGTTCAAAATCGTCCGCATCTACTTTATAATTTATGGGTTCAACCTCTTTTTTGACCTGTATCAGCACAGGTTTATCGAGTTGCTGCTGTATCCATTGGGTAGCCGGCGCAATAGAGGGCCAGTGTGAAAACTGAACATGTACGTTAGCCTCCTGTGCATTGTTATGGATAGATTCAAGAATCTCTTGCTGAAGGGGCAGCCTTGAAACGAGATAGGAGTGAAGCCCTGAGCGTATGGCTTCACGCAGGCGATTCAGATTGTCCGGTGAGTCGTCGAGCAAAATGACGGCATCCAAACCAGTGTCGTTGAAAAATGAGGTAGACAGTGTAACTTCAGTTACTATTGCTAACTTTCTTACGTGCTTCTCCCAGGCAAGTGCCCGTTTCTTCTCACCGATAATGGCAACTTTCATAGGCTGTTAGATTTAAGGCCGGAGTTATCACCAAATCTCAATATATGGCTCTTAAAAGAAAATAAATCAAAAAGTTACATCATTTTAAACTTATTTTCTGTGAGCTCCGAGCGCAACGATTCCCAAAAAGTGACATCCGTGTTTAGCCTTCATGTGAAAATATGGTGAGCCTATGCAACTATTCCAAATGGAACCCGATTAATTAATCCGGCATAATCAATGCTAATATAAAGTAGAAAAGAACCATGGTGCCCACTGAAGAGAACACAAGGATTAGAAATATGATACGCACCAGTGTAGAATCCCAGCCAAGATAATTTGCGATACCTCCGCAAACACCTGCTACCATTTTATCTGTGCGCGATTTTCTGAGCTTTGCCGGCATGATGTTTGTCCTTCTGGATTAAATTTAGATACATCTATATAAAGCGTGTACGTAGAGATCGTGCACGTGTTTCAAAAATAGTTGAAATAAATGTTTTAATCTCAAAGTTCTATCACATGAATCGTAAACTATAGAGCTGTATTTAAATTCGATGACCTAAATTTGTTTGAAATCCACTAGTAAAGGACTGTGGGAGAGCACAGTGGCAACGAACCACTCTACCCGGAAGCTCGCGTCTATAGCAAGGGTAAACAGATCATCGGGTTCTTGTTCTTGGCAGATCCGGCTACCTCCGATTCACCAAACGTTCCGTCAGGAACGTTTGATGGCCTAAAGCAGAGAACACCCAAAACTGACCACGCTGAAACTGCTTACACATGGCAAAGGCATACCTTGGGACAAATCAACCTAGAAAAAAAAGCGGAACCCGTTACAGGTTCCGCTTTCTGTCCGTACATGCTATGGCTCAGCATTCGGTTTGTATGTTAAAAGAGGGGGGGTAAAATCTGTTATTCCTGGACCCGGGTTTCCAGTGTTCTATAACCAATATATGAAACCTGGAGAACTGAACTTTCAATGTCTAAATTATCCCTGTTTATCGTAAAGTTTCCTTCCATGTCGGTTGCAGATCCAATATTCGTTCCTTTTACAACAACGTTGGCACCGACAACCGGTTCATTTGTACGGGCGTCCATCACGGTTCCTCTCACTCCGTTATCCGTATTCCAAAGACGAATTCCAAGGTTGCGCTGGACTGAATTTTCAGGTTCAACCTGAGTTCCTGATTGATTATTACCACCATATCCGGTAACAGTCATCTCATTCAATTGATTATCACGTGGTTCAATATTGCTCTGTTCAGGCGTGGTTTCACTTCCCTGAAGGCGGAAGGAAATTGGAATTGAATACTGCACACGTACAGGCCGGCCTCTCTGCATGCCGGGAGTAAATTTAGCCTGTCTTACCACTCTCAAGGCTTCTTCATCAGCACCGCCGCCAATGCCACGGATAACCCGGGGATTTTCAACATCTCCCTGTTCATTCACAATAAATTGAATAAAAACCCTTCCTTCAATGCCGGCTCTTCGCGCCATTTCCGGATAGCGAATTTCACGCTGAATAGATGTCAGGCCGCCAATCAATTCGGGCATGTCTTCAACAACCACAAAGAAGTCTTCATCAGCTGTTTGTTCTCTGTTAATGTCCATCAGAAGAGTTTGTGTTTCCATTCCCAATGCCTTCAATGTCATATTGTACGACTCCTCACTGAGTTTGGTGTTGATAAGTATCACACCCATTTCACCTCTGCTGCCATACTTTTCTACAGCAGCTTCTCCCTTCAGAATATTGATCGACTGGATATGCTCGGGCTGCAGCATCCGGAGTTGTGCGAGTTTACTTTCGTGCCTTTCTGCCTGCTCCTCCTCACTCATAAAGATGACCACCTGGTGAAACCCACGATCACCGGTTCGATCTATATCAGTCATTAAATTGAGTTCCTCTTCATCAAACACGCTCTGTGTTTGCATATCCGTGCAGGCCATTACAATGACTGTGGAGAAGAAAATTGCTCCAAGCAGTGTCAGGCTCGTTCGTTTAGGAATCGGTTTTGTATTGGTTTGTTGGGTAATCATTGTGATCCTCTTTTTTAGGTTTGATGATTCCTGAGCCATATTTACGGAAAGTTCTTTATCGATATTTGTCATCGGTATGAGTTCGAGCAGAAGCGAGGCGTACTCTTTTCTGGAGATGGATTTTTCACTTAGCACAAGATGATCGCATCTGAGCTCCCTGTACTCAACCAGTTCATGTTTGAGCCGGTGAACAAGCGGATGAAACCAGAAAAGAGCTTCTGTCAAAATCACCATCAAATGAGAGAAAAAGTCGTGCTGGGTGATATGCGTGAGCTCATGACGAATAGCGAGGTTTAATTTCCCGGGTTGGTTTCGCAAAGATTCAGGCAGCAGAATGACGGGATTTCTAAACCCAAAAGTAACAGGAACTATATCGGTTTCAAGAAAAGATACCTGAACTCTTTTTCGTGTACTAATGGCCAGCCCAAGATTGGCCGCACTCAATTGATCCAGTTCTGTTACCGGCTCAAACAGGCATCGCTGTCGTAACTTTTTTAACTGAACTGCCTGAATAATGAAACGTCCAATAAAAAACGTGACGCCGGCTGAAAACAGAAAGAAAAGCATAGCATGGATCATAGAGATCATCGGGATACCCGAAGACTCTTCAATGGGCGTAAATGCTATATCCAAGGGATTTGTGAGTGTAATAAATGTCAGACTGGCTTCGGGAGATGCTGAAAAGAACCACCCGGAAGCGGTGTGAATCAGTGCCAGTAGAAGGAGCCCAGCCGGAAGAGAAAAAATGAGTGCCAGACGTGTATGGTATTGATAAAATGGATGGGTGTTATCAAAAATCCGTAATACGAACCAGGCAAGTGAACTGAGTAGAGTCCAAATAACAAGTGGAAGCCATGTGTTTTTAAAGGCAGCCGCTGCCAGGTCCGCCATCTGCAATATCATTGATTCCATGGTTTCAGCTCTCCAGTTTGTCGATCATTCTCTTAATCTCTTCACGCTCAGAGTCGGAGAGTTTCTCGTGCTGCACAAGTGCCTGAACCAGGTCTTTCGGCGAGCCGTGAAATACTTTATCAACCAGCCGGTCAACCAGGTTATAGCGGACATCCTCCGGCTGAATAGCAGCGCTATATATATAGCTTAACCCCTTTTTTCGATATTTCAGGTAGTTTTTATCAGCCAGATTCTTCAAAACGGTCATTACCGTGGTATAGGCTACTTTCCGGTTTTCCAGTATTTTTTCGCGAACTTCAGATACAGAAGCTTCACCAAGCTCCCAAACATGATTTAAAACTTCCATTTCTGTTTCGCCGAGGGGAGTAAGTGATTTTCGCATGGCTATTTGAATAATTTTAAGAGTAATTAGTGAGCATTTGCAGAATTATTGATCGTATCTGAAAGAACCAGTCCAATTCAGAAACGGCATACGCATTTCCTAGTACTAATAACGTAGTACTAAGGACAAAAAGCAAGCCCGTTTGGAAAAAACTTTAAGATGAGCTGAATATATTACACGAAAAGGAGAGCGGACTTTTTATGGATTTAGAATTTTCTTGCAGGCAGAGATAACTTCATCCACCGTTTGAGCCAAGAAACAGTGATCTGCACTCTGTTCAAGAAAGAAATCATATTGCAAGCGTGTCACTTTAGTAAAGATGACCGGTTTGCCTGTTTTAAGCGCAATGGCCGCTTCCGAAGCTGTACCCGGCCCCATACCGCAAACCACTACAACGTCGGACGTGAGGATATTGATCACATTCCGGGCATGGCCCAATTAAATTCAGAAACAACCATCAGATATGGAACGTGTTTGAACCAATTGAGATTTAAATTGATAAAATAGAATGTAATTATGCCCAGACAGTTTCTAAAACAGATCGACCAAAAAATTCAGAAAGCTGATCTTTCCATTCACGACAAATCGGTATTCATTCTGCCTGATCAGTTAAATCTCTCTGCCTGGCCCGAATGGGTTGCCGAGGAGAAACCCCTGCTTATTTTCATGGAGAGCAGAGAGAAGGGAGCTGAGATCCCCCACCATAAAATTAAAATGGTATATCTGCTGAGCAGCATGAGGCATTTTGCTCTTGAGTGCGCCGATAAGGGCTTTCCGGTTCTCTACCACTCTGCTGCCGGGCATTTTGATAAAGACCTCAATGAGATATTGGAGGCCTATGACGGTAAACTGTTTTTTATGACTCCCTCAGAGTGGGATACGAGGAATCGCCTGAGAGAGATAAAATCATCGTATGGAGAAAGGGTAGAGGAGGTTCCAAATGGATTTTTTCTTGCCGATGCGGAAAAGTGGAAGGAGAAAATAGCGCCAGGCTATCGAATGGAGTATTTCTATCGCGATATGCGCCGTAAAACCGGCTACCTGATGGATGGTGAGGCCCCGGAGGGAGGGGAGTGGAATTACGATGACCAAAACCGGGAGTCGCTTCCCAAAGATCATCCGGTCCCAAAAATAAAAGCGTTTGAACCCGATGAGATTACCAAAGAGGTGATGGCATTTATCGAAGAGTACTTTTCAGATCACTTTGGCAGCCTTAACCACTTTCCATATGCGGTTACCCGCAGGCAGGCCCTTGAGCTTCTGGAACATTTTGTAACGGAACGTTTGGATGAATTCGGCCCCTATGAAGACGCTCTTAAAACCGGCGATCATCAGCTGTTTCACTCTCAGCTATCCATTTATCTTAACAATGGGTTGCTGCTCCCTGACGAAGTGTGTGAACTAGCCATTAAAGCGTACGATAAAGGAAATGCACGGCTAAACTCCGTTGAAGGATTTGTTCGTCAGATTATAGGCTGGAGAGAATTTATTCGGATTTATTATGAAGCGATGATGCCGGGCATTCGGGACGCAAATCACTTTGAGTTCAAGGAGAAACTGCCCGACATGTACTGGACCGGAGAGACCCGGATGAAGTGCATGGAGGAGAGTATCAGGCCTGTTATTGAGGAGGGGTATTCGCATCATATTCAGCGCCTGATGATTCTGAGTAATTTCAGCAATCTTACAGAAACCGATCCGCGTGAGCTGAATCGCTGGTTTTGGCTCGCCTATGTGGATGCCCATGAGTGGGTGGAACTTCCCAATGTACTTGGAATGAGCACCTTTGCCGATGGGGGAGTTTTGGCTTCAAAACCCTATGTATCCAGCGGTAACTACATCAACAAGATGAGCGACTACTGTAAAAATTGCGAATACAGCGTCACCAAAAAGACAGGAGAGAAGGCGTGTCCGTTCAACTACCTCTATTGGAATTTTGTGGACAAGCAGCGCGAAACCTTTAACGACAGCGGCAGGGTCAATTTTATGGTAAATATGTTTGACAACAAAAAGTCGGCTGAGGAGAAGGATAAGATCAGGGAGTCGAGCGAGCGGTTTCTCAACGAGTTGAAACGTTGAGACTGAGTTCCAAAACACCGCATAAATTCTTAACTTCGCACACCAAGAAATTACAGCACCTATATGAGCAAAAATGTGAGTGAAGTTACCCTGCGTACGAAAGGAATATTACCGATTCAAAAACTGAAAGTACTGGTTGAGGCGGGTATTATTTCAGGTAAGGAAGGCTATCCGATTGAGGAGAATCAATTCCAGCCAAATTCGATTGATCTTCGTCTGGGTGAGATCGCCTACCGGGTGCGAAGCAGCTTTTTACCGGAAAATGAGTCGGTTAAACAGAAGATCGACAAGCTGCACCAATACTCGCTATCCATTAAAGACGGCGCTGTACTGGAGCCCAACTGCGTCTACATCATACCGCTGCTTGAGAAACTAAAGCTGCCTAAATCACACTTTTCTGCCCAGAAAAAATTGTTTAACGGCTCAAACAGTGACGAAATAAGGCTGATTTCTGAGGAGAACCTCACCGCAAAAGCCAATCCCAAGAGCACAACCGGCCGGCTGGATATTTTTACACGGGTGATTACAGACTACTCTCACCGTTTTGAAGAGATTGAATCAGGATTCGAAGGAGACCTCTATCTTGAGGTTGTGCCCAAATCGTTTCCCATTAAAGTCAGAACCGGCCAGCGATTGAATCAATTGCGAATCCGGCATGGCCACACGGTTTTATCCGACCAGGACCTGCTTCGCATTCATGGCAGTGATCCGCTGCTGTTTGATGAGGCCGGCACGGCACTGAATCTCGACTCTGTAAAGGTAAATAACGGACTTTTCCTGAGCGTTAACCTGAAGGGGGATGAAAATGATGTTCTGGGCTATAAAGCCAAAAAGCATCGGGATCTGATCGACCTGGATAACATCGATCATTACGAAATTTCTGATTTCTGGGAGCCAATTTTGTCTGTTACAGGAGATCACCTCATCCTGGAACCCGAGGCATTTTACATATTTGCATCAAAGGAGCGCTGTAGAATCCCAAAACATCTGGCAGCCGAAATGATTGCTTATGATACCGGTTCAGGTGAACTTCGCACACACTATGCCGGTTTTTTTGACAGCGGATTTGGCGGATCTGTTGAGGATGGCGGGGCTCGTGCTGTATTGGAAGTACGGTCTCACGATGTGCCGTTTCTGATTGAGCACGGACAGACTTTTTGCAGTATGAAGTTTGAGCCCAACAGTGAAGTACCCGATATTATGTATGGCAGAGAAATAAAGAGCAATTACCAGGGACAAGGCCTTAAATTAGGTAAACATTTCAAGCAGTAAACCATGGCAATTGATCGGTGTATATGTTTTAATTTAACCTTTGATGAGATTCAGAAAATTGCAAAGGAGAGAGGTTTTAACACTGTTAAAGAGCTGCAGATTGCAGGGATATGCTCTTTGAACTGCAAACTCTGTGAACCCTATATTGAACGGATGTTTAAAACCGGTAACACCTCTTTTAAGCCCGGAGATATTTAAGAATTAAAGCAAGAGCTATGAACCTTTTCTATGCAAACCCCGAAGATGTAAGCTCTTTGTTTATCTGCTTGCGCGGACAGGAGGCAAAGCACGCCGGAAAGGTGTTGAGGCACAGGGTTGGTGATACCATTTATATCACTGACGGAAACGGCACCTGCTATCAATGCAATATTACGCAGTTAAATAACGATTCTGTTCAGGCACAGGTGATTCAAAGCACATTTGAGGAGAAAACCAATCCGGATGTTACCCTTCTGCTGGGATTGCTAAAAAAAAGAGACCGGTTCGAATTCGCTATTGAAAAGAGTGTGGAGCTGGGAGCAGACCGGATCGTTCTATACCCCGGCGACCACAGTGAAAAGGGGAGGATTAGGTTAGACCGTGTTGAAGCTGCAGTTAAGTCTGCCATGAAACAGTCGCTTCGATACTATCTGCCGGAAGTGATACTTGAAAAAAATCTTGAAAGCGCACTGAATAATTTTACAGATAAAAGAACTTTAATTGCAGCGGATGAGACTACATCAGGAAATGAGGTCGCGAAACCCGGAGAAGACGGATTCCTACTTATCGTAGGTCCTGAAGGAGGCTTTTCTAACGCGGAGAGAGAGGCAATGCAAAAGAGAGGGGCTGTGGCCTACTCATTAGGCAGTAAAAGGCTTAGAACTGAAACGGCAGCTATAGCTATGGTAGACCGGTTTAAAAACGTTCTCTAACACTGAGTTTGATTATAAAATGCTGACTATTGCGTTTCGCTCCGCGTTCAAAAGATAAGCCTTCCTGTGTAAGGAGGGGACTTTCAAGCACCTAAAGCGGCATATTATTAATCGAAGTCAGCTTCTAACGAAAAATGGCTGCAACCTCATTGGCGCAGCCATTTTATAAATTTGTTAGCAGATAGTTTATCAGTTACCCGGTCTGATGTTAACTGAGCCCTCCTTTTGAGCGAGTGCAATCTCCATAGAATCCCAGAGCTTCATCGCTTCGGTGAGGGTTTCATTGAAATAGTCGTTTACAATCGGATAAAAATATTCTGAGCTCCAAACTTGCCGTGCGATTTCAGCCTTCATTCGTCCCAGGTTCATCCAAACCATTTCGTCGTACATCTCACGGGTCAATTTAAGTTTGTTATCCTCAACTGTGGGTTCATCTACATCATCTGTAAACTCAAGACCTTCTTCCATCATCATGGCAAGCAGCATGGCGCGGTCTTTGTCACTCCATTCAAAATTTGATCGAAAATCTTCAAAGTCATCTTCCCAGCGATCCCTGAAAGTATCGCCATACTGATCGAGATAATCTCTCACAAAGTTGAAGTCAACCCGGTTTACCAGCATGAAATTGAAGAGGTAAGGAGACGTTGTAGTATCTTCCTGAATCACAAAATCGGGTATGATACCGCCGCCGCCAAACACCGGCCGTCCGGCCTTGGTTGTGTACTGCAGTGAGTCGGGTACCTGGTCTCTAAACTCCTGTGCGTCAACGGATGCGTCGGAGGTACGGTGGCGAATCTCGAATGCATAATCTTCGCTGCTGCCGTCGAAAGGTTTTTGAATAAGGCGGCCTGAAGGGGTCAGGTATCGCGATATTGTAACCCTGATATTACTGCCATCAATAAGGTCGTACTGCTGTTGTACAAGCCCTTTTCCGAACGTTCGCCTACCTACAACCAGTCCGCGGTCGTGATCCTGAATGGCACCGCTTACAATTTCACTGGCTGAAGCTGAGCCTTCATTTACCAAAACAATTACCGGCATATCTTTTACCACACCGTTTCTGCGAGACAACACTTCCTGGTTAAATCGTGAGTGCCGGCTTTCAGTTGAGACCAATTTCGTATTTCTGGGGAAAAACTCTTCAGATATTGCAATTGCCTGGCTCAGGTATCCACCCGGATTATTGCGCAGGTCAAGCATCAATTTTTCCATTCCCTTGCTTTTTAAATCCTGCACGGAAGCTAAAAACTCGTCATGTGTGGTTGCCGCAAATCGGTTTATTTTTATGTAGCCGGTATTGTCGTCAAGCATGTAGTGGGTATCGATTGTGGTAATTGGGATATCATCACGCACGATAGTGAAATTAATGGGATTGTTGCTTCTGGGACGTAATATTTCAACATCCACTTTGGTTCCTTTCTCTCCGCGAAGCCTTCTCATCACGTCTTCATTAGTGTAACCAATAGCGCTGGTGTCATCAATGGAGATGATTCTATCGCCCGACATTATGCCCAACTGATCGCTGGGGCCGCCGGAGATGGCCGTAATTACGGTAATGGTATCCTGTATAATATTGAACTGAATTCCAACGCCTTGAAATTTGCCTGCAAATTCTTCCTGTATTCGGTCACTGTCATCTTTTTCGATGTAAACGGAGTGCGGATCAAGAGTACGAAGCATCGCTTTGATTGAGTTTTCGGTCAGCTTGCTCATATCCTTGTCAGGGAAATTATTGGCAACATAGAGATACGCTTCCTCAAACTTGTTATACGAGTCTCTCAGGTTTTGAATCTCGGGCCTGTGGAGAGTGTCTAAAGGGGTTCCTTCCAGCGTCATGGTTGTATCATTCATTCCTTTCACAAGACCAATAATGCTTTTGTGATGGAGCTCTTCCAGCGACGTTTCACCGAAATAGTTGTCCATTACCCTTCTTTGGACCTGCAGATATTTATGGAGATTCTCTTGGTGGATCTCATTCTTGACAACAACTTTATCAACTCCTGCAAGCCAAACAGCAGACAGGATCAGTAACAGAGCAAGTTGGGGAGCTAGAAACTTCTTCACAGACATTGTAATTTAGTTATTATTTAATTCAAATAACGCAGGCCACAGTTCAAAGAGTATAGTAAAGTAGAAATTGAAATACCATACTTTACTTCTAACGAATAATGTGCGAAAACGTTTCTTAAATATTAAATTTTGAGACTTTTTTACAAGATGTAGTGGCTAAGATCTTTGTTCTTAACCAGGTCGTCGAGCTGTTTTTGAACATAATCGCGGTCTATAGTGATCTCACCGCTGCTAATGTCGTCAGGTACGGCAAATAGCAGATCTTCGAGCAGTGTAGAGAGAATAGTATGTAAACGCCGTGCACCGATATTTTCGACCTGCTGATTCACTTCAGCGGCAATTTTTGCAATCTCCCTGATCGCATTTTCAGTAAAATCTACTTTCACACCTTCAGATTGCAACATCGCCTGATACTGCTTGGTAAGTGCATTTTTGGGTTGTGTAAGAATATTGAAGAAATCCTCTTCCGTGAGTGAATTCAATTCAACGCGAATAGGAAAACGCCCCTGCAGTTCAGGAATCAGGTCGGATGGTTTTGAAACGTGAAAGGCACCGGAAGCCACAAAAAGAATATGGTCGGTTTTTACAATTCCATGTTTTGTATTTACGGTACTGCCTTCAACTATAGGCAACAGATCGCGCTGTACCCCCTGCCGGCTAACCTCACCACCACCTTTGCTGGTGGCAGATGTATCGCTTGCCACTTTGTCAATTTCATCGATGAATACGATTCCCTGGTTCTGTACCCGCTCCAAAGCTTCCTGTACGGCAGCTTCATGATCAATCAGTTTTTCAGCCTCCTGCTCCAGCATAATTTCACGGGCTTCATTAATAGGAAGCGTTCGTTTGGATTTACGACCGCCCTTTGAAAGATTCCCCAGCATATCCTGCAGATTAACGCCCATCTCTTCCATTCCCTGAGGGCCAAAAACCTGCATCATTGGAGTTTTCCGTGAATCGACCTCTATCTCAATTTTCCGGTCTTCCAGATCACCGTTTTTGAGTTTCTCTCGGAATCGCTCACGAGTTCGTTCATTCAACTCTGCATCGGAGGCATTATCGGGATCGAACCCAACTCTGCCGGATGATGTATTTACACTTGCGGGCTTATTTCTGACAGGTGGTATAAGGATGTCCAATATCTTTTCTTCGACGATCTCGGCTGCTTTCTCCTGAACTCTTTCCTGCATCTCGAGCTTTACCATATTTACGGCAATATCGCTCAGGTCGCGAATCATCGACTCTACGTCACGGCCTACATAACCGACTTCGGTAAACTTGGACGCTTCCACTTTAATGAAAGGAGCGCCGGCGAGTTTTGCCAATCTTCTGGCAATCTCTGTTTTACCAACACCTGTTGGGCCAATCATTAAAATATTGTTCGGTATAATTTCATCCCTGATTTCAGGATCAGACATCAGCCTTCTCCAACGATTTCTCAGGGCAATAGAAACGGATCTTTTGGCCTCTTTCTGCCCGATGATATATTTATCGAGTTCGGCTACGATCTGTCTCGGTGTTAAATTTTGTTGTTCAATTAATTTCATTGTACTACTGTTCGATTTCTAAAATGGTCAAATTGTGGTTGGTGTAGATGCAAATATCGGCTGCAATGTGCAGCGATTTCTCTACGATTTCCCGTGCGGACAAGTCGGGGGCGTTTAGTTGTAACGCACGCGCAGCGGCCAACGCATACGAGCCACCGCTGCCTATCGCCAGAATCTGATCATCTGGTTCAATTACGTCACCCTGCCCCGAAATTAGCAGGGGGGTATCTTTGTCCATAACAACAAGCAGGGCTTCAAGTTTCTGTAAGAATTTATCCTTACGCCACTCTTTTGCCATCTCTACAGCTGCCCGCTGCAGATTGCCGTTGTAACTGTTTAATTTCTCTTCGAATTTTTCAAACAGGGTGAAGGCATCGGCCGTTGATCCGGCAAAACCGGCCAGTATCGTTCCGTTTTGAAGCTTCCGAACTTTTTTAACGGTGGCCTTCATTACCGTTTTATCAAGCGTAGCCTGTCCGTCGGCGCCAATGGCAACATCACCATTATGAATAATTCCCAGCACGGTTGTAGCGTGCAGGTTTTTTAGATTTGTCATATCTGCTTCCCTAAATAAAATAAAGTTCTGTTACTTTTTTTTGCTAGTCTTCTTGACGGGCAGGCCGTTTGGGCCGTCTAGGTAAATTACCCGAAGGTTTACCGTTTTTGTCGTGTTTGGAATAGTAATCAAGTGTTTCTTTCGATTTTTGTTCCACGTCAAGGTTCTGCATTTGCTGTTGTTGAGCTTCAAGGATCTTATCCAGCGACTCATCCTGCAATACAACATCCGTAATCTCGAGATCAGATCCGCTGAGGGTGGCTTTAAATTCATTCAGAGATGTATTTTCGTCTGCGATGAACGAGATCTTAACTTTATACTTCATCATCCACTTCGCCTTTTGGCTGAAGAAGCCTCTTGTAAGATGGGATTGAAGATAGGGATTCACGTAGATGTCGACAGCCCTGTACTCGGTGCTGAATTTAAATTTGCTGATCCAGGATTCAATATCGGTTACAATGGTATCTTGGCTAACCACTGTTCCGCTGCCGCCGCACATTGGGCAAACCTTTGATACAGAGTTGACAACACTTGGGCGAATACGCTGCCGGGTGATCTGGACCAATCCGAAATCACTCATGCCGATCAGGTTGGTTTTCGCCTGGTCTTTCTTGAACTCTTTTTTGAGTTCGTCGTAAATTTTCTTTCGGTTCTTGTCATCCCGCAAATCGATAAAATCGACTACGATAATTCCGCCAATATCCCTTAATCTGAGCTGTTTGGCGATTTCACGGGCGGCCTCAAGGTTTGTTTTGAGTGAATTGTCCTCCTGTTTCTCCTTGGCGGCATACGGGCCTGAGTTTACATCGACCACATACATCGCTTCGGTTTGCTCAAAAATGAGATAACCGCCCGACGGCATGCGCACCCTGGGGCTGAAGATTGAGTTCACATCATGGCCAATATTCACGTGATCAAAAATGTGATCTTTGCCCTTATAGAGCTGAACGCTCGGCACCATTTTCGGTGCTATTTGCCCCACATAGCTCTTAACAGATTTATAGAGCTGATAGTCGTCAATTAGAACCCTGTCGTACTGTTTGGCAAAGAGGTCGCGAATCAGACTTTCCGTAATATCAAGATCGTTGTAGAGCAGCGTGGGTGGTTTGGACGTTTCAAGGTTTTTGAGTATCCGTTCCCACTTTTTCAGGACGGTGCGCATATCGTCTTCGATCGCCTCCTTATCCTGATTTTGTGCCACGGTACGGACTATTACTCCAAAGCCTTCAGGCAGCATTGACCCGACGATGCTTTTAAGCCGGCGCCGTTCTTTACCATTATTGATCTTTTTAGAGAGTGCTATGTACTCGCCCATGGGGATGAGTACGAGAAAGCGACCGGCAATAGTGATATCTGTAGAAACTCTTGGGCCCTTGGAACCGATCGGCTCCTTTACAATCTGTACCAAAAGGTTTTGATTGTTCCTGAGAAGCTTGCCGGCCAATACTTGTTTGTCGTTATTGGAAAGCTTGTCAAACTTCTGAAGTTCTTTCTCTGCAGCCTGCGAAATACTTTTTGAGCCGTTCATCATCTTGATGTAATCGCCCAAGTGGTCTCCGGCGTCAGAGAAGTGAAGGAAGGCATCTTTTTCCATGCCAAGGTCGATAAAAGCGGCACGGATACCGCTCATCACTTTGTGTACCCTGGCTAAATAAATATTACCAACTGTACGCTGATTTTCTTCAGATTCTATAAAAAGCTGTGCAAGCTCTCCGTTTTCTAAAAGGGCAACACGGGTTTGTTTGCCCGAGGAATGGATAATTATTTGATTCTTCATGTAAGCAATGAAATTTCATCAGCAATTCGCTAAGCCTACATTTTTCAATCAAAAAGATCTGAACAGTCCTGAAATAGGTTAAAATATTCTCCGGAAGGGTATCAGTAATTCTAGCTGAGCGATTTGCTATGCTGTTATAATTCTTGTTAGGAAATTGGTTTGGTGTATGCATACTCTCATTCAACTCAAAATAAGAGCAGTCCTGAGGGCGGGAGACCGCACTCAGAAAATAAAAGAAGTGGTAAATGATGTTATGCAAGATAATAATTAACAATACTTTAAAATTTTAGATGTGCAATTTGCATACTGAAATCACGCATTTAATCAATATAGCAGAAAGTTAACTAATAATTAAATATTGAATGAAGTTATGAGAAAGGGTTTGCCAATCTTCTGTTTTTCCTGTGCTGCTATAAGGAAATGATCAAAATATATTATGGAAAACGGTTTAAGATCAAATTTCTTGTACAACAAAGACATCTTGAATTTTGTTGACAGCCGGATCCCGGGCTCACTAATTTTCTGCCACTCTCTTTATGGAAGCTCCAACGGCATTCAATTTATGCTCCAGATTCTCGTATCCCCGGTCTAAATGGTAAACGCGAAGAACCTCGGTTGTGCCTTTGGCAACCATTCCGGCCAGTACCAGGCTTACACTCGCCCTGAGATCAGTACTCATCACAGCTGCTCCCTCGAGTTCTGTTTTTCCCTTCACGATAACCCGGTTTTTCTCGACGCGCAGATCTGCACCAAGCCGATTCAGTTCGGGTACGTAGCTGAAGCGGTCGAAGTAGATCTTTTCGGTAATCCGGCTTTCACCATCGGCCTGCGTCATCAGAGTGGCCCATTGAGCCTGCAGGTCGGTTGGGAAACCGGGATAGACTTCTGTGCTTATAGAGACCGGTTTGATGGCAGAGCTTGATTGAATCCGGATCTCTGTATCGTTAATATCGAGTATTACACCCAGTTTTTTAAATGATTTCGGAAACTCTCCTAGGTCTGACGGTTTGCACCCGGTCAGGGTCAGGTCAGAGCCCGGCTGCATTGCCGCTGCAATCATAAATGTTCCGGTTTCGATCCGGTCGGGATCGTTTGAGAACTCAACACCCTTCAGGCTGTCTACTTTTCGTATGGTAAGTTCTGATGTACCGATACCCTCTATGTTGGCACCCATTTTTGTAAGCATATTGCAGAGTAGAACTACATCCGGCTCTTTGGCGGCGTTTTTAATGACAAACTTTTTGGCTCGTTTTACAGCTCCCAAGACCAGGTTAACCGTGGCTCCTACGCTGCTGGGGTTCAGGGTAAACTCTCCGCCTTCAACTTCATCTCCCTGTATGGAAGCCATTACATACCCTTTGTCGAGCTCAATGGAGATTCCCATCTCTTCAAAGCCTTTAAGGTGGAGGTCGACCGGCCTTGGGCCCCATGCACAACCGCCGGGTAGAGAGATCCTGGCCTCACCGGCCCGCCCGACCAGCGCGCCAAGCATGTAAAAAGAGGCGCGCATCTTTCGCACAAGGTCGTATGGAGCTTCCGTAAAGCCGAGGTTTGCAGGATCGATCACCAGCTTGTTTTCCGTTTCATGAAAATCGACACGCGTACCGGTTACCCGGATTACATTGTTGAAGGTGTAGATATCCTGAAGTTTTGGGACAAGCTGCAAAGTAGTGGGGCTGTCACCCAGCAGTGCCGCCGCCATCAATGGCAGTGCCGCATTTTTTGAGCCGCTGATTGAAATGGTTCCTTTTAAAGGCGTAGGCCCTTCAATAATAAATTTATCCACGTGGTTCTATTTCTAAAAGAGATTGATTTTTTTCAACGTTATCGTTTTGAGCTACATCCAGCGAGGTAACTGTTCCTGTTGCGGGGGCCTTAAGCTCATTTTCCATTTTCATTGCCTCGAGTATAATAACGGGCTGCCCTTCGGTAACTTCTTCACCTTCTGTTACCAGTAATTCCAGGATCTTGCCCGGCATTGGGGCGTTCAGCTTTCCGGCCGAGGCCACAGCGTTGGTTGTAAAGCCAAGCTTCTCGAGCAGCAGCTCCTGGTCGTCTTTTACGGTAGACTCAATAAACACACCGTTTATGGAAAAGGATACCTGCTGGCCGTCTACCGTTATGTTATCCACTTTAAATAATTTGGTTCCATTACGGAACAGTACCCGCCCGTTATCCTGAAGAATCAATTCGTAATTAATCTCCCTGCCATCAATAATGGCAATGGGTTTCTTCTCATCAAGAGTTACACCGATTGAATGGTCGCCGATTGTAGTTTCAAATTGCATGGTTCTGAATACGTTTTAGGCCTAACCGTGTAGCTTTGTAAGTGAACTGATCTACGTGATCCGAATCATAAAAAGCCGAGGGTGAGGCAGGTGAGGTCTCTTCATAAACTTCGATATATCCTTGATTGATCAGTTTGATCAGGTCATAGCGGATAGCGCCAAATGGCAGACCGGTTTCCGATAAAATATGGCTAAACGGTTCAGGGAATATAAGCTCCCTCAAAATGGCCGTTTCGGATGATGTTAGTTTCATTTTCCCCATAGACTGCAAAGATAGAGTGTGAAGCTGTGAATGACAATAAGGGATGCTAATCTACGCGAATATCACCATAGGTTATCACATTTTCATTGGAATCTGTGACAACGACCCTATACAGGCCCTGAGGGTTTTCAGGGAATTGAGCCACATCAAGCGGGCTGAGAGGAATGGATGTGAGGCCGGGGGGCAGTGGGCGCCGCTGGTCTTCAAAAATTATTTGTAGATTATTTGGCCCGTAAAACGCAAACACCCTGAGTCCTGAAACAGACTCCACGCCGGTCACGATCAGGTCGATAGAGATCTGTCCTGTGGTCTGCACGGGATTTGGATAGGCGGGATCTACTTCAACAAGACCCTGAAAAAAGGGGGCAATTCGCCAGTCGTCCGGGTCGCTGCTAATGATTGAACCGCTGTTGTCGGTTTGTGTAAATCCTTCCGGTTCGCTAAATGCAGCACGTTCAAAATCGCGCTGGTCACTGCTTTGGTTACATCCTGCCAAAAGAATCAACAAAGTGAACCCAAAGAGATGAATGATTTTAAATAGATTGGTATTCAATTGATTGATCTGTTTATAAAATTAAGTAGTGAGTTACTTTAACGGTATTGATTATTCATTCATATAACCCTTACAAAAAAGTTGTATTTTTCCTTAAATAAGAACAAACACATAGTTTAATGATACAAGTTTACGGAATTAAAAACTGTAACAAAGTGCGCGATACACTTAAATGGCTCAAGGATAACAAGATTGAACACGAATTTTTTAACCTGAAGAAGGAACCTCTGACGCGCGAAGAACTTGAAGAGTTTGTACATCGTATTGGTCTTGATGTGCTGGTAAATAAGCGCGGAACGAAGTGGCGGGATCTGGGGCTGAAAGATAAAGACCTTTCGGATGATGAGCTGTTTGAAAAGCTTCTTGAACATCAGACGATGATAAAGAGGCCTGTACTAATTAAAGACGAGGCTATACTGGTAGGTTATGATGAGGACGCATTTGAAGCATTTGTTGAGTAGTATATTTTCCCTGTTCCTAATTCTGTTTGCAACCACGGCTTCTTCTCTGCTTGCCCAGGAGGGATTTACCTACGATCGGGATGAGCCTCCCACCATGGAGATGCTGGTCGAGGCGCGGGAAGTTTTTGAATACGAGGTCAGGTATGGGTTCTTTACACTGGGATGGGTGGATGTTGAGCTGCTGCCCGACACCACTTATAATGGTGAAAAAGCGTATCACCTGCGTACCCGAATCCGTTCAAACCGGAGGGTTCCGTTTGTGGGAACCCGCATTGTAAACTATGAAACACTATTTCAGTACACTGAAGACTGGCCTTACAGTTTCGTGTTTTGGAGAGATGATATACATGATGAGGAGTACGACATAGTGCGGATTATTTTTGACCGCGAAGCCGGAGAAGTCCATTTTTTTGAAAGTGGAGAGCCGGCCGACACGCTTGAACTTGAAGACCCCGCCAGCGGAGGAGATATCATTTTCTACTATTCACGAATGTTTGCGGGACTTGAAGAACCTTACAGGCTCCCAACCTACATCGAAAATGAAAAAGGTTTGGTTACAGCAAAAAGCAGCACAAAAAAAGAGATGCGAAGCTACGATGCATTCGATGAGCCGATAGAGACATACCTGAGTGAGGGCGAAGCCGATGTGGACGGCCCGTTCGGTTTCAGGGGGACATTCAAATCGTGGTTTTCCACAGATGATCTTCGTGTACCTGTGGAAGCCCATGTGAGGGTAATTTTCGGAAATGTTAAAGTAAGATTGATTTCATATAAACGAGATGGATAAAATTAAGGTTCTCTTTAAAAAGTTGGAGCATGGCAGGGATGTTGAGCTGCCGACTTATGCGAGCAGTGAAGCAGCGGGTATGGATGTTCGTGCGGCTGTTGAAAACTCTATTGTATTGAAACCGGGCGAACGTGCCCTGATCCCCACAGGATTCCAAATGGCGCTGCCCTCCGGTTATGAGGCACAAATTCGTCCGCGCAGCGGCCTCGCTTTCAAACAGGGCATTACCATGCTCAACAGCCCGGGTACTATCGACTCTGACTATCGGGGTGAAGTAAAAGTTCTGGCAATCAACCACGGTACTGAATCCTTTACAATCAACCACGGCGACAGGGTTGCCCAGATGGTGATTTCGCCCGTTTATCGCGCAGATGCCGAAATGGTTGACCAGCTTCCCGAATCATTTCGCGGAGAAGGTGGTTTCGGAAGTACAGGAGTTGAATAGGGCACGGTATTTTGTTCCGGTTTATGACTCCAGTGCAGAAGAACATTCTGAGCCGGAATAGTTACCCGCTTTATAGAATAAGCATACCCTGCCTGTTGCAACCAACTCATCGTAACCAGTTATCAGCATTTCACTTCTTAAATCCAGTAACAAAGCGGAATTTTTTTGAACTCAAAATTTAAACCCTATATCGATCTTGTAAGGGGGAATCCTAACTACAGGCGGCTTTGGCTTGCTCAGATTATCGCCAACTTCGGGGATTGGTTTGGTATTCTGGCAATCTATTCGCTGATTCACGAATACAGCGGATCTGAGCTTCTGCTGGGCCTCATCATTGTTGTTAAGATGCTGAGCCTTGCCTCTTTCTCACCCATCGCAGGGTATGTAACCGACCGCTTTAACCGGCGCAGCCTGATGATCTGGTGTGATATTTTTCGGGGAGTAGTTGTACTTGGATTTATCCTAATTACAACCGTGGAGCTTCTCTGGCTGGCCTACGTACTGATAGCCCTTCAGATGGCTTTTGCTGCAGTTTTTGAACCTGCTAAAACATCTTCCATACCGAACGTTACCAGTGCTGATGAACTGGTGGTTGCCAACATTCTTTCTGCTGCCTCGTGGAGTATCATCTTTACAACGGGTATGGCAGTTGGCGGCTTTGCAACAGCGTGGCTGGGCACCGATATGGTATTCATGATTAACGGGTTTACCTACATGTTATCAGCATGGTTCATTTACCGCGCGGTAATTCCACAGGTTAAGATGTCGAAACGTGAACTCTACCGAACGCGGAATCCACTCACCGGTATCAGGGAGGGCATGCAGTATCTCTATTCCAACAAGCACATTCTAAGGCCAACGATGGCAAAAGGTGCATTTACCATGTGCCTTGGAGCATTGGTCTATATGCTGATTATCGTGGCAGAAGAGGTGCTGATGATGGGGAGTATTGGCCTTGGAATTCTATACGCGGCAAGAGGAGTAGGTACTGGAATCGGGCCTGTATTGGGAAGGCGGATCTTTAAAAAAGAGTCGGGATGGGTGAGAGGAATGGGCTTTTTTATGATTTCGGCGGGATTGATGTATATCGTAGTTGGGGCCTCGCAGAGTATCTATGTTATGGTCTTATTTGTGATGCTGGCTCATATGGCCTCCGGGTCAAATTGGGTGATGAGCACGGTTCTGCTGCAGCGGCGTGCCCCCGATAACTTTCGCGGAAGGGTGTTTAGTCTTGAATGGCTGCTCTTTACACTGGCCCAGTCGGTATCGGTAACTGTTGCAGCGCTCATTTTGGAGTTTGGGCTTCTCACCATACGCGAAACGATGATTCTTTTCTCCCTGCTTCTGATTGTGGCCGGTGTTTTCTGGCTCTTCAAAGTTGCGCCAAAGGAGGATCAGTACAACATTGATTCGGAAAAACTGGCAATCGAAAGTGCAGTGTGATTTGTAACCAGAGGTTAAAAGAAAAAGAGGTCCGAGCCGTTTAAGGTAGGGTTGGATTTTTTGAACGGCGCTAATTCCGATTTAAAAATCATTGAACCTTACTGCTCATCAAAAGTTGATTGAGTGAACTGTTTATTTAATGTTATCTTTGAGAAAATAAATTCTGTAGACTGATTTATGATTTGGGAAAACAGTTCCTATTTATGGCTCCTATTGCTTCTGCCGATCGTTTATGGCGCTTATTGGTGGTTCCGGCAGCGTCAGATTAAGAAAAGAGCGCTACTATTTGACGAAAGGCTGGTTGGTCAGCTTCGGCTTAACTATTGGAAAACAGGCGATAAAATCAGGCTGGCCGCCATGATGACTGCTGCTTTCTTTTTTATCATCGCTTTGGCCGGACCCAAAATTGGAACGGAAGTAAGAGAGGTACAGCGAACCGGCCTGAACCTGGTGGTTGCACTCGACCTTTCTCGAAGTATGAATGCGGAAGATGTGCGTCCCAGCCGCCTGGATAAGGCAAAGTTTGAGATCAACCGATTGGTTAACAGGCTGAGAGGAGACCGGGTAGGGCTGATTGTTTTTACGGATGAAGCTTTTGTACAGACCCCGCTGACCACTGATTATTCGGCCATGAGGCTATTTCTCGATATCGCCAATACCGACCAGATGCCCACAAGCGGCACCAACTTTACCTCACCCATGCAAAAGGCTCTGGAGGCATTTGAATCGGTGGAAGAGCTCGATGGCGCGGCAAATGTGCTGCTTTTTGTAGCCGATGGAGAGCATCACGGCCCATCTTATGATGGTGCACTTCGTGCATTAGTCCAAAAAGGTGTGTCTATCTTTACAGTTGGTATTGGAACCGTTGAAGGAGGCCCGATTCCAATTTACAACTCTCAGGGTCAGCTAACCGGCTACCACCGTGACAACCAGGGCAACACCGTTACAACGCGGCTTGATGGGCAAACCATGCAGGAAATCGCGGCGGCCGGAGGTGGCGAGTTTTACGAAATTCGTTCGGGAAGTGATAATATTGAACCTTTCTTTGCACGCCTGGATGAGCTGGAACGGGGTGAATTTTCCAGTCAGGAGTATGCCGACTATCAGAACCAATACCAGGTTCTGTTGCTGCTGGGAATGGTGCTCTTTATAACCGGCCTGTTTTTCCCAGACAGCATCAGTGAGAGAGAGAAATTTATGAAACGATTTAAAAATTCCGAAAAAACGTAAAATGATAAAACTTTTTGTAACTGATCTGGATGGCTGTATTTCACACCCGTTTAAAACACCGGATTGGCAAGCTATCAATAGCATCAGGGAACTGAATTTAAAAAGCAGGGACTCAGAACATATTCCACCCATTACCATCTGTACAGGACGTCCCTTCCCATATGCCGAGGCTGTTGCACAATGGCTGGATGTACGAGTACCCTTCATTTTTGAAAGTGCCGGGATGTTCTCCTGGGAGGGGTATCACATCGAAACAGCTATTAGCACATCGGATGGAGAGCTGAACCCGATTTTGGAACTAAAGAGCTGGCTTAAAAAAGATATTTTACCCAATTACCCTGCTGCAGTGCTTGAGTTTACTAAAATGATGGATGCCGGAGTGGTCTGTCAGGATTTAGAAATGAATGAGCAGATCCATCAAAGAGTTCTTGAAAAGGTAGAAATGGATTACCCCGATCTTGAGGTTCACGCTACAGAAATCTCCGTAAACATTCTGATGCCGGGTAACGATAAGCTGCAGGGGATAAAACTTCTAAGTGAGGCTCTTGACATTAACCTTGATGAGATGGCCTATATCGGCGACAGCAGCGGAGATGTACCGGCCCTTAAACGTGTGAAAATGCCGTTTGCTCCAATCAATGCCCATCAATTGGCAAAAGACAGCGGAGAAGTTATTGAACTGGATACCACAAAAGCAGTGCTTGAGGCGTATCATAGAATTATTGAGTATAACAAGAGTTTTTAGGTTTAGTATCAAGTATTGAGATGTTGATTGTTGGCGGGCATCCGGTCCAGAGTAGAGCGAAGCTCCTCCAGTTCGCCAATACGGTGACAATGTATTCATTGCGTGCCGGCGTAAGACTGAATGCTGCATGGTTGGAATTTTTATACGCCGGTCTTCTTTTTATAAAACTCGACTGTCATCTCGACCAAGTGAGCGGAGCGAACGCGTGGAGAGATCTCACTGCGCTTCGCTTCGTGGGATAAAAGAGGAGCCTTTTGATGGGGACTACCCCTAACAACGCTCCAAAGGGCTCCTGCCGAAAACGGGGAGATTTCGCTGCGCGGGGAAAAGATGAGCTCCACTCCGGCCCAAAAAGCGGGCCTCCCCCGTAAGGGATCCCTATGGGGCGGTCGAAAAGACAGGGCATTTTTTGGGAAGATCGACGGGCATCCGTTCACGGAGTAGAGCGACGCTACTTCTGTCCGCCAAGTTGCAATTTTTAAAAAATGTGTCCACACGATAGCTTCTCCCATAGTGATCACTATGTGGGAAGGGGGCAATGGGGCCTGCCTGCGCTAAAGCTTCGGTAGACAGGGATGAAAAGAAGTGTATTTAATAACTGCTTCAATTTTGCTAATCCAAAAACCTCCCGCACCCTTTCATCTCTCTATCGCCGTTCAGCTGAATAGTTACGGCGTGAGTGAATAAAAAACCGCTCATGGTGTCGCGGCAGTACTCTTTTTTTACAGTGACATTCAAGGTGGCTAATTCCAGTTCAGCACTGAACTCAAAGTTTTCACGATCTGCATCTGTCAGTTGTTTTGGCATGGGTGCAAACTGCTCCGTTTCAGGGGTTCGGTAGCGGATCTCCTGATCCACGTTTATCTGAATATTCCAGAACGGTTCATTGCCGGAAGCCAGGAAATGAACACCCTCGCCCCTTAGTTTCTCATGATGCTGCCTGATAGAGGTCTCTTCCTGCGAGCGCTCAATTACGTGCATCTCTGCAAGCTCTCCGGTGATCTGTTCACCCTGCCGGCTCAGCATCATCAGCTGATCCTCATTGTAGAGAAAACGATTCAGAGGCTCGTTATTTTCGTCATAGATCGTGAGGGTATCACCCTGCAACACCCATTCTCCTCTCTGCTCAAATGGCTCCGGGCTTCGGTCGCGATACCATTTCAGCTCTTTAAACCCATCTTCTTCAATAAGCAGATAGTACTCAATTCCGGGGCAGTCGGCACAGGGAGTTACTCCGCTATAGGTTACCGGAAGATTTTCAATGGGATCACTGCTCCTTACCTGTTCTGTTTTGTTCATTTCACTGCAGGCGGTTGAAACCCTGAACGAGATAAACAGCACGATCAGCAGGAGGATGGTAATGTTGACGATTTTGTTGTTCATTGAATACAGTCTTTGTGAAAATGAAACTTGATGTTGAATTGTGCTCCATTAGGATCCCAATGGTCTGGGAGTTTGGCGCCTTATTTTAGATTATTCGTCTTGTCGATGGAGTCATCCGCCATTTTTTGGTGATAGTCTTCAAGTTTGTCCGTTAGCTCGTCGCTGTTCATGCTCAGCATGCGGATGGCAAGCAGCGCGGCGTTTTTTGCCTTGCCGATTGCCACGGTAGCCACGGGAACCCCGTTTGGCATCTGTACGATGGAGTAGAGGCTGTCGAGCCCGCCAAGCGCGGTGGTTTTGACCGGAACGCCAATTACCGGGAGGGTGGTATAGGAAGCAAGCATTCCGGGCAGGTGAGCAGCGCCACCGGCTCCAGCAATGATTATTTTCAGACCTCTTTCACGGGCGGTAAGGCCATATTCTGCCATCACATCCGGCGTACGATGGGCTGAGACTACCTGCTTTTCATATGATATATTAAACTCATCAAGGGTTTCAGCGGCTTCTTTCATTGTGGGCCAGTCGCTGTCGCTGCCCATTACTACACCTACAATTGGTTTGCTTGACATTGGGGTTTTGTTGAGTTTTGCGTTATGAAATTGACATTCTAAAAAATGATTGCTGACAGATGACTCCGCTTTTGACTACTGGCTTCAGGCAGGACAATCTGATGAAAGAAGAAGATACAATTATTGGCTGTTAATGGTAAAACAACGCTGTAATCAATTTATGATTCAATCAGCTAATTACCGGTTGACTGAAATTCAAGGAACAGTTCAGGTAAATTATTATAGAAGTGAACAAGAAATCACAGATACACGTAATGCCGGGGTTCAAAAAATCGATAGTTAACCTCAGGGCAAGAATGAATGATAATTTACCATGTTGAATAAAAAATCTGCTTCGGCCACATCAAACAGCTCATACTCCAACTTTCTAAGTAACGCCGTTACTATTAAAGGAACCTACAAGTCAGATCAGGATGCCATTATTGCGGGAACCATTGAAGGTGATGTTCACGTAAAG
>Ga0207421_10001785_pt1 | contig 27405 bp, 21 predicted proteins | sample SodLakKL_010_SED_4_FD_187542 | JGI IMG/M metagenome (GOLD analysis project Ga0207421, IMG submission 187542) | Alkaline sediment microbial communities from Lake Tanatar, Kulunda Steppe, Russia - 8KL_010_SED (SPAdes) (version 2) | ecosystem: Environmental > Aquatic > Non-marine Saline and...
CGAACAGCTCCTCGCAGGCGATGGTGAACACCCGCCAACGGTTCAGTGACGCCCGGGCCGGGATCCCCTCGGGGTGCTCGTCGAAGAGTTGGAGCACCCGATCCCGGTGCTCGTCCAACCGCTCCAGCCACGCGTGCAGGCTACGGGCGTAGTGCGTGCCGGACACCGCCCACCGGTCGTCGAAGGCCAGGTCCCGGACGCTGAGCATGAGCAGATCGTGGGAGGGCATCAGACCGCCGGTGAAGAAGTGTCGTGCCATCCAATCGGCGTTCGATCCGGTGTCGAACGGGTACGGGTCGGTCGCGTGCGCGAACACGTGCACGAACAGCTTGCCGCCGGGCCGCAACCACCGGGCGATGCGCTCGGTCAACACCCGGTGGTTGCGGACGTGCTCGAACATCTCCACCGACACCACCCGGTCGAACGCCTCGTCGTGGACGAGGTCGCCGTAGGCCTCGATCCCCAACCGGTTCACATCACAGGTCAGCACCGTGACGTTGTCGAGCCCCCGCGCCGCAGCCTGCTTCTCGATGTGCTCGCGTTGCGTCGACGAGTTGGACACCGCGGTGATGCGCGAACCCGGATGGCGCTGCGCCATCCACAGGGTCAGTGAGCCCCAGCCGCACCCGAGCTCGAGGACATCCTGACCATCGACGAGTTCTGCGCGGTCGCCGGTGAGCTGCAGCATCGCCGCCTCCGCCTGGGCCAGGGTCGAGACGCCGATGGGCCAGTAGCCGGAGGAGTACTTGAGGTGCGGACCGAGCATCAGCTCGAACAACTCGGTCGGGACCTCGTAGTGCTGCTCGTTGGCCTCGTCGGTGTCGATCGCGACCGGCGAGGCCGCCAGTGCGGCGACCAGCGCCCGTTTGCGGGCATCCCGGTCCTCGATGGACCCGGCGGTGGACTCCGCCAGGCGGCGACGCAGCAGCCCCCGGATCGCACGTCGCAGGAGCGGATCCGGGAGCAGGCCGCGGTCGATGACCGCATCGATGGCGCGTGCCCGCAGGGTGAGGCCCGTCACGCGACGCCCTCACGGTCGTTGCCCGCGGCGACCTCCCGGAGATCGCGATCCCACTTGCGCGGGGGCAGATCCGCCTCCCGTACCGGTACGAGCTGGCGTCCGTAGGGTGCGGTGCCGAGCGTGCCGTTCATCGAGCGGGTCAGCACCAGCTGCAGGTCGTTGATGTAACGCGCGAGGAAGGCGCCCTCGCAGTAGGCGAGATAGAACTCCCACATCCGGACGAACCGCTCGTCGAAGCCCAGGGCCTGCACCTCGTCGATGTTGTCGAGGAACCGCTCCCGCCACCGGCGGAGCGTCTCCGCGTAGTGCATCCCGATGTTGTCGACCTCCTCGACGAACAGGTCACCGTTGCGTCCCATCGATCCGCTCATCGCCTCCAGGCTCGGGAGGTGCCCGCCGGGGAAGATGTAGCGCTGGATGAAATCCGGACGGCGCTTGTAGTTGTCGTAGCGCTGCTCGGGGATCGTGATGACCTGGATGGCGGCCAGGCCGTCCGGGGCGAGCAGACGGTCGATGGTCTCGAAGTAGGTGCCGAGGTAGCGGTGGCCCACCGCCTCCAGCATCTCGATCGACACGATGCGGTCGAACCGGCCCTCGACCTCGCGGTAGTCGACGATCCGGATGTCGACGAGGTGTTCGAGGCCCTCGTCGCGCATGCGTTGCCGGGCGTAGGCGGCCTGTGCCTCCGACAGGGTGATCCCGGTGACCCGACAGCCGTAGGTCCTGGCCGCGAACGAGGCGAAACCTCCCCATCCGCAACCGATCTCGAGCACGTGGCTGTCGGCATCGACGTGGATCTTGTCCGCCAGCCGTTGGTACTTGGCTTCCTGCGCTTCCTCGAGGGTCACCTTCGGCGACGGGAAGTAGGCCGCCGAATAGGTCATCGTGTCGTCGAGGAACAGCGAATACAGCTCGTTCGACAGGTCGTAGTGCGCGCCGATGTTGCGCCTGGACTGCCCGAGCCGGTTGGCCCGCAACCCGTGGATGACCTTGTCGCCCGCGATGTTCACCACCGCCGCCGGGGTGATGCGGCGCAGGGCACGACGGTTGGCGATCATGATGCGGATCAACGACACCAGGTCGTTCGAGGTCCACTCCCCCAGCATGTACGACTCGCCGACGCCCACCGAGGCACCGTGCAGCAGCCGGGTGAAGAACGACCAGTCGCGGACGTGGATCTCGGAGCGCAACTCGCTGGTGCGATCGCCGAAGACGCGTCGGCGACCATCCGGCAGGATCACCTCCAGCACGCCCACGTGCAACTGATCGAGCATCGACGCCGTGGTGTGCAGCGCGCGCCGCTCGGCCGCCGACGCCGCACGCCGCGTCGGCGCCTGCGGTTCCACGCCGACGGGGGGCGCCGTGGCGGGCACGGCGTGGCCCACCGCGGGCGGCTGGAACCGATCCCGTTCGGGCTCCGAGGTGAGGTCGCGCATCACGAGGGGGGCTCCTTGGTCTCTGCGCTCCGTTCGGTGTCAGCCCCTCCGGGGATGGCACGTCGCGCACCGGCCGCCTGTTCCCCATCCGCGACCGCACGCAGATACCCATCGGCGGGCGGGACCGGTTTGCGGAAGAACGGCACCCGCTTGACCACCAGCCGCACGGCTTGGAGATGGATGAGCGCGACCGTCCGCAAGGTCATCAGCGGGTGGGTCAGCAGCGTCCGCGCGAGGCTCCGCGAGGTCAGGGGAACCCTCCTGCCGGTCTGGGTGGCGTCCAACACCTTGCCGTCGGCGTCGAAGACGTCCATGTGCGCCGTGAGCGCATCCGGGCGTGACACGAAGGTGAAGCGGTAGGCCAGCCCCTCGACGGGCAGGAACGGCGAGACGTGGAACCGTTTGGCCGTGTGTGCCCGCACCGTGCCGTCCGCCCGGTGCTCCAAGCGGTCGAGCAGGTAGCAGTGGGACTCACCGAAGGTGTTGTTGACCTCGGCGACCACCAACGCGAGTTCGCCCCGGTGATCGTGACAGAACCACCAGCTCACCGGGTCGAACACGTGGCCGAGCACCCGGAGGTTGGTCAGCACGCGGACCGGCCCGGACGGGAGCTCGACATCCTGGGTCTGCAGCCACCGGGCCAGCTTCTCACGCACCGGCAGCGAGGTCGGGCCGAGGTGATCGTCGTCGCGGAAGCCGGTCACCGCCGGCCGGTTGTAGCCGAAGCCGCGCAGCTCCCGGTCGAGCCGGGGTAGTTCGTCGACATCGAGCAACGCGTGGTAGGTGCGGTACCGGAAGGCGTTGATCTTCGGCCGGGACCGACGGTGCCGCACGTCACCGACGTAGAGCGCCGACGCGGGGGCGCCCGCGCCCGCCGGGACGCTCATGCCGGCCACCGGACACCCAGATGGCTCGCGGCCCGCACCGCCGACCACAGTCCGTCCTCGTGGAAGCCGTAGCGCTGGTACGCGCCCGCGTAGAACGTGCGCCGCGTGCCGCTGAGCTCGTCGAGTCGACCCTGGGTGGCGACGCTCTCCGGGGTGTAGCCCGGATGCGTGTAGGTCATGCGCCGCAGGAGGTGTTCGGGACGAGGCGGGGTCGTGGGGTTGAGCGTGACCACGTACTGCTCGGCCTCGTCGAGGGCCTGCAGCCGGTTCATGTGGTAGCTGAGGCTGACCCGCTCGGTCGGGGTCCGGCAGTCGTCGAGGAGGTAGTTCCACGACGCCCACGCTGCCCGACGGCGTGGCAGCAACCGCTGATCGGTGTGCAGGTAGGTGTCGTTGGAGGAGTATTCCCAGGCGCTCAGCAGTTCCTTCTCCTGCGGCGAGGGGTCATCGAGCAGGCCGAGCGCCTCGTCGGCGTGGGTCGCGACCACCACCGCGTCGAAGGACCGGGTGGCGCCGTCGGCGAAACGCAAGCTCGCCGCGCCGGTGTCGCGCGTCAGCCCCACGACCGGCATGTCGCGGTGGATCCGGTCGGCGAAGCCTGCCGTCAGCGCCGGGATGTACGACGAGGTGCCCCCCACCACGGTGCGCCACGGGTGGTGCGAGCGGACGCCGAGCAGGCCGTGGTTGGCGAAGAAGTGGAGCAGGGTGTGCAGTGGGAACCGGTCGACGACCTGGGTGCCCGACGACCAGATGGCCGCCGCCATCGGCAGCAGGTAGTGCTCCCGGAACCCGTGCCCGAAGCCGGCGGCACGCAGGAAACGCCCGAGAGGCACGTCCCGGGTCCTGGGGTCGTCGAGGAGTTCGCGCCCGAGACGGTTGAACCTCGTGATGTCGGCGATCATGCGCACGTAACTCGGCGACGCGAGGTTCTTCGGTTGGGCGATGATGCCTCGCGGGCTACCCGCGTATTCGAGGTCGCACCGCTCACAACGCAGCGACCAGGACATGTCGGAGGCTTGTGTGGCCACCCCCAGTTCGTCGAACAGCCGCACCAGCAGCGGATAGGTGGCCTCGTTGTAGACGATGAACCCGGTGTCCACGGGCAGGGGCGTGCCGTCGGGTCGGGGCAGCGCCACGGTGTGGGTGTGGCCTCCGAGCCGCGGTTCGCGTTCGAAGACGTGGACCTCGTGTCGTCGAGCCAGGAGCCAGGCGCTGGCCAGCCCCGAGATCCCCGTTCCCACGATCGCGATACGCACCGTCAGCCTCCACCGGCTCGACATGGACCACCCCAGGTGGGTGACCGATGTCCAGACGCCAGACGTTCGGTGCGTCACGGGTACCGGGTTCGGTGCGAAGGATAGGACGCGCGCCTGCAGCAGGCGGTCGACCACGGTCCCCGGGGCGAGGTGGCCACCCCCCGTTCGGCCACCTCACCCCGGCGTCCCGTCCGCGGTCGTGCGGTCAGGCTGGTGCGGTGCAGAGCGCGCCGACCCTTCGAGAGTCTCCCCGATGTGACCCGATGGGGGAACCGTGGGGCCACCGCTCTTCGCAGGGTGGTGGTAGCACCAACCCGCCGCGATCGGCCGCTCACCACCCACAGCGAGTAGGCTCCCGGACGCTCGTAGCGGTCCCCCGCACGGACCCGTTCGCCACCGACGGAGATGACCGTGTCACGCTCCACGTCGCTGTTCATCGCGGAGGACGACTACCTGGTCCGCGAGGGGGCCCGTGCCGTGCTCGATGCACATCCACGGGTGAGCGTGCTCGGAACGGCGGGCGAGGGCACCGCCCTGCTCGAGTTGTTCGAGACCGAGCTGCCGGATGTGGTGCTGCTCGACATCCGGATGCCACCCACGTTCACGACCGAGGGCATCGAACTGGCCCGCCGTATCCGGGCCGAGCACCCGAGCGTCGGCATCGTGGTGCTCTCCCAGCACGCCGATCCGGAGTACGCCCTCGAGTTGCTCCGCGACGGTTCCAGCGGCCTGGCGTACCTGCTCAAGGAACGTCTGGGCGATGCCGACCGGCTCGTCCAGGCCATCGAGGAGGTCCGTGACGGCGGCTCGATCCTCGACCCTCGTATCGTGGAGGCCCTCCTCGAGGCCCAGCGTCGCCGGACCGCCTCCAAGCTGGCCGGCCTGACACCTCGCGAGCTGCAGGTCCTGGCCCTGATGGCCTCAGGACGGGGCAACGCCTCCATCGCCCGGGAACTCACCATCACCGACCGGTCGGTCGAGAAGCACTCGAACGCCATCTTCCGCAAGCTCGGTCTGGGCGAGGAGATCGAACTCAACCGTCGGGTCGCTGCCGTGCTGTTCTACCTCCAGCGATCCGGCGACTGAGTTCGCGGTCGGCAGGGGGAACACCGCTTCCACCCGTGCGCCCTCCCCCACGCGCGAGACGACCTGCACGCTTCCGCGCAGCGCGTTGACCCGGTCACGCATGTGCACCAGCCCGCCCCGCCGCCGCGGGCCGGGCGGGTCGAAGCCGATCCCGTCGTCCTCGGCCGAGACCCGCAGCGAGCCGCCCTCGACCGCGATACGGATCGTGATGCGTCGCGCGTCGGCATGTTTGAGCACGTTCAGCACCGCTTCGGACAACAGGAAGTAGGCGTTGATCTCGACCTCGGGATCCATCCGAGGCAGCGGATCGGGATCCAGGGTCACATCGCAGGGGACCTCGACCCGACCGGTGAGGCTCCAGATCGCCGGTCCGAGCCCACGGTCGCGCAGGATGGACGGGAACAGCTGCTGACCCGTGGTACGGAGTTGGTCGAGGAGATGGTCGATCGAGGTGGCGAGCTGATCGGTGACGCTGTCGAGCTGCTCGGGATGGGCCCGCAGCTTCGCCCGGCTGACCCCGACCTGCATCCTGAGCACCACCAGCTGCTGTTGGATGCCGTCGTGCAGGTCCTGGGCGATGCGTTCACGCTCGTCGTCCTGGACCCTCACGATCCGGCGGGCCGATTCCTGCAGGGCATCCGCCTGCCGCCCGATCACCAGCAGTTGGGCGCGCAGACCACGGCGCATCCGCTCCAGGGCCTCGGCGAGCCGACCGATCTCGTCACGGCGGATGACGTCGAACTCACGCTCGAGGTCGCCGCCGACGATCGCGGTGGCCGTCCTGGTGAGGGTGACGATCGGCCGTGTCATCACCCGTGCGAGACCGATCGCCAGCGCACCCCCGACCGCCAACAGCAGTGCCACCATGAGCAGGCGCGTCTGCGCCAGGGCACCGTCGAGTGCGGCGAGCGGATCGTCGGTGATGAGCCCGACCGAGCTGGGCGCATCCCAGGGACGATCGCTGCCGATGGCGACGTACCGGACCAACCGGCCGTCATCGAGCTGTTGGGTGCTCATGCTGCGTTCCCAGTCACCGACGGGCCCCGGCCCCTCCTGCGGATCGGTGGTCGCCACCACGGCGCCGTCGACCACCAGCTCGACCTGATCGACCCCGGTCTGGGCGACGAAGCGCCGCGCCGTCGACGCATCGAGCGCGTAGCCCGTGGCGATGAGTCGGGGCTGTTGGTCCAGGCGGCCGACCGGCAGCGCGTAGACCACGCCGTAGCCCCCGTCGACGAGCGGGACCACCCGTTGGCTCGCGCCGGGCGCCCGAGCGACGGCGAGTGCCTCGGCGGGGTCGATGTCGGCGAAGCTCACCCGCGCGGGGAGCCCGAGCGTGCGACTGCGTCCGGTGGTCGCGTCCACCACGCCGACGATGTCCAACTGCGCGTCCGAGGTCCGAACGACCGACAGGATCCGACGCGACAGCTCATCGATGCGGTCACCGGCCAATTCCGGGGGCGCGGCCTCGAACAGTCCCTGGGAGATCACGGACATCAGCTGGTTGGTGCGGATCGCGTCCGCGGTGATGCGTGCGTCGAGCATGTCCCCGGTCTCACCGAACAGGGTCATCGCCTGAGCTTCGATCTGCTGGCGGGTCAGACGGGTCTCGAGGGAGAGGGTGACCAGGCTCGTCAGTACGAGGATGGCCACGAACGCCGCGATGATCTTCGGCAACAGCGACGCCTCGAGGGCGGTCACTCGTGGCGGGAACCGCTCACGCCACCGTCTCAGACGCGTCACGATCAACGGTCCTCGGCCCAGCGGTCCGCGAAGGCCTGGACCTCGGCCATCGCCTCGGCGGGGCTGCGCTGTTGGGCCAGAGCCCGCTCGAGCCCGTCACGGAACGCGGCCGCGACCTCCGGGTAGGCGATCAAGGGCATCACGTTCGCATCCGGCAGTTGTTCGACGAAGGCGGCCAGCTCCGGGGAGGAGGCGAACAGGGGGGCGTCGTACACCGAGGCCCGCGCCGGTAGTCGACCTTCCTGGCCGGCCAGTTCCAGCGCGATCTCGTCGGTCGTCAGGGCCAGCATCAGTTCGAACGCGAGCTCGCGGTGTTCGGCCCCACGCGGCACGAACAGACTGGAGCCACCGAGGACCGTCTGGGGGTCGGCGGGATCGCGTTGCGGCAACGGCAGGACGACGATGTCCTCGACCCCGGCGTCGACCTGCGACGCCCGACGGGTGAGGGGGAGGTCCCACGAACCCGAGACGTGCAAGGGGGTCTGCCCGGCACTGAACGACGCGACCGCATCGATGGACAGATCCGGCGCGAACGGTGGTGGCGCGTCCCCGCTGGCGACCATGTCGACCAGCAGGTCGAGCGCTTCGATGTTACGGGGATCCTGGAACGTGAACCGAGGCAACCCGCTGGCGTCCGTACCGTCGATGAGCCCACCCCCCGCCGCCGTCATCCAGCCGTACGCGGCCCAGCTGCTGGCGGTGACCGCGATGGCGTGATCGGCACCGGTGTCCCGACGCAGCGTCGCGGCCGAGACCCGGAACCTCTCCGGCGTCAGCAGATCGGCGGGGGTGATCCCGGCGTCGCGGAGCTGATCCGCGTTGGCCATCAACACGAGCGCATTGACGTCCAGCGGAACGCCGTAGCGCTCGCCCTCCCAGGTGACGTCGTCGATGGCGCCGGGCAGGAAGTCCTCGATCCGCAGACCTGCCTCGTCCCAGAGGTCGCCGATCGGCTGGGCGGTACCGGCCGCCGCGGCCGCGAACGCATGCCAATGCGCGAGTTCGTAGGGTTGCCCCAGCTCGTTCGCCGCAGTGACCAACTCGGGGATCTGCGAGAAGGGCGAGGGCTGCACCTGGACCCGGACGCCCGGGTTGTCCCGCTCGAAGGCATCGATCACCCGACCGACCACGGGCGCCGAGGCCCAGTCGTCGGCCATGACCACCCGCAGCGCGATCGGCTCGGCCGGAGCCGGAGCCGACGCACAGCCTGCCAGCAGCACGGTGGCCATGACCGCGCCGAGTGCGGCGGCTCGACGCACGTGGTCTCCGAGGGCTGGGGAGGCGGGGGATCCGGGGGCGTCGGATCCACGGGGCGATCCGGGTCTCGACGGCGCGAAGCCTGACACACCGTCGCACAGGCGTCCATCGCACGGCGCGTGCGACCATGCTACGCGCAGGCACCCCGGCGCCCTTGGTGGTGGCACCCACGGGGGTTCAGCCGGCCCGAACGCGGATGGTGTGCCATCCCTCCGCCCCGTCGGGCGCGGGAGGCCGGGGGCCCTGTGGCTGCAGGTCCCCCTCGCCGTCGATCGCACGGACGGTCACCTCGTGATCGCCTGCGGCCAGCTCGAGCACGAGCCGCCACTGCACCCAGGTGTCCTCCGACAGCGCGTCGAGCAGCTCCGCCTCACGCCAGTCCCCCTCGTCCACGCGGAGCTCGACCCGGGAGACACCCCGCGTGGGTGCCCATGCGACCCCCGCCACGATCGTCTCGCCGGGATCGACCGAGCCATCGGGCCCGGGTACGTCGATACGGGCCATGGTCTTGACGGGGCCCTGCTTCGACCATCCTCGCGGCACCCAGTAGCCGTCGACGTCCCACGTGGTCAGCTCGATCCCGGCGAGCCACTTCGTCGCCGACACGTAGCCGTAGACACCGGGAACCACCAGCCTGGCGGGGAACCCGTGCCGGACCGGCAGGGCCTCGCCGTTCATCGCCACGGCGACCAACGCCTCACGCCCGTCGAGTGCCAACTCCAGGGGGAACCCACCGGTCCACCCGTCCACCGAACGGCCCATCACCTGCTCCGCCCCCGTCGAGGGACCGGCCTCCTCCAGCAGGTCGCGGAGCGGGACACCCAGCCATCTGGCGTTGCCCACCAGGTCCCCGCCGACCTCGTTCGAGACACAGGAGATCGTGGCGTCGACCTCACGCATCGGACGTGACAACAGCCCGTCGTAGTCGAGCACGAGTTCGCGCTCGACCATGCCGTGGACCCGCATCGTCCAGCCGGCGGGATCGATCTGGGGCACCGCGATCGCGGTGTCGATCCGGAAGAAGTCGTCGTTGGGGGTGAACAAGGGCGCGACACCCGGCAGTTCGCGAGCGAGGTCCGCCGAGGCCGGAACCGCGGGCAGCGAACGTCGCGGTGCCGGCAGGGCCAGCCCCGCGGGATCCACGAGCGGACCGCCCCTGCCTCCGAGCACCCCGCGGCCGACGATCCCGCTCACCGCCCCGATGGTCACACCACCGACCGCCATCTGCAGGAACGAACGGCGTCCACGATCGCGGTCGGTCCCGTCACCGTGACGATGCGGACGCTCCGTCGCGGGCGCTCGCCCGGACCCGGCAGCGACCGCCTCCGCCGCGACCTCTCCCGCAGGCTCGGCCGGCGGTATCGCCATCGCCCTGTGCCGCAGCCACACGAGCAACCCGAGCCCCATCACGACCGCCGAGGTGAGCACGGCCAGCACGGAGGCTGCGCCCGCACCCGGCTGTACCAACGAGGCGAAGCAGGCCAGAACGGCAGCCAGCAGGAACGCGATGACGGCCGGGGTCATCGAATCGCGCGACGCGACGCCCATCGCCGCCCCCAGCCCGGATGCGACGAGCACGGACACGGCGGTCAGCACCGCGCGGTTCGCGGTCCCGAACGTCTCGATGGCGAAGGTGAGTGCCCCGCCGGGCAGCAGCCCCACGACCTGCTGTCCCAGCGCGTCCAGAGGCGACGGCGCACCGGCGAACAGCCCGGCCGACAACTCGGCCACGCCCAGGGCGAGGACGACCGCGGCGATGCCGGAGATCGCCGATCGGCGGATGGACACGAGGACTCCTCGGGCGGGAAGGACCAGGGCGGAGGGCGGGAAGGACCAGGGCGGAGGGCGGGAAGGACCAGGGCGGAGGGCGGGAAGGACCAGGGCAAGGACCAGCGTGGAGGGGTTCGGTGCCGTGGAGGCTACGGTCGTGCCCATGGAGAACCGATCGCTCGTCGCCGCTGTTCCAACCGCCTTCCACGACGACGGAGCGCTCGATCGCGATGGCGTGACCGCGTTGGCTGCGACCTACGCCGCAGCCGGGTGCTCGATGTTGATCGCGCTCGAGGCCACCGGTGGCGAGCCCGGATCGCTCGATCCGGATGAACGCGACCTCGTGGTCCGGGCACTCCGCGAGGGAGGTTCGGGACTCCCGGTGTTCGTCGGGGTCGGCGTCGTCGACGCCGCGGCCGTTACGCGCGCCCACCGCGCTGCCGCGGCCGGTGCGGATGGACTTGTGACCACCATCGTTTCCGGTCACCAGCGGGTGGGTGAACAGTTGACCGACATCGCCGGGACGGGCCTGCCGCTGTGGCTGCACCATCCTGCCGGATCGCCGGTTCCGGTCCCACCGATCGAGCTCGCGACCGACCTCGCGGCCGACGCGATCCTCGTCGAGGCGACACCGACCCCGGATGCCGTCGCCCTGGTCGTCGCGGCCAACCGACGGGCGTTGGGTGGACTCGGGGGCTTGTTCCTCCCCGAGGAGCTCGAGGCCGGCGCACGGGGGACGATCGCCGCCTCCGCGGTCCCCGAACATCTCCATCAGATCCTGGCCGAGGCTCCGGACGAGGGACCCGTGCCGCTCGACGCGTTCCTCGCGGTGCTGCCGTATCTGCGCCTGGAAGCGGGTTCACCGGGGTTGCGTGTCCGCAAGGAAGCGTGGCGGCAGCGGGGGGTCATCGCCTCCGGGCGCACACGCGGGGGTCAGCCGCTCGGCGCCACCACCAAGCGGGCCGTCACCCGCCGGCTCCGCGAGATCGGCATGGCGCCACGGGACGGCTACCCCGGAGCGTGAGCCCCCGGGCGCGCCCCGAGCAGGAGGTGACCCCGCGGGGCCGCGTCACGCGAACAGGATCCACCAGGCGAGCGCTCCGGTGACGAGCGCACCGACGATCGTCGCCGCCGCCAGTACGAGCAGCCACTGGATGAACGTCACCTGAACAACCTCCTTGTCGCCCGTCCGCGAGCGGCCCCGCAGCCTAGACGCCGCCAGCCCCGGCGCCACGCTCCGGTACCGTCCGCCCCATGTTCGACCCCACCGAGTCCGATACGCCGGACCAGACCGAGGATGGCGCGCCCGCGCCGGATCCTCTCGCCGTGGGCTCGGACGAGTGGTCACGTGAGACGACCCTGCGCGACGGCACCGAGGTGCTGTTGCGCCAGATCCGACCGAGCGATCGCGGACGGATCGCGGAGGGCCTGGCCCGGCTCTCCCCCTCCTCGCGGTACCTCCGCTTCCACAGTTCGGTCGACCGCCTCAGCGAGAAGCAGCTCGACGAGCTGACACAGGTCGATCACCACGATCACGAGGCGATCGTGGCGATCGACCGCGAGCGGCCGGACCGACCCGGCGTGGGGGTCGCGCGCTTCATCCGCGAGCCCTACGAGCCGGAGGTCGCCGAAGCCGCGATCACCGTGGCCGACGAGTACCACGGGCAGGGCGCCGGGACGATGCTGCTCGGTGCGCTCGCCTCGCGGGCCCGCGACGAGGGCATCGAGGTGTTCCGCAGCTACGTCCTCGACGGCAACGTCGGGATGCTCGAGGTCTTCGACCACCTCGGCGCGCATCGTGAGCTGGAGACCGACGGGCTGTGGCGGGTGGATCTCGCGGTACCGGAGGACGACTCGGATGTTCCGGCGTCCGGAGCGGGACGGGCCTTCCTCGAACTCGCCCGCGAACAACGGCGGTTGGCGAGCATCCTGCCGCCCATCTGGAGCCGGTGGCGCCGTGGTCAGGACCGCAGCGAACCGAGGTCCCGGCGAACGGCGGCCGACACCGATGCGGCGTCGGCCGAGGCTGCCGCGGACGCAGAGCTCGAGGAGCTCCAAGACGAGCTCGACGGGTGGCTGCAACATCGAGACGAGCGGTGACCAAGGCACCCGATCGTGCCGAACGCCGGGCGCGATCGACGGGCCCGGAGCTACGTCGACGTCTCCCGCGACTGCTGCTCGGCCTGGGCCTGTGCGGGCTCGGCATCGCGCTGATGGTCGCGGCCGAGCTCGGCCTCGGCCCCTGGGACGTGCTCCACCAGGGGTTGTCGAACCTGACGGGGGTCCCCATCGGGACCATGAGTATCGCGGTCGGCGCCGGGGTGCTGCTGCTGTGGATCCCGTTGCTCGAGCGACCGGGGATCGGCACGGTGCTCAACGTGCTCGTCATCGGCGTGGTCATCGACCTCGCCCTGTGGGTGCTGCCCACACCCGAGCTGCTCGCAGCCCGGATCCCGATGATGCTGGCCGGGCCGCTGCTGTTCGCGATCGGCTCGGGGTTCTACCTCGGCGTCGGCCTCGGATCGGGGCCACGTGACGGGGTCATGACCGGACTCGCGCGCCGTGGTTGGCCGGTGGGGATCGCTCGGGCCACCATCGAGTTCACGGCGTTGGGGCTCGGCTGGGTCCTGGGCGGAACGGTGGGGGCGGGAACGGTGGTGTTCGCGGTCACCATCGGCCCGCTGGTCCACGTATGCCTGCCGTGGCTGGCCATGGGCACACCGACGCCACCGGGTGCGCGTTCCGCCCGCTGAAGCGCGCGCACCGGGTTCGTCTCAGCACACCGGGCTGGTCGTCGGCCACGGGTTGACCCACGTCCCGCCCTGCCGACGCCCGATGTGCAGGTGCGGTGGCGTGGTCCTGGCGTTACCGGTGTTCCCGACCGTGCCGATCTGCTGGCCACGCGCCACCGAGGCTCCGGGCGAGACCCCCGCGGCCACGCTGTCGAGGTGGGCGTTGTACCACTCGCTGCCGTCACCGATCCGGTAGGTCACGGTGACGCCCCCGAGTTTGGTCGGTGACGAGGGCGGATTCCATTTCGTCACCACGCCGTCGGCCACGGCGACCACGGGGGTGCCCCGGTTCGCGAACATGTCGTTGCCCTGGTGGTACCGCCCGCCGGAACGCGGGTAGCCCCAGTCGTTCGAGTAGTCCCGACCTGCCACCGCGCCCACGACGGGGCAGACGATGCCGGCGACCGAGGTGCCCCCCGAGGCGCCCGGGGTCGACAGCCGTCCGCCGCCACCACCACCGGATGACCTGGTCGTGTTCGCGCTGCTGGCGGCCGCTGCCGCGGCGGCCTCGGCCTCGCGTCGCGCCGCCTCCTCGGCCGCCCGCCGCGCCGCTTCCTCGCGCGCCCGTTGGGCGGCGAGGTCGCGTTCGAGTCCGACCTGGCGGGCCGAGACCCGGACCAGCAGCGCCGCCGTGTCGCTCTCGTTGGTCCGGAGCGAGGCCAGCACGGCCGCCTGGGCCGCTTCCTGCGAGGTGACCTCCTGGGCGACCCGGTCCGCGTCCTCACGCAGTTCCTCGAGGATCTCGAGGGTCTCCTTGGCGTCGAACGCCGTCTGCGTCGCGCGCCCCTGGGCGCGGGCGGCATCGTCGGCCAGCGCCGCCCGGTCGTCGCGCAGCTCGAACACGCGTGTCACGGTGCTGTCCTGCACGTCCACGACCGTCCGCAGCTGCTTGAGCCCGACGGCGAACGCGTTCGGATCGTCCGCCCGGCGCAGCACCTCGAGCGCCATGGCCCCCCGTTGGGCTCCGACGGTCCCGTACTTGAAGGTCTGGACGATCTGCTCGTTCAGCAGCGTTTCCTCGATGCCGAGCTCGGCCTCCGAGACCTCCAGGAGGCGGGTGGCGGAGGCCAGGGACGCCTGCGCCGCGTCCCGCTCGCGCAACGAGTCGGCGAGCGCCGCCTCGCCGAGCGCGACCTGGCCCTCGGCGCTGTTCAGCCTGCCGCGCGCGTCGGCCAGACGGGCCCCGATCTGCGCGAGCTCGATCTCGGCGACGCCGATATCGGTCCTGACCCCGCCGAGGTCCGACTCCAGCTGCGAGGCCTCGCGCTCGACCTCCGCCAGATCGCGCGCGATCGCGTCACTGGGGGCCTCCTGTGCCGCGACCTCGGCAGGGACACCGACGAGGGTCGCGAGCATCGCCCCGACGAGCGTGGCGGCGACGGCGGTGAACGCACCGGTCCGGGGCGGAACCGTGGTGCCCCACCGGCCCCCTGGCCCGACGCGCGTCGAGCCCTCCCCGAGCGTGCTCACACGTTCCTCCACGATGCGCTGGCGGTGATGACCCTGTGCGACGAGCCCCCTGGCACGGCGGCCTCACCGGTGTCGCCGGCGTGGCTGATGTTGCCAGTGTGCCGCACGAGGCCCGACTCGCGGGGGAAGCGTCACGGCCGGGACCGATCCGCCCGCGGATCCCCCGGTGAACGCTCCATCCGACCCGTCGGCAGACCGGGGCCCCGGCTTGAGGGCACCGACCCTCGGCTCAGCGCAGCGTCTGGTGGCCACCGTCGACCGGGATGATCGCGCCGGTGGTGTAGGCGCCCGCCCGGGAGGCCAGGTAGATGGCCGTTCCCGCGATGTCCTCCGCGGTCCCCGGCCGACGCATGGGGATCTGGGCCAGCAGCGCTTCCTCGTGCTCGAACATGAACTCGGTCATCTTCGAGGGGAACAAGCCGGGGGCGATCGCGTTGACCGTGACGTGGTCGGCGACCATGGCCTTGCCGAGATGTCGGCTGAGCTGGTGCACGGCGGCCTTCGATGCGCTGTAGGCGAAGGTCGGCAGCTCCGGGATCCCGAGCCCGTCGATCGATCCGATGTTGATCACCCGGGCGGGGTCGTCGGTCGACGCACCGGCGCTCAACTGCGGCGCCAGCGCCTGGGTCAACAGGAACACCGCTCGCACGTTGAGGTTCATCACCTTGTCGAACCCCTCCGCCGGGTACTCCCCCAGCGGCGCACCCCATGCCGCACCCGCGTTGTTGACCAACACGTGCAGTCGCGGCTCGCGCTCGGCCAGCTGGGCCGCCAGCCGCTCACAGCCCTCGACCGTGCCGAGATCCGCCGGAAGCGAGATGCACGTGCCCTGTCCCGCGAGTTCCTCGGCCAGCGCGTCGCAGACCTCGGCCTTCCGCGAGGAGATGTAGACCTTCGCGCCCGCGGCGACGTAGCCGCGCGCGATCATCTCACCGATGCCGCGCGACCCCCCGGTCACGAGCGCCACCTTGTCCCGGATGGAGAACAGCTGCCCTACGTCCACGTCTGGCTCCTCGACGACCTGCACCGCCCACGGCCGGGGCATGCTCCCGCCCGGACGCTATCGGTCCGGGCGTTCGGCGCCGGTACCGGTCGCTCCGGGCCATGGCGATAGCGTTGACGAACCCGTGCCCGGGCACCGATCCCCGCGCCGGCACCGGCAAGGAGCAGCCTTGGATCCACGCGACCCGCACGCCAACGCCCCCACCGCTGACGATGTCGCGGCGCCCGACCGGCCCCGGGGCGGGGCCGTGCTGCGCATCGCCAACGGGTCCGGGTTCTACGGCGACCGGCACGAGGCGATGCGTGAACTCGTCGAGGGCGGGCCGATCGACGTGCTCACCGGCGATTACCTGGCCGAGCTCACGATGCTGATCCTGTGGCGCGCCAGGCAACGCTCACCGGAGGCCGGGTACGCCAAGAGCTTCCTCCGCCAGGCGCGCGACATCCTGGTGCCGTGCCGCGATCGAGGCATCCGCATCGTGGTCAACGCGGGGGGTCTCAACCCGGCCGGCCTGGCCGATGCCGTGCGGGCCCTGGCCGCGGAGCTCGACCTCGATCTGCGCGTCGCCCACGTCGAGGGCGACGACCTGCTACCGCGCCTGGAGGGCTTGAGCGCCGCGGGCCACGACCTCGCGCACCTGGCGACGGGTCAGCTGCTGCGCGAACTGCCGATCCCGCCCATCACCGCCAACGCCTACCTCGGCGCCTGGGGCATCGTCGAGGCGCTCGACGCCGACGCCGAGGTGGTCGTCACCGGGCGGGTCACCGATGCCAGCCTGGTGGTCGGCCCGGCCGCATGGCGTTTCGGTTGGGCCCGCGACGACTGGCACGCCCTCGCCGGCGCGGTGGTCGCCGGCCACGTGATCGAGTGCGGCGCCCAGGCGACCGGTGGCAACTACGCCTTCTTCGACGAGGTGCCCGGGCTCGAGCACGTCGGGTTCCCGATCGCCGAGCTGCGCGCCGACGGATCCTCGGTCATCACCAAGCACCCCGGCACCGGCGGGCTGGTGAGCACCGGCACCGTCACCGCCCAGCTGCTCTACGAGATCGGGGGCCCGCGCTACCTCAATCCGGACGTCACCACGCGGTTCGAGACCATCGCCCTCACCGACCTCGGAGCGGACCGGGTCGAGATCTCGGCGACCCGCGGCGAGCCCCCGCCCGAGACCTCCAAGGTCGCGATCAACACCCTCGGCGGCTTCCGCAACCGCGCCACGTTCGTCCTGACCGGGCTCGACATCGAGGCGAAGGCCGACCTCGTGCGGCGCCAGCTCGCGGCGGCGATCGACCTCGATGCGCTCGACCGCGTGCGCTGGGAGTTGGTGCGCAGCGACCACGTCGATGCGTCCACCAATGCCGAGGCGACCGCCACCCTCACCCTGACCGTCGAACACCACGACGCCGCCGCCATCGGCCGCCACGGGTTCGCCGATGCCTGCGTGTCCATCGCGCTCGCCAGCTATCCGGGCTTCACCCTGACCGCTCCCCCGGCTGACGCCGAACCCTTCGGCCGGTACTGGCCCGCGCTCATGGACGCCGCCGAGGTCACCGAGGTGGTCGTGCTCCCGGATGGGACCCGACGATCGATCGAGCAGACCGGCGTCGCGCACGGACGCCCGGCGGCGGATGCCGACGCGCCGGCGCCATCGAGGGTCGGGGGCGGGGCGGCGGCAGCGCCCACCGACCGGCCGACGGTCCTGGCGCCACTCGGCCGGCTGGTGGGTGCACGATCCGGCGACAAGGGCGGGGACGCCAACATCGGGCTGTGGGTCCGCGATCCCGCGCACGAGGCATGGCTGGTGGCGACGGCGGGCACGCCGGAGGCGATCCGTCGCCTCCTGCCCGAGGCGGACGGCCTGGACATCGAGGTGCACCACTTCGCCAACCTGTCGGCGCTCAACGTGGTCGTGCACGGGCTGCTCGGCGAGGGCGTCGCGTCCTCGAGCCGACCGGACCCGCAGGCCAAGGGTCTCGGCGAGTACCTGCGCTCACGACACGTCGAGGTGCCCGTCGCCTGGCTGGAGGCGTCGACCTCGGCCGGGCCTCGGGATGGCCGGCGCCCGGTCGGTGACCGGACCGGTCAGGACGACGCGGCGCGGTAGCGCGCCCGCTGCCCGGATCCGGTCCGCATGATCGTGCCGTCCTCGAACAGTCGGTCCAGCTCCTCGGTGATGGCGTCTTCGTCCCGGCCCAGTGCCTCGGCGAGCGACGCGGCCGATGCCATGCGCTGGGCCCGGAGCTCGGCGAGCAGCAGTTCCTGGTCGGCGGCCTCGGATCCGTCCCCGGCCGCGAGCCGCCACGCGGCGGACGCCGCGCGTTCCACCAGCCGGACCAGCGGCTCCGGGTCGTCGACCCCCGGCGGGTCACCGAGGTGACGGAGCAGCGACGCGGGATCCTCGACGGGCGCGGGTCGCAACTCGATGGCGTCCAGGTCCCCGTGGGCGGGCTCCAGGCCATGCGACAGATCGACCGTCTCGTCGACGAAGGCCCCGGTATCGCCCACGCCGCGCCGGACCTCGCGTAGCAGCTCCTCGCGCGAGCGACCCGCGAGCTGGAGCAGGACCACGGGGTCGCGGTCGACGAGCAGCCCGGTCGCGAGGTGCAGCGCCGCGACGTGGCGACACACCTTGTGGTTCTCCTGGCAGGTGCAGGACGTCTCGAGCTGGCCGTAGTCCGGCACCAGAGCGATGCCGACCCCGATGAGCGCCTCGATCAGGTCCGCGGGCAAGGCGCCGTCCAGCAGCGCCGCCGTGAAGCGCAACTCGGTGCGCAGGGCATCGACGGCCCGGTCCCACGACGCCTCCGGGGCGACCGGCCAGCGGAGCTCCGTGCGGTAGGGACTGGAGCGGTCCTCGGCGACCGTCGCCGCGACCGAACCCGGCCCGAGCTGCAGCTGTTCCACCGAGCCCCGGCGTGCCAGGGCCTGGCCGCGCTGGACGCGCCGGGCCGCCGACGGTCCGGAGGGATCGAGCAGCGCCCGCCAGCGTTCCCCCAGCGGCTTCTGGGTGACCGGGTCGGGCCGAGGGCTCGGCTGCGACCCGTGCTCGGGGGGGTCGATCGCGCTCATCGTCGGCCTCCGGGCAGTGCCACCAGGGTCGGGCGCGTCGGCACCGGTTCGGGTTCCGGTTCGTCGTCGTCGTCGTCCGCGAGATCCGTCGTCGACAGGGCGACCAGGTCGCGCAGCTCCGAGTCGTCGAGGTCGGTGAGCCAGGTCTCCCCGGTACCGACGACCGCATCGGCCAACGCCCGCTTGCGGTCCAGCAGCTCGGCGATGCGGTCCTCCAGCGTGCCGGCGGTCACCAGGGTGTGCACGGTCACCGCCTTGGTCTGACCGATGCGGTGCGCACGGTCGGTGGCCTGGTCCTCGACGGCGGGGTTCCACCAGCGGTCGTAGTGCAGGACGTGGCTGGCCCGGGTCAGGTTCAGCCCCGTGCCACCGGCCCGTAGCGATACGAGCAGGATCGGTGGCGCGTCGTCGTCCTCCTGGAAACGTCGGACCATCTCGTCACGCTTGGCGAGCGGGACCCCGCCGTGCAGGAACGGGACATCGGGCAGACCGAGTGTCGAGGTGAGGTGCTTGGCCAGCAGCTCCCCCATCTCGCGGTACTGGGTGAACACCAACGCCCGTTCGTTCGCGTCGGTCAACTCGGCCATGATCTCCGTGGACCGGGCCAACTTGCCGGAGCGGCCGGGGAGCGCTCCGCCGTCGCGCAGGTACTGCGCCGGGTGGTTGCAGATCTGCTTCAGCGCGGTGAGCAGGGCCAGGATGCGCCCGCGACGCTCGAACGCCGTGCTTCCGAGCCCGTCACCACGGAACGCGTCCTCGACCGCAGCCTGGTAGAGCGCCGCCTGCTCACGTGTCAGCGAACACGCGACCGTGACCTCGACCTTGGGCGGCAGGTCGACCGAGACCTCCGGATCGTCCTTGCGGCGGCGCAGCACGAACGGCGCGACCAGGCGGCGCAGCCGGCTGGCGGCGGCTTCGTCGTGCCAGCGTTCGACGGGCACGGCGAACCGCTCGGCGAAGGTGCGTTGGTTGCCGAGCAGACCCGGGTTGGTGACGTCCACGATCGACCACAGTTCCGAGAGCCGGTTCTCGATGGGCGTACCGGTCATCGCGATCCGGGTGTGCGCGGTCAGGGAACGCGCGGCGCGCGCGCCCTTCGACGAGGGGTTCTTGATCTGCTGGGCCTCGTCGAACACCACGATGTCCCAGTCGACGTCCTCGAGCAGACCGATGTCGCGGCGCAGCAGGGCGTAACTCGTCACGGCGACCTGGCCCGGATGGAACGAACGACTCGTCACGGGCCGCTCCGGCCCGTGGTGACGGATCACCGACATCCCCGGTGCGAACTTCGCGAGCTCACGTTCCCAGTTGCCCACCACCGAGGTCGGGCACACCACCAGGTGCGGCTTGTCCTGCGAACGGGACGTCAACAGGGCCATCGCCTGGATCGTCTTGCCGAGCCCCATCTGGTCGGCCAGCACCCCGCCCATACCGAGCTCGCTGAGTCGCTGCAGCCACGCCACGCCACGCTCCTGGTAGGCACGCAGGTCGCCCTCGATGCCGATGATCCTCGCGGCCTCCGGGCCATCGGAGGTCCGGAGTCGCTCGATCAACGCACCGACGGCTCCGTCGGCGACGGTCTCGACCCAGCCGAGATCGTCGACGTGGTGCTGACCGGACAACGCCGCCGCCAGCGCCTCGGTCAGCTCGAGCGACGCCGAATCCCCGGCGAGCTGCCCGATGCGGTCCACTTCGCCGTGGTCGATGCGGACCCATGAGCCGCGCCAGCGCACCAGCGGCTGGCCGAGCGCCACGATCCGGGCGAACTCCTCCGAGGAGATCGTGTCGTCACCGAGCGCGACCTCGTAGTGCAGATCGGTGATCGACGACAGTCCCAGGGGTGCGGCGCCGTCGACCCGCGGTCCGGTCGGGGTGGTCTGGCCGATCCGGACCCGCAGACGCAGCTTGCGTTCACCCGCGTCGCGCAGTTCGGGTGGGACCTCGACGCCGATGCCGCCCGCGGTCAGCGCGTCGACGCCCTCGGCGAGCAGCGAGGCGACCTCGCCGGGCTCGAGGGACAGTCCGGCCGGACGGGTGTCGGACAGTGCCCGGTCGATCGGGGGGAACAGCCGGGCGGCGGCCGCCAGGCCTCGGACCAGGGCCGCCTCGGCATCGTCGATCCGACGTCCACCGAGTTCGATCGAGCGACCGCCGCGCGCCCACACCTCGTCCGCGGTCACACGTGCCCCTGCATCGACCGTCGACTCCAACAGGAACCGGAGCGTCCACGGGACGTCGATGGCCGCCAACCGGTCGCCGGCGGCGTCCTCGTCATCGAGATCCGGTAGCTCGAGCCGTACCGCGAGTTTGGCGGCGGCCCGTCGATCGCGTCCGACGAGCGGGGCGGCCCAGTCCTCGATGTCGGAGGTGACGTCCTCGGCGGGGATGCGCAGGTGGGCGACCGTCGGGTCGCTGCCGCCGAGCGCGTCGACCCACATCTCCTGCCACGGACGGCGCGGGCCCCGCCGGCGCGGATCGAGCTCCGGGCGACGCCCTTCACGGACGCAGGCATCGGCGACCGCATCGCAGAACGCGTGGACCAACGGCGCCGCCGTCCACAGCTCGCCGGAGGGTTCCCTGAGCGCATGGGCGGCCACCGGCATCGACGCGGCGAGGTGGCCAGGCCGGGGGTCCGCCGGGGCGACGACCCGCCAGGACGCACGCCCCTCACGGGGGGTGTCGGTCGGATGGAAGTCGGGGAGCAGCCGTCCGGCCGACACGAGTTCGAGGGCGAGCTTGGCCGCCACACTCCAGGCCAGGACCGAGGGCGCCGGTCGTGCCCAGGCCGGCCAGTCCGAACCCGGGGCCATCGCCGCGAGTCGGCGAACGCCGAGCAGTACGGGCACCAGGCGCGCGGCCTTCTCGATCGGTCTCACGCCGCCGTCCACGACCTCCACGGTCGAGAGTGTCCCCGGCTCGCCGGCAGGTAGGCCGAGTTCGACGGCCGCGACGGCGAGTGCGTCGTCATCCGCCTCGGGATCGAGGGACCACAGCGCGAACATGCCGCCGGCCGGGACCAGGCTGCTTGGAACGAAGGTCAGCTGCGAACGGGTCACCCCGCCTCCTGCCATGGACGGCCCGACGATGGGGCCTCGTATCGATCGTGGACATGTGCTCGAACGCTCGGGGCGGTCACCGGCGATCCCCGCGCCCCGTGATCACGGGGCGTTCGGAGTACCGAGACGCGCATCGAACGGGGCAACGTATCCGTTCGATGCGCGGCACCACCCCGTCCGGGTCCACGGGTGGCGAGTCCTTGCGTAGGTCTCGCGCGGGGCGCACACTGACCGACTGGACGGAAGATGCACAGGCCCTCGCGCGTTCTATGGGCAGGATGGGTGTGACCCCCCGCCACACCCCCGGCGGAACGATCCCGCCGGCACGGTGGGGACGAACCACCAAGCGGTCGCCCCCGAACCCCTTCCGACAACCTCTCCCGACCCCCACACCGCTCGATGCCCTGGGCGGCCGACCGATATCCGACGATCTTCCGACGACCACACCACTTGCTGGAGGCGACCGTGCCCGAGACGACGCACCCCACCGATCGTGCGCCGGCCACCCGGTCCACGACGACCCGCACGACCATCGACTGGCTGGAGGCCGAGTTCCCCGGCTGGACCATCGACCTCGATGAGTCCTCGACCTGGGGCGGCGACCTGCGGCCCCTGTGGATCGCACGCCGGGAGGGTCACCACCCTCAGGCCGAACTCACGGCGGCGAAGCTCCACACCCGCTTGACCGAGTACCTCGACCGCGCCGCAGCACGCCGCGCGATGGGCAACTGAGCCCCACAGCGCTGCTCGGCAACTTCGAGTCGACGCCGAGGTCCACCATCGAAGGGCACCCGATCCGGGTGCCCTTCGATGTGCTGGTCCGGCCGCCCGCGGCGTCCGCGCCGTGCACGGCGTGCCGTACCGTCGTCAGGTGAACGCTCTCGACGTGGGTCTCGCCCTGGTGCTCCTGGTCGCCATCTCCGGCGGCCTACGGGTGGGTTTCGTCGCGCGCGTACTGACCTGGGTCGGTCTGGCCGCAGGGGCCGTCGCCGCCTCCTTCACGGTGCCGCTCGTGCTGAGCGTTCTGGAGGCCGAGCGCGCCAACATCCGTTTCATGGCCGGGATCGCCGTGCTGGCACTCACGGTCGCGGTGTGTACCGCGGTGCTTCAGGGCATCGGCGCACGTCTTCGCGCCAGTCTCGGATCCTCACCACTGTCGCGGATCGATCGGCTGCTCGGGGGCGTCGCGGGCGCCGTGATGGTGGGGGCGCTGGTGTGGTTCCTGCTGCCGTCGGCCACCAACGTGCCGGGCGCCTGGTCCGACCAGGTCGCCTCGTCGCGTGCGCTCGGGTTCGTCGAAGAGGTGGCCCCACCGTCCCCGGCCGCCGCCCAGAACCTGCGCACACTGCTCGACTCCAGCCGGTTCCCGGAGGTGTGGGACGATCTGCGTCGCACCACCGAGGAGACCGGGCCTCCCCCCGGTGACATCGCCGTCGACCCGGCGGTGGTGGCTCGGGCCACGGCATCGACGGTGCACGTCGAGTCCCGCGGCTGCGGTCGCCGGTACGACGGTTCGGGGGTCACCGTCCAACCGGGACTGGTGGTGACCAACGCCCATGTCGTGGCCGGAGCCGACGAGGTTCACCTGCAGCGCCCCGACGGTGAACGGGTTCCTGCGACGGTCGTGCGGTTCGACCCGGCTCGGGACCTCGCGCTGCTCGCTGCGGAGGGACTCGGCCAGGATCCGCTCCCCCTCGCCGAGATCGCGTTGGGCGCCGAGGGCGTCTCGATCGGCTATCCCGGGGGCCAGGCCACACCGAGGGTCGCCCCGCTGCGCATCGATGACCGTCGTACCGCCAGCGGCCGGGACATCTACGACGAGCAGACCACGGAACGCGAGGTGCTGTTCCTCTCGGCCCGGTTGCGGCAGGGCGACTCCGGCTCACCGGTGCTCGACGATCAGGGTCGGGTCGGGGGCATCGTCTTCGCGATCAGCCCGGACCGGGACTCGAGCGCCTATGCGCTCGATCTGACGGAGGTCGAGGACCTGCTCGCCGCACCTCGTGTGGCCCATGACACCGGGCGCTGCCTCGACTGAGCTCGTCCGACCCGACGTGCTGTGCTGACCCGACGTGCTGACCCGACGTGCTGACCCGACGTGCTGACCCGACCCCCGGGCGGCCCCCGGCGGCAGGGGCGGCGTTCCATCATGGCTGTCACACCCTCGTCATAGCGTCCGTGGTATCGACCGGATGGGACCGATCACCATGACCGCCATGCCCGACCTGATGCCCGACCTGATACCCGACCTGATACCCGACCTGATACCCGACCTGATACCCGACCTGATGCCGCTCTCGCCACTGATGGCGCCGCTCGACGCATCGTTGGTCACGAGCGCGACCGTTCCGTCGTCGACCTCGGGGATCGCCCTGGACCTGGTGTTCGCCGTCGCCGTCTGGGCGCTCGCATCGTGGGCGCTCTCGGCATGGCTGCTGCGCCGCGAGCGTGCCTCGCTCAGCCCACCGTGCGACGGACGAACCCTCGCAGCCCCAACAGTGTCAACAGCGCCAGCGACACGACCAGCGCACCCAGATAGGCCACCGCTGGCATCGTGTCGATGGACGGGGTGAGCGAGGCGCGCAGCCCCTCGCTGACATAGACGAGCGGGTTCGCGAGCACCCCGATCTGCAGCCACGGGATGGTGTCGAGCGCCGCCCAGGGGTAATAGACCGCCCCGAGGAACGTCAGGGGCAGCACCACCACGGAGAACATCAACCCGATCTGCCGCGGGCTGACGTAGGTGCCGAGCGCCAAGCCGAGCGCACCCGACAGCAGCGCCGAGAGCACCGCCACCGCGGCGAGCAAGGTCCAGCTCGTGACCTGCAGCGCGACCGGGGTCGCCGGCACGAGCACGACCATGGGCAGCACGACGAGGCCCGCGAGCACGCTCTGGGCCGCGCCGAACAGGATCTTCTCGATGGCGATCACCTCGACGCGCACGGGCGCCATGATGCGGTCCTCGATCTCCTTGGTGCTACCGAACTCGTTGCTCAGGGGCAGGGCGACCGCGATGATGCCCTGGAAGATGATCGCGACCGCGACCAGACCCGGGACCAGGATCGTCGCGAAGTCGCCGGCTCCCGCGGCCCCACCGATGTCCTGACCGATCCGTGGGAACACGAACGCGAACACGAACACGAACAGCAGCGGCTGGGCCACGGTGCGGGTCAGGAAGGACGCCAACTCGCGACGGAGGACCCGCACGTCGCGGGCCATCAGCCCGGCGATCGCCTGGAGGGTCGCCTTCACGGCCCCGGGCTCGTCGGGACGTGACCCGAGCCCGGCGCTCATCGTCGATTCACTCACGCAGATCCCTCCCGGTGAGGTTGATGAAGACCGCCTCGAGCGTGGAACCCTGCACCGAGAGGTCGCGCAGACCTGCATCCCCGACCGCGACCACGACCCGCGCGACCAGCCCCTCGTGCTCGTCGGCCAGGACACGTAGACCACCGGCGGTGCGTTCGACACCGACCACGTCGGGGAGTTCTGCGAGCCGCGCCACCAGGCGTTCGTCCGCAGGTGACTCCAGGGTCAACTCCACGGCGACGGCGGCACCGTGCATCTCCTTGAGCCGCTCGGGCGTGTCACAGACCAGGACCTCGCCGTGGTCGACGATCGCCACGCGGTCACAGAGCTGGTCTGCCTCCTCCATGTAATGCGTGGTCAGCACGACGGTCAGACCGTCGCTGCGCAGGTCGCCGACCAGTTCCCACAACGCGATGCGGCTCTGGGGGTCGAGACCCGCGGTGGGCTCGTCGAGGAAGAGCAGTTCGGGGCCGTGGGCGATGGCGCGAGCGACCTGCAGTCGCTGGGCCATCCCCCCCGAGATCTGATCCGGGAACGCCTCCGCCCGGTCGAGCAACCGGAAACGCTCGAGGAGCTCGTCGGCACGCTGACGCGAGGCACCGCTCGACCAGCCGAAGTAGCGGCAGTGGTAGCGGAGGTTCTCGCGCAGCGTCAACGAGCGGTCCAGGGTGTTGGTCTGGGTCACCACCCCGATGCGCCGCTTGACGCGTGCGGCGTCGGCGACGACGTCCAATCCGGTCACCATCGCTCGGCCGTCACTCGGCCGGATCCGGGTGGTGCACATGCCGACCGTGGTCGACTTGCCGGCCCCGTTCGGCCCCAGCAACCCGAACATCTCCCCGGGAGCCACGGTCAGATCGATGCCGTCGACGGCGCGGACCTCCGGGGTACCCGGATAGATCTTGCGCAGGCCACGCAGTTCCAGGGCCGGCGGGACACCGGTCGAGGTCGTGAGCGTCGGGCTCATGGGGAGGGTGGTCACGGGCGACTCTCGTGGGGGTGGACACCCCGGAGTTCGGGGCGTCGTGCGGTGCGGACCGATATCACGCGGCGGCCGATCAGCTGCCCGGCACGAGCCTGTGGATCATCACCCCGTGCACGATCACCGCGGCGATGACCATCAGGTGGAACACCTCGTGATAGCCGAACCAGGCCGGTGAGGGATCCGGACGACGCAGCCCGACGACCACGGCGCCCAGGGTGTACAGCGCGCCCCCGATGAGCAACAGCACCACGGTCGACGGTCCGGAGGTCCTCCACAACCAGGGTATGAGGACTACGGGCATCCAGCCCAGGGTGAGGTAGACGGCGTTGTTGAACCCCTTCGGTGGCGCGAACGGCAACCACTCGACCGCGATACCGAGGGCGGTACCGACGATCGACCCACCGAGCAGTAGGCGCGCGGGCCAGCCTTCCAGGGCGACCAGGCCCAAGGCGACGCCGGTGCCACCGATCGCCAGGTAGATCCCGGTGTGATCGAGCCGGAACAACCGCTCGTAGGTGGCGGCCCCCCATCGGCGCAGATGCAGCAGCGCACTGAAGGTGAACATCGCCAGCATGCCCAGGGCGAAGGCGGCCACCGCCCACCGGGGGCGACCCGGTGCCGCGTTCGCGATCCAGACCACCGAGACCGGCAGCGCCACGATCGCGGCGAGCAGGTGGGATACGCCCCGTAACCGCGGACGTGGTTGGGACAGGGCGCGTTCGGTGTTGACCGAACGCCGGAGGATGGGCCGCTCGCTCACCGGCAGGACGGTAGCGCGCCTGCGTGGGGGCACCAGCGTGCATCGGCTCCCGGTCGGACAGCTCGGCAGGCGCACAGGTTGGGGGTGTGGTCGGTGCCGGATGCTGCCGATGAGGGTGGGGTGTCCACCCCTGCGCTCCCACCGCCATCCGGACGGGTCCCTGCTCCCGTGCGGTCCGTCGGCCTGGTCACCGCCTCGGTCGTCATCGCCTACCTCCTGCTCCCGGACCGCACGCTGGCCCGAGCCGTCCTACCGATGGCCGCCATCGGGGTCGTGACCGCCGTGCTCGGTCACCGGGCGCGCGCGAGTGCCCGGGGACAACGCCTGCCGTGGATCGCACTCACGATCGCCTTCGGCTCCTTCGCGGTGAGCGACCTGCTGATCGTGTCGTGGCCGACCCTGACCGGGAATCCACATCCGTGGCCCGGCCCCGCCCACATACCCTTCCAACTCGGGATCCTGGCCGCCATCGCCGGACTCGTCGGTTTCGTGCGGCTCCGCCGCAGGC
>Ga0207421_10001786_pt1 | contig 27399 bp, 25 predicted proteins | sample SodLakKL_010_SED_4_FD_187542 | JGI IMG/M metagenome (GOLD analysis project Ga0207421, IMG submission 187542) | Alkaline sediment microbial communities from Lake Tanatar, Kulunda Steppe, Russia - 8KL_010_SED (SPAdes) (version 2) | ecosystem: Environmental > Aquatic > Non-marine Saline and...
TATACTAATATTCTGTATATTAACATAAGTACCATGCTGCTTTTTTTATCTTTTTTTGCTGTTTTTTAGCATATTAATTTAGTGCGAAACTTTAGTAAGAACTATTTTGCTTCTGAGGTCAATCCCCTTTTTCAGTGCAAAAGATTTAAACAATTTGTATACATACATTATCTGTTCATTAATGCATGTTTGTGTTTTTATCAGTTTAACTTCACCCGCTTCTATATTGGATATTTCAACCAGGTTATTTATTATATCAAGCATTTGCTTGCCGCTTTCCCTGATAAACTCTATATATTTTTTTCTTGATCTGCTCTTCAGCCTGTCTTCTTTAAGCAGTTCAGCAAAGCCGATTATTCCGTTCATTGGTGTTCTTATCTCATGATTCAGATTGGCAAGAAAAGTCTTTTTTAAACGGGAGCTTTCTTCGGCTTTTTGTCTTGTTCTGTGTAGCTGTTGTTCAACTCTTATACAGTCGGTAATATCGGTCAAAACACCCTGCACACCTATAATCCTTTTACCTCCTTCTAATATGGGTTTGGCATTATTTCTCATCCACACAAATTTGTCTCCCTTAATCACTATTGGATACTTTGACTGGTAACTCTTCCCCAAAAGCAACCTGCTAAATTGCTCTTTAAATGTATTTTTATAATCAGAATGAACAAAATCAATAAAAAAACTGCCGTAAATCTGTGAAGGTGACAGTCCACACTGATCTTCAATATTTGGGGAAATAAATGTAAAAGCTCCGCTTACATCAAGTGTATATACTATTTGATCAATATTGTCAATCAGTATCCGGTGATTTTTCTGGCATTCTCTTAAAGCTTTTTCGATCCTGTTATATTCAGAGAGGTATTTATTGAATAATGCCTCCAATGAATCGTTTTCCTGTTGTAAATTTTTCAGTTCACAGAGGATTTCTTTACTGATCTTGCCCATATAATCAATAATATTTTAATAATTCCAAGAAAAGACAATACTGTCAAAATCCTGAGAATCTCACTCCTTTTGTTGACGGGTTACGTAAATATTGTAAATATACCGGGGCTGAAAGCTCTGGGGCAAGCGTAACTAACCCAAATTGAGGTAGGTAATATTACCCGTTTTCGGGCATCATAAAAACTAAAAAACGCAACCGATTGTTATTTAACCGATTGCGTTTCAGCGAAGTAGCCTCACCAGGACTCGAACCTGGATCTAAAGTTTAGGAAACTTTTGTTCTATCCCTTGAACTATGAGGCTGTTTTTAAACTTTGAACGCAAAAATACCTAATTTATGATTTCCAGACAACCCCAAACAGCTCAAAATTTTTTTGCCGAAAACTGAATGCCGGGAAAAGGACATTGATTAAATTTGACAGGTTTCAATAATTAACTAAAAATATGAACTACATAGATATCATTATTCTTGTGTTGGTTATATGGTCAGCATACAGAGGGTTTAAAAAGGGGTTCATTATGATGGCTGCAGCTCTTGCGGCACTGATCCTGGGGATATGGGGAGCCATAAAATTTTCCCACCTTACCACTGATATCCTGACAAACAGCCTTGAACTGTCAACACCATACCTGCGGCTGATTTCCTTTACAATAACATTCCTGGCCATAGTAATCGCGATAACAATAACAGCCTACATTATTAGCAGGCTCCTTGATTTAATTGCGCTCGGATTAATAAACCGTCTTGCGGGATTGTTATTTGGAACAGTCAAAATGGTTTTAATTCTCAGTGTTATGTTCGTTATCCTTAATGCATTTGATACCTCATATGAATTCCTGCCACATGATGATATCCAAAAATCCAGGTATTACAACAAAATATCAGAAATTGCACCGCAACTTTTCCCTTCTCTTAATTTTTCCGAAATAGCAAAAGAAATTGAGGATATTTTCAGGGAAAAATAACCAATCATATTAGTGCCATTATCTGAACACAAACAATTATAAGAACCATGGCAATCGGATACACAGTTGCATAAGCTACCTGAGGCTCATTGCTTTCGGTAATGGGTTCAACGGCAACTAGAGCCGGGGTGCTTGTCATGCCTCCCGCCAACGCACCAAATATGGAAAGAACATTTATGTTCAGGATTTTATGAGCAAAAAAAGCTCCGGCCACCATTGGTATAACAGTTATCATCATGCCTGCATAAAACATGTTCATACCATATTCCTGAAGTGTTGCGACAATTTGAGCCCCGGCATGTGTCCCTACAGTAGCCAGGAAAAAAAGCAGCCCAATCTGCCGTAACAACTGGTTAGCGGAAGCCGACATGGACCATAAGACCGGACCTGTTTTACCTATATAACCAAGAACGAGAGCAACAAACAAAACCCCTCCCGACAGCCCGGGACTGAAAGAAAAGTTTTCTCCAAACTCAATATTGATCCGCCCAAATAAAACCCCCATGACAATTCCGGCTGCAACAGGAAAAAAATTTGTGTCGGAGAGTATTTTATCCTCATTGCCAAACAAACTTATCACTCTGTTCATATCCTGACTGCTGGCAACAACCATAAGCTTGTCACCTAAGCGTATCTGCGAGGATGCTCTGGGAGTTATATCAATTCCGCTTCGCCTTATTCTTGTAATGGTAGCATTATAATTGGTCAAAAGGTTTAAATCTCCTATAGTAGAGTTTACAACATCTTTATTTGTTACAAGAACTGACTGTATCTCAAAGTTTTCATCCCTTGGGATCTGCTTTTCTGTTGAGTGGCCAATTAAAAGCTCAACTCTTTTAAGGGCTTCCTCGGTTCCAACAGCTTTAACCAGGTCTCCACTGTTCAAAATTGTATCGGGTTTAGGGGTTATCGCCTTCCCCCCTTTCATGACTCTGGATATACTTGCCCCGGTCATTGTTCTTACCCTTAACTCATTAATAGTCTTACCGAAAATATTATCATTTTCCACTACGAAATGGCGATTTGCAATATCCGGGTAATCCTCTTTTTCCTGAAGTCTTATTTCTTCTTCCGCTTTTTTAACATCTGCCCTTAGCAGATAGGGCATCAGACGGGCAACCAAAATAACTCCTATTATTCCGAAAGGATAAGCTATACCATATCCTATCGTAGCCAGCGACGATTCTGCAGTATCAATAGCCGCAGCTAAACCGGGTGTACTGGTCAGTGCTCCTGTCAATAACCCCACAGCTATCTGCCGGTCAATGCCGAATAAGTATGCCATCAGAAATGAGGTTATGGCGGCCACAACCACCAGCAGAGCAGCAACCAGGACAAGCTTCATCCCCTTTGCCTTGAAGCCGCCGAAAAATCCAGGGCCTGCCTGAATTCCGACAGTAAATATAAAAAGTATCAAGCCTATATATTGAAAATCCTGAGGAATCAAAACCCCATGATGGCCCAGGAACAAAGAGACAAAAATAACAGCCGAAACATCAAGAGAGATACCTCTTATTTTAACCTTACCTGCCAAGATTCCCAAAGCAATTATGAAAAAGAGTGCAAAGTAACTGTAATCAAATAGCTCAATCATTATTCCCGTATAAAGTTTAGCGCAAAAATAGGAAAACATTACATATAACTGAAACTATTAGCCAGGATTGGGAGGGCAAATTAAAACACAAAACATGAAGCATAGTGAAATGATGTATCCGGCTAACCGGCTTAACATTCACAGTTTGCCTGGTCATGCGGGTTGAAATCCTTGCCCCTTAAAGTTCATCCGTTTCAAGGTCTTCAATATTGTCAAAAAAAAACTTTTTGTGGGATTTCTTTTTTTTGACAGGTTTCAATCTCTTTTTTCTTCCTTTTTTCGGCATACCTTCATCTTCATCGAAAAAACTTTTCGATTTCCTTTTGGGCTTCATTAATACAAATTTTATCTGTAGCAGTTTTGGACTGATTTTTTAAAAAAGTTTTTAAATAATTGCTCTGAAACGCCATATTTATCATATAGAAACCACATATACAATTTCTTGTTTTTTTTTCTAAAAAGAAAGATTTTTTCACTAATTATTTTGTCTGTCAAAAACTGAAGGGGCATTAACTAAGGTACTACCTTATAATTTATTCAATTTTTTATTAATCGGGCCTGAGAACAACGGAAACTAACAACCTGTTATATATCGTTATTTAAATTGCAAGTGTCATCTGCCTTTGGCAGTCTATAATAAAAAATGGAAAAAAATTTCTTTTTTTATTTTTAATATAAATTCTTACTTTTGCCGGATAATTTGACTAGTGGCAGACTTATGGCGACTTTTACAAATCAATATAAGATAAAATTCGGGAACCTTGCATATGGTTGTCATCATTTTGATTTTAAGATGACTGACAGGTTCTTTGAGTATTTTCAAAACCCGGAGTTCACAGCTGGTAATTTCGCAGCTGAAATTCAACTTGAGAAGAAAAGGGACCACATGGCATGCAAGTGCATGATAACTGGCACCATCAATATAATGTGCGACCGGTGCCTGGAATATTTTGACCTTCCCGTCTATTACGAAGGTTTGCTTTATTTAAAATACACCAGAGGGGAAAAGGATGATGATGCAGATGTGATTTATCTGGATGAGCAGGATCACGAGGTTAACCTTGCACAATATTTCTACGAAAGTATTTGCCTTAGCATACCTTTTAAAAGGGTGCACGCAGACGATAAAAACGGAAACAGCACCTGTAACAAAAAAATGCTGGACAAACTCAAAGAACATTCCCCGCCTGAACAGAAGCAAGAGTACGGGCAGTTATGGAATAAATTGAAAAATCTAATAGATAACCAGAACTAAAAAATATATAAAAATAAAATGGCACATCCAAAGCGCAAAACCTCCAAGCAAAGAAGGGACAAAAGAAGAACCCATTATAAAGCGGTAGCACCTACTCTGATTTCTTGCCAGAATTGCGGGGCAGCAGTGAAATACCACAGGGTTTGCAACGAATGTGGATACTACCGCGGTAAGCAAGCAATAGAAAAAGAGGCGGAAGAATAAATAAAAAAATTTTCTCCCTTTTAGAATTCAAACTCAAATACTTTTATTTTGACTCATTGAAAAAAGCAAGGGATGCTTTAAAGGGAGGAGTGTTTTTTCTTACCGGCCTGTCCGTACAGACTTATATTGAAAAAAGAACAGCACAAAACAAACTATTAAAATATAGCAAATTAGTCTGCATATGCGAATAGCTTTAGATGTAATGGGAGGCGATTATGCCCCCAGGGCTGCCGTTTCCGGAGCAATAATGGCCCGCAAGGAAATGCCGGACAATGTTGAAATTGTTTTAATAGGTGACAAAGAAAAAATCAAATCAATTGCCCTTGAGGAAGATTTTGATCCCGCATCCTTCGATATTATACACACTACCGAAGCTATTGAAATGGGCGAACATCCCTCAAAAGCTTTTTCACAAAAGCAAAATTCGAGCATTGTCCTGGGTTTCGGACTGCTCAGGGAAGGAAAAATAGATGCCCTTGCCAGTGCAGGAAACACAGGTGCAATGATGGCAGGTTCAATGTTCGTAATTAAATCAATCCCGGGTGTAATACGCCCAACCATTTCAGCTGAAGTACCTTCATATTCAGGCGGTTCATCCTTATTGCTGGATGTGGGGATAAATCCGGATTGTCGTCCCGATGTACTATACCAATACGGTGTGATCGGCTCTCTTTATTCAAAATATGTATTCAAAAAAGAGAACCCCAGAATAGCTCTTCTTAATATTGGAGCTGAAGAAGAAAAGGGCAACCTTCTTACAAAGGGTACCCACGACCTTATGAAAGGTACGCAGGAATTTAATTTCATAGGCAATATTGAAGGAACAGATCTTTTCTCCAACGAAAAAGCTGATGTAATCGTCTGTGACGGATTTATCGGGAATATTGTCCTGAAAGAAGCTGAAGCCTTCTACAAGCTTATAAAGAAGAGGAATATTGAAGACGAATTTTTTGAGCGCTTTAACTTTGTAAATTACGGAGGGACTCCAATACTCGGCATAAATAAACCGGTTGTAATTGGTCATGGAATATCAAACGCTATTGCAATTAAAAACATGCTTTTCAATTCAAGGGACTTTGTAGATGCCCAACTTACCGAAAAATTTAAAGAAGTATTTGAATAATGACAAAGATAAAAGCAGCCATTACAGGAGTTGAGGCATACTTCCCAGAATACGCTCTCACAAATGAAGAGCTCAGTCAAATGGTAGATACCAGCGACGAATGGATAACCACCCGTGTAGGGATCAAAGAAAGAAGGATACTCAGGGAAAGAGGGAAGGGATCTTCGTATTTGGGCAGCATTGCTGTAGAAAAACTGCTGAAAAAAACAAAAACCTCCCCGTCTGAGGTTGAGTTATTAATTTGTGCAACTGTTACCCCTGACATGCAATTTCCGGCAGCTGCAAACATTATCAGCGAGAAAACAGGCATAAAAAATGGTTTTAGCTTTGACATAAATGCCGCATGCTCGGGTTTTTTATATGCACTGGCAACTGCAGCCAGTTTTATCGAATCGGGTAATTATAAAAAAATAATTGTTGTTGGTGCAGAAAAAATGTCGTCCATAACGGATTATACAGACAGGGCCACGTGCCCTTTATTTGGGGATGCAGCCGGGGCAGTTATGATTGAACCTTCAGCAAACAAAGACGTTGGAATTTTCGATTACAAACTTGAATCAGACGGAGATGGGGTGAAGCATCTTCATATGAAAGCCGGCGGATCAGCCAAGCCAGCCTCCCACGAAACAGTAGACGCAAGAGAACATTTTATATACCAGGAAGGTCAGGCTGTATTTAAATTTGCTGTTTCAAGAATGGCTGATGCTTCATTGGAAATGATGGATAAAAATGATATAAAGCCTGAAGACCTTGCATGGCTTGTTCCTCATCAGGCCAACCTGCGCATTATTGAAGCCGTAGCCAGAAGAATGGGGATAAGCAAAGATCAGGTAATGATAAATATCCATAAATACGGTAACACAACAGCAGCCACTCTTCCTCTCTGTATTTGGGAATGGGAAAATAAACTAAAAAAAGGTGATAATATAATTCTCACAACTTTCGGAGCAGGTTTCACATGGGGTGCCATGTACCTTAAATGGGCCTATAACGGAAACAATACAAAATAGCATATTACTTTTATAATTGAATATTAATCATAAAACTACAATACCATGGCAAAAAGCGACACCTCCCAGTCTAATGCAATTAACCTGATCGGACCGGGAACGGAAATAACCGGAGACATAAACTCAAACAGCGATGTACGCGTTGACGGAACATTAAACGGCAACCTAACATCTAAGGGAAAAGTAGTTATCGGGGAAACCGGAAAGGTTAAAGGAGAAATAAACTGCAAAAACTCAGATGTTTCGGGTAAAATTGAAGGAAAAATGACCATTGGCGAGCTGCTTTCATTAAAACCTTCAGCACTTGTGGACGGGGACATTATAACCAACAAAGTGTCCATTGAACCCGGGGCCCGTTTTAACGGAAACTGTGATATGTCAGGAAGCGAAAAACAATCATCAGTAACTGATTTCAAAAAAGAGACAAAAGATCCGAAAACAGTGAAATAAACCTGGCTTCTAGCAAAAGTTTTTATCAGTTAGCTGGCTTGTTTGGCCTGCAGGTAATTATAATGTAATTATTCTCGGATAGATGGGTCAACATTTAAAAAAGTTTGTTTTTAATTTTTCCCTCTTTGTACTGGGTGTGCTAGTAGTAGCATTTGTTGTATTCGCTCTTTTACCCGGGAAATATTACCTGCCCGGTCACTGGATTATTTACGGATATTTTGTCATTGTAACCATTGCAGCAAGAATATTCATTTTTAATGCAGATAAGAAAAAAAGCAACGCCTTTGAAAAACGCTATTTTTTATCCACCCTTGCAAGGGTAATCCTTCACCTGGGATTTATTTCGATTTACCTGATTACCGTAAGAGAGAACATTACGGTCTTTATAGCCACGTTTCTTTCAGCTTACGTAATATTCACCTCATTTGACACCTACACCCTGCATTGTTTCATAAAAAAACCCAAACAATTTTAATTCTCTTCCGTAGAAAAGGATAAAAACCGGTTTTCGCCGGTTACATATTTTGAATTGGGATTTGAAACAATTGATTTCGGGGGAATTGAAACATTTTTTAAAAATATTTTTACTGGCTGCTCTATTTACAGCGGCAGGAACAGCCGACTGCTACGGTGGCCCTTCCCAAGCTGACGGAAATAAAAAAGGCTTTGATCCGGGTTCATTTATCTTCGATCATATAGCGGATTCCTATTGCTGGCACATTTTCTCAATGGGAGACAAACATTATTCAGTTCCGTTGCCGGTTATTCTCTACAGCAGGGAAAACGGACTGAGCATCTTTATGTCAAGCAGGTTCGATCACGGTTATTCCTCATACAACGGATACAAAATTGAAAACAATGGCCCCAACGAGGGAAAAATTGTTAAAGTTAACGACAACGGTGAAACATTAACCGGCGAACCTCTTCCTCTTGATTTCTCAATTACAAAAAATGTTTTGGCTCTTTTTTTCAGTGTAATTGTAATATTTTTAATTTTTATCACTCTTGGAAAAAGTTACAAAAAATCTCCCCTCTCAGTGCCAAAAGGGCTGCAGAGCTTTTTTGAACCGATTATTGTGTTTGTTATTGACGATATAGCCAAACCTGCAATAGGTGAAGAAAAACACAGAAGATTCCTGCCTTATCTGCTGACTCTTTTTTTCTTCATATGGATAAACAACATGCTTGGTCTTATTCCCATTTTTCCGATGGGGGCAAACGTTACCGGCAACATTTCTGTGACGATGGGACTGGCCCTGACATCGCTGATTGCTGTAAATTTCAGTGGAAACAAAAAATACTGGCAACATTTATACAATCCGCCGGGAATACCAGCATTTTTAAAATTCCCTCTTCCGCTTATGCAGGTTATAGAGATCGTGGGGGTGTTTACAAAACCATTTGTGCTAATGATCCGGTTGTTTGCCAATATCACAGCAGGTCATATAATAACAATGGGTTTTTTTTGTCTCATATTCATTTTCGGGGAAAGGGGAGCGGTTTTCGGATACAGTATATCTGTAATATCTGTTCTGTTCGGAATTTTTATAACTTTTCTAGAATTTCTGGTAGCGCTTATACAGGCATATGTATTTACACTACTTACATCACTTTTTATCGGCTCGGCAGTATCTGACGAGCATTAAACAATTTTGCCCATAAATAATTTAAAAATAATTAATAACCCAAAAAATTGAAAACTATGTTACTATTGACAATTATTCTGGAAGCCGGATGGAGCCTGGCTGTCACAAAACTTGGAGCTGCATTTGCAGCGAGCCTTTGCCTTTTGGGGGCAAGCTTTGGAATCAGTAAAATTGGAATTGAGGCCCTGAACACCATAGCCCGTCAACCCGAAGCTGCCGGTGACGTAAGATCTAACATGATTGTTTCATCGGCACTTATAGAGGGCGTTGCATTTTTCGCCATAGTTGTATCGCTTCTTGTTTTATTCCTATAGAATAGTTACAAATTTATCAGGCTATTTTTTTAAATAATAAAAAGCGTTTTTATGGACCTTATAACCCCGGATTTCGGATTATTTTTCTGGATGATGGTTTCATTCACTCTTGTTTTTTTTATCCTTAAGAAATTTGCATGGAAACCCATTGTACATGCACTCAAAGAACGCGAAAGAAATATTGAAGAGGGTATAAAAATGGCTGAAAAAGCCAGAGAGGATATGAGCACGATGAAGGAACAATCTGAAAAGATAATCTCTGAAGCCAGACTCGAGATGGAAAGTATAATAAAAAAAGGTCATGAAACAAAGCAGCAGATGATCGAAGAAGCAAAGGAAAAGGCAAAAACGGAATCCAGCAAGCTAATAGATTCAGCACGGGAAAAAATTGAAGAGGAGAAGATCACTGCCCTTGAAGATATCAAAAACCAAATCTCAGTGATTTCAATTGATATAGCCGAAAAGATTCTAAGAGAACAACTGGCAGATGAGAATGTGCAAAAAAACCTGATGGAGAAACATTTAAAAGAATTCAAGGTTAATTAAACCACCGTCAGCTTTTGGCAGATAAATTGTGCTTAACAGACATTCTTTAATAACTCGTTGAACATTAGTTAAATTAACCTTGTTTTGCAGGAATAATGCATTTTAACAAAATACCGGTTAGTTACGCAAAAGCTCTGATTATGGCCGCAAAAGAGACAGGCCGGTTGGATGCCGTATATAATGACATTTTGATGATAGCAGAATTGATTAAAAGGGCTCCTGATCTGAGAGGCTTTTTAGAAAATCCAGTGGTGGAAAATAAAAGCAAAAAAAAATTTTTAAAAGAGTTTTTTGCAAGCAGGATTTCCAATGAATCTGCAGAATTTCTTTCACTTTTAATCAACAACAAGAGGGGTGTTTATCTTGAAGAAGTTTGCGGTTTATTTAAGTTTTATTATAAAAAAGAAAAGGGGATAAAGTCTGTTACTTTGAAAACTGCCATAGATATAGACGAAAAATTGGGTGCCCGCTTTATGGAAATGATAGAAAAGAAGCTTAACTCAAAAGCGGAAATTACAAAGGAAGTTGACACATCATTAATAGGTGGTTTTACCTTAAAGGTAGACGACCGGCTTTATGATGCAAGTGCAAGGGCCCAACTGGAAAAACTGAGATCACTGCTTAGCGGAAAAACCTGATTTTTTTAATGCAGGCAAAACAAAACTTTTATAATCATGAGCCACTTAAATCCAGCAGAAGTATCGGAGATCCTGAAAAAAAAGCTGCAAAACTACCAATGGAAAAGCGAATATGAGGAAGTCGGAACAGTTTTGCAGGTTGGAGACGGTATAGCACGAATTTTTGGATTGAACAATGTTCGCTCCAATGAGTTAATAACTTTTCAGGATGGGACCAACGGTATTGTATTGAACCTTGAGGAAGACAACATTGGAGCAGTATTGCTGGGCAGTTCGGAAAAAATAAGTGAAGGCGATTTGGTAAAACGGACTGGCCGTATTGCTTCACTTGCAGTTGGCGAAGGACTGCTGGGGAGGGTTGTCAATACTATTGGAAGACCGGTGGACGGGAAAGGTCCCGTTACCGGTGAATTATTCGACTTCCCGTTTGAAAGAAAAGCTCCGGGTGTTATTTACAGGCAACCGGTAGCGGAGCCTCTTTACACAGGACTAAAGCCTATTGATTCAATGATACCCATTGGACGAGGGCAAAGGGAACTAATTATTGGCGACCGCCAAACGGGGAAGACAGCTATTGCAATTGATACGATAATAAACCAGCGGGAATTTTATGAAAAAGGTGAGCCTGTATACTGTATTTATGTGGCAATAGGACAAAAAAGCTCAACTGTTGCCAGAATAGCCAAATTGCTTGAAGAAAAAGGAGCCATGAAATACACCGTAATTGTTTCAGCTCCTGCTTCCGATCCGGCAGCTCTTCAGTTTTATGCCCCCTTTGCAGGGACTGCAATAGGTGAATTTTTTCGTGATACGGGGAGGCCCGCCCTAATTGTATATGACGACCTTCTCAAACAGGCAGTAGCATACCGTGAAGTATCACTTCTTTTGAGGCGTCCGCCCGGAAGGGAAGCATACCCTGGTGATATTTTTTATCTTCATTCAAGATTGCTTGAGAGAGCTGCGAAAATAATATCATCCGACCGTATAGCTGCACAAATGAATGATTTGCCGGAATCAATAAAACATATTGCAAAAGGTAACGGATCACTGACTGCTCTCCCTGTTGTAGAGACACAGGCGGGAGACGTATCTGCATATATACCTACAAATGTAATATCAATAACTGACGGGCAGATATTTTTGGATACAGATCTTTTCAACTCAGGGGTCCGGCCTGCCATAAATGTTGGGATATCGGTTTCAAGAGTGGGGGGAAAAGCCCAGATAAAATCAATGAAAAAAATAGCCAGCACACTAAAAATTGACCAGGCTCAATACCGGGAACTTGAAGCATTCTCAAAGTTCGGTGCCGAACTCGACCCTGCTACAATGAACGTAATAGATAAAGGGGCTAAAAATGTTGAAATACTCAAACAGGATCAATATAAGCCCATGCCCGTTGAAAAGCAGATAGTAATGATTTTCTGCGGCACCAGGGGACTGCTGAAAGATATTCCCGTCACCGGGATCAAGGAGTTTGAAAACGAGTTTCTCCGGACACTTGAAGACAAACACCTTGAATTGCTTAAACAAATAAAAGAGGGTGTTATTACAGAGGAGATCACCCTAAAGCTTGAGGAGACAGCCAAGGAAGTTGCAGAAAAATTTATCCCCCGAACCACCCGGCAAATTTAAAATACCTGCCACATGGCCAATCTAAAAGAAATACGAACACGTATCAACACTGTTGTCTCAACAAAACAGATAACAGGGGCCATGAAAATGGTGTCGGCGGCAAAACTCAGGAAAGCACAGGATGCAATTATAATGATACACCCCTATGGTGAAAAGCTTTCAGAGTTGCTCTCAAACATAAAAATTCAGGTTAACAAAACCCTTGATCCATATACTGAGAAACGGAGCGAAGAGAAAATTCTGATAGTTCTTGTTACCTCGAACAGGGGACTCTGTGGCGCATTCAATCTCAATTCGGCCAAAAAGGCAATTGAGCTTGTCAACGATAAATTCAAAGAGCAATTTGAGCGCGAAAATGTAGATATTGCCTGTATAGGAAAAAAAGGTGCCGACTACCTGAAAAACAAGGGATACAAAATCCATAGCCTTGATCAGGAGTTAACGGAAAAAGTAACCTTTGAAAAAGCATTTAAATTTTCCGAATCACTTATGAGCGAATACAGTGAAGGCAATTATGACAGAATCGAACTGATTTTCAACAGGTTTAAAAATGCCGCCGTCCAGAGACTTTCAGTGGAAACATTTCTGCCTCTCAGCCTTCATGTAAACGAAGATGAAGAAAAAGAAGAAAATAAACCCGAAAGTGAAGAGTATATTTTTGAACCTTCAATTGATTATATTATTCAAGAACTTATCCCGCTGTTCCTTAAAACACAATTTTACCAGGTTCTTCTCGAGGCAAGTGCATCTGAACACGGCGCAAGGATGACTGCAATGCACAAGGCATCAGACAATGCCGACAAAATCACCCGGGAATTGAAACTCAATTACAACAAAGCACGCCAGTCTCTTATAACAAATGAACTGATTGAAATAGTTAGCGGAGCCGATGCTCTGGGCAAAGCTTGATAAGGCGGAATTGTTTGACTATTCAAATTTTTCAACAACACATTCCGAAACATTTATTATGTGATCTCCCATTCTTTCACAATGAGAGATGATATCATTGTAAATAACACCGGCTTCATACTTGTATTCTTTATTCTTGAGGTCAACAATGTGCTGTTCCCTGAGCTTGTCGCGGAAGCGGTTGATCTTCATTTCCATTTTAACGGCAGGCTCAATGTCAACTTCAGAATAATCACTGTTAAGATTTTCAAGCATTACATCAATCGCTTCTTCTATAAGATCAAACATCGCATTTATATTTTTGCGCTGTTTCTGTGTCATAACCACCTTTAAATCATTTTGCCGCTCGATGGTCCTTGCAATGTTGCAACTGGAATCAGCAACACTTTCAATATTATCGATAAGCTTAAGCATTGTCTGGACTCTTCCGGCACTGTGCTTACTGAGCTGCCCGGAAGATATTTTGGTAAGGTAGGTTGCTATTTCAACTTCCATGCGATCGCTTATATCCTCATATTTTTCAACTTTTTTGTGGTAGAAATCAATATCCGATGATTTTACTGAATTAAAGAGTTTGCGGGTATAATCAAACATTTTTTTGGTACGGCGACCGTATACGGCAATCTCCTTCCTTGCCTGGAACAGGGACAGCTCAGAAGTTGAAAGAATACCGGTGTTAATATAAACCAGCCTGAATTCCTCGTCCGCCTCCTCCTTGTGAGGTATAAGACGGGTTACGATCCTGGATATCTGGGGGGCAAATCCTATGAGCAATGAAGTATTAATCAAGTTGAACAGTGAGTGAAACAGCGAGAGGGCAACAGGAATTGCGGTAACCGAGACAAAAGGAGATTCACTGCCCGCACTTATCATAAAGGTATCAATCTGCCGAACGAAAAACGGAAAAACCAATAACATCCACACAACACCCGCAATATTGAAAATCATATGGGCCAGGGCGGTGCGCCTTGCGGAAACATTGGCCCCTATTGCCGCCATGTTGGCCGTTATGGTGGTTCCTATGTTTTCACCCAGCACCATGGCCGCCGCCAGATCAAAAGATATCCACCCGTTGTTGCACATGACCAGTGTCAATGCCATGGTGGCACTTGATGACTGAACTACAAAAGTTATTAGTGTACCTATGAAAATGAAAAGCCCGACCGATAACATCCCATGATCAGTATATGTTTTCAAAAACTCCAATATCTCCGGGTGCTCCGAAATGTCCGGAACGGAATCTTTCAGAAAATCGAGTCCGAGAAACACCATCGCAAAGCCTATAACGAGCTCAGCTACGGATTTGCGTTTCTTTGAATTTGAAAAGAGGAAGGGGAAGCTCAATCCGATCAAGGGGAGTGAAATAACACTTATGTTGACTTTAAAGCCCAATATGGATATCAACCATGCTGTAACGGTGGTCCCGATATTGGCTCCCATAATAACACCTACGGATTGAATAAGCGAGATAAGGCCGGCGTTCACAAAACTAACCAGCATAACGGTGGTTGCGGTAGAAGACTGGATTAGTGTGGTAATAAGGAAGCCGGTCAGAATCCCCCTTACCCTGTTGGATGTCATCGCAGAAAGTATCGATCGAAGCTTGTGGCCCGCAACTTTTTGCAAAGACTCACTCATTGATTTCATCCCAAAAAGGAAAAAACCGAGCGAGCCAACCAAAGTTAAGAAATCCAGTAAAGTATAGTTCATCGCCAATGGAATAACCACAAATTACGGTTGCAAATGTAATACAACCGAAATCAAAAAAAAAAGAGTTGTAATTTACTGAGGCATTTTTTTAGCCTTATAGGTTGCAATAATGTTTACTTGTTTTAAGTCAGCAAAAATATTATTTTTCGGAACAATTTTTACCAGATCAAAAAAAACTAATTAGCCGTCAATTATTAAATATATTAACTACAATTGTCTGATATGTACTCGGTCAGTGAATTGCAAAATATAATAAACAACGAAATAGACCGTCTTGATTACCTGGGGAGGAAACCGCATGAATTATATGAACCTGTTTGCTATGCCTTAAATAACGGGGGAAAACGTTTGCGCCCTTTGCTGACTTTGATGGGATGCAACCTTTTAAGTAAGGAAATTGAGACAGCAGTTAAGCCGGCCCTTGCTTTTGAGGTTTTCCACAACTTCACATTGCTTCATGATGACATAATGGACAATGCAGCCGTTAGAAGAAACAAGCCCACAGTTCATAAAAAATGGGACCCCAATACTGCCATTCTCTCCGGCGACGCAATGCTAATTTTGGCATACGAGCTCCTGAGCGGAGTTCCCGGTAATTTTTTGAAGGAATCTTTGGATATTTTTAACAAAACCGCATTGGAGGTCTGTGAGGGCCAGCAATATGACATGAATTTTGAGAAGGCCCCAAATACCACAGAAAATGAGTACCTGGAAATGATCCGGCTAAAAACTTCCGTACTTATGGCTGCCTCACTTCAGCTGGGCGCCCTTCTTGGAGGAGCGTCAGTTGAAGAGAGGGAAAATATTTATCTTTTCGGTCAAAACCTCGGTATGGCTTTTCAGTTGCAGGATGATTTTCTCGATACTTACGGTGACGAAAAAACTTTCGGAAAGCAGATAGGAGGTGACATAGTTATGAACAAAAAAACCTTCCTTCTTGTCAAAACAATTGAACTGGCCAAAGAGTCTGATATTAAAAAACTCAAACACCTCCTTTTTGAAGAAAACGAGCCTTCAAAAAAAATCGCCGGGGTCAAATCAATTTATGAGAGGGTGAATGTGGCCGGTATTACCCAAAAAAAAATAAGCGAATATTTTACGGCAGCATTGAAGAGTATGGACAAAATTAAGGTGCCTGATAACAGAAAACCCCCCCTGCTTGATTTAACAAATAATATGTTTGACAGAAGAGTTTAATTGAAACATTAATACCCCATTATGCGTAAATTGGGTTATAATAAGTGCCACAAGATCAATCCTCTGTTTTAATACAGACACTAAAGCAGTCGGGAAAAATCGGTGCGGCTTAACTAAACCTATTTTAAATGCCAAGAATAAAAGGTAAAATTGTCCAGGTTTTAGGTCCTGTCGTTGACATTGTTTTTGAAGAAAAAGAGCATGGTTTGCCAAATATCCACGATGCTATTGAAATTAAAACCGATAACGGCCTTGTATTGGTTGTTGAATGCCAGCAGCACACAGGTGAAAAAACAGTCCGTGCCATTGCCATGGATTCGACTGACGGTCTAAGCAGGGGAATGGAAGCCGAAGCAACCGGTGCGCCGATAATTATGCCTTCGGGTGAGCGGGTGCGGGGCCGCCTGCTAAACGTTATCGGAAAACCGATCGACGGATTAAAAGAAACAGACGTGGACGAAGGCTATCCGGTTCACAAAGACCCACCCTCCTTCGAAGATCTTTCAACCGAAACGGAAGTACTCTACACCGGCATTAAAGTGATAGACTTACTTGAGCCTTATTCAAAAGGGGGAAAAATAGGTCTTTTTGGGGGTGCAGGAGTAGGCAAAACTGTTATTATAATGGAGCTGATAAACAATATTGCCAAAAAATATGCCGGACTCTCAGTGTTTGCCGGAGTGGGAGAACGTACAAGGGAGGGAAATGATCTGCTCAGGGAAATGATCGAATCAAATGTTATACGCTACGGGGAGGGTTTCAAAAAAAATATGGAAGATGGAAGCTGGGATTTAAGCAAAGTTGACTACAATGAACTAGAAAACTCACAGGCAACACTTGTTTTCGGACAAATGAACGAGCCTCCGGGTGCAAGAGCTACCGTAGCTTTATCGGGACTTTCGATTGCCGAATCTTTCCGAGACGGAGATGAAAAAGGCGAAGGGAAAGATATTCTGTTTTTCGTTGACAACATATTCCGGTTCACACAGGCCGGCTCTGAAGTTTCTGCATTGCTTGGAAGGATGCCCTCTGCGGTGGGATATCAGCCAACCCTGGCTTCTGAAATGGGAGTTTTGCAGGAAAGGATCACATCAACCAAAAAAGGGTCTATAACATCAGTTCAGGCCATATACGTACCTGCTGACGATTTAACCGACCCCGCCCCGGCTACAACTTTTGCACACCTGGATGCAACAACAGTTTTGAGCAGGAAAATTTCCGAACTGGGTATATACCCGGCGGTTGATCCCCTGGACTCCACATCACGTATTCTTACCCCGGAATTTGTAGGCGAAGATCATTACCGTACAGCACAAAGACTTAAAGAGCTTCTTCAGCGCTACAAAGAACTTCAGGACATAATTGCAATTCTGGGAATGGATGAACTTTCAGAAGAAGACAAACAAGTTGTACAGCGTGCAAGAAAAGCACAACGTTTCCTTTCCCAGCCCTTTCATGTAGCAGAACAGTTTACAGGTTTGAAAGGGGTTCTGGTCTCTATTGAAGATACAATCAAAGGATTCAAAATGATTATGGACGGCGATGTTGATAAATACCCTGAAAGTGCTTTCAATATGGTTGGAACCATTGAGGAAGCTGCCGAAAAAGGCGAACACATACTTTCCGAAACCAAAAAATGATCTGTTTTAACTTGTAATGTCAATACAATATACACATATGAGCCTGGAGATGCTTACACCTGAAAAACAGGTTTATTCAGGTAAGGTCAGGCTTATAACCATTCCCGGGTCAAAAGGACCTTTTACGGTCCTGAGAAATCACGCCCCCATTATATCAACCATCGAAAAAGGAATGATCAGAATAGTAACAAGTCTGGGGAAAAACAAATTTTTTACAATTGATTCAGGGATAGTTGAAGTTAAAAATAACAGGATATCTCTTGTTGGGGAAAATATTTGTGAAGAAGAGTTACAATTATAATTCCGTTGTTCTCTTTATAAATTTTGCAGGCTTTTTGATAGTTTTGTAAACTCTTGCGAAAAATAAGAAGCTGCTGTAAAATTTAAACTTAAAAGAGGTGGTTAAATATCTGATCATTCGCTTAAGTTCAATAGGAGATATAGTACTTACCACACCTGTTTTGAGATGCCTGAAAAACCAGGTGGAGGGTGCTGAAATTCACTTCCTTGTAAAGAAAAAATACGAAACTCTTCTCAAAAACAATCCATACATTGATAAAATTCACATTTTCGACGGCAGTATATCAGATACTATCAGATCATTGAAACAAGAAGATTTTCATTATATAATTGACCTTCATAAAAATATCCGTACTTATATAATAAAAAACCGTCTCCCTTTTATACCGTTTTCTTTCGACAAGTTATTCTTTAAAAAGCTGTTATATGTGCATCTTGGGATAAACAAATTGCCAAAAGCCCACGTTGTTGACCGTTATATGGAGACTCTATGGTTGTTCGACGTTACAAATGACCAAAAGGGGCTGGATTTTTTCATTCCCCGGGAGGATGAAGTTGATATTTCCAAATTTCCCGAACATTTCAGAAACGGCTATATTTTGTTTTCAATCGGGGGGCTTCATTACACCAAACGTTTACCTGCAGATAAAACAGCAAAAATTTGCAAACTAACTCAGCTGCCTGTGATCATTGCAGGGGGCGAAGAAAATTCAGATGAAGCAGAACAAATCAAGGAACTTTCCGGCAACCTTGTAATCAATGCTTGCGGCAAATTCAACATAAACGAGTCAGCATCACTTATACGCCAGGCAAAAGTGGTTATTACCCATGATACGGGACTTATGCATATAGCTGCAGCTTTTAAGAAAAATGTTGTTTCTATATGGGGAAATACTGTTCCCGATTTTGGTATGACGCCTTATTATCCGGGAAGTTATTCGAAAATTTTTGAAGTGGAAAACTTAAAATGCCGTCCCTGTTCCAAAATAGGGTATCAAAAATGCCCGAAAAAGCATTTCAAATGTATGTTGGAACAAAATGAAAAGGAGATAGCCGAATATGCCAAATATCTGTTCAATCTTGAAAACAACTGATCCAAAAATAACCGCACTTTATCTGCTATAGCATACCAGATGTGACACTTCCTTACCTGCCGGCCTCAAAAAAATATATCTTAAAAAGTTCTTTTAATAAAATGCTGTGTCCATTCCGAAAACCATGGAAAAAGTTGTCTTGTTGCGACCCGGAACATATGTTATCCTTCCGCCAATATCAAAAGGCAGGGGAAGTCTGAAAATGTGCAGATCTGCATTCACCTGTAAACCAAGCGAAAACAATTCTTCCCCTCTCCATTCAATTCTGTCATTCTCCAAATAGCGGTTGTGGTTAAGTCCAATATCAGCAAAAATATTCGATCTCAAACACTTAAGATACAAAACCGAAGGTATGTCAAAATCTGGATATGCAAGCGGGAAATGATAGTCAACCCTGGCCAGCTGCAATTTTTCTGTGCGCTCACGCTGGTAACCCCTTGGAAATTCTACCAGACTCCGCATAAGGAATTTTTTTGGACTCTGATTTTGAAAAGCTCCCCGAAGAACAAGACTGTGATGTGGCCATATACCCGGGAAATAGAGCGCAAGCTCCGCAGATGTAATACTTCCAAGGTTTTCATCTTCAAACGGACTTGCAAGATGCCTGAAACGGAAAGATTGGCCCCACCGGGGATTAATATCCCTCAGGCTCTGTTTCAAATACCTGTATCCAAAAAATCTCAGCTCCGAGGTAAACATCCCCCTTCTGTATTCATCTTCCCTTGCATAATGATAATAGGAGTTATTGTAGTTCATCCGCAGTGAAGGAATAAAGCCTGAGCTGTAACGGTCTACCGTAAGATTAAAGGGTATGGATACCACCGAGTACAAGTTCAAAAGATCGCCCCCCTCAACCGGTCCCGGATCAGGGGCGCCACTGCCTTTGTATACCTGCGGGTCACCACCATACTCAAATCCCGCTTCTATAACCGGATACCATCCCCTGTAAACAAATTTTCCGTGAAGCATATGATTATTCTCGCGGTGCGAATAACCAAAGCTGGCATTTGCCGTATTTAAAAGGTTTTGCGAAAGCAAAGTAATTCCGGGAGAAAAAGGTGCTTTTGAAAAATCAAGGTTATCGTAATCAAAGTAAAAAGGCGACCAGCTGTGAAAATTGAAAAGATTGGCAAATTTCGAAAAAGGCTCGGAATCGTAAGAGGTATCAGGTATAGCCCGGGGATCAATAACACTCTCTTCCTGCTTGGCAATCTCTTTATAAAGGCCGAAGGAATTTTCATCACTTTCGGGAAATACGATGGAAGAGTCCAAACGATCAGTCACATCGGCACTGACCAGATCATAACCATTCTTGGTATAATTGCAGTAAACAATACGTTCTCCACATGAGGAGACGGCAGGGTCAAAAGCGCCGTAAAGAGCCTTTGTAAGCCTGAATAAATTGCCCGTGTCTGTATCAACCGCATAAATATTGTCTTTCCCTGAAAAATCGGCATGAAAAATCACCATGTCATCATGAACTACCGGTTTGGTTATGTTACTGAATTTTGTGGGTAACACCTTTGTCCATTCTCCGGTATCAAGGTCAAGCTTTCTTATACCCTTACCCGATTTATCGGTAACAACAGCAACAATAGCCTCACCACAGGGAGTGTAGCACGGCTCAAGAACAGAAAGTATATCTTCATCCGCAGGATACCTGGCTGCCTCTTCGCCCGTAACTGAATCAAGAATAACAATATAGTGTTCGTTGAGTTCGGTTACCTCAACGGCAGCCAGAAAAAGTCCGTCGGGCGCAAAATCCGGTGAAAAGAGGCGACTTCTGTGGGTTATGGCTCTTTCTGTCTCCCCAGCCATATCATATACCTTTATAACCGAATAATGCTGCAGCCTCCACCTGGGATGAGGCAAAAATTCAGACCATGCAATCCTGTCCCGGGAAACCGAAAAAGTGCGAGATGACATAACCCCGGGTTTAAACAAGACTCTTTCTTCTTTGTCTTCATCAATTTCAACAAACTCTTCTATTTGGGCTATTCCTGACTTTAAAGAAATGATGGTGCTGTCATTTTTAATATACGGTGATCTGTAACTTGTATAGATTTCATCACTGCGACTGATTACCGGTGTGTAACCGGTAGCCTCCGGAAGGCTTTCCTCCCACTTGCGGCCAAGCTTCTTAAAAACACTTGAGTTAAGCTCGTTCAGATTCTTACCTGTTTGATCCCGCAAGCTTTTTGCGAAGGGAGCAGGGTGCCACGGATTCCTGGCGACGTAGCGGGATGCATTCTTCCACAGCTCAGGCCCGTATTCCTCCCTTAAAGAGGCAACCATGTGATAACCGTAAATATAATGATCCGGCACAAAATCCCTGTAGGAACCAAACATCGATTTATCATACGAATAAGGCTCCTCAAGGGCCAGAAAATTTGTTCTCAGAGGCATTTCAAAAGCCGCCTCACGACCCCGTCCCCATCGGGTTAACCCTGTTTCAGCTGCTACCGCATCGCCTTCAAGAAACCAAAAGGGCATACGGCCGATTGAAAGAGCATGGGCCTGTTCTCCAAGTAAAAAAGACAACGCCCTGGTTGCACCCTGATTCATTTTGTCTACCTGTACTACATGCCGCTGCTCATGTATAGCAAGAAAAAAAAGCCTGTTTTCACCGGCAAAATGCCTGGAATCGGAAGGATATATCTCCATGCGACGGGGGGCCCATGCTACCATGCCTCCTGGCCTTGCGGTGTAGCTGTGAATTGTAACAGGTATTTTACGCGGCTCATAATCCAATGTTGAAGATACATGGGGGTAAATGTAGTCAAGATACCGGGCCATTTGTTGAGCCTGCTCTTCAAAATCTTCGGGGTATATTATACGATGAGTTTGGGTATTAATCTGCCTCCAGCGCAAAGATGAAGGTGGTTCTCCGGTTGAGAAAAATTGACCACACATCTGTGCTTGTCCGAAAAACAAGAACAAGACAAAAAAAAATATCTTAAGTCCTATTCTGAAATAATTCATTTTGTTTTATTTAATTATCCCCCAGACTTTTTAACACGATATCCTTCCTGTTTTAATATTTCAATCACCTTCTGGTGCATATTACCCTGGACCTGAATTTCCCCATCCTTTACCGTACCCCCGACACCGCAACCTGCTTTAAGCTTTTTACCAAGCTCTTTAAGATCATCTTCCCTTCCGGCAAAGCCGGTAACAAGAGTAACAGTTTTGCCTTTCCGGCCTTTCTTTTCAACCAAAACCCTTAAATCCTGCTGCCGGGGCGGCAGTGTTTCCGGCTCTTCCCTGTTTTCTTCACTGTATTGAAAGTCCGGATCTGTAGAGTATACTATACCTGACTTTTTATTTTTCCCTTTTTTCGACATAAAACCATTTTCAAATTAATAAAATCAAAACAAGCCCTTCTATCCCATAACACTTTGAAAAACCAATACCTGTCAGCCTAGCCAACTTAAAACATTGGTCAGTGCGCTTCCAGCCAGTTATCGCCTGTTCCCATATCTACAGTCAGCGGCACTTTCAGTTCAACCACCTGTGACATCTCCCGGCCCACAAGTCTCTTTAGTTTTTCCAGCTCCGGCTTATAGACATCGAAAATAAGCTCGTCGTGCACCTGCATTATCATTTTGCTTTTATATCCGCCTTGTTTTATTTTATCGTGAATACTTATCATAGCCAGTTTTATTATATCGGCCGCCGAACCCTGCAGTGGTGTGTTAATGGCATTTCGTTCAGCCATTCCCCTCACCATGCTGTTGCGTGAATGAATATCGGGCAGGAATCTCTTCCTTCCCATTATAGTTTCAACAAAACCTTTTTGTCTTGCTTTTTCTATGCATCTGTCCATATACTTTTTAACTCCGGGATATGACCGGAAATATTCCTCAATGAGATCTTTTGCCTCTTCCCTTGATATACTCAATCTTTGTGACAAGCCAAAAGCTGAAATACCGTAAATAATTCCAAAGTTTGCGGTTTTTGCCCTGCTTCTCATCTCTCTTGTAACTTCGTCTTTTTTGACATTATGCAGCTTTGCTGCAATTGTAGAGTGGATGTCCTCATTGTTGCAAAATGCCCTTATCATATCTTCATCTTCACTCATATGAGCCATCAGGCGTAACTCTATTTGAGAATAATCGGCAGAAAGGAAAATATTACGGTTGCTTTCAGGAATAAAAGCACCTCTTATTTTCCGCCCTCTCTCTTCCCGTATGGGTATATTCTGGAGATTCGGACTGGTTGAGCTGAGACGGCCCGTAGAAGTTATTGCCTGATTAAATGAAGTATGAATCTTTCCGGTTCTTTGATTTATAAGTTTAGGCAAAGCTTCAACATAGGTGGAGAGGAGTTTCTTAAGGCCCCTGTATTCAAGTATTTTTGGAATTATCTCATGCTTGTCCTGCAATTTTTCAAGAACCTCCTCACTGGTTGAATACTGCTTGGTACGGGTAAGCTTTGCCTTGTCAGTAATTTTCATTTTTTCAAAAAGGACTTCACCCAGTTGTTTCGGGGACATTAGATTAAACTCGGTGCCGGCCATTTGGAAAATTTCTTTTTCAATTTTCATCAGATCATTTCTCAAATCATGACCAATTTCACTGAGTGTATCTACACTAAGACGCACACCCGTATGCTCCATTGATGCAAGAACATGCACCAGAGGCATTTCAACCTCGTTTGCAAGTTTAAGAAGATTGTTACTCTCAAGCTCTTTCAGCAGCCTGTTTTTGAGCTGCCAGGTTATATCGGCGTCTTCACAGGCGTACTCCTTTATCGTGTGAAGCTCAACCGAACGCATACTGCCCTGGTTCGCACCTTTTTCACCAATGAGATTCTCAATTTTTACCGGTTTGTAATTAAGATAAACCTCTGCAAGATAGTCCATATTATGCCTCTGCTCAGGCTGAATCAGATAATGGGCAAGCATAGTGTCAAAAACTTCACCTTTAAGCTCCAATCCGTAATTTTTCAGAACAATAATGTCAAACTTAATATTTTGTCCGCTTTTTAATATTCTTTCATCCTCCAGGACGTTTCTGAACTCATCGAGAATTTTTTTAATCTCCTCAAACTTTTCGGGAAAAGGGACATACCATGCCTCTTGCTCCCTGAATGCAAAAGCTATACCCACTATTTCAGAATTATGTGGATTGATATCGGTAGTCTCAATATCTAAACAAAAAGACCCCAGTGAAGACAACTTGCCGATTAGTTTTCCTCTTTTTTCAGGAGTATCAGCAAGCATATAATTGTGATCCGTTGTTTCAATTGTAGCAAGCCCACTCCCTGTCGCACCGGAAGAATCATCAGTATTTTCACTGAAAAGGGAGCCCTGCCTGTACTGCTGTCTACCCCCATTGTTACCATTCAGGGTTCGAAACACTCTTTCTGCAGCAGCTTTGAACTCCAGCTCATCGAAAAGTGCCTTAAGCTTATCCCTGTCTGGTTCACCACGGCTTAACATTTTCTCGTCAAGCTCTACAGGCACGGTTTGATTTATTGTAACAAGCTCTTTTGACAAAGCTATCTTATCCTTTGATTTTTGAAGGTTCTCTTTTTGTTTTCCCCTGAAAGACTCCAGATTATTAATAACATTTTCCACAGACTTGTGCCTTGCTATGATCTTTTTCGCAGTAACCTCCCCAATTCCCGGCACCCCGGGAATATTATCGGATGTATCCCCCATAAGGGCAAGAATATCCCTGACCTGCCCGGGAGAATCAACCCCGAAATGTTCCCGCACCTCATCTACCCCCCATATTTCAGCTTCATTGCCTCCACGCTTTGGTTTATAAATTAAAATATCGGGAGAAACAAGCTGGCAAAAATCTTTGTCGGGTGTCATCATAAATGTTTTGAACCTCTTCTCTGAGGCTTTTTTTGCAAGAGTCCCGATTACATCGTCGGCCTCATATCCCTCAATCTCAATTATAGGTATGTTGAAAGCTTCAACAAGCCTTTTTATATAGGGTATGGAATTTATAATATCCTCAGGGGTCTCCTCCCGGTTGGCCTTATATTCTTCATAAAGCTCATTTCTGAAAGTCGGACCGGGCGGGTCAAAAACCACAGCTATATGGGTTGGCTGATGTTTTTTCAGTACCTCTTCGAGTGTATTCAAAAATCCCAGCACTGCAGATGTATTCTGGCCTTTTGAATTATACCTGGGGTTTTTTATGAAGGCATAATAAGCCCTGTATATCAATGCACTTGCATCAAGTAAAAACAACTTCTTTTCGGATTCCATTAATTAATTATTTATAGGTTATCTGATGCATACCATTCGGCATATGAAGTTGAGGTTTCATAAAGCCTTAGAGAATGAAGTTCAACGTGATCAGGGAGCTTACCTTTAATTCTTGCCGCGAAATCTGTAACCATATTTTCACATGTAGGCTGATATGGGATAATTATCTTGTTTTCCAGCAATTCCCCCATTGACTCAAAGCAAGTTGAGGCCTCACTGTATAACAAAACTGTATGATCAAAAACATTTATTACATTCTCTTCAACTATTTTTTTCAAGTCCCCAAAATCCATAACCATTCCATACTTTGCACTTGTATTATCAGATTCGGGTATGCCGGTTACAGTGACAAAAAGCTTGTATGAATGACCATGAATACCTTTGCAGGCGCCTTTGTAATTCCAGAGAGCATGAGCCATTTCAAAATTAAATTTCCTTGTTATCCTTATCCTGGCCATTATTATTAGGTTTTTATACAAATGTACATGAAATTTTTTTGCATCCGAAATTGCACACATACGGATAAAAAACTTAATGGGTAAGCCAGCCACGTTCCGCTGCAACTTAAAATTTTGTTAATTTACAACTTCCCCACCTTCAAAAGCACCTTGTGAATCCACCGGGTAAAAGGGATTTGAAAGTTTTCCTTTTTTGTTTAAATTGCAGATTTTAGGAAAAATCTCACATTGCCGATAGCTTTAATCGGCCTGAACAATTCAAAACAAAATGATAACCCAAACAAGAAAAAAATGAAAACCACAACATTATTGATCATGTTATTTTTTGTTGCATTCAACACTTTTTCGCAACAATCCGGACGGGTACGTGATTTCGGCATAGAAATCGGTGTTATGAACACCGGGGAACTGAATGCTGTTACAGATGTGGAAGGCTTAAAAGTCGGACAAGTTACCCTTATAGAAGGGGAGGATGTAAGAACCGGGGTAACTGCGATTTTGCCTCACACTGGCAACATTTTCCGGGAAAAGGTTCCCGCCGCAATACACATAGCCAACGGATTCGGGAAATTAACCGGCATAAGTCAGGTTAAGGAACTGGGCAATATTGAAACACCGGTTATTTTAACCAACACCCTCAGCGTTCCCAAAGCAGCTGATGCCTTGCTTACCTATACTCTCGGCCTGGAAGGCAACGAGAATGTGCGTTCTGTTAATCCCGTCGTAGGCGAGACAAACGACGGCACACTAAACGATATAAGAGGAAGGCACGTAAAAGAGGAACATGTTTTAGAAGCAATTGAAAAAGCAGAAGGTGGTCCCGTGGCAGAGGGAAACGTCGGTGCAGGCACAGGCACCAGAAGTTTCGGCTTTAAAAGCGGTATCGGCACCTCATCAAGGGTTTTGCCCGAGGACCTGGGAGGCTATACCGTGGGCGTAATTGTTCAGACAAATTACGGAGGTGTTCTTGAGGTTAACGGAGTGCCGATTGGCCAGGAACTGGAAACCTATTCCTACAGACAGCATATAGAAGATGCCGACGGCTCATGTATGATCGTGGTTGCAACCGATGCTCCCCTTTGTTCGCGTAATCTTGAAAGACTTGCCAAAAGGGCGGTTCTTGGACTTGGGAAAACCGGAGGCATAATCTCGCACGGAAGCGGTGATTATGTTATTGCAATGTCAACAGCAGAAGAAAACCTTATCACCGGCTCAGGGTATTATGACAGCAAAGTGATTCAGGGAGGAGGAATGTCTCCCTTATTTATGGCTGTCAATGAAGCAACAGAAGAAGCAATTTTAAACTCTCTGTTTATGGCCGAGACCATGAAAGGCCGGGATGGAAACAAGATAGAGGCTTTGCCTTTAGACGAGGTTATTGAAATAATGAAACAATACAATAAAATAAAATAGATCATATTTTTAGGCAGATAATATTTACCTTAAAAATCCAAATTGAAAATTTAGCGCCGGGATTCACCCGGTTTTTGAACAAAGGCTACTCAATCGTGGCCAATTTGGTTTAACTCCACCCTTGAA
>Ga0207421_10001789_pt1 | contig 27364 bp, 23 predicted proteins | sample SodLakKL_010_SED_4_FD_187542 | JGI IMG/M metagenome (GOLD analysis project Ga0207421, IMG submission 187542) | Alkaline sediment microbial communities from Lake Tanatar, Kulunda Steppe, Russia - 8KL_010_SED (SPAdes) (version 2) | ecosystem: Environmental > Aquatic > Non-marine Saline and...
GCTGTGGCGCTGCGTGAGCTGTTCTCCGACTGCAAGATGCGGGCCCAGATGAATACCCGCTACATCGAATCCGACACCAGAGAGGCAATCGTAACTCATGTTCTCAACCTGATGGTCTCCCGCCTCACATCGGCCGACATACAGAGCACCATAACCCCCGATGAGGGCCGCAATGTGCCCTGGCATCACATGAACGTCTCGGCAGTGGATACGGCCAAGCAGGCGCTTCTGGGTATGGACGGGCTGCGGGAGATGGTCCAGCTGCGGGATGACGGGGAGCTGTACGAGAGGAAACGGGAAATCATCGAGCGTGCCGTTCTGTTTCTGGAGGAGATCGAGGAAGTAGGCGGCTACTTCGAAGCGGTAGCGCAGGGTCACTTCGTCGATTCCGGTCACTACCCGGAACGAAACGGCGACGGCATTGCACGGGACATCGAGGGTGGTGTGGCGGCCGGAAGTATCGTCCCCAGGGATGAGGACTACATGGCACCCGTCTGCGAACACTTTGGCTATAACAGCCTTCCCGAGGTGGATAGAGACTGTGATCTCGTCGGTGGCTGCACGCTCTGTGATCCGGACAGGATCATCTACATTGATGAGCTGGATCCGGAGGACAACGTGCATGAGCGCCTGCGGAGCAGAACTGAGGCGCGCGCAGAAGGGACAGTAAAACCTGAGGTGGAGTGGCACGGCGATGGCGTGGTGACTCTCAACATGCTGCTGCCCACCTCTGAGCGTATTGCCCAGCACGCGGGACTGGAAATTGCCAAGCAAATGGGCCTCGAGGATTCCTCGGTGATTCACTCCGGCAGTATGCACCCCCAGGAGGGTACCTACCTGGAGATCAAGGGAACCGTGACTTTTTCCATTGATCCCGATGATCTCGTCATCCCTGAGGAAGAGGAACTTTTGCCCGAGGAAGAGATCCGGGAGGCGGTGCAGGAGGAACCGATGAAGGTTGTTGCCGCCACGGTCGGGGAGGATGAACACTCTGTCGGTATGCGGGAGATAATCGACATCAAGCACGGCGGGCTCGAGAGATACGGGATCGAGGCCGAATACCTCGGCACTTCGGTACCGATTGAGAAGGTGGTCGATGCGGCAATCGAGATAGATGCCGATGCCATTCTGATCAGCACCATCATAACCCATGCTGGTGTGCATCGCACCAATATGGAGCGGCTTGACCAGCTGTGCCGCGAAAAAGGAATGCGTGATGAGGTGATTCTCGTCGGGGGCGGGACCCAGATTACCGATGACCTGGCGCGGGATTGCGGTATGGATGCCGGGTTTGGCCGCGGCACTACCGGGCACGATGTGGCCAGCTTCCTGGTCGAGACGCGACGCGAAAAATGACGCGAGAAAGGCACGGCGGTGAGGGGGCGGGCAGCCCGCCCCCTCACAAATTGGGGGGATTGATGTGAAGATAGATGTGCTGGTTGCCGAAATAGGCAGCACGACCACCGTCGTCAATGCATTTGATGCGGTACACACTTCCGACCCGCGCTTTCTCGGTCAGGGTTCCGTGGGTACTACCGCAGAGGAGGGCGACGTGCTCATCGGTCTCCGGGGCGCCGTTGAGGCCCTCAGCGAGCATCTCGGGGCGGACGAGCTGTACTGGGAGGACATGCTCGCATCGTCCAGCGCTGCCGGTGGTTTGAGAATGACTGTGCACGGTCTTGTCTACGATATGACAGTAAAGGCAGCCAACGAAGCCGCCCTTGGTGCTGGTGCCGTCGTAGAGATGGTCACCGCGGGCGAGCTGTCCGAAGGTGACCAGCGGAGAATTGTGCGGGCCAGACCGAACATTATCCTGCTGGCCGGGGGAGTAGACTACGGCGAACGAAGCACTGTGATGCACAATGCCCAGAAGCTGGCCGAACTGGATCTGGATGTGCCCGTCATCTACGCGGGGAATGTCGCGTGCCGGGACGAGGTCCTCGATATTCTGGGCGAGATATACGTGGTGGACAATGTTTATCCCCGAATTGACCAGCTCAACATAGAACCAACCCGGAGGGTGATCCAGGAGGTTTTTGAAGAACACATCGTAACTGCACCCGGGATGAAGCGCGTGCGGGAGATGGTCTCCGGCTCGATCATGCCTACTCCCGGGGCCGTGATGGAGGCGGCCAAGATACTGCGAGAGCAGATAGGGGATCTTATGGTAGTCGATGTGGGCGGCGCGACAACAGACGTGCACTCGGTGACAGCAGGTTCGGAGGAGATTTCCCGCATGCTGATAGCCCCCGAGCCCGAGGCCAAGCGGACAGTAGAGGGGGATCTCGGTGTATACGTAAATGCCCACAATCTTGTTGAGCATATAGGGATGGAGCGTCTTTCTCGCGAGTTGGGTTTCCCGGTGGATGAGGTGCTGGAGACGCTCTCCCAGGTCCCGGAGGACGAGCGCGATCATGCCCTGGTTACCTGCCTTGCGCGGGAGGCCGTTGATCTCGCGGTGTCCCGTCATGCTGGCCGGCTGCGTCACCTGTACGGTCCAACTGGCAGGACTACTGTCGCGGAGGGGAAGGACTTGAGTGATGTGCGCTGGATTATCGGCACCGGAGGGGCTCTTACCCGTCTCCCGGATGGACGCAGTCTCCTGGAGGAATGGAGCTCGCAGGAAGTTCCCCTCTCCCTGCTTCCCCGTGATGCCGATATACTGATTGATGACCACTACACCATGGCGGTCACCGGCGTCCTATCCCGTCGTGATCCTGAGGCGGCCGCTCGTCTGATGATGCAGTCGACGGGAGTGGAGGCAGTAGGGGTCACTGAGGCGAAAAAGGGTGAAGGTGAGTGATGGGAGAGTGATCACCAGTGGTCGGTGTCGGTTATCCGCGGATAGAAATTGACAGAGAGAAGCTGCAGGAGAACGCCCGGGTGATTCTGGACGCCTGCCGGAAGCGGGATATCAATGTTACCGGGGTGACGAAAGTTACCTGCGCCCACCCGGCCGTTGCGCGGGCCCTGACAGCGGCAGGCTTCACGTCTCTGGCCGATTCCCGCCTTTCCAACCTGCGGCGCCTGCGCCGGGTAGAACCGGAGCTGGAGCTGATGCTGCTCCGCCTTCCTCCCCCTTCCCGGGCGGAGGAGGTAGTGCGCTGGGCGGACATCAGTCTGAACAGCGAATCTGTCACCCTTAGGGCGCTGAACGCGGCGGCGGAGCGGGCGGGGTTGGTGCACGAGGTAGTGCTCATGGTAGATCTCGGCGACCTGCGCGAGGGGATGTGGCAGGATGAACTGGCCGATGTATGCAGCGGGTTTGCCGGCTGGGACCATTTACGGGTTGCGGGGGTGGGTACCAATCTTGCCTGCTACGGTGGGGTGCGACCTTCGGTCGAAAAAATGGAGGACTTACTCGCCTGCCGTGACATAGTACAGGAGATGCTCAACAGCGAGATACGTTTGGTCTCCGGTGGCAACTCGGCGAACTGGCAGCTGCTGGAGGATGATGAAATGCCGCGAGAGGTTAACCATCTCCGCATAGGCGAGGCGCTGATTCTCGGGAACGAGAGCGTGGACCGAAAGCCCATCCAGGGAATGAATGATGATGTTCTTACGTTGTGCTGCGAGGTTGTCGAGGCCAGAAACAAGCCATCCGTTCCGGTAGGTGAACTCGGGCAGGACGCTTTCGGGAACGTTCCTGAGTTTACTGATCGTGGATGGCATCGCAGGGCAATAGTGGCTGCCGGCCGGCAGGACGTGGTCCCGGAAGGTCTCCGGCCGGAAATGGAGGGAGTGCGCATTCTGGGTGCCTCTTCCGACCATATGATTATCGATGTGGAGGATGCTTCCCGGGAGGTAGTCGTGGGCGATGTGTTGCGCTTTACTGTGCGCGGTTATTCCTGTGTGTTGGCCGCTTTCACATCGGATTATGTGGAGAAGCTGTCCGTGTGATTACTTCGCTGCGGTTTATGTGCGTACTTCTGACATGCTGGCAAGTCCGTCTGAACTCCGACGGGCCGGGATGCTTCTCCGAATCCTGGGAAGTCCGATGTTTTGCCTCCGGTTGCTTTCTTTTTCCAATAGTTTGCCAATGGGTTCAAAGGCCAGGTTCAATCGGACCATTCCTCCGGAGATTCAATGTCCTACAGGGGATTGACGAAGTCATCCTGCGAGGAACTCCGGGTGCTCCCTGCCGACACCTCCCGTGAGGGAGCTGTCGTGCCCGGCCCGGAGCTGGGTCCGGACCGGGCCGATGAATCATTGTCACTACGCAGGTTCCACGCGAACCGCGCATACCTTGAGCTCAGGGATCTTTGACGCAGGATCCAGCTCCGTGTTTGTCAGTACGTTCGCACAGGCCTCCGCGAAGTGAAACGTCATGAAGACCGTACCCTCCTTAATCTGGGGAGCAGGTTTAACTTCGACCGTTACCTCGCCCCTCCTCGAGATCACCCTTGCGGTGTCCCCCGCATTGAGGCCCAAGTTCTCCGCATCTACCGGGTTCATCAAGATCCGTTCCCGGTCGTGGAGGGCATTCAGACCCCGGCTTCTTCTGGTCATCGTGCCCGTATGAAAGTGGTAGAGCACCCTTCCGGTCGTGAAGATCAGCGGATAATTCTCATCGGGTGTCTCCTGGGGTGGTCCATAGACTATGGGGCTAAACTTGGCCCTGCCTCCCTCCCGCAGGAAACGCTCCGTGTAAAGGATCGGGGTTCCAGGGTCGGCTTCATCGGTACAGGGCCAGCACAGCCCATCCCCATTCAGCCGCTGGTACGATACCCCGGCCCAGTTGGGCACGAGGGAAGCGATCTCTTCCATGACATCCTCAGGACCGGAGAAGTCAAAACCACTCATCCCCATTCTTCCGGCCAGGTCGCAGAGAATCTCAAGGTCACTCCGTGCTTCTCCGGGTGGATTGATGACCCCTCGAACCCGCTGAATCCGCCGTTCCGTGTTGACAAAGGTTCCATCCTTTTCGGCAAATGAGGCGGCAGGCAGAACAACATCAGCATAGGTTGCTGTCTCAGTCAGGAAGAGGTCCTGAACAACGAGAAACTCCGTCTTCTCCAGGATCTCCTTAACTTCTCCTGTGTCAGCCTCGCTCATCGCCGGGTTCTCGCCCATGACGTACAGGGCCTTGATATCGCCGGTACCTGCTCCCTTGAACATCTCCGTGAGTGTAAGGCCGGGCTCGCCGGAGAGCTCCACCCCGTATGCCTCTTCAAATTTCCGTCGGTTCTCCGGGGAGATCACCGACTGGTAACCGGGGAATACGTTGGGCAGGGCGCCCATGTCGCAGGCTCCCTGGACATTGTTCTGCCCCCTCAGGGGGTTGACGCCTCCCCCTCTTTTGCCCATGTTGCCGGTCAGCATGGCCAGGTTTGCCAGGGCCAGTACATTGTCGGTACCGTGGGAGTGTTGAGTGATTCCCATAGCATACAGGATGGTGGAGGGTGTATTCTCTGCATAGATTCGGGCAGCCTGGATGATCTTCTCCTTCGGAACTGCCGTGATGTCGGCCAGCTCATCGAGGCAAACCGATTCCAGGGCCTCTATGTACTCGTCAAATTCCTCGCATCTGTCGGCAACAAAAGCGTCATCGTACAGCTTCTCCTGCACAATGACCTTGGCCATGGCCAGGAGCAGGGCCGAATTGGTTCCGGGAAGCAGTTGCAGGTGAACATCTGCCTGTTCGGCCAAGGGAATGGACCTGGGATCGGCCACGATCAGGGCTGCTCCCTTCTTCCTGGCCCTTCTGACCCTGTAACCGATGACGGGATGGGTCTCCGTCGTGTTGGAACCGATGATGAAGAACGCCGCAGCCTCTTCAATGTCCGCAATACTGTTAGTCATTGCGCCGCTGCCGAATGCTGTAGCCAGACCCGCTACCGTGGGAGCGTGACACAGACGTGCGCAGTGATCCACGTTATTGGTCCCGGCCATGCGGAACAGCTTCTGAAACAGGTAATTCTCCTCGTTCGTGCAGCGTGCAGAGCTGATGCCCGCCAGTGAATCGGCACCATCCTGCTCCCGGTAGCCGCTCAGTTTGTCTGCTACCAGGTCGAGAGCTTCGTCCCAGGAGACCTCTTCAAACGCCCCATTTTTCTTGACGAGGGGGGAGGTCAGGCGCTCGGGATGGTTGATGAACTCAAAGCCATAGCGCCCCTTCACGCACAGCTCTCCGTGGTTCACCGGGTGGTCCCTCGTACCCCGTACGCTGACAACCTCTTCACCCCGTACTCCGAGGGTTACTCCGCAGCCAACTCCGCAGTACGGGCAGGTGCTTTTCACCTCGCGTTCTGCAATGCTCTGGTCCTTCACGGCAAGCGCACCTGTCGGACACCGTTCCACGCACTCACCACAGGATTCACACCTGGAATCATAGATTGGTTTGTTGCCCAGGACGCTGACAGAAGTTTCGTAACCCCTGAAGGCGAAGTCTATGGCGCCGACACCGTTAATTTCCTCACAGGCCCGAATGCATATGCCGCACATGATGCACTTTGTCTGGTCGCGATAGAAGAACGGGTTGCTGTCATCTACGGGTTCATCCTTCACGAAGCGGCGCATGCTCTGCATTCGCTCCGGGGTGACCCCCACGAAGGCTGATACTTCCTGGAGCTTGCAGTTGTTGTTTTTGTCACAGGTCTGACAGTCCTGATTGTGATTGGCCAGGATCAATTCCACGTTGCTGAGTCGCACCTGACGGACTTCCGGCGAATCGGTACGGACAACCATACCTTCCTCGACGGGGGCACGACATGCTGTTACCAACGAACCGTCCGCCTCGACCATACAGACACGACAGGCGCCAAAGGTAGAGAGATCTTCATGGTGACAGAGGGTGGGAATGTATATGCCTGCCTTCTCTGCAGCCTCGAAAACAGTCATACCCTCTTTGGCCATAACCTCTATTCCGTTAATCGTCAGTGAAAACATCCATAACCATCCCCTCAGGTGACGATCGATAGGTTCTCTTGGCCCGTCACGCACTCTATAGCCCTGAAGCGATCGGGACAGCCTCTATAACAGATGCCGCACTTCGTGCACTCATCATGATCGATGCTATGGGGTTCTCTTCTGTCCCCGGTGATGGCATCCACTGGACAGGACTTCTTACAGAGACCACAGCCAGCACACTTGTCTTCATCGATTCTGTAGCGAATAAGGCTCTTGCACACCAGGGCCGGACATCTTTTGTCCCTGATGTGGGCCTCATACTCATCCCTGAAGTGATTGATCGTACTCAAGACGGGATTGGGAGCGGATTTGCCCAGGCCGCAGATGGAGGACTTGACAATGGACTCGCCAAGTTCGATAAGCAGTTCAATGTCACCTTCCCTGCCCCTACCCTCGCAGATGTCATTGAGTATGGCCAACATCTGCTGGGTTCCCAGTCGGCAGGGAACACACTGACCGCAGGATTCTTCAAAAGTGAAATCAAGGAAGTAACGGGACACATCCACCATGCAGGTGCTGTCATCCAGCACCACCATACCCCCCGAACCCATCATGGAGCCTGCCTCATCCAGAGTATCAAAGTCCACGGATAGATCGAGCATGTCTTCCGGCAGGCAGCCCCCAGAAGGTCCTCCCGTCTGCACCGCCTTGAACTGGCGGTTGTCCGGGATTCCGCCTCCGATCTCCCGGATGATCTTGCCCAGTTCAATCCCCATGGGAACCTCAATGAGTCCACTGCGCTCGATCTTGCCGGTGAGAGCAAAGACTGCTGTCCCGGGGCTGTCCTCCGTACCGATACTGGTAAACCAATCCGCACCGCGGTTGAGGATCTGAGGAACGACCGCAAAAGTCTTGACATTGTTCAATACGGTGGGCTTTCCCCAGAGACCCTCTTCGGTGGTCCTCGGCCTCGGCAGAGGCTGGGGCATTCCCCTGTTGCCCTCAATTGACATCACGATTGCTGTAGATTCACCGCAGACAAAGGCTCCGGCTCCCTGGAAGATCTCCAGGTCAAAGCTGAAATTGCTTCCCAGAATGCTCTCGCCCAACAGGTTCTTCTCCTTGGCCTGGGCGATTGCTTTCTTAAGACGGGCGACCGCAAGAGGGTACTCGGCCCGGACGTAGAAGTAGCCCTTCGACGCTCCGACAGCATAGCCGGCTATGGCCATCCCCTCAATGACGGCATGCGGATCACCCTCCAGCAGCGAACGATCCATGAAGGCCCCTGGGTCTCCTTCGTCTGCATTGCAGATCACATACTTCTGGTCTGCTTCGACCCGGAGGCAGGAGTCCCACTTAATTCCGGTCGGGAAACCGGCTCCTCCGCGGCCCCTCAAGCCAGAGTTGGACACCTCTTCGATGATCTCTTCCTGCGTGCTCTCCAGGCACTTGAGGAGTCCCCTGTAGCCATCATGAACGATGTACTCATCAATGCTGTCTGGGTCAATATTGCCGCAGTTTCGCAAGATGACCCGCTCCTGATTGCGGAAGACCGGCTCTTCTGCGATTCGGGGTATCCCCTCTGGACCCTCCTCACCATAGTAACCCAGGGCCATGTCCGCTCTGGGATCATCCTTCAGAAGATAGCTGTCAATCAGTTCTTCGGCCCTTTCTGGAGTCATCTCACTGTAGCAGATCCTGGGCTCTCCGGGCTTGATGATGTCTACCAGGACCTCTGCGTAACATAGGCCTACGCAGCCCACCTGTTTGACGATGGCCTGGATATCGTTCTCCTGGACATATTCAGTGATTGCATTGACGACATCCATGGATCCTGTGGCACGACCACAGGTTGCAGAACCGACCAGGATCAGGGGCACATCCTCTTTATGGAGCTGGTCATAGGCATTCTGGGATTCCCTCCGGATCTCATCGAATTTATGGCGCATGTTTTTCCAGGACCTCCTTCACCGTCTTCGCTTCCAGCCTCCCGTAGACGTCATCGTCAACCATGACCACCGGAGCAATCGCACAGGCACCGACACAGTTGACGCGCTCCAGGCTAAACTTCTGGTCACAGGTAGTTCCCCCACACTTAACACCCAGCTCTCGCTCCATGGCATCAACAATCTGCAGGCCCCCTGTTACGTGACAGGCAGTGCCGAGGCAGACCTTGATCTCATGTTCACCTCTGGGTTCGAAGTAGAACTGGGAGTAGAACGTGGCCACGCCGTAGACCTTGCTTTCAGGCATCCCTACGTAGGAAGCGATCTCTTTCATAGCCGTATCTGAAAGATGGCCCAATTCATCCTGGACAGCCTGTAGCATAGGGATCAAGTCATTTCTCTTGCCTTCAAAGGAAGCGAGTACTGTTCTGATTCGCTCTTCCATGCCTCTTCCCCTCCATCTTCGATTCTGCTTGAAACGACGCTGAACCTACATGAAACTCCGACGTTAACTATAATGTATTTGCTCCCTCGCCTTCAATAACAGTGCTTGCGCATGCACAGGCCTTTGTATACAGTAGTAGTTTTGTCAATCTGCAGGCCGGAATGTCCATGTCTGATGGGCTCCCAAAGCAAGTGACTCTCAGCCGGCCTGGCATGAAGCGGATGTATCTTTCACCTTTCCGGGGCAATTCGCTCGCGAAACGGAAGTTCAGAGGTTCTGGCCCGGTACTTACACGGCAACTGGGAAGGTATAGAGAACCTGTCGGAGGAGGTTCGGGTGAGTGTCATAGAGGCACAGGTGAGCACATCTGATCACCCGGAGGATGAAGTATCTGGGTGGAGCTGGATACGCTCCAGAACGAACCACATGGCTCATCTCCTGATTGCTTGGTTAATGATGAACTGGAGCGCTATATTCTGGGGTGCGATTGGGATCGCGATTGGCCGGATGAGGTGCTGGAGAGGAACTGGTGGATTCCTCTTCCTCAGTCTGTGCCGAGGGCGTGCATGAGTGGTTGCTAGCACACCAACACAGGCCGGCGGCGCATACCTACCGTCAAGATGTACGGTTCATCTACTATAGTTTGACAGGGAGGACAAACGCCTCATACCCTTTACAAAGGACGTAGGGAAACTGATAATGATATGTGGTATATAGGTTTGTTCGTGATGTCACTAACTTGTATTATGTATATGGCCGTTATCATCCACTTCAATCCTGGATGCTCCGGTCGTCGAAAGTACCTCTGAACAGACTGCTGATTTGGTGGTCCGGAGGGGGTGGATACTGGGGTAGCATTTACATCAGACGTGACACACGGACGGGAGGTTTGGCACTGGTGAGTCTATTTTCGAACCTGCGACGAGAGATAGAATTTTGCCGGCAGACCTATCCGGGATTCGATGACGTCGGAGACGCTATGGAATCCCTGTTTGCCGCAGCAGAAGAATTTGCTCGGGGAACTGTGACAGAGGTAGATTCGGAATACAGTGTTCCGGGTCAGCAGGAGCTCGATGCTCTGCACCGCCAGGGAAAGCCCCTCTGTCCTGATCTGCGGGTGGACAGGGAGAACTTTGAGAAAGCGGTCTCTGTCGTCTGCAACGGTGTGATAGGGATGTACCCCGCAGCCGAAGGCGCGATCAGGAGGTTTCAGGAGGACTTCCTGGCGACGGCGTTCTCGGAGTCCACGGTTCTCTTTGTCTTCGATGAAGTATCTGTCACCCGCCTGCTGAGCATTTCCTCTGACGACGATGAAACTATGGGTAGGGACCTTTCCACGCTGATTGTGTCCTTGACGCTGTTTGTTCTCTATCGAGGACAGATGGATGAGGATCTGCGGGAGCTCAACAGTCGACTCTGGGATGAGGGAATCTGCCCGGTGTGCGGGCAGAGTCCACATTACGGGCTGCTGCACAGCGAGGACGGGTCAAGGCTTCTGGAGTGCTGGATGTGCGGAACCCGCTGGTCGTTTCTCCGCCTCAAGTGTCCGCACTGCGAAAATGATGATCACAAGCACCTGGGCTATTTCACAGTGGAGTCCATGGAATTTGTCCGGGTGTACTTCTGTGAGGACTGCAACCAGTATTTCAAAGTCTTTGATCTGCAGGAGCAGGAGAAAGAAGATGCCGATCTGTTGATCCACAATTTGGCGACGCTTTCAGTAGATCTCGTGGCTGCGAGTGAGGGTTTTCGTGCCGGCTCTGGACTTCAGTGGACTGAAGGAGAAGTACATTAATTAGAAAATAGGGGGAGGTTGCCTGATGAATCTATCGCGACGCAGTTTTTTGAAGCTGGTAGGTGGTGCGACAGCAACTGCAACCCTGACCAGTTTGAATATCAACGTTGAGAAAGCCAAGGCTCAGCGGGTCAGGGTGCATTATGCCAAAGAGGTTCCCACCATCTGCCCCTTCTGCGCAGTGGGATGTGGAATCATCTGTCATGTGCAGGACGGACAGGTGATCAACACCGAGGGCGATCTCGATCATCCGATCAATGAGGGAACGCTGTGCAGCAAAGGAAGTGGGCTCATCAACACGGCGTTTGTCTACACAGACAAGGGCGAACTCAAGCCCAACCCTGAGCGGGTGACGAAGGTCCTTTACCGTGCCCCGGGCGCGTCGGACTGGGAGGAGAAAGATTGGGATTGGGCTCTTAGGGAGATTGCCCAACGGGTCAAGAAAACGCGGGATGAGACCTTTGAGACCACGGATGAAAACGGCGTGACAGTGAACCGCACCAAGGCCATCGGTCATCTGGGGAGTGCGGTTATTAACAATGAGGAGAACTACCTGCTGCACAAGATGATGCGGGGTCTCGGTGTGATCACCATGGATCACTGTGCCCGCCTGTGCCATTCTTCTACCGTTGCCGGCCTGATGGCTTCCTTCGGTCGGGGTGCGATGAGTAATCACTGGATCGACTATCAGCACGCTGATGTGTTCATCAATATCGGGGGGAACACGGCGGAGAACCACCCGGTTTCCATGAAGTGGGTAGAAAAGGCCCGGGAAGAGCGGGGAGCGAAGTTGATAGCTGCCGACCCGCGGTTTACGCGCACCGCCGCTGTTGCCGACGTGTACGCGCCGCAGCGTCCCGGGACGAATAACGCCTTTTTGAACGGCATGATCAACTATGCCCTGGAAAATGGGCTTTTCAACCTCGAGTACCTCAGAAACTACACAAATGCTAGCTACCTGATCCACCCGGACTACTCTTTCCATGAGGGACTGTTCTCCGGAGCCCAGCCGCTGGATGACGGCCAAGTCACCTACGACACCGAAACGTGGGCTTACCAGCGGGACGAGGACGGGAACATCCTCACCGACGAGGATATGCGGGATCCCAACTGCGTGTTCCAGCTCCTGCGGGATCACTACTCGCGGTACGATGTGAAAACCGTTAGTGAGGTCACCGGCTGTCCCGAGGACAAGTTCGAGGAAGTGGCAGAGCTTTTCTGCAGTACTGGTGAGACCGGTAAGGCCGGTACCATCCTGTACGCTATGGGAATGACTCAGTTCACGGATGCGGCCCAGGGCGTTCGTGCTTGTGCGGTGCTGCAGCTGGTCCTTGGCAACATGGGAATGCCCGGGGGCGGTGTCAATGCACAGCGGGGCGAATCCAACGTCCAGGGATCGACCGATATGTGCATGTTGTATCACCTCCTTCCCGGCTATCTGCCCGTCATAAGTGCCGCGGCTCACCCCACTTTTGACAGCTATCTTGATGCCGAGGTACCTGATAGTGGCTTCCTCGTTAATCGTCCCAGCCATCTCGTGAGCCTGTTTAAGGCCTACTGGGGTGAGAACGCCACGGCTGATAATGACTTCGCGTACGATTATCACCCGAAGATGGATGACAAGGATCGCTCTGACATCGGCATCTTCTACGAGATGGAACGGGGCAATATTGATGGTCTGTTCTGCTGGGGGCAGAACCCCGCCGTCAGCGGTTCGGGTGCCAAGCAGAAACGTGAGGGCCTGCAGCAGCTGGACTGGTTGGTTTCGGTGGATGTGTTTGCAAACGAAACCGCCACGTTCTGGAAAGAGCCCGGCGTTAATTCCGAGGGCATCGACACAGAGGTGTTCCTGCTGCCTGCGGCTCTGGACTTCGAGCGCAATGGATCGATTTCCAACAGTGGGCGATGGATTCAGTGGCGCTACAAGGCGCAGGATCCGCCGGGAGACTGCAAGCCCGACCTGTGGATAGCTGATCGAATATTCCGGGCCGTTCGGGATGTCTATGAAGATGACCCTGGTCCGTTTGCCGCCCCGATTCTCGACATGAACTGGGACTACGGGGAAGATGCTGACTCCAATAAAGTGGCCATGGAGATCAATGGCTACGATACCCAGACAGGACACCTACTGGAGAGCTTTGCGCACCTGAGAGATGACGGCAGAACGGCCTGCGGCAACTGGCTGTACGGTGGATATTACAATGATGTCAATGACCCACCGACCAAGCGTCGTGTCCGGGAGAAAGAAGGCATAGGAACAAACCCGGAATGGTCTTTCGCGTGGCCGGTCAACCGCCGCATCCTGTACAATCGCTGTTCGGCCGATCCCGAAGGAAACCCCTGGAGTCCTGACCGGAAGCTCCTGTGGCTGGAAAATGGCGAGTGGACCGGTTACGATGTGCCGGACTTCAATACCGCCATTCCGCCTGAGGAGTCTGCGAAGGCACCGTTCATCATGCTCCCCGAGGGAGGGGGGCGGCTCTTCAGCGCAGCCATGGCCGACGGTCCATTCCCCGAACACTACGAGCCCTGGGAGAGTCCGGTGGAGAACATGCTTTCGGAAAGGCAGTTCAATCCCGTCAGTAAGGTCTGGTATCCGGATATGCGTGGCGATAGTGACGAATATCCCTACATTGCTACCAGCTACCGGCTTACCGAGCACTACCAGACGGGTATGGTGACGCGAAACATGCCCTGGCTGAATGAGATCATGCCCGACATGTTCGTGGAAATCAGCCCATCTCTGGCGAGCAAGATCGGTGTGGATAACGGCGACATGGTGGTCGTCTCCAGCCCGCGGGGCGAGTTCGAGGCGGTTGCCTGCGTCACTCCACGGGTGAAACCCCTGCAGATACAGGGCGAAGAGCATGAAGTCGTCGGTATGCCCTGGCACTGGGGCTACGCCGGAATGTCGACCGGGGACATCGCCAACGATGTGACTCCGTCCATCGGTGACGCCAATACGACGATACCGGAATACAAGGCATTCCTGTGCAACATTAGGAAACGGGGGTGACGCTGCATGGCAAAATCGATGCTGATTGATACGTCAAAATGTACCGCCTGTCGTGCGTGCCAGGTGGCCTGCAAGCAGTGGAACCAGCTTCCGGCAGAGGACACCGAGTTCACCGGAACCTATGAGAACCCACCGGGGTTTTCCCCGATTACCTGGATGAAGGTGACCTTCAACGAGGTCGAGGTGGGTGATGAGGTCAGGTGGTATTTCGGAAACCAGCGGTGCGTGCACTGCAGCGACGCGGCCTGCAAACTGGTCTGCCCGGTGGGAGCAATTTCGCATTCGGAGACTGGTGCTGTGGTCATCGATGAAGAAAAATGCATTGGCTGTAACTACTGCGTAGCCAACTGCACCTTCAACGTCGTAGGCTTTAACCGGCGCGAGAATGTGGCCCAGAAGTGCACATTCTGTGAGGACCGGGTGGCCAACGGTCTCAAGCCGGCGTGTGCCACAGCCTGTCCGACGGGTGCGATCGAGTACGGGGATCGCAGTGACCTGATCAAGAAGGCGCAGGCCAGGGTCGCAGATCTGCGTGCCAACGGTGACACGCGGGCGAGGATCTACGGGCTCGAAGAGCTCAATGGGACCGGGATGATGTATGTCCTGCGGGACGTGCCCCAGAATCACGCGTTACCCTATGATCCCTACGTACCCCTGGGGGCCAGGGCCTGGAACTACGTCTTCAAGCCCCTGCGGGTTCTCATGGTACTGGGCGCCGCTTTTGGACTGTGGCAGAACTTCCGGGCCAAAGAAGAAATCACGAAGGGCGAGGAGCGCAGGGGAGAGAGCTGATCTCATGTAGTACATCCTTGGAGGTGAAACAGTGGAACTCAAAGACATCAAAGAAGGAGAAGGTAAATCCTTTGAAGGTGGGGCCCACGTACCTCACTACAAGAGCTTTACCGACAACATCCCCATCAGTCGGATGGCTCCCCCTGCTGAAGTTATCATTCCCTTGCAGCAGCACGTGGGAGCGTCCTGTGATTGCCTCGTAGAAGTAGGGGATAAGGTTGAAGTGGGACAGAAGATCGGGGACTCCGATGCATACATCAGCGCGCCGATTCATGCCAGCGTCGCCGGTACGGTGACGGCCATAGAGGCGAGGCCGCATTCCGACGGCGGCGAGATGGACAGTGTGGTCATTGAGACGGATCAGGAACACAGCGAGTTCGTCCCGCAGGAGACGCGGGATCCGGACGAGATGTCGGTCGACGAGCTCAAGGAGGCTATCAAGGAAGCGGGGCTGGCGGGAATGGGAGGCGCCGCCTTTCCTACCTATGTAAACATCAACACGGACCAGCCAGTCGATACCCTGATCCTCAATGGAGCGGAGTGTGAGCCGTTTCTGACCTGCGACCATCGACTGATGGTGGAGAAGGCAGATGAGCTCATAGCCGGCGCGGAGATACTCATGCGCTGCATCGGGGCAAAGAAGACCTACCTAGGGATAGAGACAAACAAGATGGATGCGATCGAGGTACTCGCGACCAAGCTGGAAGACCGCGACGATTTCGAGATCGTGCCCCTGGCGGTGAAGTATCCCCAGGGATACAAGTCCTATCTGATCAAGACCATCACCGGCCGGGATGTGCCGAGAGGCGCCCGTTCGGCTGCTCTTGGATGCATCGTGCGTAATGTCGGGACGACCTTTGCGGCATATGAGGCCGTGGTATATGGCAAGCCGTTCATCGAGAGGATCGTCACCGTCAGCGGTCCGGTCGTGCCCGAGCCAGGCAACTACATCGTGCGCCTGGGAACTCCGGCCGAGCATGTGCTCAGAGAAGTCGGGGTGGACCCGGATGAGCTGGAGGGCCACAAGGTCATCTTTGGCGGGCCAATGACCGGACTCGCGCAGAGCGATCTCAGGGTTCCTGTGGTCAAGAACATCACGGGAGTGCTGGTCCTGCCCCCGGATATGGTCAGGGAGGACGTTTCGTACACAGACTGCGTCCGCTGTGGTCTGTGCGTGGAACGGTGCCCGAACTGGCTGTATCCCAACCAGTTGAGCATACTTGCCGAGCACGGCATATACGAAAAGCTTGAGGACTGGGATATATGGGACTGCATTGAATGCGGTATCTGTGCGTATGTGTGCCCGGCAGATCGGCCTATTGTCCACTTCATCAAGCGCGCCAAGCCGATTGTGGATGAGATGTAACGGCACATGCGTGACGAACGAATGAGAAAAGGAGGAGATGCTTGGTGAGTAAGCTGATCGCTACGCCGCCGCCACATCTGAAGCGGGAAAACACAGTATCGCAGGCCATGCGCGATGTAGTGCTGGCACTGATCCCTGTGTCCATCGTGTCCATATACTTCTACCATCTGTACGCGGCGTTTCTGATGGTCGTGTGTGTGGCTACGGCTGTCCTTACAGAGCTCATATTCCGCGGCGCAATGAGAAAGAAACACACCCTGCATGATCTCAGCGCCGTCGTGACCGGCTTATTGGTAGCCCTGCTGTTTGCTCCCACGACACCCTGGTGGACTGCGGTGGTGGCCACAGTCCTCGCTGTGGGTGTCGCCAAGGAATTGATGGGCGGTATTGGCTGGAACCTGTTTAACCCGGCTCTGTTCGGATACGTCGCAACGACAATTTTGGCCCCCTGGCTTGCCTTTCTGAGCAGGGACCTGGCGCCGTTGAGCCCCAACTTTGGCAGCCTGGATGTCCTGACGCAGGCCACTCCCAGGGCCATGCTGATGCAGGGAGTCCCCTTACCCGGCTATGGTACCATGCTCCTTGCCTTCCCGGGCGGGGCACTATCGGAGACTTCTGCCCTGGCCGTGATTCTCGGAGGAGCGTATCTACTCTACCGGGGACACATCAACTGGCGCATCCCGGTATCAATGATCGGCACTGTATTCGTGCTGTCGCTCATATCCGGGTTTGATCCGATATACGACGTGCTCACCGGAGGGCTGCTGCTGGGTGCCTTCTTCATGGCGACTGACTGGGTAACAAGTCCTATAGAGAACAAGGGGAAGTGGGTCTTTGGTATCGCGATTGGTGTACTGGTGGCCGTGTTCCGGTTTGGCGTAGGCGCAACCGAGGGTGTGGCCTTTTCTATCCTGATCATGAACACGTTTGTGCCGTTCATTGAAAGGGTAACCAGGCGCCCCTCCTTCAGTGAGCCCAAACCCTCCCCGGCGGGAGAGGATGCGTAGGTACAGGTTGCAATGCAAGTAGCTGCAAAGTGCGAAACCAGGTGACGGCTCGCCCCAACCAGGGCTGATCGGTCACAAAGTGCGGGGCCCCGCCGCGAAAAAGGCGGGGCCCCCTTCTGACGGGATCACTCCAATGCGTGGCGTCACTGCCACTGCAATGCCGGATGAAATAATCCGCCGGATGATCGATATGATATGATGGTGTTGAGTCCGGGCTGTTTGACCGCAGGAAGATTGCGCAGCATAGGTAGCCCAGTAGCGTAGGAGGCTGTGTAATGCGAACCGAGGACGCGGGTGCAGTGGTGTTGGCGGGTGGTCGTGCGCGCCGTCTGGGCGGCGGGGACAAGGCGTTTCTGCGATTTTGTGGGCAGTATCTCATCGAGCAGGTACTTGCATCCTGCGAGCAGCTCTTCGCGCACATTGTTGTGGTAACGCGGACACCTGAGCACTACCGGCAGTATCCAGTCATGGCGGTTACTGACCTGGTAGACGAGGGCGGGTCGCTGGCCGGGCTTTATACCGGACTACAGGTTTCCACCCGGGAGAAGAACTTCGTAGTTGCCTGTGATATGCCATTTCTCAATCCAGATTTTATCACGAAAATGGCAGAAGTAATGCGGGACGAAGATGATGTGTTGCTGCCCCGGGTGAGATCTCATGTTGAGCCGTTACACGCCTTCTACTCGCGGCGGTGCATAGAACCAATAAGACATTCGCTGAAGAACCGACGATACCAGCTCGTCAGCTTTCACGGTGACGTCAGCGTCCGGCACATCCCGGAGTCTACGGCACGAAAATTTGATCCTGAACTGAAGATGTTTGCCAATATAAACCGGGCGTCCGATCTGCAGAGATACTCGGGACGAGGAGTATGCGAGACGAGCGATGACCTGCAGTGAGCCGGTATTTAACGAGTATCTGGGCTGACATAGCCTTTTCACTGGATGGATTAGATCACCGGTCCCCGGGTACTTTCAATGCGCTGAAATGCGGTATATACTCATCCCGAATGGTAGTGCGGTCGAACTGAGGGGCGCAAAGCAGAATCGGTCAGGGGAGAGATGCGGATGAGCGAGCGGGCGGACGTGAAGTTGGATGCGGCAGTTGAACAGATCCGCGATCTGCCGGTATGTCTTTCTGTGGAGTCAACTGCTCTCGCTGATGCTCACGGCAGGGTGCTGGCCCGGGCGGTGCATGCGGAGAGAGATCACCCCGAAGTGCCGCTTTCACTGGTCGATGGTTATGCTGTCCCCCAGACCGCAGCTGAGAAGGCAGGTATGCGCCTGACGGGCGAGACCCTGGCGGGCGATGAGTCAACGGGTGACCTGCAGATGGGAGAAGCGGTGCGGGTGACGGCCGGCGCCGTTGTGCCCCGGGGTGCGGCGGCGGTAGTGCGCGAGGAGGATTGTGCAGTCGAGGATGAGATGATCCATTTGCGCGCCGCTTGCGCCCTGCGGGGTCAGAATATCCAGCGGAAGGGCAGTGAGGTGCGAGCCGGTGAGACACTGGTCGAAGCCGGCACAGTGCTGTCCGCTGAAGAACTGGCGCTATTGGCAGTGGCAGATGTCGGTGAGGTGAGGGTTTTCAGGTGCCCCCGGGTGGGGATCCTCAGCACCGGGACCGAGATTGTTGAGGTCGGCAAGCGCACGGGGCCACAGCAGAAGACCAATAGCAACTTCTTCTGGCTCAACAGCCGCCTTTGCAGCGACGGAGCCGCCCCGGTACCTCTCGGGCTCGCTTCAGACGACGTGGGCAGCCTGTCAGAAGCCTTGGTAAGACGGGACGACTTGGATATAGTCCTGACAACTGGTGGCCTGGGTCGTGGCAGGGCAGATCTGATGCGTGATGTGTGGGATCGAGTGATCCCCGACCATTTGATATACTCAGTGGCGGTCCGCCCGGTGAGAAAGTTCATGCTGGGCCGGGTCGATGAGACCTACTGTATCTCCCTGCCCGGTGCTCCGGCGGCGGTCCGGTCGCTGTACAAGCTGCTGGTGGTGCCGTTGTTGGCGCGGATGCAGGGCAGGCGCGATCTGAGATTTAACATGCGGCATGCTGTCTTGACAGAGATGGTGCACTCGTCCTACCGGGACAGCACGGCCCTAGTGGAGGGGTATCTGCAGCCGCGAAAGGGACGGTTGACATTTTCGGTATACCCCGGGACTCCCGGGGGCGAGCGAACTATGTCGGGTGAGGATACGGCACACCTCATCATCCCGCCCGGCGAGGAAACAATTGACGACGGGCAGTTAGGCACGGTGTTTCTCTGAAAGGAGAGTTTACATGTTTGGTTTGGGACCGACTGAACTTCTAATCATCCTGGGTATTGTCTTGCTGATCTTCGGCCCGAGTAAGCTTCCCGAGGTCGGTCGCGCCATAGGCCGGGGCATTCGCGAGTTCCGGTCGGCCGCACAGGAGATCGAGGATGCTACTGAGGAAGCAGAGGAGCCAAAGGATAAGGCCAAGACCCAGTGATGACTGGGGACGCCCGTCCCGGGCTGCCCCCGGGACGCCACGGGCGGGTGTGCCCAATCCGGCGGGAGGACTGCTGTGGAAGACACTAAGATGGCCCTCAGCAATCATATTGTGGAGCTGAGAAAGCGTCTCATAATATCCGTGGCAGCCGTGACAGCCTGTTCGCTTATCAGCTTCATATTCTCCGACCAGCTCATCGCCTATTTCACTCAGCATGCGGGCGAGCTGGTCTTCCTCAGTCCCCCCGAAGCTTTCATGACGGCGATCAAGGTGTCTGCCTTTGTGGGGCTTGTGCTCGCTCTGCCTGTGGTGATCAGCCAGTTTTGGCTCTTTGTGCTGCCTGCGCTGAAGCGGAGCGAGAGAATCACCTTCTATATCGTTATCCCGAGCTCAATTATTCTCTTTTACGCCGGGGTTGCATTTTGCTTTTACCTGGTGCTGCCGACAGCAGTGCGGTTTCTGGTTGACTTTGCCGGCCCGTCCCTTACGGCGATGTTTACCCTGAGAGAGTACATTGCTTTCATGCTCAGGCTCCTGATCCCCTTCGGTCTGGTTTTCGAGCTGCCGTTGATGACCTGTCTCTTGATCCGGCTCCGGTTGATTACCGCTGATGGACTGCGGCGATCGCGCAAATACGCTCTAGTATTGATTTTTATCACTGCAGCGATACTGACGCCACCGGATATTGCGACGCAAGTCATGCTGGCGCTTCCCATAGTACTGCTGTTTGAAATCAGTGTTCTTTTGGCCTGGCTCATCCGGCCACGGCGGTAGGGGACGGAAAGAAAGCGGGTGAGCGGAGGCGTATTTCTCCTGACTGCACGGTGCCGATCATAGACCCATACGCTGCAATTGCTTTACAACTAGTACGGAAAAATGGATAATAAATATTGTTGAAGAAGATCCTTGTTCGTGACTTCACTAACGAAGCGGGGCGACCAGGGAAAAGAGTGCAGGTGTGGTGAGAGTCTGTCAGTGCTGGCTCAGAATGGACCACTGCTTTGGTTGACCCCAGCTGTGTTCAAGGAGCATACTAGAATCGACTCGGACGTAATTGGACAGTTAAGAAGTTGTTCTCGGGATGCGCACCGGGGCCTCCGGCCCGGTCGGCCCAGGGTACTGGTCGCAGCAGCTGTAGATACCGTCGATTATGGCAGACCTTTAGAGGAAAGAATCACGGCCCGCCGTCGCTCGAGTTCAAACCTCCCGACCGGACGCGGCTCATGGAGGGGAAGCCTGTGATTGAAACCACTGTCGTGTACATCCTCTTGGCACTATTGGTGATCTCCGGTACAGCCGCCGTCTTCTTCCGCAGAGTCATCAATTCCGTGATCTCTCTATCGGTGTTCAGCGTCACGCTGGCCGCCGTTTTTCTTGTGTACCGGGCTCCCGATGTTGCCATGGCAGAGGCTGTGGTGGGCGCGGGACTAATGACGGCACTATTTCTGGTTACCATTAGCAGAACGCAGGGGGGAGACCATTGACGTTGGGTAAGACGGCCACACTTGCATTTCTGGTTATCCTTGCGGTGCTGCTTTTTTCTGCAATGGGTGCACTGCCGGAGACAACGGATCGTATGGAGGCCGGTGGGCCAACCTGGCACATTCTGCGCTCCGCAGTGCCGGACACGGGGGCAGTAAACCTGGTCACGGCCGTACTGTTTGACTATCGTGCATTTGATACGCTGGGCGAGGCCACCGTTATCTTTACGGCGGTTGCTGGTGTGGTGCTGGTGTTTGCCCGAGAGGCAATGGTTCTGTCCGGTAAGGGACTATCACCCCTGGCGAAAAAGAGCATGGACATCCTCACCCCATTCATCGCACTTTTGGGATTTTATGTCATTCTGTTCGGGCATATATCCCCCGGTGGCGGGTTTCAGGGGGGAGTGATCCTGGCCTCCTGGGCGATTCTGGTTGTGCTGATCTACGGCATCCGGACGGAGGAGGATGTACTGACAGGATTTGTCAAGATGTTCCTTGAGAGTGCAGGGGCCCTGCTTTTTGTCGCTCTCGGTGCTGTGGCCCTGATCGGGGGACGTGAATTTCTCTCCAACCTCGCGGCAGGATTTTCGCCCGGAGATGTCGGCAGTGTGATTAGTGCGGGGAGCATCCCTTTGCTGAACGTAGCCATCGGGCTCAAGGTGGCCTCCGGTCTGGCGATGATGTTTGTGACGATGTCGAAGAAGGATGGGGATAGCTGATGCAGGCGGCATATCTTGCAGTCATATATTTATTCTGTCTCGGGCTGTACTGCGTGGTTACGGAGAAGAACCTTATCAAGATTGCCATGGGCTTTGTCATCATGGAGGCGGGAGTTCTGTTATTTCTGGTCTGTCTTGCATCCTTTCCGGATGGGGTGCCCCCTATCGTACTGGAAGGCGTGACATCTTCCTCCATGGTTGACCCAATACCACATGCGCTCTCACTGACGGCCATTGTTATAGGTGCAGGCACGACGGGTTACATGCTCAGCCTGATCATTCGTCTGTACCGGCAGGCAGGAACTGTGCGCATCGACAGGATGGGGAGGACGGAGCAGTGACACATCTACCGATTCTGGTCATCATCGTACCTCTGGTATACGCATTCCTGGTTCCTCTCCTGGACCTGGTCTCCAGCCGCCTGCGTACTTCAGCGGCGGCGGCGGTCGCTGTGACGCACTTGGTCTTCAGTATAGCCCTGTTTATCCACGTGTTCCAAAATGGAACCCTGGAATACCAGCTCGGTGGTTGGGATTCCGAGGTGGGCATCATCCTGTATATTGACGGGCTGGCCGCGACTTTTGCGGTGATGATAGCCTTGGGAACCGCCCTCGTCGCCTGGTACTCACTTGACTTCGTCCGCGAGGGAGAGAGTAAGTATTTCCTGCTTCTCTATATTGCCTCGGCGGGATTGAGTGGGGCAGTGTTGACGGGGGACCTGTTTAACCTGTACGTATTCATTGAGATTATTGCACTGTCCGGGTTCGCCCTGGTGGCCTTCCGTCGCGGATTCCGGGCCCTCATGGCGGCGATGCGGTACATGATATTCACCATACTTTCGAGCATGCTCATTCTTCTCGCCATAGCGTTTGTCTACGCCACTATGGGGACGTTGAATCTCGGGGAGATTGCCGCATCCATGCACCAGTTCGACCCGACTGTCCTCAAGGTATCTGCCGGGATGTTTCTGGTCGGGGTAGCGCTGAAGCTGGCTATAGTACCGCTGCACGGCTGGCTGCCGGCCACCTACGGCGAGTCGAGTACGCCCGTGGGAGCTCTTTTGGCCGGGGTCGGGCACAAGGTTCCCCTGTACATTCTGATCCGCTTCCTCTATTTCTTTGAAGCCGCTGCCGGTGAGCAGAGGCTGGCGACCATCCTGCTTGGGATTGGTGCGGTCACTATCGCCTTTGGCCACTTCATGGCTCTCGGACAGCCGGATATCCGCCGTGTACTTGGTTTCTCCAGCATCGCGCATACGGGCTACATGTTGGTCGGGCTGGGGATAGGAACGCCCTTTGCACTGGTTGCCGTGCTGTTTCATGCAATGAATCACCTGATCGTCAAGCTGAGTGCATTTTTCTCCGTGGGGATGCTAACCCGGGGAGATCGGGAAAGAGCCACTGTCTTAGACCTGCAGGGCCGCGGCGCCGCTTCGCCGTTTGCCGGGATGGCTTTTCTAGTAAGCACATTGGCCCTAATAGGCATCCCGCCTCTCGGGGCATTTGCCAGCAAGTGGGCCCTGATTATGGCCGCGATCCGGGCAGATCACATTGGCTTTGCACTCTTGATGATCGCCGGCACCGTGGTTGCGGCAGTTTACTACGGGCGAATTGGAAAGACGTTGTACATTTCGACTGATGACCTGAAGCCGGATCGGAGCTGGACAGCTGAGGGAGTCCTGTACGGTTCCGCTGCCGTGGTCTGCGCGGTGGCCTTCAGCTTCGCGCTGTTTCCCGCCGCCAACCGCATACTGGACGAACTGATGGTGTTCATTATCTAGACGGACTACTCAATCGAAGTGGAGGCACGTTTGATGGAAGGCCTTACATTTATGTTCATGGGGTTTGAGGTAACTCCGGTGGTGGTTGATTCCCTCAATCGCATATTCCTGCTTGCCTTTACCCTGGGCGGTGCGGTAGTACTGGCCTACGGCTATGGCATGACGCGGGATATTAAACACACCCTTATTTCCGCTGCCTACATCTTTGCGGCCTTCGGCTGCGTCCTCGCCGGGGATTTCTTTTCTCTCCTGGTGTTCTGGGAGCTAATGATGGTTACCTCCCTGGTACTCATTGTCTATGACGGCCGCGCCAGGAGTTTCGAGGCCGGCTTCCGCTATCTGCTGCTTCACGTGATTTCGGGGGTCAGTCTTCTGCTGGCCGTGATCATACAGTATGTGGCGACGGGTGATATGCAGCTGGCAGTACCGGTTGCCGGCGCTTTGCCCTTCTTCATGGTTGCGGCGGGCGTCAAGGGTGCGATGATACCGCTTCACGTATGGGTCGTCGATGCCTACTCCAGCTCAATGCCCGCCTCTGCCGTGGTCATGTCGGCGTTCACCACCAAGGTCGGGGTATACAGCGTTGCTCGGATACTGACTGGAAACATGGCGATCGCCTACATGGGAGGAGCGATGGCCATATTTGGGGTCACAATGGCCCTCGCGCAGACCAACCTGCGGCGCCTGCTGTCCTTTCATATAGTCAGTCAGGTAGGCTATATGATGGCCGGTGTCGCCCTGGGCAGTGCCGCCGGTATGGACGGGGGCACACTGCATCTGTTCAACAATGTGATGTACAAGACCCTCCTCTTCATGGTGGCCGGTTCGGTGTGGTTCCGGGTCAAGTCGGAGAACGCGAAAAAGCTGGGAGGCCTGGCCCGCAGCATGCCGATAACCTTTGCCTGCGGCCTGGTCGGAGCACTGTCCATTTCGGGTATGCCGCCTTTCAACGGGTTTGTCAGCAAGTCCATGCTCGATGCGGCAGCCGGCGCTTATCCCGTCCTGCAGGTCATGTTGTTTGCTGCGGGGATCGGGACTGTTATGTCCTTCACCAAGTTCATCTACTACACTTTCCTGCATGAGCCTGCCGAGGATCATTCGGTGCGGGAGGCCCCAGCTTCGCTGTGGGTGCCGATGGTGTTTCTGGCTGCAGTCTGCATCGGAACCGGCGTCTCGTACGCAGGACTGGCATCGCTGCTTCCCACCTCAACTGTTGTGACGGTCTATGAGGCGGGGAAGATTCTCAAGTGCATCCTGGTGGTCGTCGGTGGAGCCGGACTGTTCTTTTTGATCCGCAGCCTCATAGATGCCTTCGGCCGTTGGGCGGCAATTGAGCCGGAGCGATTTATCTCCACTGCCGTCGACGGTGTGGTGGCCCTAAGCCGATCGATTATGGAGCGCGGGCGGGAAGAAGAAGTCCAGGTCATGGTCGTGGTGTTTGCGCTAATTGGAGCAATCATTCTGTTCTGGTGAGTTTCATTGGGGCGGTCGTTCGAAAGGATTGTTTTTGATGGCAAAAAAATGGTTTCTGATCCTCATACTGCTGCTCGCCTGGCTGGCTCTCGCCGGAGCCGTTACCCTTCATAAGCTTCTGCTGGGGGCAGTGCTGGTGATGATCGCCATATGGATCGACCTGAAGCTGGAGGAGACCGGCGGCTGGGTGCATGAGGAAGAGGTTCCTCCCCCCGCAGGGTTGATCGATCATCTGCGCCGCGTACTGGTGGCCGTCGCGTTTGTTCCGATATTCCTCCGTGAGGTTTACCTGTCGGCGTTGAATGTGGCCAGACATGCGGTCGAAATCCGGAGCACTATATACCCGGGGATTGTGCGCGTGCCCACGCGGTTGCGTAGTAAGACAGCTATCGTGGTGCTGGGAAACCTCATAACCCTTACTCCCGGTACGCTCACGATGGACTTCGACGAGCAAGAGTACTGCTATTACGTGCACTGTATAGATGCAACCGCTGAGGAAGACCCGTCGGTAATCGCCGAAATGGAAGGCTGGATGAGGAGGATATTCGAATGATGCTCTTTGCGGCTGCAGTAATTGCTCTGGCCTGTCTGGCCTGTTTCTACCGGGTAATTGCCGGCCCTACCGTGCCGGACCGGATGGCTGCTGTGGATGTAACCGGGCTCCTTATAGCCATGCTTATGGTTCTGCTGGCGAGCCATTTCGGTTTCTCTCCGTTTTACGACATCGTGCTGGTGTACGCGGCCTTGCTGTTCGTCGACATCATGATCATGGCTAAATACCTCGAATACAAGGAGCTGTATCGTTGATGGATGTGCTGCAGATAATCGCCTACACACTGATCATGTTGGGGACCGGATTTTGCGTCATTGCCGTGGTCGGGATGCTGCGTTTTCCGGACGTCTACACGAGGTATCATGCCGGGACCAAAGGCGTGACAGCCGGGAACCTGCTCATCCTCGCCGGGGTGGCCATAGTTGAATGGTCGCTTCTGATCTCCCTCAAGCTCCTTTTGATTGCGATCTTTTTCTTTATGACCAACCCTGTTGCCACGCACGCAATTGCTCGCGCCGCCTACCGCAGCCGATCGTCATTTCCCTGCCTGTTCATAGACGCTTACCGGGAATATGTTCAGCGACGTCTCCGCTATTCCGAAGCAGAAGGGGAAGAGGACGAGGCTGCTGCGACCGAGGATGTCTCACCCTGATTCTCCCCCACTCCGATACGGGAGTGCGGACCGTGCGGGCTGCTTGCCGGTGGCTCTAACGGCTTGCGGCTCGGCTCCCTATCGGTCAGACTGTATAGAGAATTTCCACCCCCGGCAGCAGATCCTGCACCTCGGAGGCAAACCATTCCCTGATAGATTCCATTTTGTATTCGGGATATACATACTTACCCAGGCCGAACTTTCCGCGCTTGAACCTCCGCGCCTCGCGGTCCAGCGGCAGCGATGTGTTAGGAAACAGTTCGATGATACGCTTCCTCGCCGATTCTGTGAACCGGTGTGATATCAGCTCCAGGGTAAATGGGGGCTCGATGGACGCAATCTGCATAAGAAGCTTCCGATATTCGTTCATCCAGTCTCCGCTGCATATGATCGGAGCAATGAGGAAGCCGATGGGATACCCGTACTCCCTGACCTTTCGGGCAGCCTCCAGGCGACTGTCAAGAGATGGGGTGCGGTATTCGAACTGGCGTATGATCTGAGGAGTGTTGATGCTGAAGCGTACGGTGGTCCGTCCCTGGTGGGGCAGATTCTGCAGGAACTCGACTTCAGTAAACTTGGTGGCGAAGCGGAACAGTATATTGGGCCGGGCGCCTATGTGCCTGACAGTCTCACCCAGGGCCCCAGTGTATCTTTCCACCGGTACCGGATCGGAAACTGCCGCGCCCTCAAAGGAGGTGGATTCTGGGAGTCTCTCCTCGGCGTACTGTTCCGCCCGGTCGAGGATCTCGCTCACATTGACATAGACCCGGACATAGGGTTTCTTGCCGAACCGGGTCATGAGATAACAGTACTGGCACATGCCGGGGCAGCTTCCGGACAGAGGGAGCTGGTAATCGGCAGAGGGGCGGCAGGAGGGATACTCAAAGGTTCTCTGCACCCGGACCACCAGAGCCCGTTTGGAGTGTCTGTAGGCTACCTGAGGGGTGCATCCGGGCAACCCTGTTACCCGGGTGTTTGGCGGGAGGATCTCTATTTCCGTCCCTCCCTCGCGGGT
>Ga0207421_10001790_pt1 | contig 27363 bp, 22 predicted proteins | sample SodLakKL_010_SED_4_FD_187542 | JGI IMG/M metagenome (GOLD analysis project Ga0207421, IMG submission 187542) | Alkaline sediment microbial communities from Lake Tanatar, Kulunda Steppe, Russia - 8KL_010_SED (SPAdes) (version 2) | ecosystem: Environmental > Aquatic > Non-marine Saline and...
CCGGGAAAAGCATTGAACGGTATGGCAGGGTCTACGGGGAGCACCCCGTTCTTCAGGAGTTCATCGTGGAAGCGGGGAGAATCCTGGAAAATCACGAGATCAACAGGCAACGTCTGAACTCGGGCAGGAAACCCGCCAACGCCCTTTGGCTATGGGGACAGGGAAGGTCGCCTTCCATGCCAACCCTTCAGGACCGATACGGTTTCACGGGAGCCATGATTTCTGCGGTGGATTTGCTCAAGGGTCTGGGGGTTTGTGCGGGTTTGGAAGCGGTGTACGTCCCCGGTGCCACCGGTTACCTGGACACCAACTATGCGGGCAAGGTGAGTGCGGCGCTCAAAGCGCTGGAAACGGGGGATCTTGTCTACCTTCACATAGAGGCCCCCGATGAAATGGGCCATGCGGGAGACCTTGAAAAGAAAATTCAAGCCATAGAAGCCTTTGATGAGAGAGTGGTGGGACCCATGATGGAAGGGGCCGTGAAATTTGATCAGGTCCGTGTCCTTCTGGTGACGGACCATCTCACTCCCATCGAGAAACGAACCCATGTTTCCGACCCCGTTCCATTCCTTCTGGTGGATGATCTCAAAAAAGATGCCATCCCTGTCAATACAGCCGCGCGGTTCACGGAAGCTTTTGCAGAGAAAACTGGCTGGCAACTGGATGGCGGTTCGGAACTTTTTGAAGTTTTCATTGGGAAAGCAAACTGATATGTGCCCGCGATTCTCATGCCCTTCTTCCGGATCCTTGAATGCGGGAACGCCTGTTCTTTCCTTTATTTGCAGCGACCATGCGGCGCCATGACCATAAAGACCGACGTGAGGGTGATCTACGGTGATACGGACGCCATGGGGCAGGCCTATCACGGCAACTATCTCCAATGGTTTGAAATCGGAAGATCCGAGTGGTTCAGACATGCGGGCCTGACTTACAAGGAGCTGGAGGAAAAGGGTGTTTTTCTCCCCGTGGTGGAGGCACATTGTCTCTATCGCCGTCCGGCCTTTTACGATGACCTGCTGACCGTTTCCACGACCGTTCAGTTTGCGGGGGCCCTTCGCCTGAGGTTCGATTATGAGATATCCAGGGATGGGGAGATCCTGACCACGGGTTACACCATACATGTGTGTGTCAGCGGGGATAGGAAAGTGCTGAAGCCCCCGGCATATCTCAAGGCCCTCATCGAGGGGGGCAATAGGGTTTCACCGGATGCTTCCACATGAGCCCCTTTCCCTTTCGTACGACGGACCACCTGAAAAGAAGCCTTCCAATGTGCGGGTCCGGCACCGAGCAGGAAGCCCTGCATGTGAATTCATGACAATTTGTATGGAAAATCAAGACAGGATGAACAAATGATCATCTTTCCAGCCATAGACCTGAAAGAGGGTGTCTGTGTGCGCCTGATGCAGGGCGATCCGGACCGCGTCACTGTTTACGGGAACGATCCCGTCGCCGTTGCTGCAAGGTGGGCACAGGAAGGGGCTCAGTGGCTTCACATCGTGGATTTGGACGGCGCTTTTTCCAGCTCGCCCAAAAACCGCCAGTCGGTACAATCCATTTTGAAAAACATTTCCGTTCCCGTGCAGGTGGGCGGTGGAATACGGGACAGGGAAACAGCGGCGGCTTATTTGAATTCGGGTGTAGAACGCGTCATTGTGGGAACGGTTGCTCTTCGCAACCCCCGCTTGCTGGAGAGGCTGTGCGAAGAGTTTCCCCATCGGGTGGCCCTCGGCATCGATGCTCGCGACGGGCGGGTGGCCATTGAAGGGTGGAAGGAAACCACGGAGACCACTGTGTCGACCCTCGTGGAGCAGTTTTCTCAAATGCCGCTGGCCGCCATCATTCACACGGATATCCATCGGGATGGCATGCAGTCGGGGGTTAACCTGAAGGCCACCCAGCAGCTGCTTGAATCCACACACATCCCCGTCATTGCTTCCGGAGGGGTGTCCACCCTGGAGGACATCAAGGCCCTTCTGCCCCTGGCATCCATGGGACTGGAGGGGGTCATAACAGGAAGGGCCATTTACAATGGGACCCTGGTGCTTTCCGAGGCAATAAGTTTTGTTCGGGAAAACCTTCGGTAGACCTGTTTTTCACAATAGACAAGGATGAGGTCGGGCATGGAACTGCAGCAGCGCATCGAAATGGCACTGAAAGAGGCTTTGCGCGAGAAGGATGAGGATAAGCGGGATGCTGTGCGGGCTCTCCTGACGGCCATGAAAAACAAGGAGAAGGAATTCAGGCGCCCTTTGAACGAAGGGGAGATTCAGCAGCTCATTGCTTCCCAGGTGAAGCAGCGCCGGGATTCCGTGGACCAATATTCCAAAGCGGGGCGGAGTGATTTGAAGGACAAGGAGGAAAGGGAGATTCATGCCCTTGAAGCTTTCCTTCCCGAGCAGCTCACATTGCCTCAGGTGGATGAGCTCATCGAAGAAGCGATGCGTGAGACGGGAGCGGAAACCCTGAAAGACATGGGCAAGGTGATGAAGAACCTCATGCCCAAAGTGGGTGGCCGTGCCGAGGGAAAGATCGTCAATGAAAGGGTTCGCGCCAAGCTTCACCCCTGATTTTCCGATCAGGGGTGAAAAGCCATCTTTTCAAATCCATTATGAAAAAGCGCCTCAACAGCAAACCGAGTGAGGAGCGCCGATGCAGCCCCGCCCTTCAACTTTTGCGACCCCCTTGATTTCCTCACTTTGAGCGGATAAGAAATAAAAGTTTGACACAGCACTATTGCTGTGTCTCCGCCATCATAATTCCAATGGAACTTTCAAGGGAGAATCTTTGCCCAGGTGAATGCTTCGAGTCTGGCCACGCTCATCAAGCAATCCGTCAACATCGTGGATGTCATCGGGCAGTTTGTTCCCTTGAGGCGGTCTGGTACCCGATATTACGGTCTTTGCCCCTTTCATCATGAAAAGACGGCTTCATTTCATGTGGATGCTGAGAACCAGCTTTATTATTGCTTTGGGTGTGGCAGTGGTGGGGACGTTTTGAGTTTTGTCATGCGTCACCAGAACCTTCCATTCATGGAAGCGGTCCGTCACTTGTCAGACCGCTATCAGATCCACCTGCCGCACCTCGATGACCGAAGTCAAACCACACAAAAGATCACCGAAGCCGCCAGAAAAGAAAAGCAGGATTTGTTCGCCGTGCTTTCTTCTGCCGCCCACTTCTTTTATGGGCAACTGCACCACAGTTCAGGGGGGCAGATCGCCCGCCAGTATCTTGCGAAAAGATCCATTCCCGATGATGTGGTGGAGGAGCAGCGCCTTGGCTTCGCTCCCTCACGGTGGAATGGGCTCCTCAACCACCTGAGGTCTTTGGGAATTGATCCTCAGCTTGGAGTCAAAGCCGGATTGCTGGTGAGGGGTTCCAGACAGGAAAACCATTATTATGATCGTTTTCGCAATCGTTTGATTTTTCCCATCACGGATGAGCAGCAGAGAGTGGTGGCTTTCGGGGGGCGGACCTTGAGTGAGGATGCCTCCAAAGAGCCCAAGTATCTCAACAGTCCGGAAACACCCGTGTATCACAAGGGCCGCATGCTTTACCAGTATGCCCGGGCGCGGGCGGCGTGCAGGGAATCCCGGCAGGTGGTTTTGGTGGAGGGCTACATGGACCTGCTGGCCTTCCACTCCAAGGGTTTTTATTCTGTCACGGCCAATCTTGGCACCGCTCTCACTCTTCAGCAGGTGAGACTTCTGTCACGTATTGCCGATGAGGTTGTCTTGAGTTATGACAGTGACGAGGCTGGTGAGCGAGCCATGCTGAGAGCCTTGCCCCTCTTTCTGCAGGAAGGGGTGTCCGTCAGCTGTGTTCGTTTTCCCCGAGACATGGACCCCGATGATTTTCTCACTGAATCCGGCCTGGAAGGGTTTGAGAAGCTTCTTGCCGCACGCCTGGAATTGGGAACTTACGCTCTGCAAAAGATTCTGGACAGGTGGGATGGAACCAGTGCGGGCAAAGCCAGGGTGGTGACCGAAACACAGCCCATCATGGAAGCCGTTCGCCAGCCCGTCCTGAGAGGGGAATATGCGCAACTGGTCCGTGACCGATTGTCCATTCCGGAAAACGTTCTTGAGAGTCAGCTTGATGAGATCAAACGTTCCAAAAGGAGATTTTCCGGCAGTCCTCCGCCTTCTGCCGGAAACGCCTTCCGGGGCGCATCGGCCTTGGAAGCTCAAAAAAGCATGGAAGAGCGAATTGTTCGATGGATGATCAGGTATCCTGAACTCATCGATGAGGTGGCTGCTTCGCGGGTTGTGGATGACTTTGAAGAGAGCAAGCTGAAGAGCATCGCAAAGGTTTTGCTCATGGCTCCGCGCCCTCCTTCCCGGCCCTTTGATGTGCAATGGGTTCATGACCAGCTCACTGACACGCAGTTGCAAAACCTTTTCACGCGTCTCGTCATGGAACCGGGAGAGCTCAGGGAACCCCTTTTGCAAATGCGGGACTGGCTGGAAGCTTTTTCGGAACGAAAGCGAAGGCGGAAGGCTCTGGGGCTGAAGGAGGCCCTCCAAAAGGCCATGGCGGAGGGAGATGATCACGAGGCGAAAAACATCCTGACAAAAATTCAGCAGCTCAATTCCCCCGTAAAAAAAGTTTAAAGATACACTTCAAAACGCTTAGGGAGAAAGGAATCCATGGCAGAGAAGGAAACGAAACAAAAGCGCGATCCTGCACTGACCAAGCCCGAAATGGACGACATCAAGCGGCTCATCACCGTCGGAAAAGAAAAAGGCTATCTCACATACGATGAAGTCAATGAGGCCCTTCCTGAAGAGTTGGTTTCTCCTGAAAAGCTTGACGACATGATGATGATTTTTGATGAGATGGACATTGAAATCGTCGATTCGGAACAACAGGTACAGGTGGTGCGTGAAAGCGCGGGTTCTGACTCTGACTCCCTGATGGAAGACGAGGAAGAGGGTTTGCAGTTGGAGGCGGACACCACCAGCAGGGTCACAGACCCTGTCAAAATCTATCTTCGGGAAATGGGGCAGGTGTGCCTTCTCACGCGCGAGGGTGAAGTGGAAATCGCCAAACGCATAGAGGCCGGGGAGCGCGAAATATTCAACGCCATCATGGAATCTTCCATTGGAATCAACGAGATCATGGGGCTCAAAGAAAAACTGGAAGTGAACAGCATTCGTCTCCACGACATTCTCCGTGAGGTGGAAGAAGAAATGAACGAAGAGGAGGAGGCTTCTCAAATTGCCCGGGTCATCGGGATCCTTGATGAAGTCAAATCTCTGGACGATGAGAACAGAGAGAATCAGATGGCCTTGCTGAACCACGACCCGTCCCCGGCCAATGAAGGGCTTGTCATCAAAAGCCGCCTCCAGGAAAACAAAGAAAAAATTGTGAGTCTCCTCAAGGGACTGCAGCTGAGCAGGCGTCACATCGACAACATTGTCAACAAGCTGCATGAGTGCCTTGAGGACATCAACTGCTCGGAAAAGATTCTTGAGGATTGCATCTTAAGGTTTGGAAAGCCCTTTCACGAGGTGAAGCAGCTTTACGATGCGGCCCGAAACAATGGCGGATCCCTTTGCCAGTGTGCCTCCCTGTTCACCATGAACGAAGAAGAGTTTGAACAGTTGATGTGCAGGGCCATAGAGGCCAGAGAAAGAATCAATCATCGGGAAATGGAAGCCAAGCTGGATTCGAGGACTCTTCGCCAAATTCTGAGGCGGGTGGAAGATGGCATGCTTCGGGCCAAAATGGCCAAAAGTGAGCTCATCGAGGCCAATCTCCGGCTGGTGGTCAGCATTGCCAAGAAATACACCAATCGGGGCTTACAATTTCTGGATCTGATTCAGGAAGGCAACATCGGGCTCATGAAAGCGGTGGATAAATTTGAGTATCAGCGTGGATACAAGTTCAGCACTTATGCCACATGGTGGATCCGCCAGGCAATCACGCGGGCCATCGCCGATCAGGCCCGCACCATCCGCATTCCCGTCCACATGATTGAAACCATCAATAAGCTCATTCGCACTTCCCGCTATTTGGTGCAGGAGCTGGGCCGCGAACCCAGTCCGGAGGAGATTGCGGAAAAAATGGAGTTTCCCGTGGACAAGGTCCGCAAGGTTCTCAAAATAGCCAAGGAACCTATCAGTCTGGAAACACCCATCGGTGAGGAAGAAGACAGCCACCTGGGGGATTTCATTGAAGACAAGCGTGTGGCCTCACCCGTTGACGCAGTGATCAACCTCAATCTCAGTGAACAGACCCGAAAAGCATTGGCCACTCTGACGCCTCGTGAGGAAAAAGTTCTTCGCATGCGTTTCGGCATTGGGGAAAAGGCAGATCACACGCTGGAGGAGGTTGGCCAGGACTTTGCCGTGACGCGGGAGAGAATTCGCCAGATCGAAGCCAAAGCCCTCAGAAAATTGCGTCATCCCAGCCGGAGAAAAGAACTCAGAAGTTTCATTGAGAGCTAGAACTTTTTGGGCACCAGCAAGAGGCGTGCAGGCTTCCCGTCGTCGAACAAGGGCGCACCCTGGAATTTCTCCTTGGGGTCAAGGGGAAAGAGGGTCAGAAATGCCTTGACAATTGTTCCATGTTTTTTGTAAGCATAATCTGCCCTTGGGTAAGCGGGCGCGGGCCCATAGCTCAGTTGGTAGAGCCACCGGCTCATAACCGGTAGGTCCCTGGTTCGAGGCCAGGTGGGCCCACCATTCGCATCATATAACGTCATGGAATTTTCACAGCTTGACATTTCAAACGTTTTCGAAAGATCGATCGCTCAAGGGGCTGACCAGGGCCTCCAAGTGGAGGAAAAGGAAACCTGCAAGATTTTCAGAATCCATAGCCCTGAATCATGTTTGATGGGGGTGTTCCTGCAAGGGGACACCCCCATCGCTTTTTGTGAAAAGGCTCGAGAATGGTTCAAGTTAAAGACATCCTGACATGGGTGGATGCCCATGCCCCCTTGAGGTTTTCAGAAAGCTGGGATTCATGCGGGCTGCAAGTGGGTGATCCGGAGGGAAAGGTGGACCGGGTGCTTGTGGCTCTGGATCCTGGTTCAGAAACCCTTCTGGAAGCCGAAGCCAAAGACTGCCAATGCCTGCTCACCCATCACCCCCTTATTTTTCGCCCCCTTTCTGCCGTCCGCCCTGATCTCTATCCAGGAGCCCTGGTGATGATGGCGCTTCAAAAAGGAGTCCACGTCATTTCGGCACACTCCAATCTGGATGTGGCCCTCGGAGGCACCAATGATCAACTGGCCCGCCTCCTTTCTGTCCAACCGGCTGAACCGCTGGAAGCGGCATCCCATCTCAAAGGGGAAAGAGGGTACATGGGACTGGGATGTCTGGGCACCTTGCCCCGGAAGATGTCGCTCAAAGATTTTGCTGAATTTGTGCAAGGTGTTTTGGGCGGTGTTTCCATGAGGGTTGTGGGTGATTTGCAGAAATCAGTGGAAAAAGTGGCTTTATGCACTGGAAGCGGGGGCAGCCTCGTGGAGCAGGTGCTCGCCAGGAAGGTGGATGTCTACGTGACGGGAGACGTGAAGTATCACGAAGCTCAGCGTGCCCTTGAGGGCGGCCTCGCCCTTTTGGATGTGGGCCATTTTGCTTCGGAGAGGGTTGTGGTCGAACCCCTGGCACAAATGCTTCGTTTTCAGGCTGCGGAGAGTGGGAAATCCCTCGTGGTGCTCACATCACAGAGTGAAAAGGATCCCTTCGTTGTTTTTTGAAATTTCATTTCAAGTGTTTTCTTTTGTCGGTTGAGAAAACAAAAGAGAGGAAAGCATATCTACGCATTCTCAGTTTTTCCCAATGCGCCTTTCGGAAGGACTTTAACCTTATACTTGTTCCCTTGTTTTTTTCCCATGGACGAGGGTTGATTGCTCAGGAGGTCACCTTGCAGGAACAGCTCAGATCACTGATCGAATACCAGATCTTGGAAGACAAAAAGGCACGGCTCCTTCAGGATTTCGAAGAAACCCCCAAGCGCATCGCGGCCATTGAAAAAGAGTTCAGCCAGCTTGAGGGGGAATATCTCTCCAGAAAAGCGGAACACGAAAATGCCAAAAGAATGCATGGAATGTTGGAGCAAAACATAGCAGATCTTGAAGCGAAGATCGCTCGCAGCAAGCGGCGCATGAACGAAGTCAAGACCAACAAGGAATATCAGGCTCTCATGCGGGAAATCGACGAGTACAAAAAGGAAATTGCCGCCAGGGAAGACAAGGCCCTGGAGTTGATGGCGGAAATCGAAAAGCTTGCTGCAGAGGTCACTGAAAAGGAAAAGGAGGTGGAGAAGCAAAAATCCATTGTCGCGGAAAGCAAAAAACGACTTCAGGATGAGAGCGATTCTTTAAAGGAGCATGTGCAGCGCCTGGAGGAGGCTCAATCCAAAGTAAGGCAAAAGATGGATGAAAATGTTCAGAAAAAAACAGAATTTCTTCTGCAGCGCCAAGCGGGAATCGCTGTGGCCGCGGTGGAAAATGGTGTCTGCTCTGAGTGCCACCTGAACATTCCGCCTCAAAAATTCATCGAGTTGCAGCGAGATGAAAGTCTCATGCAGTGCCCTCACTGTCATCGTTTTGTTTATTATCCCGGCCATGACTGCTACAAGCTGACGGCCGAAGATATAGAGCACCTGTGAAGCTTGCAGGCTCCAAGGAGCTCCCCCCTGGGAAAAAGCCTTTTGTGACTTTTTTAACGAAAAAGGTTGCCATTTGGCTGCCGCTGTAATAAGAAGATTTCACTTTGCGACAGGGACCAGCGTTCACAAAGAGTTTTGAAAGAAGGTAAAAGATCCATGGCGACTTATGGTTTGAAGATATTTTCGGGCAGCAGCAATCCCGAATTGACCCAGCAGGTTTGCGATTCTTTGGAGATCTCCCTCGGGCGTGCCATGCTGGGCACTTTCAGTGATGGAGAAATACGGGTTGAAATCGGTGAGAACGTCCGCGGGGCCGATGTATTTGTCGTGCAGTCGGGAACGCATCCGGTCAACGATCATCTCATGGAGCTTCTGGTCATGATCGATGCCTTCAAACGTGCTTCCGCAAGGAGAATCACCGCTGTCATTCCCTACTACAGTTATGCCCGGCAAGACCGCAAGAACAAGCCGCGCGTGCCCATCACAGCACGTTTGGTGGCTGATTTGATCACACGGGTCGGCGCCGACCGCATCCTCACCATGGATCTTCACGCTGGACAGATACAGGGTTTTTTTGATGTTCCCGTGGACAACCTCTATGCTTCCCCTCTCATCCTTCCCTACATTCGTGAACACTTCAACGGGGATCTGGTCATTGTCTCCCCAGACGCAGGCGGCGTTCCAAGGGCCCGTGCCTACGCCAGCCAGCTGAAAGCAACGCTGGCACTGATCGACAAACGGCGCTCCGACGTGAATCAGGCTGAAGCCATGAACATCATCGGTGAAGTGGAAGGTCGCACTGCGGTGATATTGGACGATATGGTGGACACGGCCGGCACACTGGTGGAAGCCGGCAAAGCTTTGATGGAAAGGGGTGCCAAGGCCGCTCATGCATGCGTGACTCATGCGGTTCTATCGGGTCCGGCCGTAGAGCGCATTGAGCGAAGCAACCTCGAAAGTCTTGTGGTGACCGACACCCTTCCCATGAGGCCCCAGGCGGCTCATTGTCCCAAGATCAAATGCATTCCCTCATTCAGGCTCTTTTCTGCGGCCATTCGCAACATACACAACGAGGATTCCATCAGCACACTCTTTGAGATTCTTCACTGATGTCTTCGTTTCCAGCCTACCCCTTTTTCTCCTCCTGGTGACAGGGCCTATTGCGGCCTCCCTGCATACCGGGGGGCCGTGCTTCTCTGCGAGCCCTGTGTCTCCCGACCCTTTCTCCTGCAAAAGCTTTGTGCTATGTTCCTTTTTCTAGGGAGCACAAAATCCCAGGTTCTTTTTAGCGCCAGTCGTATTCTTTTTTCTTTTCATCACGCTTTTCCCAGAATCAGTTCCGTCTTTTTCATCTTCCATATGCTGTGGATTTGACCATGGAAAAGCCTCAGTACATCTATGACATAGATGACCGTCCTCCCCTGGGTCATGCTTTCCTCTATGCGCTGCAGTGGGCCATCATTCTTTTTCCTGCTCTCATCATCGTGGCCACCCTTGCGGGAAAGGCATTGGATCTCGATGCAGCCGGGGAGGTGCGCTTTTTTCAAATGACACTGCTGACCTCCGGTGTTTTCACCCTGCTTCAAGGCTTCTGGGGCCATCGTTATCCATTGTTGGATGGACCAGCTGCAGCTCTCCTCCTGACTTTCATAGTGCTCGCCCCGTTTGGCATTGAATCCATTCAGGGAGGAACCATCCTGGGAGGCCTTTTCCTCATGGGGATTGTTCTCACGGGTCAATTGAGCAAGCTCGTGGCTCTTGCCACTCCCAATGTGGTGGGTGTCATCCTCATGCTCATCTCTTTCACTTTGCTTCCTCATTTGACCAGAACCATGACGGGGATGGACGTGCATCCCGATGGACAACCCCTGACCTTTTTTCTGAGCATGGCTCTGGTCATGCTCATTGCCATCCTGTCCCATTGGCTCAAAGGATTTCTCAAGACCATCGCCCTCCTGGTGGGCATGGTCATTGGCACTCTCGTGTTTGCATTCCTAACCCCTCCCCAGTGGACTCACCTGCTCCAGGCCCGCTGGCTCGACACGCCATCCCACTGGATTGCCGGAACTCCACACTTTTACTGGCCTGCGGTCATCGCATTGGCAACATCTTATGTGGCGGTGCTTGTGAACAGCCTCGGCAGCATCAATGGCATCGCAGTGGTCACAGACACGCAACGATTGTCCAAAGGAATCGAAAGAGGTGTTTTTCTCAATGGCGTGGGAGGCGTTTTCTGCGGAATTTTCGGCATTGTGGGGCTGGTGACCTACAGCATGAGCCCCGGCGTGGTTCTGGCCAATCGCGTGGCCAGCCGATACACCACCGCTTATTGTGGGCTCCTGTTCGTGGTGGCAGCTTTTGTGCCCAAGCTGGCCGCTGTGCTGTCATCCGTACCTTCGCCGGTTGTGGGGGCCACTCTGTGCGTGGCCATGGGGGCTCAGGTGGGAGCAGGCCTGGCGGTCGTGGCCAGCAATAAACTCACAAGCCGTGACTATTACGTGGTGGGCTTGCCTGTGGTTTTAGGAACACTGGTAGGTTTTTTGCCCGAATCTTTTCTGGAAGCGGTGTCTCCCGGAGCGAGGCTCTTTCTCGGAAATGGCCTGATCACGGGCATTGCCCTTGTGCTTTTGCTGGAACACCTCTTCATGCCAAAGAGAAAAATGGATGACTCCTAGCTTTCAAACCTTTTTGCTTTCAACCGTCGAACCGGCGGGAAAGGACCCATATGGTTGATCCTGACAGAGTCTTTTGTCCAAAATGTGGTTTTAATGTGCACGTTTATCGAAATCCCTTTCTCACGGTGGACATCGTGATCCAAATGGAATCAGGAGGCATTGTTCTCATCGAGCGCAGGAATCCTCCTCATGGATGGGCCCTTCCGGGAGGCTTTGTGGACTATGGGGAAAGCCTGGAAAGTGCCGCAAGGAGAGAGGCGCTGGAAGAAACGGGGCTGGAAGTAAGAAATTTGACGCAGTTTCGGGCGTATTCAGATCCTCAGCGCGATCCCCGGCACCACACGGTGACCATGGTCTTCGCAGCCCAGGCCGCAGGCAAACCCCAGGCTGCAGACGATGCCCGCAACGTGGAGGTTTTTATGCCCCACAGCCTCCCCCGTCTCATGGCTTTTGATCACGGGAAGATCCTGAATGATTATCTGGCCTGGAAAGGTGCCAGGGGATGAGGGCGGGGAACTGAAGTGCTTCGGCCGCGGTTTTCCTGCTTCGAGCTTGAACTGGGCATGCTTTTTGAGATATTCATTCTGAACGCTCGGATCATTGGCTGTCACTGCGGGTCGAAACAGTGTTGTGCCAAAAATGCTGAAAAATGGTGAGCCAGGAGTTCTTGGGGGAAAGATTCCGCTCCTCGGCTCAGTCAAAGGCCTGTCACATTCCAATTGTGAGGTTTACTGTGCGATATCACGACAAAATTTTTATTCTATTGTGTCTTTCCCTGTTCTACCTTGTGAATCCTTCAACCCTTTCGCTGGCTCATGCCGGGCAGGATGAAGCGTCTGCATCCTGCATTCATTTGGAGAAAGGTTTTTGGAAAGCCCACCCCGAAGAGTTTGAGCGGCTTTATGAAAGAGTGGAACCGAACTTGTCCCGGGCGGATTTGGAGGCCATCCTTTCCCAGGAGGAAGCTGTTTGCATGGATGAAGCCCACATGGCGAGACTCGAGTTCATCGCTTCACCCCAGTCCGTTCGTATGCAGCGTCAGCAGCACATAGATGTGGTCCCAAGAATGGTCAATGAGAGAACCCTGTCGGAGGGTGCAGCTTTTTTCCAGGACCATCGGAGTGTCTTTCGGCGGACTTATGAGAAAACCGGCGTGAAGCCTCAGGACATCGTTGCCATTTTGAACTGGGAGTCAAGGCTTGGACAGTTTCGGGGAAGGTACGACGTGCTGAGGATTTTTGTGGGGCAGATATTTCTCATCGATGAAATGGAGAGATGGCATTATGCCAACGGTTCGTATGATGTGGAGAACTCCATGCCCAGACCGCAGGCTCTGCAGCGCATTGAACGCATTAAAAGCCGGGCCATCAACAATTTGGGAGAACTTCTGATTCAGGCGGAACGAGGAGGATTTGACGTGACCACGGTGAAAGGGTCTTGGGCTGGAGCCATAGGAATTCCCCAGTTCATGCCCGCCTCCATGGTTTATGCAGCCGATGGGGATGGGGATGGAAGGGTAGACCTCAACACCATTCCGGACGCCATCATGTCCGTGGGCAATTATCTGGCCATGAATGGTTATCACAGCAGAGGGAGTGCTCACGCTTTCCGGCGCTACAATCCCGAAGGGGAATATGTGCGGGGGGTGGCTTTATACAGCGAAAAAGTAGAAATGCTGGGGGTGAGGCCTTCCTCCCGTTGGGCCTATGAAGGGTAGCGCCCCCCATGAAATGAGGGGACTTCGTGATGAGCCAGGTGCGCCGCACGCTTCACAGCAAATCTCTAAAAATCAGACTTTCCCATGAATGATGAAGTTCAGAGCCGGCCACAGGAATCATCCGTTGCTTTTGCCCGCGAAGGGGCCACCGTCGAAGTGCGGCTTTCCGGGCCCTGGACCATTTCCAGCGGCATTCCTTCTTCTTCCAGAATCCGCGAAGCATTGAGCGCTCATGAGGATTGCACACGGATTCGAATCCTTGCGGACGGTGTGGCTCAATGGGACTCCGCTCTCCTGGTGTTTCTGGAACGGCTCAGAAAATTTTCCCGGGAAAGACATGTTCAAATGGATTTTCAGGGCCTTCCCGAGGGTGCCGAGCGACTTTTAACGCTTGCTTCGAGACCCTTGCAGGAGGAAAGGGGGGCCCGGGGAGAGGAAAAGTCCTTTCTCAGTCGCATTGGTCGGGAAGCATTAAAATGGTACCACGCTGCAGGGGAAATCATAGAATTCATTGGCCGTGCCACACTGGCATTGGGGAATTTCTTTCGGGGAAGAGCTCAGATGCGCCGCTCCGACCTGTTGGGAATCATTCAGGAATGCGGTGTGAATGCTCTTCCCATCGTGTCCCTCATCAGCATTCTTGTGGGACTGATCTTTGCCTTTGTGGGGGCGGTGCAATTGAGAATGTTCGGCGCTCAGATTTTCGTGGCGGACCTGGTTGCCCTTGCCATGGCCCGTGAGATGGCTGCCATGATGACGGGCATCATCATGGCGGGTCGCACCGGTGCAGCTTTCGCCGCACAGTTGGGCACCATGCAGGTCAATGAAGAAATCGATGCATTTCGAACTTTTGGCATTTCCCCCATGGAATTTCTGGTTTTGCCAAGGATGCTGGCATTGATGTTGATGATGCCTTTTCTCTACCTGTACTCTCTTTTCCTTGGAATTCTTGGTGGCGCCATCGTGGGGACCTGGATGCTCGATTTGCCATGGGTGCAATACTCCCATCAGACTCAAATGGCCATCACCCTGACGGATTTTTTCATCGGACTGGTGAAAAGTGCCATTTTTGGCGTTCTGGTGGCCGTGTCCGGGTGCCTGAGAGGCATGCAGTGCGGCCGAAGCGCTTCTGCAGTGGGAATGGCCACGACCTCTGCGGTGGTGACCGGCATTGTGTGGATCATCGTTGCCGATTCCATCGTGACGGTGATCACAAGCATGTTGGGGATTTGAAAATCCTCAGGAAAGCGGTGACGTGAAGGAACCTCAAGAAGCACATATCACTGTGGTGGACCTGGAAATGGCCTACGGCAGCTTTGTCATTCAGAAAGAACTGAATTTTTCCATTGGAAGGGGAGAAATTTTCATCATCATGGGTGGCAGTGGCTGCGGCAAGAGCACCCTGCTCAAACACCTGATCGGTCTCATGGAACCGGCCAGGGGCCGGGTCCTCTATGGGGATGTGAGTTTTTGGGAAATAGACCCGGGGGACCGGGACGCTATCATGCGCCGCTCGGGCATCCTTTATCAGAGCGGTGCCCTGTGGAGTTCCATGACCCTGGAAGAAAACGTGGCCTTGCCTCTCCAGGAGTATTCTGATCTCAGCATCTCCGACATCAGAGATCTTGTTTCTCTCAAATTGGCACTGGTGGGTCTGGCGGGTTTTGAAAGCTTTTACCCCTCTGAAATGAGTGGGGGCATGAGAAAACGCGCTGCCCTCGCACGGGCCATCGCTCTTGACCCCCAAGTCTTGTTTTTTGACGAACCCTCTGCGGGTCTGGACCCCGTGAGCGCGAGAATGCTGGATGACCTGATTTTGGAACTACGGGACAGCCTGGGGGCGACAATAGTGGTGGTGACCCATGAGTTGCCCAGCATATTTGCCATTGGCGACAAGGCCGTTTTTTTGGATAGCGAAACAAAAACCATGACCGCTCTTGGCAATCCTCATGAACTCCTGCAGGAGTCCCCTGACCGAAAGGTTCTCAATTTTCTCACTCGCGGGGAAGCGCAACCCCGAAAAACAGACCGCCCCTGAAGGCCTCGATGAAGTCGGAACTCATGGATACTTCTCACTTTCCACGCAGTGGACGGGTATCCCGGGAGATTCATTGCCTGCTCAGCAGGTGGACCCTTAAAAGATGAGTCATTGGTTCATGAGCAAAAAAGCGAATCCCAAACTGATCGGATCTTTTGTTGTGGGTGGATTGGCCCTTGCCCTCCTCGCCATTTTTCTGTTGAGCGCCGGTTTTTTCAGAGAAACGGTGAAGTGCGTGGCCTTTTTTGAGGGATCGGTGAAAGGGTTGAGCGTTGGGGCTCCTGTGACATTTCGCGGCGTGAGAGTGGGGACGGTCACGGACATTCAACTGCGCATCGGCAGCAATGACCTCGATCATCTCATCCCCGTTTTTTTTGAGATAGAAACTGCAAGACTCACAATGGTGCGAGCCGACGGTCAGCCCAACGGACTGGATGTTGATCGCCTGATTGAGAGGGGATTGCGGGCACAGCTGACTGTGCAGAGTTTTGTGACCGGTCTTCTCATGATCGAACTGGATTTCAGGCCCGGGACACGCAAGGTGCTTGTGGGAACCATACAAGATTACCCGGAAATACCAACCATCCCTTCGGATCTGGAAGATTTTCTGCGAAGATTTGAGGAAGTTCCCATCGAGGAGGCCCTCGAGCAGATCACAGACATTCTCAAAACTGTCCGGGAATATGTGGATTCACCTGAAGCCATGGCGCTTCTTCGAAATTTCGGTGAGGCTCTCGAGGGGGTGAATGCGCTTGTGAAGAAAGTTGACGGGCACGCAGACCCGCTTTTAAGGGAAGGAACTCTTGCCCTGCGGGAAATGAAACAAACCTTCGGTGAACTCAACAAGCGATTGTCCGCGATACTCGACAGGTCAGAGGGCGCAATGGCTTCGATGGACAATGTGGCTGGTGAAATGGACCGGCGTCTGCCCGCGTTGATGGACGAATTGGAAAGAACAGCCAGGTTAACCCAGAATGCCATGGAGAACATGGCGGCTGCCTCGCAGGAGGATTCGCCCCTCATGCACAACCTCCAGGAACTTTCTGTTGAAATGACTTCTGCAGCACGCTCTATTCGCGTGCTCGCTGACTATTTGCAGCAAAACCCTGAAGCCTTGTTGCGCGGAAGGCGACCATGAAAGGAGCAAAAATGGGCCACGTTAAAATCATTCGTGCCACATGGCTTCTCGCCATGCTTGTGGGCTTATCAGCGTGTGTGGGGGTCTCAAGCAAGCCCTCCAGAACTTTCTTGCTGAACGAGGTGGCTCATTTCAACAAATCCAATGCCATCGATCCCATAAGAGTTTTTTCAAAGGAGCCCCTTCGTGTGGGCGTGGGACCCTTTAAAATACCGGAATACCTGAATCGGCCTCAAATCGTTTCCCGAACTGCCGGAAACGAATTGCAGATCAACGAGTTTCATCGCTGGGCGGAACCTCTGGGCGAAAGCATGCCAAGGGTGATGGCTCAAAACATGTCCCGGTTGCTCATGTCTGATCTGGTTTTTGCTTTTCCCTGGAGGAGCTCCCTGAGGCCCGGTCACCGCGTGACCGTGACCGTGCTGCGCTTCGACGGGAGTCTGGGGGAAGACGTTTCCCTGGAAGGAATTTGGAATCTTTATGCCGGGAGCAGAAACACGTTGCAGGAATCAAAAAGATTTTCCTTCACGGTGGCCTGCAAAGGGGGAGATTTTGACGCACTGGTGGATGCCCACAACCATCTTGTGTATCTGCTCAGTCTTCAGGTTGCCTCGGCCATCGGGGCTCACTCCCTCCCCTCCTCATCCTGAGGAGCTACAGGGCAAGAAGAGCCCTTCCGGGTTTCAGGGAAGTTTATCACGTGTGGCGTTTTGATCGGTGAACGAAATGATTGCTTATCATGAAATCATGGAACTCGTGGGCCGCACTGTCGATGCAGTGGGTGTGCTTGTCATTGTGGCGGGCGGCGTCATAGCCACCTTTCGCTTTGCGCGTCGCCGCCACTGGGAGCAAAAAAAATCCTACAGATTGTATCGCCAGGATCTGGCACGAGCCATTCTTCTGGGATTGGAGTTTCTCATTGCGGGAGACATCATTCGAACCGTCGCTGTGACCCCAACCCTGGAAAACGTGAGTGTTTTGGGTCTCATTGTCGTGGTGCGCACCTTTCTCAGCGTGGCCCTTCATCTGGAAGTGGAAGGTCGCTGGCCCTGGCAAAACAACAAGGCCGGCAAGTCTTCCGGCCCGGAATCAGAAGAGTGTGATGGAACCCTTTGAACGAGATCTGAACATGATCCTTGCGCGCCTTGCAGGAAGGTCAGATTCACGCAGTCCCTGCTGATGACGGGAAATTCCGGACTTTTGGACTCAGTAATAGTACCAGATGGTCTCATAGTCAGACACATCCTCTCCCGCCATGCTCAATCTTTTCAGGTAGTCGAGAATGGGAACATCTTCGCTGGCGAAAGTCGATGCGAAGCCCGAAATGTTTTTTTCCCACGGATGGAATTCGTAGAGCCTCGACCCGTCGGGCAAAATGGCAATGAGATCCCGGTGCTGATAGGCTCTCAGATAGTTCTTTCCCATTCCCGGCACGTTATAGACCGCCTCGTCCGTGCGGGAGATGCCAGGGAGCAGCCTGGCTTCTTCCTTTTGTTCCTGTAGAAGCCTTGCGATGGGGACACGGTACTCTATGGTTTCCTCCTTGCCTTTGGTGTTGAAGGTGTAATAGGGCTCCACGCCGATTCGGGAAAGATTGCGGCGAAGGAAAGCCGCTTCAAAACGGCGCGACACAAAAAAGGTATACACGAGCTGATTGAAAACGGATACGCCTCGAATCCTCAGCCGTTCCACCGCTTCGGCTGTTTCCGGAGTCAGTTCGTAAGGGTGCTGCACATGGGTCACAAGAGCCACCTGGCGCTTTGCGGGTTCACGCTGCCGTGCCAGAAGGTCTGCCAGCTTTTCCGTGATGCGCATGGGAGCGGTGACCGGAGTGCGTGAGCCGATGCGGATTCGTTCCACTGAAGGGATGCGTGAAACTCCTTCAAGAATTCGGGCAAACTGATCGTCATCCATGGCGAGAGGGTCCCCGCCCGTGATGAGCACCTCGTGAATCGCGGGGTGGTCTTCTATCCACTTCAATGCAGCGGCTATGTCCTCCGGGGGAGCGAGGGCCCCGGGAGCCATGGCGTCATCGATTTCCCAGTTCCTCTGGCAATAGACGCAGATCTGCGGACAGGTGTTGAAAGGCTTGAAGATACAAATGCTCGGATACCTTCTGGTCACCAGGTCGATGGGAGACGTGTCGCTTTCTCGCATGAAGTCAAGGCATTCTCTGTCTTTCCTTCCATAGGACGTCATCTGCTCCACATAGGCGGTGGGCGGAATGACCTGCGCCCGAACTGCCCGGTCTCTCGGGGATTCGGGGTCATCATCCATGAGTGAAAGGTAGTGGGGGGTGATGCCGAAGGGGATTCCAATCTTTCGGGCACTCGCGATGGCTTCCTTTTCCTGGGGGGAGAGTTCCACCAGATCTGCAATGAGTTCCGCATCGCGCATGACGTTTTCATATTGCCAGCGCCAGTCATTCCAGTTCTCTTCGGTGGCGCCGAGCCTGGAAAGAATCTTTTTTCGCCTCAACTGCCGGCGCTGAACCGCTTCATCGCCAAGACCCGTGGGACACTTGCTCGCGTATCTTTCCACTTCACGCGAGAGGACATCCAGCTGGCTGGATCTTTCAATGGCTGCGTCACGTCCCTCCAGGTGGCTCGTGGACAGATGGGAATCTGCCAGCTGGCTGCCGGGGCCCCTGCCCAGAAGTCCCAGAAAGAGATAGAGCATTTCCGCATAAAAAGCTTGTGAAAGGTCTGCTCTGGGTTTCCCCAGTATGATGTCACGCAGGGCTTCCGCCGCAGAAAACTGGGCCCGGTCCTCGGAGCGCCTGGTGACGATCATTTGAACCACCCGTGCGCAGTCTCTCACCCGTATGATGGACCCTTCCGTGAAAGAACCGTAGTCATGAAAGGTCTCGTATTCCATTTGATGGGCATAGTTGGAAAGTTCCCGGCGAAAATCTTCCAGAGACGCCGTGTTTCTGGCGATCTCCACCACTTCGGGAATCTTGGAAAGAAAGTTTTCTCTGGTGTATTTGTTCATGTTCAGCATGAGACGATATCCTCAAGATTGGTTATGACGTGAATGAGGGTACAGATGATTTTTTTTCGCGGGTTCTTTTCACGGGTTCCTGATGTGCAGGGTTCATGATGCCATGCCAGGGGCCAAGAGCAGGCACTGCACTTTTCTCGGATCTCGAGGGAAAAAAACGCAGCAATCCATTTCAGACTGACAGGTCAATCCCGAATCCACTGCACGAGAAGTTCCATGGCTTTTACGGTATTATGGCAAAAGTTTTGGGTGAAATCGTCGGGAAGAGGTTCATCAAGGGGTTGCGTTTCACTGGCTGTGAGCGCATTTGCTCCATCAAAATCCACGTAAGCGAGTCTCGCTGTCAGTTCTTCCGGGGGCCTGCCGAAGGCTTCTCCCGGAAGAATGGCCACCCCCGTCTCATGGAGAAGACGTTCACACAAAGTGGCGCTGTCCCTGATACCCTTGTGGTTCAGCCTGGAGGCCAGGGGAGAGAAGTCGGGAAAGAGATAAAAAGCTCCCTCAGGTGAATGGACTCGCGCTCCCGCCTTTTGAAGCATTTCCGCACACTGGTTTCCCAGGCGCGCAAGAATGCGCCGTGTGTGCCAGAGATACCTTTCTATGAGAGTGCCTCCTCGAAAAGCCTGCACGGAAGCATATTGTATGGGAGCGCTCACAGAGGTGAAGGTTTCGCTGGCCACGGCGGCCATGGAATCCAGAAGCCAGTCCATGTCGGGAGGAAAGGCAAAGGTTCCCAAACGCCATCCACCGGCTCCGCACCATTTTGAAAGACCGGAACTGATGATGGTTCCTTCCGGATAATACCGGGCCACTGAAATGTGGTTGCCCTGGTGATGAATTTGACCGTAAATCTCATCGGACAAAAGGACGATGCGGTACTTTCGAGCCACTCGAGCCAGGTCTTCCAGATCTCCCGCACTGTATGTTGAACCTTCGGGGTTACCGGGATAGTTGAGAATGAGGATGCGAGGGCGGAAATCATCCTTTTCTGCTGCGCATCTTTTTTCAAGAGTTTCTGCAGTGATGTGCCACTTGTCTTCAAATCGGGTGGGGATGAGGCTGATCCTCTTTCCAATGATGGTGGCCTGGGGCACATAGGAAACCCAGCACGGGGTGGGAACCATCAGTTCACCGTAATAGACGAGCTGAAGGAGAAACATGAGCTCTTTGGATCCGGGTCCGATGAGAACGTTTTCCGGTTGCACTTCGACCCCGTCCCGGTTGCGGTGGAACTCGGCCACGGCTTCGCGCAAGGTGGTCAGGCCCATTGCCGGAAGATAATCTTTTTCGTGAGCATTGATCCTGAGGGATTCCACGACGGGCAAAGGCACAGGGAAGGGCGACTGTCCCAAGCCGAGGCGGTAGACGGTCTTTCCCTGTTTTTGAAGCTCCTTGCTCGTCTCGTTGATGGCGATGGTGGGTGATTGCCCCAATCCTCTGATGTTCAGGTTCAGGCTCACTACTTTATGAATGTGCACCAGGAAAATCTCCTCCATCATGGGTGATGGCCGACCGGGATTCAAAAACGGGCTGGCTGCTCGAAAGCCCAAACATTGAAAGCTGAAAAATGCGGCCGATGAAACCACGTTGACCGCCGTTCAGGTTCAGGGCGACAGTTTTTCCGCCCATGTACATATATTAACTTTGTGGCGGTGTTCAAAAGATTTTTACAAAAGGGATGTCTTTTTCTCACACCAAAGGACAAATGTGAATCCGGGGCCACAAAATTTCAGACAGGCACACGCCGCTGGTGTTTTTGAGAATCCAAACGAAATCTTTTGCAGTTGGACCGGGAGTGGACCAATGCCCTCCGTTTGCCATGGATATTATGCCGATTATAATTTCTCGACAAGATGTTCATTGCCGATATATGTTTATTTTTTTTCGAGCAAGCTTGCTGAACATTCAGAAACCAGGAAATGTTCACCTTTCACCCATCGGGTCCACCCATGCGGTGGTCTGAATTTCCTGACTCCAATGACTCCGAAGGAGGTGCGTCCATGAAGTCTTATCGCAAAGAACTCTGGTTTCAAACTCCCACCCGAAGAGCTTTCATCAACATGACACCTCAGGTGGAAGAGTGTTTGCATGAGAGTGGCGTTCGCGAAGGACTGGTCCTTTGCAACGCCATGCACATCACCGCCTCCGTCTTCATCAACGACGACGAACACGGTCTGCACCTGGATTATGAGGTCTGGCTCGAAAAGCTCGCTCCCCATGAACCCGTGACCCAGTACAGGCACAATGTGGGGGAAGACAATGCGGATGCGCACATGAAGCGCCAGATCATGGGCCGCGAGGTGGTGGTGGCTGTCACGGAAGGAAAGCTGGACCTGGGAACCTGGGAGCGGATTTTCTACGGAGAGTTTGACGGCAGGCGCCGCAAGCGGGTTCTGGTGAAGATCATCGGAGAATGAACCCCTCTGGTTTTGAAGCGAAAGCCCTTTCCACAGAAGGATCATCTCTTTTCGCATCCCTTTGAGAATCCAATCATCAGCACGTTGCCGGAAAGGAGGGAGGGCTTGACTTCGCAATCCTCTGAATTTGTGCTGGCAAAGATACGGAAAGCCACTATCGGTGACGTTCCGGCCATTCAAAAGCTGCTGGAAGTCTTTGCCAGGGACGGGAAATTGCTGAGTCGATCTCTCAGCGAACTCTACACCCACTTGCGGGATATTTTTGTGGCGGTCGACCCGGACACGGGAATGATCGTGGGATGTTGCAGCCTGCACATCATGTGGGACAATCTGGCCGAAATACGATCCCTTGCCGTGCGTTCGTCCCACCACAAAAGAGGCCTGGGAAGAACCCTTGTTGCCGCCTGCATCGAAGAAGCAGAATGTCTTGGAATTTCCCGTGTTTTCACCCTCACCTATGAAAAGGAGTTTTTCCGGCGCTTGGGATTTCATGTGGTGGACAAAAGCATTTTCCCTCAAAAGATATGGGCGGATTGCCTGCATTGCCCCAAATTTCCCCTCTGCGACGAGATCGCCCTCGTCCTGGATTTGCAGCCTGAAAAATGCCCGCTCATGCGGGCACGGCCAAAATAATGGGCCCGTTGGTCTTGGAAACAGGGGAACGGCTTGTCACGCACGGGCCGGACAGAAGCTTTTTCAAACTTGCAAGTGGTTTGCAAATCCTCACTCACTGGGTTATAAATGCACGAAAATTGCTGAACTATTCCGGGCACGGTTTACGTGCCTTTGTTCATTGAATGTTCAGTTTTAAATCACCATATCTTCGTGGAAGGATTATCGATAAACCATGATCAGTGCTTTTCTTCAGAAAATATTTGGAAGTCAGAATGAACGCAACCTGAAACGGATCGTGCCCCTGGTGGATGCCATCAACAGCTTTGAGCCTCAGATTCGCAAATTGAGCGATGAGGCACTCATGGGAAAAACGGCAGAATTCCGCCAGCGACTGGAAAATGGTGAGCCCTTGGACGATCTTCTGCCCGAGAGTTTTGCGGTGGTTCGAGAGGCAGCCGTGAGAACACTGGGGATGCGCCCTTTTGATGCTCAGATGATCGGAGGCGTGGTGCTTCATCAGGGCAAAATCGCCGAGATGAAGACGGGTGAAGGGAAGACTCTCGTTGCAACCATGCCCGTTTATCTCAATGCCCTGACGGGCCGTGGCGTGCATCTCGTCACGGTGAACGATTACCTTGCCCGGCGCGACAGTGAGTGGATGGGTAAGCTCTATTCCTTTCTGGGACTCAAAGTGGGCTGCGTCGTGCACGGAATGGACGACGGGGAAAGAAAGGAAGCCTACCGGGCGGACGTCACCTACGGAACCAACAATGAGTTTGGTTTCGATTATCTGAGGGACAACATGAAGTTCCGCCTTGAAGACCTGGTGCAGCGGGAACTTCATTATGCCATTGTGGACGAGGTGGACAGTATTCTCATTGATGAGGCGAGGACGCCCCTCATCATTTCCGGTCCCGCCGAAAAGTCCACGGAACTCTACAACAAAATCAATCGCATCATACCTCACCTCAAGGAAGAGACGCACTTCACCAAGGAAGAAAAAAGCCGCACCGTTTCCCTCAATGAAGACGGTGTCATGAAGGTGGAGGAACTCCTGGGCGTGGAAAACCTCTACGACCCGAGAAACATCGACATCCTTCATCATGTGCACCAGGCCTTGCGGGCTCACGTGCTCTTTAAAAAAGATGCGGACTACATTGTCAAAAGCGGGCAGGTCATCATTGTGGACGAGTTCACGGGTCGCCTGATGCCGGGAAGACGCTACAGCGAGGGGCTGCACCAGGCTTTGGAGGCCAAGGAAGGGGTCAAGGTCGAAAATGAAAACCAGACACTCGCATCCATCACTTTTCAGAACTACTTTCGCATGTACGACAAGCTGGCCGGCATGACCGGAACGGCGGACACGGAAGCTCCGGAGTTTCACAAGATTTACAAACTGGAAGTGGTGGTGATTCCCACGCACCGCAAGATGATCCGCACTGATCATGCAGATTGCATCTACCGGACAGAGAAAGAAAAGTTCAGAGCGGTGACAAACGAGATCAAGGAGCTCAATGCAGAAGGGCGTCCCGTGCTCGTGGGCACCGTGAACATCGACAGGTCGGAAAAACTCAGCGAAATGCTGAGGCGGCAGGGAATACCCCATCAGGTGCTCAATGCCAAGCATCACGAAAAAGAGGCTGAAATCGTCGCCCAGGCAGGGCAGATGGGCCAGGTCACCATTTCCACCAACATGGCGGGTCGGGGCACCGACATTGTGCTCGGAAAGAATGTTGCCCAATTGGGCGGGCTGCACATCATCGGAACGGAAAGGCACGAAGCGAGGCGAATTGACAATCAGCTTCGGGGCCGGGCAGGTCGCCAGGGCGATCCCGGTTCTTCCAGGTTTTATTTGTCCCTGGAAGATGATCTCATGCGCATCTTTGCTGCCGACCGCCTGTCAGGTCTCATGCAGCGTGTGGGCATGGAAGAGGACGAGCCCATTGAGCATCGCCTGATTTCCAAGGCCATTGAAAACGCTCAAAGCCGTGTTGAGGCTCAGAACTTCAGCATCCGGGAGCAACTGATCAAATATGATGACGTCATGAACACTCAAAGGGAGGTCATCTATCAGCAAAGGCGTGAAACCCTCTCCGGAGAGAACCTGAAGTCGGTGGTCATGGACATGGTGGAAGACGTCCTCGACGAGGTCATCGCCGAAAGCGTTGCAGACAAAACTTTTGCCGAAGACTGGGATCTGGAAAAGCTCAACAAGGACCTTTTTCAGTTCTTTGGCATGGAAAGCAACTACACCGTTGAGGCTCTCGAAGACTACAACCCGGAAACCCTGCGGGAAGAGCTGATCGATCGAATCAAGGGACGCTACGAAAGTCGGGAGCAGGAATTTGGTGAATCCGTCATGCGTGACCTTGAAAATTACATCCTTCTGCAAAATGTCGACAGTTTCTGGAAAGATCACCTCTTGAACATGGATCATCTCAAAGAGGGCATCGGACTCAGGGGCTACGGCCAGCAGGATCCCCTCGTCGCCTACAAGCGGGAAGGGCATGCCCTTTTCGATGACATGATCGGGCGCATCAAGGACGAAACCGTCCGCATGCTTTTTCATGTGCAGATTCAGCGTCAGGAGGAGGTCCAGCAGCTGCGCAAGGAGCAGGAAGAGCAACCCATGCACTACGGCCCTCCGGAGGGTGCTTCCAAACCACAGGTTGTCAATAAAGATCGAAAGGTGGGCAGAAATGATCCATGTCCCTGCGGGAGCGGCAAAAAATTCAAAAAATGTTGTGGTCAGTGAGGAACCATTCACCGTTCCGGGATTCAGTGTGTCGGCTGCCGCCTCCCGAATGCGATACAAAAACCGGCTGGATCTTGCCCTCATAGTTTCTGATCATGAGGCCGCGGCTGCGGGAGTGTTCACCGGGAACCGATTTTGCGCCGCCCCCGTCATTCTGTGTAAAGAGCACCTCAGGGGAGGACATGCCCGGTGCATTCTGGTGAACGCCGGTTATGCCAATGCCTGCACGGGAGAAGAAGGACTGGATCGCGCCAGGAAAATGGCTGGCCTGGCCGCTGAAAAAATCGGTGTTTCTCCCGGGTCTGTGCTGGTCGCTTCCACAGGGGTCATCGGCCCGCAAATCGAACTGGCACCCATGGAAAGGGTTTTTCCTGACCTGGTGGAGGGGTTGGCTCCCCATAAATGGGAAGACGTCGCCTGCGCGATCATGACCACGGACACCGTGCCCAAAATGGCCAGCACCTCGGTGCCCGTGGGGGGGAAAAACGTGACCATTGGAGGGGTGGCCAAGGGCTCGGGCATGATCGCCCCCCATATGGCCACCCTTCTTGTGTTTGTGTGCACAGACGCTCTGATTTCTCAGGAAGTTCTGGAACATTGGGTCAGGATTGGAGCGGAGCATTCTTTCAACGCCATAACGGTTGATGGGGACACCAGCACCAACGACACACTTCTGGTCATGGCGGGTGGAAAGGCGGAAAACCCTCTGGTGAGCGATGTGGAGAGTGAGGAGAGTCGTGCTTTTGGCGAGGGACTGCAAGCGGTTTTGCTGCAACTGGCCAGGAAAGTGGTGCTCGATGGGGAAGGGGCAACCAAGCTCATCGAGATCACCGTTTCTTCTGCACCGGATGTGAAATCGGCAAAAAAAATCGCTTTCACCATCGCCAACTCGCCCCTGGTCAAGACCGCATTTTTTGGAGAGGATGCCAATTGGGGGCGCATCGTGGCGGCGGCGGGCCGTGCCGGAGTGGAACTGGATCCCTTGCGGACCTCCCTCCACTTCGAGGATGTGTGTGTGTTCCGCAGCGGTGTTCCCCTTTTGAGCGAGGCCGTTGAAGTGGAAGCAACGAAGGTTTGCAGGCAAAAAAACATACGGGTGAATCTGGACCTTGGTTTGGGAGAGGGGGCCTTCACAGCCTACACGTGCGATTTTTCCTGCGACTACGTGAAAATCAATGCCTCCTACCGCTCCTGAGGTCGGCAAGCACGTGTGCTGAGAGAACCAGAGAGGTTTCCGCTCCCCATCCCCAGAACCACAAGGCCTGGGAGGAGGGCGGGTGAGGAAAAGGGGCCGGAAGGAACCATGTTTTTCCGCGCCCTCAGGCCCCATGACTCCTCATCAGGGATCAATAGTAGTACTTGTGCACATAGTCCAGGACCATGCGGTGCGTGTTGAAAACAGGAGTGATTTCCGAAATGGAATGCCTCATGATGGAAAGCCACTGCCTGGGCTTGGAGTAATAGGTCGTCACCAGGTCGTCCAGGTTTTGGTAAAGATCTGCCGCCGCATCTTCATCATCCTGGTCCTCATCATCCCCAATGGCCCAGCCGTTCACCCGGTTTTTGCACGCCTCCCGCCACCAGCCATCCAGCACGCTCATGTTCACACCGCCGTTGAAGCAAACTTTCATGCCGCTTGTGCCGCTGGCTTCCCGGGGGCGTCTCGGAGTGTTGAGCCACACATCCGTTCCGCGAGTCATGAGCGCTCCGGACCAGATGTTGTAATTGGGAAGAAAGACCAGCCGGATCCGGTTTTCGTATTGCTTGCTGGTGTTGACGATTTCACGGATGAGGTCCTTGCCTGAGTGGTCCTGAGGATGAGCCTTGCCTGCGAAGATCAGCTGCACGCGATCGAAAGAGAGATTGAAAAGGTATTCCAGGTCCTTGAAGATGAGGGTGGCTCGCTTGTAGGCTGTTGCACGCCTGGCAAAGCAGATGGTGAGCAGATCCTCTGTGAAGCCTGCCCCCGAAACGGAGTTGACGTAATTGATGAATCGTTTCTTGGCGATGTACTTGGCCGCTTTCAGCTCCTCATCGGGTATTTTGTCGATTTTCGCCAGAGCCTTGGGATTTTCTCTCCACTGGGGCACGTACTTGTCGTAGAGGGTGCGGAATTCGGGGTCGGTCCATGTCAGATGGTGGACCCCGTTGGTGATGTGGCCTATGTTGAAACCTGGAAACATCTGCCTGGAAATCTCCCCGTGAAGCTCGCTCACCCCGTTGGCAGCCCTTGAAAGGTTCAGGGCAAGCACCGTGGTGTTGAGCAGGTCATTCCCCGCAAGGCTTCTGATGTTGGAGGGCAGGTAGGGGCCAAGCACTTCATGGGCCATGGAGTAGTCAAACTTGTCATGGCCGGCGGGAACGGGGGTGTGTGTGGTGAAAACAC
>Ga0207421_10001791_pt1 | contig 27361 bp, 12 predicted proteins | sample SodLakKL_010_SED_4_FD_187542 | JGI IMG/M metagenome (GOLD analysis project Ga0207421, IMG submission 187542) | Alkaline sediment microbial communities from Lake Tanatar, Kulunda Steppe, Russia - 8KL_010_SED (SPAdes) (version 2) | ecosystem: Environmental > Aquatic > Non-marine Saline and...
TAGAAATTGGACAGTGCCTGCTTAAGCTGGAAGGCCACAGTGATTGTGTCGAAAGCGTGAGCGTGACCCCGGATGGAAAGCGGGCGGTATCGGGGAGTTGGGATAATACCCTTCGTCTCTGGGACTTAGAAGTTGGACAGTGCCTGCGTAAGCTGGAAGGCCACAGTCATGGGATCGTAAGCGTGTGCGTGACCCCGGACGGCAAGCAGGCGGTATCGGGGAGTGGAAGTAACACCCTCCGTCTCTGGGATCTGGAAAGCGGGCAGTACTCAAGCAAGCTGGAAGGCCACAGAGGTTGGGTTAATAGCGTAAGTGTGACACTGGACGGGAAACGGGTGGTATCGGGGAGCAGAGATAATACTCTTCGTCTCTGGGACCTGGAAAGCGGCCAGTGCTTAAGCAAGCTAGAAGATCACAGCGGTACAGTCAGTGACGTAAGTGTGACCCCGGATGGAAAACGGGCGGTATCGGGGAGTTGGGATAATACTCTTCGCCTTTGGGACCTGGAAAACGGTAAGTGCCTGCGTAAGCTAGAAGGTCACAGTGATTGGGTCTTTAGCGTGAGCATGACTCCGGACGGCAAACGGGTGGTTTCTGGCAGTGCGGATAAAACCCTTCGTTTATGGGACTTAGAAAGCGGTCAGTGCCTACATAAGCTGGAAGGCCACTGTGATTTGGTCAAAAGCGTGAGTGTGACCCCGAACGGGAAGCGGGTGGTATCGGGGAGCAGAGATAATACACTTCGCCTCTGGGATTTAGAAAGCGGTCAGTGCCTACATAAGCTGGAAGGCCACAGTGATTGGGTCGAAAGTGTGAGATTGGCCCCGGACGGGAAGCGGGTGATATCGGGGAGCAGAGATAATACTCTTAGCCTCTGGGATCTGGAAAGCGGCCAGTGCTTGCGCAAGCTGGAAGGTCACAGTGATTGGGTCAGAAGCGTTAGCGTAACTTTGGATGGGAAGCGGGCAGTTTCTGGGAGTGAGGATAAAACTTTGTGCCTCTGGGACTTAGAAAGCGGGAAGTGTTTAGCTCTCTACCATGCATTGAACGGCGTCATATCCGCCGAAATCTCACTTGTTAATGATTGTATTATTTGTGGAACAACTGACGGCCAAATGCACTTCCTCACCCCCGTGAATTTTCCACCGCACGGTCCTGCAATAACCACAACTGCTCGTCTCTGGCTGTTCGGCGATGCTAACGCACCCGGTCGCTGGGATGATAACCTGACTGCCCTCTGTCCGTGGTGCGGAAAACGCTTTACCGTCAACGACAATATGCCCGGTAAACAAATCACCTGTCCGTTTCAGGACTGTGCAAGACCTTTACAAATTAATCCATTCATCGTTGACGGTAGGTAAAGGATGATTTTGAGGACTTTAAAAGAGGTTTTTAGTTTTACAGCAAAACTTTTGAGCAGATGATATGATAAAATTCGGGATTTCTTGTAACATCGTCTAAAGCAATCTGAATGCAAACCATACTCAAGATAGTCTTTGCAAAAAAAGCATACACAGTCATGCCAAGTGTCTCCCCTAAACGGAGAAGAACATGAAACTTGTTGAACTGGTAAAAAACAGAAAAGAGTCAATAGAAACGGAAAGAAATGCTGTGATCAGGCTTTACCGTGCAATTGACTTATGTGAGTTTGCCATCAAAATCATTGTGGCCCATCAGATGAAAATGATGGTTAATTATATTCCTGAGGATGAAACAAAAAAAACAATTGTCCAGAATATCCAAAGGACAATTCAGTTCCATTTCCAGTGCCCCAGCCTCGGTCACTGGACAGGATTGCTGCGTGATTTGCAAAGACTCGAACTTTACCCTGAAAGTCGAATTAACAATCAACTGAAAAGGGTAAGTATATCCTCAAATAAAATAGTAGAACTTAGAAACCGCTACGCCCACGGTATTACGCCCACGCATGTGCAAGCCGATGAAGAATATCATGCAATACTAAACCATATGAATGCGCTGCTTGAATTTTTGAGCAAAAATAACCTCTATGAGGTTATTACAGATCTCGTTGCCACCACCCCGCTTTTTAACAGTATCCGAGAAGTTTACAACAGAGCGAAGAGCAGGAAGGAAAGTAAAATATCCTGCGAATTCTTGGATTACTTTTCTGGGAAACGGATAGTTGTTTTTCCCGAACCGGATCTAAATGATTACTTTAAAGAGCATTTTAACCTGACATTATCAGTAAGTAGCTTTGAAATATTGAGCCTGCTGCATGACTACTTTAAAAGAGATTACTGGGAAAACAAGGTTCAGGATGCCTTCACTGGTTGTAGTAAAGTATTTATGCATGGTTCAGCCGGGGTAGGTAAAACGACCCTGGCCGCCAGAATTGCGCAAATCAACAATAGCGATTTCTTCATGTACTCTGCCGCAAAAAGAGGCGAGCTAAAAGCTATTTATGCGCTAAAAAGACTTTATCAAGCATACCGATTGAGAATAGGAGGTCTTCCTCCCTTGCCGGAAGGCATAGACTTGCATGGCTTGCGTGCTTATATGCAACTACTCGTGCAGCGCATAAACGATGAACCGGAAAGCGAGCAAACACTTTTTGTGATTGATGGTTTAGATGAACTGCCCGAAGAGGAGCTGCTGAACTTGACAGAAGAGTTTCAGATTTTTAGAAATGTAGCCATTAAATTGCTCTTTTGCTCAAGAAACAGAGCTATCGTGAAGACGCTGCAGGATGCACTGGGCCTGTTGGAAATAATCAGCCTGGAACCGCTTACGGAAAATGAGCTGGTCGAATGGTTCAAGGTTCAAAATGAATATATTGAAAACCCTTCACCGGCTTTAATTGAAGCAATTAATACTGCTACCGAAGGAAACTTCCTTTTCTTAAAGAGTATTCCCCCGCTTAAAGATGAGCAAAGCTACTTCGAATACTTGAAAAAAATCCCCGGTAGTATTCAGGTTCTTTTTGAAAAAGTGATGGACGAAGTGGAAGAAAAAAACCATCTGGCTCCGAAGGCACTGGCATTTTTCGCGGTTATTCCCGGAGGCTCTTCGCTGAAGCTGGTCGAGCGCTATTTTTGCCTGCAGAGAAAAGAAACAAGAGATCTGTTAAAGGTCCTTGTTCCTTATTTAAAAGAGATAGCTGACGACTTCTTTATTCTTTACCATGCAAAATTTATTGAATATATCAACCAAGCTTATGCTATTGAGGTAAGGGAGATTAGAAAAGCTTTAATTAACGATATTTCAAACTATGAAGAAAATTACATTCCGCTACAAGATATTCCCACTTTATATTTTGAAAGTAACGATATGGCCGGGTTAGCCAGATGGCTTGAGCAAAAGATTTCCACTATCGGCACAATAATGACCAGTGCTAGCCGTTTTTCATGGGTGAAGGCTTTAGCTGAATCCTTTATTTGTATTGGTAAGGCGGAGCCTTTCAGGCTAACAAGAAGCGCAGGACTGCTGGAGATCTTTATCGACAATAACTTTCAGGCGTTGCTTGATTGGAGAATAGCCTTGAAATTGAAAGCGTGCATGGTAAAAATTGAGGCCTTTCATGAGCGAGAAACCTATCCTTTGCTCAATCTGCTCATAGCGGCAGCGTATTACTTGGAAGCTAATTATGAAGAATCATTATCTATTTTAAAAGTTGTCGCTGATCATTTTTCCAAAGCAGATAGCAATTACCTCCGCTGTTATGATTACATAGGCTTGAATTACAGCAAACTGGGCAAGTGGGATCAGGCGCTAGCAGCATATACAGAGGTTATAGAAGCAAGTAAGAATGATTCTAATAACGTCTGGGTAGGTTATGCGTACTTAAACAGGGGTAAGTTGCACCAGCGTATGAAGAATATGATCAACGCTGAAGACGATATAGAACGAGGGATAAGAATCAGAGAGGCAGTGGTTTGTGATGAGCTTGCCATTATCAAGAACTTAAAAGATAATGCCAGTGAAGTACAAGCCAAGTTAACACTGGCGATGGGCTATGAAAATTTGCTAAAACTATATCACCAGACAGATCGCCTTAGTGATGAGAAAGCTAAAAGTATGCTCTATGCACTTGAAAACCTGATAGAAAGCCTTTTTGAGCAGCATCCTGACGAGGTAAAGAGCTTTACATTTACCGGGCGCATCCTCCTTTTTCTGTTGGAAATTAAAGAAACTCATAGGTCTGGCTTGGACATCGAATATATACTTAACCGTGTTTCGGAGTGTTTTCTGAGAAAAGAGGAGCTACTTCAATTAAAAGCATTAAATCAAGGATTTATGAAGAGTGAGCGAGGAAAGTAATTATTATAACACAAACCAATCGATATATATTAGTGTACGCTGTTTTATAGCTTACATCATCAGTAATAAAATAACCGGGATCGCAGTCGGAAAGGCCCCTGTTTAGAAGATCTCACCGACTACAATCTGGCCTGAGTTCTGGACAAGCTTTTTGGGTGGGGCCGCATGCACTCTACCCTTTGTCTACTACGGGCCATCTGCTAGGAACAAGTTACCTTGAAATACCTATATAATGATACCACCTGGATATCGGTGCATGGTGATTACTAATATTTAGAAGCCACCGATCCTAATTTTTTAATCACCGATGGCACAGCAAGGACAGGAGACCAGATTTAAAACAATTCCTCAATGGTTTAAGCGTTACAGAAGACAAAGTTCCGGTGACAGCCGATATTAACAGCGGTAATATGCATGATAAGTCCTGGAACTTCGATTATATTGAAAAGCTGGCTCAATCTTTAACACCTAAAACATAAAAAATCAGTAGTTAATATATGTAAAATATTCGTTCCGTTCTTTGACATCGAGATAGATATCAGGCGAAAATCCAGCTAATTCAATAACTTTGGGCGCCTTAAAGCGGTTACCAAAAGCGCAGCGGTTGGGATTATCAGTGTTTTTTTCAATAGAAATTCCCCACCCCGTCATTCAATGATTTTAATCTTTAAAACTAGAAGAAAAAGAACTTGCAGCGGAGGCATTGTGTTATGGCATATCTACAGCCTTGCACTAGGTGCCCAGTCATCACCATCTTTATCATCAAGCTGTTTGATTTTGGCAGCCCGGACGCGTTTAGCAGGTTTTTTATGAATTGTTGTTGAGCAAACCCTGGAGATCTTTCATCCGGTAGCTTTCACCCTTTATGGTTACCAAGTAACAGTGATAAAGAAAGCGATCTAAAATGGCTGTCGTCAGCACCGGATCGTAAAGAATATGGCCTCATTCATCAAAAGTCTTGTTGGAAGTATTAATCGTTGATTTATTCTCATAACGTCCGGCAATAATTTCATGAAAATCATCAACGCTGTTTTTTGAGCTATTTTAGACCCACGTCCAGTATTAAAAGCTCTGGATTAATGTACTTTTTCACCTTTTTCTTAAATGAGCTATTTGCCCGGGATATTTAAAGCTCTTCAATCATGTGGCTAACGGTAATAAAAGGTACCAAGTAGCCCTGGTGCACTGCCTTGATTCCGATGGCAGAGGCCAGGTGGCTTTTACCTTTATGTAAAGCTTTCCATAAAGGGAAGACCCACCTGGCCTTGTGTTTGGGCATCAGAGCGGTTGAATTGGGCTACCAGGCCAGCTTTGTCACCCCTGATCAGCTCATTGATATTTTAAAGAATGAACCGGCCCTGTCACGGCGCAAAAGGCTCCAGAAAAAATTATGAGTTCTAAGTTGGTGATCATCGACTAGGTCGGATCTTTGCATGTCAACCGGCAGGAAGCAAATATGCTTTATCATCTGATGTCTCATTTTTAACAGCAAACATCTTTAATTATAAACTCGAATAAGGGTTTTGAGGAATGGGTCAAGTTTTTAGGTGGTACAGCTATAAATACCGCTATTCTATATCGCTTGATTCACAAAAGCGAAATATTTAGCATGAGTGGTGATAGCTATAAGGTAAATCATAGAAATACCATATTGTAGTAGTGAAAACGTCCATTACGAATAGACATTATTCATCCAAAATTATTGACCGTTTACAGAAGGGTCAAGTTTTATCTAATACAAGCAAAAAAGGTATGAATGTATGAGATAAATTTGTGAATTAAAAAAATTAATTATATGCAGGAACTAGGCTTGTACATGAAGAACTGTTTGTTCTAATAAAGTATAACCAAGTATAACCATATCACATCTAGATTTTAACCTCTAAGGAAAAAAACAAGAATGCCCCTGGATAGTTATAGTTTATATTTATTAGACTTTTATTGAAAATAGGAGGTTTTATAATTGTCAAAGGGCACTGTAATTATTGGTGTAGGTGGTGGAGGAAGAGGTGCTGTAAACTGGGTAAAATACTTTCTTGAACAAAAGTATGGCTCTTATCAAAAAAGAGGAGTTAAGCTGTTAGTGATTGACGGTCCCGAAACTGAACCGCAGTATATTTTACCCGGGAACTTTCAAATTGATGCTCGAGATGATTCACCAGAATTTATCAGATTAAAGAAATCACCCGATGTTGCACTAGATGCTATCGATGCTGGTAAAGGGGAGAAAGAATATAAATATATTAACCAATGGTTATCGAATGCTGATGCGGAAAGATTACCTCGCGATGTTTCGCCGGAAACTGGTTATGGGGGCGAACGAGTACTTGCAAGAGCAGGCTTTTTTATAGAGGTATCTGCACTGAACAATAAAATAAGACAAACATTAAATTCTGCTCGAGGCCTTGATGAAATAGATCCCCCTCTAAATATTTTTGTTGTGGGTTCTTTGGCCGGTGGTACAGGTTCAGGTATGTATTATGATGTCTGTCATTTAGTGAAAAAGCTAAAAGGCAATGATAACTTATATGGTATTATACTGCTGCCGAAAGGTTTTGAACAGGCCTTTTCAAATGATTTAGAAAATGCCAGGTTATATAGAGATGCAAAGTCTTTTGCAGGTATAAGGGAACTGCTTCGATATCAAAGTGCCTCTCCAAAGTTTCCCACCAGAATTGCCTATGAGAAAGATATCAAGGTTGAAAATGGGCAATTATTTGATATGGCGTTTTTAGTTGACGGGACCTCTGAAGGTCAAGAATTAAGTGACAAATTCCCCTGGGAAGGGGTTAGTGCGAAATCAGCTGAATTAATGATTACTTTTGTAGAGCACAAAGGGAGCTTGCAAACAGATTTAAATAATTTGATTACACGTACTTCTGCCGCTGAGGGTCATGAAAGATTTGCCACTTTTGGAGTTCACACATATACTTTTACGCCCACTGATATTATAGACACCTTTGCACATCGTTTGGCTCTAGAAATATACAGACAAATGACAAATGTTCCTGAAGGCAAAAAAGATGAGGGGCAAAAGTTGGCAAGGCAGTTATTGCAAAGTGATCAAAAGGGAACGAATTTTGGGCGTATGTTAGTTAATTTCTTATATGATAATAAGTCACCCTTGCTTCCACCCATTGAAAAAGAACATTTATATGACTACCAAAATATTCATAGCCAGCACATGAATATTGGATCAGGGGATCCTTCTTTTCCTCCAGAACCGGATTGGGAGAAGGAAGTGCCTAGGAAAGCAAATTTATTTACAAGAAATAACAATGAAGCGATAATCAGTATTTGCGATAGTTTAAGGAATGCCACTTTAGGCATGAAAGATAGCACTGAACCACAGGATGTGCGAGGATGGATTAACTATCAAGTTGAGGAAATAGCTCAAAAATTTAAAAAAGAGTTAGTTGAGGATGTATGGAATCAGTTTTACAATGAAAATGCAAAAAGGTTTTATAAGCTTTCTGAAAAACCCTATACTATTGCTTTAGTCAGGGATTACCTGGTTTGGATACAGCAGATGATAGACCGGTTTGAGAAAGAATTGGACAGAATAGAAAATCGTTATCTGAAAAAGGACAATATAGTAGATAAACAACGTAATTTGTTAATTGACATAGAAAATAAAATGGATCATCAATCAGTCGATGTAGATAAGCAAGAAATATACATTACAGAAAGTGAATTTTTATTGAGGCTCGAGATTTGGGAATCTTTAATAGAGGGTTGCAAGAAGTTATTAGATAATTACAAAAATATTTGGGGTATACTATGGGCTGAAGTAGGCACCCATGCATCTGGATGGTTAGGGCATCTTAGCAGATGTGAAGGTGCAGTTAAGAATTGGGAAAATGAACTGATTACCAAACGTAGAGAGATTGATAGAAACACAGCAAAGGACTTTTTACCTACTCCGATGAGCCGTGCAGAGCAAGAATTATATAAAGCTAAAGTTAGAGATAAGGCAGTATCGGATGAAATACTTGCTAGTATGGAATGGACTTTACAGCGCTGGGAAAAAAAACAACGCTTGCAATTACAAGATAAGCCTTTTGCCGATGATTTAGAACAATTAGGAATTATATTAAATATTAATGTCAAAGAAGATTCTCACATTCCTGATATAACAACGTCATCTAGCGAATACGACGTTAATCGTCTTAGGGAGCATAATCCAGGAGAATTTGTCAAAATTATTGTGCCTTACTTGAGAGATCTTGAAAAACTATCTATTTGGGATGCTCTTCAATATGAATATACTGCTACACCTCAAGACATTCATAAAGATTTTACTGTAGATGAATTTGTAGAAGATAAAGTAATTGGCTTGTCTAAAAAATCAAATCAGCTGGTGAATACTACCACAGCAGGCAATGCCAGTACAGCTAGCTATGTTTTTTCCTCATTTTTAGACAAGACTACTTATGATCAAGGAAGCATGGAACATGTTGCCACTGAATTTTATCGTCATACTAATAATCGTAATATGAACTCAAAGGAATCGGCTAAAAGTTATAATTATGTTACCTCTATAAGCATAACAAGCTTCTTGAATTTGTTTAGCTGGGGATATTTCAAAACTTGCATGAATAACTATTTTAGTTATGTGAAAGATAGCACTCATCCTATACACCTGGATATTTTAGAAAAAAAAGCTGCTGATATCGAAGATTATTACTGTGAAGAAATTTCTTCGGATGCGTCTTTCTATTTACTGGATTATCGCGTAGTCAGATTTCTGCAGGAAGGGATACGCGATTTTTCATTTGTGTTGCTGATGGATTTACTAGAAGATGAAAAAACAGTTGAAGATAGAGAAAGGTTTTATTATAACCTTCCTATAAAGACTAAAAGGGGTGCGACAAAGCATGTAAAAGTAGCAAGAGAAACTGATGATATTGTTGAGATGTTGCAAACTTATTTTGATCCGGCTCAAAGTGATCTTCGGCAATGGTTTAAGGTAAAATGGGATAATTATTTTAAAAGCAAATCATCCACCGAAATTAAGGAAGAAATGGAAAATGCTATAGATGAAATTGATGACAAAGACATAAAGTGTAAAGAGGAAAATGAATTTAACTTAGATGATTTTAAGATAGTCATTAAGGTTTTAGCTCGTCAATACATAGACAGGCTTTAAAAATAAAGCTGTTAGCATGTAAATAAATAGCTATATCATCCAATGGCTTGCATATATGGCTTTATTATGCATGAACATTTAAAATCTTGCGTTGTTAAGTCTTTAAAATGCATATAAGACTTAAGAGAAAAACTTAGGGCGGCATTTTTAAGCTATTCAAAATGAAAATAACTTTAAATCGAATGGAGTGATCCGTATGCATATTGTTTGGAATAAAATTAATACTTCTGTATTAATAAAAATATTATTTGGTCTGTTATTTGTTATGGGTTTGCTTTTATACGGAGAGCTCTCAGTCAGTGCAGAATATGAAATAGATAAAGAAGTTGAAGTACAGGAGCTCAGTTCTTTTTCTGTATTGGATGTGATGGTAATTATAGATCAGTCAGGTAGCATGGAGCGTACAGATCCTTATGAAAAGCGGGTAAGTGCTTTTGAAATATTAGCTAACAGCTTGATGCTTAAGTCAGATCCTGCTGATCCGCATCGTTTAGGGGCGGTTAATTTTGGAACAGACGCTCCTGATGATCATTATATTCCTCTAACAAAAATAGATGATGAAAGAGTTGCTGATGAAATTGCCGGGGAAGTTGAAGCATTAAACCTGGGTTGGACCAACTTTATAGACCCATTGGAAAAAGCGCGGCTCAGTTTTGAAGAAGCTGACACCCTTGATCTGAATCGTATCCCGGTTGTAATTATTTTTACAGATGGTGAGCCCAATGACCCCCGTGATTTAAGGCGAGAAGAGTATTTTGAAGAAATTGAAGAATATGTTGCGGAGTATCCAGAAGAAGTAGAGATATTCATTATAGCGCTAGATAAAGAAGATGAATTTTGGCCAGAATGTGAACCTTTCTGGGCGGAAATGATCCCAGAAGCGAATATTTTTAAAATCGAGGATATGGTAACCCTTGGCGAGAAATATAATGATATAATTCGAGATCTTTTAGGAATACCTGAAGTAGACAAAATTGAAGTGCCCGCAGAGGGTAAAGATTTTGAAGTAAAGCCTTATTTAGAGGCTATGGAACTGCAAGTGTATACCGATTATCCGGATTTAGATCTTGAACTGGTAAAACCTGATGGTACTATACTTGATTATGAAAAGGAAAAAGTATTTGTTCGTGAACTTATGGGTGGAAAGATTATATGGGTTGAGCGTCCTGAGCATGGCACCTGGCGTTACCAGATTGTCCAGGAAAGGGGTTATCTTGAAGTCTTTCGTAATCCATTCCCAGTGGATGTGCGTTTAAATTATCCTTCGCTCACTCACCCACAGGGTAAGAATGTAGAGCTAATCGTAGATTTTCGATATCGTGATGGCCAACCAGTTGAGTCCATAGAAGAATATCCACTAAATCTTACTGCCGAACTGGTTTCACCCAGTGATGAAACACAAGCAGTGCCGCTACTAAGGGACAACGGTAGCTTTTTTTCCAAAGAAGAACTTATATTTTCTGAAAAAGGAAGTTATGAGTTAAGGGTTGTTGTTCGCGGTGGCGATGAATATGCTTATCAACGAATGTTTTCTTTTGAAACTTTAGACAAGCCCTATATTAAAGTGATTGAACCAGAAAATAGGGGCACCGTAGCAGTAGGTGATAAAGTTGATATTAAAGCTAAGTGCTTTTACAAAGGTGAGCAGGTTGCTCCGGAAGACTTTTTTAAGGGACATCCAAGGGGAATGGCACTGGCCCGGGTAATTTCACTTGATGAAAATGGGAAAGAGGGAGAACTTGTCTGGTTGGACTGGTCGGAAGAAAGGGGACAGTGGGAAAAAGAGCTGGCTATGCCTGAAAGTGATTCTCACATATTAATAACAGGATTAATTGGAGAATTAAGAGAAACTGGAGAAGAATATAGGGATGAAACAGTAGTTGTTTTTTACCCGGAATTAACTACCATGCAAAGGTTCATTAATTTCCTTTATTATGCGGGTGGGGCGTTCTTATTCTTATTACTGTTTTCCGGCGCATATTTTGTGGTATGGAAATCTAGATTGCCAAAAATGAAAGGGAGAGTCACAGTTGTATCCCCTGAAGGGAAAACCTTGCCCCCGGTTCGTCTGGATAGAAAATCATTTGTCCGTCAGCCTCTTGCTGGAAAAGGGATTAAAAGAAATGGATGGATTGTCATATACTCTTCAAAAAAAGCTAAAGATCTAATTATGGTTAGATGGTCAAAAAACTTTTTCAGGCCACGGAGGTTACGCTATTCTGATGAGTTTTCCCTGGGTCATTGGAAAATTAAATATCAGTGATTAAGTTGGGTGGGGTTTCAATTAACTGGCTGAGTATTTTTTAAGACAAACAACACTTTAAATGCTTGAAACCTTTGACCCTGGTATAGAAGTCAATAGCATTTAGGGAAGTTTTATTCTAAATTATGTCGAACGGAGGATTAGCACGCCAATATATAACCAATCTTAAAAACTGACACCTACGAAACCTTGCATCAAGTCTTTTTAGCCGTTATGCCGATAATAGTCATTAAAAAAGTTTATGATTGAATCAGGCTCTAGGGCTAATAATTGACCGGTTTTGGCAATGCCTAAATCCATATTAGGGTGTGTTCTCGTGGTTTGCTTACATTTGCCTCCAAGATAAACACCAACATTAAGGGCATGCTTGTGTAAAGTTAATTAATAATTCAAATGGCAATTATTATTTTTGAAAGAGTGATAGCATATGTTGGTTAATTCTCTTGAGAGAGACAATAATGATGAGTATCACGTTATAAACCGGATATGTGAACGGCTTGGTCCGGAAAAAGTCGCTTGGGTTTTTTCGCTTATAGCAGAAATTAACTGCTATCTGCCAAATGATTGGCGGTTAACAAAGAGCAGAAATAACTTTAAAGTACAGGTTATAACTCCCAAAACAGATCTGGCATTGGTTGGCAACAGCTATAAAGCAAAGACCGGTGAGGGGATAATCAATGTCATCTATACAATTCTTCATGTAGGCTCATATGATATGAATGAAGCAAAGCGCTTAAAAATAAAGCCCAAATTAATTTGTGAAGAAGATAAGATAAAGAACCCCGAGTTAATTCAACCCAATTTGTATTTTTTTCAACCGTGCCCCGAAGATTCGTTTAGTCCACTTTTTGCAAGACAGTATGAAAGAATTAAATATGATCAAGATAGACAACTTGTAGATACACAGTATCATCGCATCCATCCACTAACTAAAGCCGGTCTGGACCTCGAACATTATAAATGGGTTAAATGGAAAATAGATGGTACTCTTGAATTTGTAGATTACCCGGAAGATGATTATCGTGGTAAAGATTACTGGGTGATTCCATTTTTAACTACTAAAAAAAAGGAGGAAAAAGTAGAAGATTATATAAAAGAATATGAAAAAATGATGAAAGAATATGGGGCGGAAAAGTATGAACTAAGTGATATGTTGCCTGTTCCTTACGAGAGAGAATTAAAATTTAAGTTTGATGATAATCAAAATGATTTTGACAAATTGCTTTCTGATATTAATAAGTGGCTTTCTTCCGAGAAAGTCGAGGTTATATGGAATGATGTTAAAGAGCAAGAAGATGTCTACTTCGACGATACTAACCTTAAACTTTTTAAAGAAGGCGTTTCTTTTCGCCTTAGGAAACAGAAAGGTAATGCTCGTATTACTGTAAAAAAGAGGGTTCCTGTAGAAGAAAAAGACTTTAGGCCAGGCCTCTATTATCGTTTAGAAGAAGAAAATATAATTACTAAAAAACAGGAAAATGCTTTGCTTGAAGGGAAAAGAATTAATCCTTTTCCTTACAGACTTGTTGCTTATCTGGCACCTGGATGTAGGGACTTGAATAAAGTAATTATAATTAACAATAAGAGGACTCTTGCTGTAATTAAAGGCAAAGGATTGAATAAAATCGAACTTTGCCACGACATAGTTACATATAGAAAACCAACAGGTGAAGTAATATCTGAACCTGAATTTGAAATTGAGCTTGAAAGCAAGGGTTCGAGAGCAGAGTTTATGGATTATTTGGTGGAAAAGCTATGTAATAAATTTAAACTTACCCCGGTGTCGGAGACCAAGTATGAGAGGGGAATTTCTTTAATGCAAGTACACTCTGATAAGAAGCTTTATATTTAAATGGGTTGTTTTAGAACTTTATGCTCGATTAGCAGCACTTCATTACCAATTTAAATTAATATTTCAAATACCTATTTATTGGGAATATAATAATAAAGTGTATTAATGTTTGAGAACATATTAGGTTTTTTCTAACAAGGAGGCATCTAATGAACAAGCTTTTGCCGCATTTAGGGCTTAATAAAAAGATGATCAAGGGTGCAAAGTATGCATTTTTACCGGGTGATCCAGGTAGAGTGCCGCAAATAGCCTCAAGATTAAGTAATCCCACACAGTTAGCCTATAATAGGGAATATTGTAGCTATATGGGCAACATTAAGGGGCAAAATATCCTTGTTACATCAACTGGCATCGGAGGTCCTTCTACTTCTTTAGCTGTAGAAGAGCTGGCTCAACTGGGAGTTGGTACCTTTATTAGAATTGGTTCAACCGGGGCGATTCAAAAGCATATAGGACTGAAAGAGGTTGTTGTAACTTCTGGATCGGTGAGACTTGATGGTGCCTCTACCCATTATGCCCCGTTGGAATATCCGGCTGTTGCGCATCCTAATGTTATTAATGCTCTAGTTAATGCTTCTAGTGTGCTAGATATTGTTGCTCATGTGGGAATTACCGCTTCTGCGGATACTTTTTATCCCGGTCAGGAAAGGTATGACTCTTATCATGGTTATGTAAGGCGTAGTTTGCAAGGAAGCATGGCAGAGATGCAAAAGATTAATGTTTTAAATTATGAAATGGAATCAGCAACATTGCTTACCATGGCCAGTGTGTTTGGTCATCAAGCCGGGTGTGTTTTGGGGGTAATAGTAAACCGTACTGAACAAGAGGGAATTAAAGCAGAAGTTGTGAAAGAAGCTGAAGAAAATGCTATTTCTGTTGCGGTTTTAGCTATGGAAAAATTGATTGAAAATAAATAATTTCAGCGAAATAGATTTTTTTGCTGTCCAGCCTATTACAGGATGGCTAAATTGTTGTACGGTGCATTATCATGAAACCACATGATCTAATTATTCAACGCCAAAATTTGATAGAAAATTATATGTTGAAAAGAACTTATAAAACAGGCATTAAAACAAGTATTGCTACTTCTAACAAAGAAGTTTACTTAAATACAAGGATTATTGCTCCGTCTTGTTGTAAGTTAGTTTAACTGGAGTGATTTAATATGTTTGTTGACCAGCATCTATTTGGCAAAAAAGAGATGAATGATTTCAGCACCCTGGATCTTACCTTGCCCATAAAGAAAGAAGATTTAGAGTTTTTAGAAGGTCGTTCCTGTTACAATATTTCACCGGAGCTTATATGCAAGACCGGAATAATACCCCACCCTAAGTATGTGTATTACAAACTTAATGAATATATACTTGTTTTAGGAAGAGGAATAGTTGTTGGACAAGAAAAAGGAGGATGGAAAGATGATTACCTGTTCCATAATTTAATAATTGCACTTGAAGATCTAAAATCCAAATCATTAAATCCAAGTAAATTAATGAATTATTTAGAGGCCAATGACTACTTTAAGTCTGATTCCTTACTAGATCAACCCCTAAAAAAGTTTCAAATTGAAGTTGAAGAGGAAGCTAAAAATGAAGTAATATTACCCTACCCCTGGAAGTTGTTATTTCAAGAAAAAGATGATTTGCTGGCTTTATTAATCTATACCTGTCTCAGATCAAATATTAGCGAGCCTGTTCAGCTTATAGGTGAAGAAGATCAAAAACATGATTTTATTATCACCTTATTTGACATATTGCCGAAGCAATATTTTGCAGATATATCTTTTAACACTTATTTTAACGAAGAAAAATACTTTTATTTATTATGCGGTTTTACTGATGAAGCGCAAACATGCAAATATCCTGAGTTTAGTTTGCGGATAAATTTATATAACGGAGAATATTCAACACAAATCAAAAATATCGATCGCGATATCTTTCTTTATGCCCAAAAACTGGCTGCTGTTGCTCTGGATAATAACAATGAAGATTTGGTCATATTACATGAGATTGCCCAATCTACTTCACCTGCTGAATGGAAAGAAACTCTAGATTCTCATATAAATCATTATTCAGACGCCACTTCGGCATTATTAGGCATACAGCATGATAAAATTCTTACCGCAATTGCCACTGGTAACATTGAGCTTTTTTGTAAAGTAAGGCATTATTTGCACCCCGATGATTTTTATGTTATTTACCGATCAGAAAATTTTTTATCTAGTTTATTGAATCACAACGAAGATAATCTGCAAAGAAGTTTTATAGATTGGTACTGCCTCAGCTGTGAAGTGGATGAGAGGAAAACTTATAGTGAAATAATAATACAGAACAAAACCTTTTCAAAGTTATTAACTGAGTCAGTTGAAGAAAATATACCCAAGATTGATGCTATTGCACAACTGGAACAGGAGTTACTGGAAATACTGTATTTTCAGTATCAAACAATAATTGCAGTTAACGAAAAGGCAGAGGAAAGGATGCTAAAAATTGCCTGTGAATTAGCCTTGAGCAGGCCTGGCAGAAATCAAATGACACCAATTATAAAAGAGATATTTACATTGCCTTTACCCGACAGTAAAAGGGTTGCTATGTTTAGAGCTCTTTACCTATATATCAATGGGCATCCTCAATTATTAATAAACTTAATTGATGATTTATATTATAGAGAATTTCTAATTCGGGCACTATTGGACGGCTTAAATTGATTGTGAGTTATTATAATAATTACTTTGTTTCTAAAAACATAAGTATATCAATATTTTAGGAGTGATATGGTTGATAATAAAAATGTTAAAAGACACTGTACTGGGAAATCTTACTTTTTCGAGGTTTGAGGGGCTAATTTTTTCTAATTTATTATTCAACAGGTTGCACCATGTTACACAAAATTCCATGGTTTTCAGGGTTTTTCCGTCAAACAAAACCACCAGGTTTTCCCATAGTACAGGGGTTATGCATATGAGTTCAATGATCTTTAAAAATGGTTTAGCTAATGCAGAAAAGGATACAATGGAAAAATACTTGGAGGAGAAGTGCGAATTTGTAGAAAAAGAATTAAGGGACACTATAAAAAATTTGAAAGATTATCTCAGTGATCAAATAAGTAATGAAATAAAAACCGTAAGTAGTTTTAACAATAATACCGGAACCGAGCAAATAGATTATGAAGAGGTCTATAAAAATATAGAGAAATTTTGTGGTTACGGCTTTGTCAAACAGGTGACTTTTCATAGTGAAGTATTCAAAAGCTACAAATACATGATTACTTACCTGCTATTGTTATCCTCAGTAAGGTTATGTGGTTTGCTTCACGATATAGGACACCTTTGCTTTGGTCACTTGTCAGAGCAAGTCCTCGAAGACTTGGAGAGAAACCTTGAAAATAAAGGTGACAACCTAAAAGATAACGAAAGGGATATCCTGGAAACTCTACAAAACATACCAAAGGACGATAAAAAAATTCATGAGGTCATAGGGGACAAGCTTAACGCAATTATTTTTGAGCAATTAGAAGAAGATATTGAGCAAAGCAAGCAAGATGATAAAGAAAAAGGGTTTAATATTCTGTTTTGCAGGGTTCTTCAAAGCGTTTTAAAAGAAGTAAAAAAGGGACATCAGGGGCAGTTAAATTGCTTGTATTCGATAGTGTCATCTGATTTTGATGCAGATAGGCTTGATTTTGTTGTTAGAGATGGTTTGTCATCCGGGCTTATTGATAATACAGGTGACATCGAGAGAATCCTTTTGATGTTTTGTTTGGGTCGAGATAATGGTCAATACCGATTCATGCCTGCTATCCAAGCCTTGAATGATGTCCAGGAAGTTCTTATAGACAGGTATAGAATATACAGGTACTTGGTTAACCATCATAAAGTGAAGAAATTAGATTATTTATTACATCAGTCACTGTTAATTTCTATGATAAAAGAGATTGCTGAAAATGATGAAAAGTTTAAAGATGAGGTAGAAATTAATCAACTCAAAGACGTAGTTGGCGTTATCGGTAAGATATTGGAATATGATGGTAATAAGAAAGCTAATACCAAAAAAATATGTTATCAGTTTTCCCAAATCAATGATAATTGGGCTTTAACTAATTTGAACAGAAGGTATTCTGGAATATTATCAAGATTTCCAAGTGCTGATGTGGACAAAACTGATCAGTTATTAAAGAATTCAATGACAGAAATTTTTACCGGTGCAAAAGTATTTGAAAGTTTATGGAAAAGAGATCATGAGTACCACGATTTTTTAGAGAAAATAAAAGGTTATCTGGTTAACTCAGATAAAACAAAAAAAATCGGCGATATAATCGAGGGCAATAAAAAGGATTATAAAACTAATGACTTATTTTTACATAGAGATAACGATTTAAGCCTTAATATAATTAGATTTATCAACGAAATGATACCTGCTTGGCAAACCATGGTTGAGGAAAAATTTTCTGAAGAAGGGATTACTGTTCTGATCGTAAAACCAAGGCTAGACATAGGAATTAAAGATTTAAAACTTATTAACCTTAAAAAACAAGATGTTACTTATACATTCAAAGAAATATCAGAAGCGTATAATTATTTAAATTCAGATATGGCAAATGCTGTACAGTTTTATGTTTATTATATAAGTAGTGAACCTGCTGAAAGAATTATTGAACTTTTAATTAAGTTTATGGTGGAAATAGTAGAAAACAATAGTAAAATACAAATTAAAAACCATAGTGATGATAATAATTGAAATTATCTTAAGCACTAAACTTTACATATGGCCTTCTCCGTTACCTTGATAAGTCTGGTAATAGTTGGAAATGCGTTTGTATTCTTTTTGGGGCCACTATTGTTATGCTTGAATAGTAGCTATTGCTAAAGGCATCCATACTAAAAAATATTTTTGTGAAGGGTGGTCTGGGTATGCCTGCAAAAGAGGAACTTGATGAACTAAGAGAAAAAATGGATGAATACCTGAGAAGAAAAACTCCGCTTGGAGTTAATGAAAAGTTATTAAATTATTTTTTTAACCTCAGAGAACATTGGATTAAGCAGTTAACCCAAGAGCCTTATAGAACCCCCACCCCAAGAAGACTATATTATATGGTTGATCATGGCTGGTTGCACTCAGAATGGCTTTATGTAAACCTGCCTGCCTGGGTTGCACTATATGAATCTAAGGTTAGTAGCCAGTTGTACTTAAATGATGCAGAATGGTTTGTGCTTGCTTCTTCTGCTTATCTGCATGACTGTGGCATGATTATGCCTGACTACCTGGCAGACGTTTTTATCAAGGCAATAGATCAGTATCCGAACTGGGCCGGTGATAAATATTACTTATTTACTGATTCAGCTAATGCCATTGCACAAAATGCTAAGCAGCGAGGAGATTTTACGGATAAGGAATTTAGGAAAATGCATCCAGATCTTGGAGCATGGTGGGTTGCTTCAATGCATAATGAACCCTTAATTCCTTACCCGGAGCTGGAATCTATGTCCAAACTGATAGCTAAAACAGTTTCACTGCACAGCCGGGAAGCTGCAGATGAACGTAAGAACTTCTTAGATCAATCAGTTTCCATTGCTAATTATAGCTTCACGGTTAGGGTAGGGTTGTTGGCGGCTATAGTTGCTGTTGTTGATGGTAGTTTGGTTGGTAGAGACTGGGTAGATGATCTGAATGATATAACTAGAAAAGATAAATTTAGAAATGATAAGATCAGAAGAATGGAAAAGTATTATGCTGATTTAGCTTCATTGTCAGGTATTGAATCACCAGTTTGTTTGCAAGAAGAGGTTGAAAAATATAAAGATAATGAACCTTCTGTTTTAGGTGTAGAAAAAAGGAAAAGGTTAACCCTACTTGGAAATCAACAAGAAGTATGGGATAAGTTGGAGTTATTAAAAAAACAGCGGGAGCATTATTTGAAGCATCTCGTAATACGTAAAGTACGCTTGCACGAAAACAGGTTGATATTAATACCGAATTATCAGGATGCAGGAATCAGCTATGATTTTTTTTCAGAGAAACCAATATCCTTTGAGAATTATACCCAAACGCCTGGAAAATTAATTGCAGATGTAATCAGCGATATAAAAGAAGAGGTTGCTGCTGCAAACGATATAGTGGAATTTATGTTAAAGAATAATAATCAAGGCCTTGCCTGTAGTGAGCAAGCGGTGTTTCCGAAAGAAATTTTTATAGCTAAAAATAAACAAGAAGCTGATCATTACCTTGAACAGGTTGATAGCTGCTGCTTGTTTAATGCTGACAGTAAAAAGCAAAGGTTAGGGAATAAAATACAAAAAAAAGACTTTAACTTCCAGTTTGCTAGATATGGTACAGATGCTCCCCCAAAATTGGATTACTCCAACATATTATACCTTGATGTTGGACAAGATTTAAGGGTTGGAGTACTAGATCACCACCAGTTTGATACATTTCACGCGTCAGCAGCACGACTGGTAGTTAGGTATCCGCATTATGTCCGCCAGGCTGTAAATCCTTATAATGATGACAACTTAACTTTTGTAGTACACAGAAGACCTGATCTTGATGCAGTTGCCGCTGCCGCCTTGGCGCTGGAAGTGCTTGAAAAAGAGCCTGATTATGCTGCATTGCGCCTGGCTGAGTATGTTAACCTGGTGGATTCAGGCAGCCAGGGTATCAGCCGTAATAACATATTCTCTTTGTATAGTGCATTTGCCCAGATAATGCATAATATTATGGAGGAATGGGGAATTGATCCCCTTGCTGATGATCATGACTCTGAAAATGAATCAAAGAGGTTAGAGGGTTGGAACGCTGCAATGGAAAGTGGTATAAAACTTGTCCAGTATGTTTTGGAAAAGCACAGAAAAGATCAAGAGCCTATAGATAAAATAGATGCTTTCAAGTGTCCTCATTGTTTAAGTAAACGTGATCGCAAATTTGTGATTCAAGACCTGGAACGCTATAAGAAAAAGTTAGAAGATCCTTATTGCAAAAAACGTATTATGCCTTTACAGCTACCGCAGGTTGTTGGTGGTCTAAAAACAGTAAAAGCACTCATTATTCGGAATGTTCAGGGTCCGGATATTCCAGATCGGGTCCTGTTTTTTAAAGACTGGGCGCGCTCCGATGTGGATAATAATGCCCAGGAGGAAGGTTTTAATTGTACCTGTGTGATTGAAGAAGAAGCAATAGGCGATAAAGCGGAGTGCTGGATTGCAGTGAAGCCAAATACTGGAATTAACCTGCGAGGTTTGGGTCAACAGCTTGAAGAATTTGAAGTAAAGAAGCGCCTGGAGATGGAGGATAGTGATTCCAGGTGGCTTGAATTAGAAACCGGTGTTACGCTACTTGCGAGGAAAGGTTTTGATAATCCCGATCCCTGGTATGATGGAAGGGGGCACAATTACACAATTGTGCAGACTCCTAATGAAGGTACAGTTCTTGACAGTGATGAGGTAGAGGCAATATTAAGTAATTATGGCAGTGGTGCGCAAACCACTTTAGATTCGCAGGAAGTTCTAAATCTCAGAGATTTAATGTCATACAAACCGATCGATACAAGTATTCAGCAGTCCATCAATATGCAAGCTAATTTGCAAAAGCTTGACTATATCTATTATCATTACTCAAGTGAAGGAGAAAAGAGGGATATTAGATCCAGACCAATTTTTATTAGTGTTTCAGATCAACAGCGAGGTTGGGCTAAGCAAAATATCTATGGACCAATTGAAAAGATGGCAGGTCCAGACATGATATTTTTTGGCCTCGAGAGAACACAAAAGGGTGAAAAAGCTCTTAATAGGTTAGGTATAGAAATACAGCACGCAAAAGTTTTTATATATCTCCTTTCTAAAGAGTATTTAGATTCGCCTCTTTGTAAATGGGAGATCGAAAAAGCTTACGCCCATCATACTGCCCATAATAACCCATACATTATATCAATTCTTTATAATGACCACTGTGTTCCACATAATATGCTTACTACTGTTGATATAAATCCTATGCGTGAAAAATGGTTGGAAGACTTATTGGCATTGGTATCAATGAAGTGCGAATTATGAAGTTGTTTTGAAGTTGTCTCTGCTTAAAGTTAATATACGCAATGGCTGTAACGATTTAGTAAGATCAGGTATGCATCAATGGACTTATTCTTATTGCTAATTGTATTATGCTAATATCAACTTTTTATTATGTTTTTAGAAGCCTAACAGTTTATGACAAGATGATGAGGAGATTTTCCTATATGAAACACTGCAAAGTCGAAACAGACTGATCATCAATCCATGCATAAGGATTGCCGGCGACTCAGGTTAATAATTTTTAAAGGAGAGGTTAAGCCTAAAAGAGGACAGAAGTTTCCAAACCTTATAAGCTCAGGTATGTGTCTCTGTGACAAACATATAATCCAAAACTGTTTGCTTGTAAAGATAAGGTGGTGATATTTACAGAGTATTACGGACCTTACTTACCAACAATCCCAGGTCGGTTGGTCTACGGTACGCTTTACCTATAAACTTCTGGCTGCCAGCATGAACATTTTTTTAATATTTGGACCGTGAGGTTTTATCAACCTACTTTTGTAGCTTAAGTAATTATGGTATATGTGATAGGAGAGTATAAGATATGAAAAAAGTTGGATTTGTGGTTAGTGTGGGCACTTCCTTGTTAAAGCATTATGAGAGATGGTTGGCAAATAATACAAACATAAGTAGTGAAGAAGCTTTAATCAAGATTTATAAAAACGATGTTGAAAACGATTATTTTGATTCCATAATTAATTCTATTGAAGGTAACTCTGAACCACTTTATCCTTCTGCTGAAATACAAACCCTGGCCCTGTTTTTTAAAGATAACAGTGAATTAATGGCATGCCCTAAGCACATTATTCTAATTCCTGTAAAAGGAACCGAATCGGTAGCCTGTGCTAGTTTATTGAAACAGATTCTTAGTAATGCAAACACTGCATCTTGTATTTTGGGTAGTCCTGCCAGAGTTGATATGGAAGAGTTTAAAGTTACCTTAAATGATGACCACCGTTTTTCAAAAGAAGTAGCCGGGCTTATTGCACAGATAAGGGAATTTGCCGATTATTATCAACGAAAAGAAATTGGTTGTGAAAGAGTTGTGATTTGTATATCTGCAGGATATAAAGTGCTTATCCCGTATTTGTCGTTACTTGGTTTTATAGATGGCCACGAAGTTATCTATGCCCACCGTTCTTCTCATTCAGTTATAACTGTCCCTCAACTACCCTTTAGCTGGGATTTACGGACTTTAGATGAATATAGGATACTGTTGATGACTGATGATGTTCCGGCTTCTGTTTACTATACTTTGCCAAGAAGAATAAAATCTTTTTACGAACCGAAGCCTCAGGATAGACAGGAAGAATGGTTTTTTGGAAAAAGTGCTTACGGCAAGATGATTTCCCAGGATTATTTAGAGGCAAGACGCACTCGTTTTGGCTGGGGTGAAACTTTACTCTCATATTTCTCTGATGAAAATGTTAGGGAAAAACTACAGGAATTAATTATCGGTGAATGGGAGTATCTTTGGCTTGGTGACCAAATTCCAGAAACAGTTGAACATACTAGAAACCACACTAGCCGGTTGATGGAATTAGCACGTGAGCTTTTTCAATTGACCACTATTTCTTTGGATGATCAAGAACTTTTTTGTTTGATAGCATCATTCTGGCTTCATGATATTGGGCATACGGCCTTGATTTCCAATGAACTAGAAAAAAATGGAGGCTATTTTCCCCTATATCTTTTTCCGTCCCTGGTTCGTGAGCTGCATCACATCTTGTCGGGCGAACAGATTAATAACCTGGATTGTTTAGATGATTGGTGTCAGAATATAGTAGAAGCTATTTCACGGTATCATCGCCGCAAAATGCCTCTACTAAAAGATCAGGGTTCATACAAACATTGGCTTCTCAATGAGGAAAAGCGCCCGTTGGAAATTGAAACAGAAAAGCTTGACTTAGATATTACGAAAGAACGGTTGTTGTTGTTAACGGCAATTTTACGGTTTTTGGATGGATGTGATGTTCAAGCCGACCGCGTAATTAATAAAGACTACCAAGTATCAAGGCAAAAAAGAACGGATCAAGAGATTTCTATATATCGCAATCGTTTTAATAAATTAGTTGAGAAACTCAACAAAAACACAAGTGTAATTGATAAACAAGTAATTAAAATATCGCAGAGGTTGAATGAAATGATAGAGAACTGGCAGTTAAAAGAAGGGGCAACTGAAATCAGAAAGAAACTTCGGCAAAATATTCAAGAACTAGCTTACGAGGTTTATAAAAAGGGAGATGAATTTGGTTACCTGGAAATACTTAGTCTCGCCGATAATATCATCTTTAAACGCGAGCAGGAACAGCATTTTTTAAAACACGGCGGCATTGAATGTGTTTATTTGGGCAGCCCGAGAGGTGACAGTTGCTATATGAGCGATGTGCCCACGATAGGGGTATATATCCTGGCAAGAGATACAAGTGAAATTAGTGGCAATAGTTTAGAAGAAAGTGTAGATGAAGTGGCTGAAGATATTTGGAGTGAATATAAGGCTGTGGTGCCGGTATTAAAAAAACATTTTAATGTTAGCGGCATTTATTTAAATACTGGTGATGATATTAGTAAGGTATATCCTAAATCTGACCTAACCTAAAAATGTTAATACCGACCGTTGAAGGAGGGGGTGTTTAAGCACCAAAAGAAACATATGGAAAGTTTGGCTATTTGAGTGTATTTATATGCGAACCGGTCTATAGTAAAAGTTATGAAGATGAAATTCTTATGACTTTTTAACTATAACGAGTAAATGGTTGAAAGTATATTACATAAAACTGCTGCTAAGGTTGAGGGAAGCAAATGGTTCGCTTGTATACGTAACAAAGGAAATAAAGTATTAAAGGAGTACTTAAAAAATGGATGTCACCTGCCTAATTTGCAACCAGCCCGACCATCTTTATAGCAAAAAACGCGAGAGCAATATTCGCGAAGACTGCGGTTTTAAATTTACCATTGCTGAATCCTTTGAAAAGAAAAGAGTTTTCATCAGTTACGGGTCTGAGAAGTACTCCTTGCTGGCACTTCAACTGAGTGATGACTTGCGCGAATGCATACTCATTAAAGAAAAGAAAGCCTTTTATAAACAAATCTTTCAGCTCATTATGATAATAAACTTGATAGATCTATGGATTGGGTAGAACATACTAATTAATAGAGAGGTTGTTTAAAAGTGAATTATTTTCAAGGACTTGGTTCCATTATTGGGCTTGCCGCAATGCTAAAAATTGTATTAATGCTTTTACGGCCCCAGAATACAACCGATTTTATTGCCAGAGCATATGGTGAAAAAAGACCACTTTGGATAATCCCGGTGTTCATAATTACCCTGGGACTGGTAGGTTATACCTGGTATATGCAATTTACTACGACCGTTCCATATTCGATGGTTGTAGCTATTTTTGTTTCCCTGGCTTTACTAAAAGTTTTGTTTATAGTTTTTGATTACCCGCGCTTCAAAAAGAAAGTAGATGCTACCCTGGCTAAAGAGAAAGGGCGAGATATTTTTATCCAGAACACCTTAAGTGGAATCCTTGGCTTCATTGTTTTACTGCTTGCCCTGTTTGTTTACTAAGCAAACTTAAGTATGTGTAAGCATTTTGCCTACAAATAGGAGGAATATGACTATTTGGTTAATTAATCAAGTGCCAGATTGAAAAATACCTAAACGTAAAAATAACATCCTTGGTCTAAGCAATCTTAAAATGTTTGAACAGTCCAAAGTAAATTTACTAATGGGTAATGATTACTTAAAAAAAACAGGGTGTCACATAATATTGTTGTACATTTAACTCCAGTAGTTCCTGTTATTTATATTAAACCCTATGGCTAGTGGTGTCAGCGCAGAGTATTCGCAAAAATTTTACTATATTTATGAGGATTCATAACTTTTATAATAATATAAATTAAATCACACTGCAGGCAGGTATAGATTTAGCTAGTGTAGAAAAGTGGTTGAAAGTACTCGCACCGGGAAGGAGGAAAAAGATGTTTGAAGGAAGCTACAATGTTTTTTTAAGTTGCAGCATAGACGAAGCAGATAAAGATGTTGTTGATTTTTTTAAAAAGATGGTTAACTCATTTGACATGGTTCCTCTGGTTTATGATTATTCGGAGGTTGGAGGTTTGACGGGCAAGATAAAAGAAAAGATTGAAAAAAGTGATTGTTTAATTGCTGTAATTACAAGGAAAGACAAAATCGAGGGATCTAACCAGTGGTCTGGTCCCGCCTGGGTACAGCATGAAATAACCCTGGCTCATGCTTACAATAAACCGGTTGCTGTATTTGTTGAGAACGGAGTTGTGGTAGAGGGTTTAATTGAAAGAGAAGAAAGAAGGGTCTCGTTTAGCCGTGATGGTTTAATTGATCAAATAGATAAAATATCCTCCTTCCTGTTTAGTTTAAGAAAACATCTGGAAAAAATGGATGATACTGAAATAGCTCTGACACCTTATTTATTCAGGCACTATATGCGCTCAAGGCAGGAGTTCTGCTCTAGAGAAGCGGTCATTGAAAGAACTGAAATATGCATTGAATCCTTAATTGATAACCTTAATACTGCCTATCATAAGAGACAATTAGACGAGATGACAGAAGGTGTTTCGGTTAAACCCAGCAAGTTTGATTTCAAGTGCTTGGAACATCCTTCAAGAACTAAGGTTGAGCATAAGTTATTAGTAAACACAAAAAATATTTTTTCCTGGCAAATCACTTTTGATCCGCCCCTAAAAAAAGGGGAACGGGTGACATATGCTTACAAAAAAGTGGGCCCGCTTTACAATCCCTATAATTATGAGGAGTTAATGCAGCGTATAGAAGCAGGCACTTATAAGTACAAAGAACCCAAGTGCGAAGCTTGCGAATGGTTCGTGGCTTACCCTACTTATGAGTTACGGCATGAATTTGAATTCCCTGAGAATTATGAGATATCGGGATGCAATATTGATGTCGTGGTCGGTAGAGAAAGACTAAGGGCAGAGGAGGAGATAAGTCGCATTCGTGAAAAAGGGATGTTTAGTGCGGAAAAAATATTTGATAAATGGGTGCTTAAATTACACGTCTCTAAACCTTTAACCAATCATGTATATTATACATATTACATTCCACCAAGTGAGAAAAATTTAAATTAAGTGGGTTTTAATTACCTTTTAACTAAAGAAATGGAAGGATTATATTCTATATGCAGCAAACATAATATGACCTAAGCTAATTATGAATAGGCGTTTAGAATAAGAGGCCATTATGGATAAAGGAGGTAAAAAAATGTCTGAAGTAAAGTACAATGTTTTTCTAAGCTGCAGTATTGACGAAGCAGATAAAGATGTTGTTGATTTTTTTAAAAAGATGATTTCTTCATTTGAAATGGATCCCCTGGTTTATGATTATACGGAAATCGGGGGTCTGACGGACAAGATAAAGGAAAAAATCAAGAAAAGTGACTGTGTTGTTGCTCTAATTACAAGGAGAGATAAAATTGAGGGTTCTAACCAATGGTCGGGGCCTGCCTGGGTGCAGCATGAAATAACCCTCGGACATGCTTTCAATAAACCGGTTGCTGTATTTGTTGAGGATGGCGTTTTAATCGAGGGTTTAATTGAAAGGGAGGAAAGAAGGGTTACATTTAAGCGTGATGATTTAATTGGTGAAGTAGATAAAATATCCTCATTTTTGTTTAGTTTAAGAAAACACCTGGAAAAAACGGATGATTCTGAAATAGCCTTAACACCTTATTTATTCAGACATTATATGCGTTCCAAGCAGGA
>Ga0207421_10001792_pt1 | contig 27319 bp, 29 predicted proteins | sample SodLakKL_010_SED_4_FD_187542 | JGI IMG/M metagenome (GOLD analysis project Ga0207421, IMG submission 187542) | Alkaline sediment microbial communities from Lake Tanatar, Kulunda Steppe, Russia - 8KL_010_SED (SPAdes) (version 2) | ecosystem: Environmental > Aquatic > Non-marine Saline and...
AACATCGTGGAGCATAATCACGCTTACCAATATGCCCACCATTTTCTAGTGAAAAACACCTTTCTATAAAGGCTCCTCTACTACTTTTAATTCCACTCCAAGGGTTAACATCTGAATTTCGTAAAACCCTTGTTTTGAAAACTGGCCATAATTGTGCGAAGTTTTTGATGTCAGTACAAAATTTTCGATCATCTTCTTTAAGCTGTTCAAACTTCCCTCTTAAATGATCATCCCATCCTGCTGCTTCAATAAGATATCGATCAACCTCGCCTTTTTGAGTGTCAATACAAACTGAACTTAACCAGCTATTAAAGACAATCCAAAGGTATATTAACCCTTCAAAATAATTATTTTTAGCACATGATTTCTCAGCATTTATAAGCCAAGGTTTAACTAGCTTTCTTTTAAATTCGTCTTCTACCAACTCATAATTAGAGCTTTCTAATAACCCAGAAGAAAAATTAACCCCTTCAAATGAACCAGGACAATCATTAGTTATCTCATAGTTAGTTGTAATAATTAACACCCCATTATTACCCAGTAATTTTTATACAAGCTATTATTCATTGCATATTTAGCAACAATTACAACTTAGTCTTTAAAAAACATCAAAACACTCCTAAATCCTTTATTTCAATATTTGCATTCAACATCCTTTATTGCTTTCTTGTTAAACAAGCAGATAACAAGCCACCAATTTTATCTGTAGCATCCTGCCTCATTTTTTTAGTAACTCCTGAATAAACTGATAAAGTAAATCCAGGGTCAAAGTGCCCGAGATTCTCTTGGGTTGTTTTCATATCAACGCCTTGTTGCAAGCATAAAGTTGCATAGGTATGGCGCAGGCCATGAAACGATATCTTGGTTAGTTTTTTTGCTTCAATGTTTTCTTGCTTCCAGTTTTCCTTCTTCCCTGTCTCCTCAATATCCTTGTTTACTTTTTCGATAAGTCTTTCAAAATGCCTTGTTAATGCTCTGGGATCTACTGGCTGCCCGATTTCATTCGGGACCAAGAGGCCGGAGGTTCAAATCCTCTCGCTCCGACCACTGAATATCAAGGTTTTCGGGAAGTTAGCAGTTCCTGAAAACCTTTAATTTTTCCCTAGTACGCATTCGGTACGGCTACAGAAATCAGTGCATTTTTTTTGCTTTTAGCTATTAAATACGACCTTCTAATAAGTTATTTCAGAGGCTACTCGATGGCATGAAAATTTTCACACTCTTATGCTTATAGAAAATAAACAATAAGAGTATTATTAGATTCGTTTGATAATAATGGTTTATCGCTTAAAATAGTAAAAGGATTTCCAAGTAAAAAAATTATAGTTCCGGATTATTTATGTTATAATTTTTTGAAGTAACCATGCTGGGTACTACTTATAAAGATATAGAAAGCAAGGTATTATATGGAAATATTATTTGATGTCAGTTACCTCCTTACCCAATCTATCAATGTGTTTGTCCTGGTTTTTACCCAGTTTATTAATGGGTTATTGGTTCTGCATAAAAATGTTAAGGTTAATTATACCCGTAAGATTAATCATTTTCTGTTATTTTTTATTCCAATCATCTTAAACCGCGGCTATGCCCATGAGGAAGTTTATGGGCTTTATGCTTTGGGAGCTGTGATTGCCGTAGCCAAATTTATCTTTTATATTAAGCCTATCCGGGACCGGGTTTTTTTAATCCGAACCATGTTTCATTCTTTTGATCGCCCCGAAGATCGCCCCTATACTCTTCTGTGGATCGTTACCCAGACCGCTGCCGGTCACCTGGTTCTTCTGCCGGCAAGTATAATATTTTCTTACTATGATTTGCTGCATCTCATTGCCATTCCAATTTTTATCTATGGTATTGGCGACGGGCTTGCCGAGCCGGTAGGGGTGAAATTTGGAAAGCATCATTACAGCGCCTATGCCTTGTTTACGAAAAAGAAATATACCCGCAGTCTGGAAGGAAGCGCGGTTGTCTTTATAACCAGCCTTGCAGTTATTGCCGCTTTTTATAGTTTTTTTACCCTCCCGCAATTTATTGTGGCCATGATTGCCATTCCTTTAATCATGACCCTGTTTGAGGCTTTTTCGCCGCATACCTGGGATGCTCCGACCATGTTTTTTGCCGGGTGTGCCAGTATCTTTGGAGTGATTAAACTCTTTTAGGCTTGCCCCTTTAATTAGAACTTGTTAGATGCTATAGTTAACCTAGGGTATTATTATTGCCTCCTGCACTCCTATAATAAGCCGGATTTAAGGGGAGGTTCATCAGAACGGAGGCTGTGAATTAGAATGAACAAGTTAAAAAAGTTATACCAGGCAGCGACAGTCGCTCTTCTTGTGTGTGTTGGTACATTGATTTTAAGCGGCTGTCCTGCTGAAGAGCCTGAAGAACCCGAAAGGATAGTCGGTTTGGCCGCGAATGAAGAGTTCGTGGTTGAGGAAAACGGCTTAAACATGCTTAATGAAGAATACGGTCTTGAATTTGGAGCAGTTTACGAGATAGCAATAGGCCTGACCCACGAAGCGCTGCGGGCCGGTGATGTGGATGCCGCCATTGGCTTTACAACTGACGCGATGATTTTAGAGTATGACCTGGTTAGTCTTATCGATGATAAACAGGTTTTCCCGGCAAACAACCCGGCCCCGGTAGTCCGTGAAGAGGTTCTTGATCGTTATCCTCACATCGAAGGAATCATGGTTGAGGTGGCAGCGAAATTGGATACTGAAACCAAAAAACGCCTGAATCACCAGGCGACGATTGAAGAAAATACTCCTGAAGAAGTGGCCCGAGAGTGGCTTTTAGAAGAAGAATTAATAATGGATCAAGATAGAATGCCTTTTGATGGAAAGCCGGTTACTATCAGGTCTAGTGAGTTTACAGAAGACAGGATCTTAAGGCATATCCTGGTTTTAATGTTGGAAAATGCCCGTATACCGGTAGAGGATAAGAAGCAGATGGTCGGCGCCGAAACAATCCGGGCCGCTCTAATCGCCGGAGAAATAGATGCTTACTGGGAATACACCGGGGTAGCCTGGAGAGAATTTCACCTTGAAGATGAAATAATCAGTGACCCTGATGACTTATATAAAAAGGTAGCGGAAAGAGATGCTGAAAAAGATATCGTTTGGTTGGATTATGCTCCGATGAAAAAGACCTATACGGTGATGGTTCGCCGTGAACATGCCCGGGAGTATGATCTCAGTACAATCAGTGATTTGGCTGAATGGGTTGAACAAGTAGAAGCAGGAGATTTGCAGTAAATGGAATTACCTCCTTTAACACGTAACTATTTTTCATCACAACCAAATAGAGAAATATTTTTTCGCCGGTTGTGTATGTTTTTGCTACTTACCCTGACTGTTTTCCTGTACTTCTTTTGGATGCCTTTGCGGGACACCGCTTTCACTTATTCTCTTGTATCCCTTACTGTTGACAATACGGCTGCATACATTTTTTTCCGGGGGGTAACCACCCTCGGCAGTGAAGGGTTTTTCCTCCTCTTTTTATCGGTCATATACTGGTCCGTTAACAAGGCCCTTGGTTTTTGGGGCTTATTATTGATGCCCCTGGCTATATTTGTTACCAGCGAAGTTCCCAAGGATATCATCAGGCTTCCCCGTCCGGAAGTAAGAGGGGTTACTGTACCCACTTATACATTTCCCAGCGGTCATACCTCAGGGGCGGTCAGTGTCTGGGGTTACCTGGCCATTATGATTAAAAGGCGCTGGTTTTGGGTTGCCTCCATTATGATCATGTTCCTGGTTGGTTTATCCAGGACCATGCTGGGGTATCATTTCCTGGGGGATGTAATTGGTGGCATAATTACAGGGATAGTTTTTTTGGCTGTTTTCTTCTGGCTGGCCAATTATTTAATGGAAAATAATATTGCAGAAAAACTTACCTTTAGCATGCTTATTTTTTTAGCCCTGGCCGTGCCGTTGGCCCTCTCTTTTATTCCAGCACTTTATGCCCCTAATTTAATGGGATACCTGGCCGGAGCGGCATCGGGGCACCTGCTGGAGAGAAAGAATCTAAATTTCAAGCTTCAGGGGAATTTAATACAACATATATTAAGATCTTTGCTGGGCATGGTGGTTATAGCGATTATTGTCCTGGGACCGACAATGATTTTATCTTATAATTTTCACCTTCTCACCTTTATTAAGCATGGCCTGGCTACCTTTTGGGCTACTTACCTGGCTCCGCTGGTGTTTATTAAAACCGGACTTGTCCGTCTATAGATTAATCGTTAAATAGCAGAATAGATCAATACTCCAAATGAAAGTTGTAAAAAATGGTTTTCTGTCTTGCATACTAAAATATTTTTTGTTACCATTTATATGGAATTAATAAAGAATAATCAGGGAAGGTGAAACAAAATGATTGATGTTAAAAGAAGCCTTTATGTAATGATTTGCCTGTCTGCTGCTTTTCTTCTTTTACTGGCAGTGGCAGGCTGTGCTTCCCCGGCCGAAGAAGAAATAATCGATCAGGAAGAGGAAGAAGAGGTAGTTGTTGAAGAAGAGGAAGAAGAAGAAGCTGTCACTGAGGAAGTGGCTGAAGAGCAGGAGGGACCCTTAGCTGTCAATGAGTGGCAAAACCCTACCGACTTGATTGCCCTGCTCAACACGTTCGAAGAGTTGGAATGGACATGGACAAGCATCGAGGATGGCATTGAAACTGATTCTTTCACGGTCAGTTATTATCATGCCGGTAGCGAGACTGTTAATGGTATCGATACCAGTATAGCTGTAATTACTTTCGAAGGACAGGATATTAAAGCTTGGGTTGATCAGGATGGAAACGTAGCCCAGTTAGAAATTGACGGCCAAATCATACCGGGCGAACAGGCTGCGATGATGCTCGACGGCATGGTAATGTCGCTGTTCTGGCCTTTCTGGATGGTTGACGAATATGATATTCGGGGCATGCTTGAAGAGCCCACTCCCGGGGTAGAATGGAGCACCATTTCTACCACCCAGGAGCAGTTTAACGGTGTCGGAGCAGAAGTAACCCGCCTGCAGCTTGAATTAAGCCCTCCGGCAACCCCTGAAGGTGAAGAAGCAACCGTTATCTGGGCCGTGGCTGACTTTGCCGACCTCCAAATGCTGGTCGAGTGGAGAGTTGAAGAAACAGAAGTTGACGATTTTGCTTTCACAATGAGCGTAGACAAAATTGTTCTTCGCTAACAGTTAAGCCAGGGGTCAGTTTTTACTGCCCCCTGGCTTAACTGGTTCAATCCTTCATATCGTATTATTTTTTGCTTGTTCCGGTAAAAGCACACTTATAGTTCAGGCAACAAATAATGCCTGTTTCTCTTGAAAAAGCAGCACGGGGCGAGGTCCCGTGCTTAAACTATATTTTTACTGCTTCAATTCTTTTAGTTTTTCCGCAAGTTCCTCTGCTTTATCCTCATACGCTCTCCTGACTTCTTCCCACCTGTCTTCACTAACTTCCTGCAATGCATCTAAATTCTCTTTTATTTGCTGCTTCTTTTCATCCAGTTCTTCTATTTGTTTTTCTAAAGTTATTTTTGCTTCAGCACTTTTTTTCTGGGCCTGAGCTTTCAGTTTATCAATTTCCGCCTGCCACTCTTTTAATTGCGCTTCCTGCCTTTCGCGGTAGGCCTTTTTATCCATCAGTCTGCTCACCTCCTATTACTTTAATGATAACATTTATAACACTTCGAAAAAACATTTCTGCGAAGCTTTATTACATTAATTAGCTAATCCGTCAGGAGCTGCTGCCTGGGATTCGGCAACAAGATATAACAAGCGGTTAAGTTAGACCTGAATCCAGGGAATCTTCCCCATCCTGCCATGTTTTTAGGCAATAAAACTTACTCCGAGTGGCCGGTGGCCTGGCTATTGGAAATCAAAATTTTCAGGGATCATTTCTTAGCATAATACTGCAAACAGACTGCCTTCAAAATATCATCTGCCGGTTATATCTTCACCTGTTAAACAGCAGCAAAGCAATTGTTAATGTTATTATACGCTTTATTTCACTATTTGCAAAATTATAAACTGCCAATATTTATTAAATAATGACAATTTCTCAAGTGCAGTATACTTAGCTGCGATCTGAATATATAAGATGGGAGGGAACTAAGATAATTAATTTAAGAGGATGCCAGCCTGGCAACGAGGTGCCGGGGCACAAAGATATTCGCAGTAAGAATAAGCAGCGCTGCGACTACCGCTCCGATTGAACTGAGCTGAATTGCCGTGCTAAGACCATAAATTTCTGACAGATACCCGGTCAGGTAAGGACCAAGACTGTAAACAGCAGTGTAAGCTGTACAAAAGAGCCCAAAACCTGCTCCCTGGTACCGGGGCGGCATATTGCGCAAAACATATGAGTTGATCAGGGTGTTCGTATTCAGACAGGCTGCTCCAAGCAGGGCCAGGATAACCAAAAGCTGCCAGTGACCGGCAGTAAGAGTCAGGGCAATAAAAAGCCCGACACTGATCACCAGATTTGAAAACAATACCGGGTTGTTGCCAAACCGATCAGCCAGCCACCCAATGCCTACCTTTGCTGCCAATCCTGCTACGGCAACCGTGATAAACATGCTGTTGGCCATATCATAACTGTAACCCCTCTCTTCTACCAGGAAAGTAGGAATAAATGAGTTGACACCGGTCCAGGAAAGGGCGCCCAGCCCACCGACCAGGGTGCTCCAGATAATAAAGCGCCTGATCATCGGGTCGCGGAAAATAATTGATGAATTGAGCACCTTCTCCAGAAAGCTTTGCAAAGTTCCTCGTGCAGAGCCTGCCTTACTGCCCTCAGATGATAGGGGAAGAGCATTTTCCCCCTCAGAGAAGCCATTCTGATCTGCATGAACTTGTTCAAAACCGTTTGAACGATCCCTGAGACGATAAAAAGCAGCAGTTGCCACAGCCAGAAGCAAACCCGAAACGATAAATAACAACTGCCAGTTAAAGAAAAGCACAAAAACTGTAACCAGGGCCGGAGAAGCAATAGCGCCTATTATACCGAAAGATTCAAAGGCAGCTGTGGCCGTGGCAGCCCTTTCCCGGGAACCGATAATCACAGCCAGAGTATAACCCGCAGTAACATAAATACCGCTGCTGACCCCTAATATAAAAGTCATCACTACCATAACCGGGTAGTTAGGCGATACGGCTACTCCCAGAAAAGAAAGTGCCATTGCAGCACTGCCTATGAGAACAGTCCTGGTACACCCAATATGATCGGCTATAATACCGGAGGGAAAGCGGGCCAGGGCGTACCCGAAGAAAACCAGGGTCACCAAAAGACCTGCCTGGGCATTATCGATAAGGAACGTTTCCCGAAGCGGCAGGAGCAATGGTGGGAACAGATTTTTAGTCAAACCCTGGAATAAAAAGATTATAGCATTAAGTATAAAAACTGAACCGGTGACCAGGCCGAAAATGCTTTTTACTGTATGATTTTGATTTGTTTGCATTAACACTAATGCCTTTCAAACCTTTAAATTTTACTGCCAGATGTCATTTTAACATAATCTTATCCGCACAGAAAATAAAACGTTAAATTCTAAAGTATTTTTCGCCAGGCATTTTTTAGTTAATCTTATTTTTTTAAGAAGAAACCCGGACATTGCATCTGCAGTCAAAGAAAAACCGGCCCGCAAAGGTCCAGGGGCCGGCAGTAGTAATTAGAAAAATGGGTACATTTTTTACTTTATTAACGCTAGCTCTTTTGTATATAAGGCAGATCACCTTTGCGGGCGGTGATCCAGCCCAGAAAGAATATTATTGCCGCAGCAACCAGCCAGGCGGCTGCCGTCAGTAATGGTATATCGGTTCCATGGCGTACACCGATACCGATCAGGGCCCAGACAAATACAGCAGCATAGATGTAATCCTGGCGCAGATAAAATACGGCCAGGGCAATCAGGGCGGCAATAATTACCATTAAAATGGTAAAAAAGACCCCGCCTGTACCAATACCCAACCATCCAATGCTGTAAAGCCAAACGTTAAGGTTAACAATGGTCGCTGCTGAGAGCCATGCGGTATATAAACTGAAGGGGAACTTGACCAGCACGCGATCGTAGATGCTCTTCTCTGCAGTGACAGCGCCCAGGCGCAGGTATATTGCGACCAGGGTAGCCAGGAAAAGAATAATAACTATAAAAGACCAGCCTATGTTCTGGGAATGCCATAGGAGAAGCCACAGCACGTTAAATACACAGCTGACAGCAAACAAGATCCCAACCGCCTTCACTGCCGGGTTCTCTCTATACTGCGGCAAAGCCTGGTATACAATAAAAGCAATCAGGGCCAGGTAGATCAAACCCCAGATGGAAAAGACATAAGGCGCCGGGGTAATTAAAACCGGGTAGTTCTCAGACAGAGACTGCTGGGTCTCCCCAAATAAGGGTAAAGCATTGGATAAAATATTCATCAGCAAAACAACAACCAGCGCTCCTATGTTAATATATGCCCTAATGTCACTTCTAATCATCAAAAACACTCTCCTTCTTAAAGATATTTATCATTTTTAGTGCGTCTGTTTAATTTTTTTCTTCTATAAACGCTGCCCTGAAAAAGCAATAAGCTCACTAAACAATAACCGGGGCATCATTAAAACGCATCGTGGCAAAATAATCATCAATAGTTTCGGCCCTGCGAATCAGCTGTACAGAACGGTCTTCACTGAGCAGCAGCTCTGCCGAACGCAGCTTGCCGTTATAGTTAAAACCCATGGCGTGCCCGTGAGCACCTGCATCATGAATAACCATGAGGTCACCTTTTTCAACTGTCGGTAAAGGACGGTCAATGGCAAATTTATCGTTATTCTCACATAAAGATCCGGTCACATCATAATAGTTTTCAGGCGCCAGGTCTTCCTTGCCCGGTACGGTAATATGGTGATAGGCCCCATAAAGTCCGGGGCGCATCAGGTTGGCCATACAGGCATCCAGACCGACATAATCCTTGTATTTACGAGCCACATGCCGCACCCTGCTGACCAGGTAACCATATGGACCGGTTACAAGCCGTCCGCACTCGAATACTATCTTCAGCGGACCGAGACCTTCCTGTATTATTAGCTGGTTGTAAAGTTTCTGCATTTCCCCGGATATATACTCCAGGTCAACCGCCTTATCTTCAGGCCTGTAAGGTATACCGATTCCGCCTCCCATATTGATCAGTTCGACTTTAATTCCACATTCCCGGTTTAATCTTACCACAAGTTCAAAAAGCATCCGGGCGGTCTCGACAAAATAAGCATCCTCCAGTTCATTCGAGGCAACCATTGTGTGAAGACCGAACCTTTTGGCCCCTTTTTCCTTTACAATGCGGTAAGCTTCAGTTATTTGCTCACCGGTCACCCCGTATTTAGCTTCCGAAGGTTCCCCGATTAAAATATTTCCGGTGCGGGCATCACCCGGGTTATAGCGAAAAGATACGAGTTCAGGAATACCCGCACTTTTTTCCAGCGTTTCGATATGTCCGATATCATCAAGGTTGATCACAGCGCCCAGGCGGGCAGCCTCGGCAAATTCTTCACCGGGGGTATCGTTAGAGGTAAAAACAATCTCTTCTCCCTTAAAGCCTACTTTTTCTGCAAGCAGCAGTTCGGGCAGTGAACTACAGTCGACTCCCATACCCTCTTCGCGCAGGAGGCTCATAATTGTCGGATTGGGACAGGCCTTTACGGCAAAATGATTTTTAAAACCCTTCACCCAGGAAAAGGCTTGATAAATATGGCGTGCATTGTCCCGAATAGCTTTCTCATCATAGATTATAAAAGGGGTCGGGTATTTAACTGCTATTTCTTCAAGCTGTTCTTTGTTTAAAGGAACCATTTTTTCATTCAACTTCGCCGCCTCCACTTGACTGATTGCTTTTAAACCTGGAAATACCTGGCCCTTACGCCGACCTTTTTCAGTTTACTATTGTGCAAATCACAATTTGAGTTTGTCCTGAATGCTTTTAACAGCTTCTTCCACATCTTCGCGATGGCCAAATGCACTCAGGCGAAAGTAACCTTCTCCCGAAGGGCCGAATCCCGAACCCGGAGTACCTACAACCTGTGCTTCATGCAATAGTTTATCAAAAAATTCCCAGGATGACAGCCCCTGGGGCGCTTCAAGCCACAGGTAGGGAGCATTAACCCCTCCATAAACGGTAAGCCCTTTTTTTAAAAGACCTTCCCGGATTATGGCGGCATTTTTCATATAGTAACTGATCAGAGAGGCACATTCCTTCTGTCCTGCTTCAGAAAGGACTGCCAATCCGCCACGCTGGGCAATGTTCGAAGCCCCGTTGAAGAATGTAGTCTGCCTGCGCAGCCACAAGCGGTGCAGTTCACCGGACTCACTGTCTTCACAAACCAGATCCCGCGGAACTATTGCCCAACCGAGGCGCACTCCGGTAAAGCCGGCTGATTTTGAGAAACTATTGATTTCAATTGCGCATTCTTTTGCACCGTCAACTTCATAAATAGACCTGGGCAGTGCGGAATCACCAATAAATTCAGCGTAAGCAGCATCAAAAATAAGCACCGCTTTGTTATCGCGGGCATAAGCAACAAACTTCTGCAGCTCCTTATGGGTTGCCACAGCGCCTGTTGGGTTATTCGGACTGCATAAGTAGAGCAGATCAACTTTTTGCTTTGGTGGTTCGGGTATAAAACCGTTTTCGCTGTTGCAGACCATGTAGATAAAGCCGCTGTAGTTGCCCGCTCCACTTTTAAAGCTGCCTGAACGTCCCGCAATTACGTTGGAATCAACATAGACCGGATAAGCCGGATCCTGAAAGGCTACCAGGTTATCTGTACTGAATATCGATTGAATGTTGCCCGCATCAGGCTTGGCTCCATCACTGATAAAGAATTCATCCTTATCGAGAATCACTCCTCGCTTTCTGTAAAAACGGGCCAAAGCCTCACGCAGTTCTTCTTCCCCTTGCTCATCTCCGTAGCCTGTATAAGTTTCCGCCTCAGCCAGGCGACCGACTGCGTCTTGCAGGCCTGCAACTATTGTCCGGGTGAGGGGTTCGGTAGTATTACCGATTCCCAGGCGGTGCACCCTGGCCTGGGGGTTCTCCTGTTGGAATTCTTTTATCCTGCGCCCAATTTCCGGAAACAGGTAACCGGCGCTTAATTTACGGTAATGTGTATTAATTTTTGCCATCACTGACTCCTCATTTTATAATATCGCCTTAGATATATCCTTCAGGTATCTCTATATCAGAGATTGCTTTCCTGATCACATCATAGTGTGCTTCCCTGGAAAGCGAACACATAGGCAGCCGGAAAGATTCCCGACACCATTTTTTCATAGCCATGGCTGTTTTAATCGGGATGGGGTTGGTTTCAATAAAGCACGCTTTAAAGAAGTCCATTAAACGTTCTTCAAGCTCCCTGGCCCGATTAATATCTCCATTAAGCGCACTGTGCACCATCTCTCTCATCTGCCGTGGAACCAGGTTGGCTGCCACAGAAACCACTCCGTTTCCACCTGCTTCGATCAAATCAACTGTCATATTATCATCACCACAGAGAACCACAAATTCATTATGACGCATACCAATCAGGTTTTTCATCTGCGTTAAACTACCTGAGGCTTCTTTCACTCCAACTATGTTTTTATTTTCGCTCATCAGGCGGTAAAGCGTCTCATTTTCCAGGTTTACCCCACAGCGATTCTCGATATTGTATAAAATACACGGTATCGACACCGATTCAGCTACAGCTTTAAAATGCAGGTAAAGACCCTTCTGGGTCGGCTTGACATAATAAGGATTGACCAAAAGCACCGCATCGACTCCTGAATGCTCGGCATGCTGAGAAAGCTGGATTGCTTCAGATGTAGCATTGCTGCCTGTTCCGGCTATTACCGGGACCCGACCATCAGCATATTCCACGGTCAGGGCGATAACCCTGTCGTGCTCTTCATGCGACAGGGTTGAACTCTCTCCAGTTGTGCCGCAGGGAACCAGACCGTTGATACCTGAGTCGATTTGATATTCTACCAGGTGTTTGAATGAAGCAATATCTACCGCCCCGGTTGATGTAAACGGAGTAATTAACGCCGTATGAACTCCCCTGAAAATGCTATCGATTTTTTTCACCCCCGGCAATGGATTGCATCATATCCTTAATATTAAAAAGCCCTTTTCTGCTACAAATCCAGCGGGCGGCAACCAGGGCTCCTTCAGCAAAGCCTTCACGGTTTCTCGCGCTGTGTTCCAAGACTATAGTATCTTCTTCACTGTCAAAGATAACCTGGTGTCTGCCCGGAATTGAACCGCCCCTGGTCGATGACAAATGCAGTTCATGATCCCCGATTCTACCCTGGGGCAGGTCACTGACAGTTTTACTTTTTCTCTCCAGGTTCCTGATCATTATGTCGCCGAGCATTTGCGCTGTCCCCGAAGGGCTGTCCGCTTTATTCCTGTGATGATATTCGTGGATAACAGCATCATATTGTGAAAAACGATTCATGAGCTGGCTTGCATTTTCAACCATTTGGAAGAAAAGGTTAACTCCCAGTGAAAAGTTTCCCGACCAGATCAGGCCAATACCTGCTTTTTCAACAATAGCAGCAACCCGTTCCATTTGATCATACCAGCCTGTTGTCCCGATTACAGCCGGTATCTTTAATTCCCCACAGCGCTCTATATTGGAGACTACAACCTCCGGATGAGTAAAATCTATTATAACATCAAGCGCGGCTGATATGGAAGTAAGTTCCCGTGCCGTTATCTCGGCAGCAGAACTGCCGGGATCTACAATCTCCGGGACTTCATATCCATGAGACAGGGCAATCCGATGGATCAACTTTCCCATCTGCCCATAACCGACAATACCTATGCGCAAATTTGTCAACTCCCATCTCTTCCGTAAAATATATTCTCCAACTGTAAGGCTCTTCCTTCATAAACCTTAAATGTTCTCAATATGGACAATCTTGACTTGATCCTGAAATAATAGCTATAATGGCCGCAGGCGAAAATCCTCGGTGGTGAAAACTTATGTGTCCTGATAAACCGGATAAACGGCTGCCAGAATTAGATATAACAGCCAATGAAGACAAAAGACGCCGCTCCCTGCAGGAGCGCTGTGCACAACACAGGAATAACCTGAAAGGGCAGGATCCTCACAAACTTGCCGGTCTGGCGGCAATGAGCATAAGACCTGACAATGATGGCAGTTTCATTCTTAGCGGTGAACACTTAAACAGTCAATACCATGTAAAATGGCCTTCCTTTACCGTTACAGACAACGAAGGCAACCCGGCTTCACTACAGACAGAAGCCCTCTGGCTGCATTATCTTGATCGAGCCGACGGTCAACCGCTGACGGGACGCTGGGTTAACTTAAGTGAAATAGGCGGCCTTTTCTACCAGCAGGCTTTCCAGGGCTACTGCGGCGACATGCTTGCCGAGTACTGGAATGACGATATAGAAGGTTTGCGGAAAAAATGCCTTGCCAGTGGCGGGTGGTCCCTGCCAAATCTCGGTGACCTCGCCTTTGAATGGCGGGCTTTGCCCCGCCTGCCCATATGCCTGTGCTATAGATTGCCATCAGGGGGAAAAGAGGCCTGGGCTACAGTACTATTTGACGCAGCAGCCGGCCACTACGTAGCAGCAGATGTAGCTGCTATTACTGGTAAAAAGCTGGCAGACCGACTGATTGAATAACAGGATAAGGATATGATCAAAATTGCCAATGCACCAGGAAACAACAGGTAGCGATAGCAGATTCTCCGTCGGCTTTTTTAACTGGTTTTTATTCTTTGGCTCGGTATTTTTCTTTATGGCCAATCTGTTTGCCTCTATTGCTGTTTTCCCGGCTTACAGCCTCTCAATCGGGAGCACTCCTTTTCAAGCCGGCCTGCAAAACACATTATTCGGGGTTACCGCGGTATTAATCCGTTTTTATTTAGGGCCGGTTATGGATCACAGGGGTCCAAAACCGCTGATGCTGCTGGGCGCTTTTGCTTTTGCAACTACCCCCCTGCTGCTTTTACTAAGCCCTTCATACAACCTGCTGCTGGCCGCACGCCTCTATCAATCCCTCGGACTTGCCGTTTTCCTGCCCGGTATGTTTGCCCTGACGGCAGAAATGGCACCACCCTATCGTATCGGCACATACCTGGGAGCTTTGCGTATATTTTTTAACCTGGGTTTACTAGCGGGGCCATCTGCCGCGCTGCTGATCATTGAAAGCCTCGGTTATGACAGCTGGTTCATGGTTAGCGGTTTTAGCGGCCTTCTCTCCCTCGCCCTGCTGACCGTTGTCAGGACCCCTCTAGTTCCGGTCAGGGTTGAGAAAAAAGCCAGCTCATTGAACCAGATTATAGAAGCGCTTTCCGTTAAACAGATTTACCCGATCATCGGAGGAATTGCTCTGTACGCCTTCACTTACAGTGCAGTTGTTTCTTTTGCCGCAGTACATATTGAATCAACAGCTCCAAATGTAGAAGCAGCATACTTTTTCATTGCTTTCGGGGCATCTGGAATCATTACATGTGTGGGAGCAGGAGCCCTTTCCGATCGTTTTGGCCGTCAGCAGGTCGCCTGGCCGATGCTAGTTGCCCTGGGAATAGGAACAACACTGTTTTTCTATATAAATCAATGGCCTGCCCTGGTTATTATTTGCGCTATCATCCTGGGTATTGGAATCCAGGGCAGTTCTCTCGTTTTCGCCGCCTGGCTAATCGAAATTAGCAGGCCAAGACTTCGCGCGACCACCATCAGCCTCCAGGAAAATACTATTGATATTGTCTTCGCCCTTGGAGCCCTGTCCTTTGGAATTGCCGCTCAAGGTCCCGGCCTGGGCATGGCTTTCTTTCTAACCGGTATAATAACTGCTGCCGCTGTTATGCCCCTCAGGAAAATTAGCGCAACCCTGCTCAAAAAAGCACATCAGTGATCAAAAAGAACGAGGTAAACCCCATCCGCTTCTTTCCTGCCTTTTACCAGTTCGCAGTGCCTCAAGACAGCAATCTGTTTATCAAGTTCCCATTCGGGAATTTTAAATTCATCCATGATCTGCTGCCGGGTAACTTTGCCATTTTCTTTAATAAAGTCATGAATATTTTTTTGAATATCGAGCAGGCCTTCGGTGCCGCTTTGGCCTGCTGACTGACGATGTTTTTTTGCCAGCTGGGTAGCTGCCACGTCGCAGGTCTTCGGCGCCTGCATTGCTCCCATGAAGCAATCTTCACAAAGGTCCTGGCCGTGATGGTGGTATGTATCTTCGCTGGCTATTTTTGCCTTACATCTTGAGCATGCAATAAGCATTACCTTTTCCTCCCTAAAACATCTTTACTTAAGCTTAAGCAAAAATTTATTACTACGCCCTATTATAGCATTTAAGACCAGCTGACAATAAAGGACTGATTCTGACTTAACTGAATTATCTTTGCCGAAAAAAAGGATGCCGCCCTTTTTTGGAGAATATACTATAAAACAGATATATAAACTTGAAGGAGGAAAGATCGATGAGTGCAATTGGTAATCATGTCCAATCAGCTGACTGGAAATCTGAAAAGCACGTCCCAGTTATTAAGATCAAAGGGCCGGCAAAGAAAGGTGAACCCTGTGCAGTTCAACTAAGCGTAGGAGAGGAAATTGCTCATCCCCATACAACTGAGCACCACATCCGCTACATTAAACTGTTTTTTAGGCCGGAAGGTGAGAAATTTATTATCCACCTGGGAACATACCAGTTTGAAGCCCACGGAGAATCAGTCGAAGGAGCTAATGCCGGAAGCGCTAAATGTGAACCGGTAGTATCAACCACGGTAACACTTGAGAAACCGGGCGAACTGGTAGCTTTGAGTTATTGCAATATCCATGGTTTATGGGACAACTCTGAAAAGGTTGATCTGGGCTAAGCAGTTTTAATTTTTTAGAATGGTTAAGATGAAGAAATCCCCAGGAGGGGATTTCTTCATCTTAAAAGCCGGCTATTCTGAAAAGCTAAGTCATTTTAAAAACAGGGAGTGATCGGTAAAAATGAACTGGCTGGAAATCGGAGCACTTGGAATGGCAGCCGGTGTTATCGGCACGGGTGCAGGCGGATTGCTATCCGTTATAGTAAAAACCCCGACACCGCGCTTCACGGGAACTATAATGGCTTTTGCCGCAGGAGTTATGCTATCTATAGTTTTTTTGGAACTAATTGAAGAAGCTATTGATTTCAGCGGCTACCCTGCAGCCATTTTAGGTATTACCCTTGGTATGGCTGTCTTTTACCTGCTTGATCACTTTCTTCCCCATCATCACCCGGTAACCCCTGAAGAAACTCCTTTTGGCAAATACTTAAAAAAAGGCACCCTGTTGGCCCTGGGCATAGGTTTACACAATTTTCCGGAAGGGCTGGCAATCGGCAGCGGTTTTGTTGGATCAACTGAACTGGGAACCTCCCTGGCGATTTTAATAGCGCTGCATAACATCCCCGAGGGCATGGCCGTTGCGGCGCCACTGCGGCAAGGTGGGTATAAATATCTTAAAATAGTTGCTATAACAGCCCTGGCCGGGGCACCGATGGGCATCGGGGCCTTTATCGGCGCTGCAATAAGCAGTGTCTCAGTTTTTGTCCTGGGAGTATCTCTCGGATTTGCCGCCGGGGCTATGCTTTATATTGTATGTGATGAATTGATCCCCGATGCTTATAAGACTGCCGGAGCGCACCTGTCTATCTTCGGTATATTTGCCGGAACAATCCTGGGGATTATTTTTACTTCCTGGTTTTAAGCCTTGACCTGCTATATAATTACAGTTAAGATTAACATTATAATTCCATCAACAAGAATCGAGTTGTCCAACTATGAACAGATCCAGATATAAGCGAAGCAGACAGAGAGAATATTTGTTGAAGCTCTTACAAGGCACGGACAAACACCCTGCCGCCGATTGGCTATATAACAAACTAAAACTGGAATTTACCAACCTGAGTATGGGAACTGTCTATCGCAATCTCAATATTCTGCTTGACCAGAAACTTATCCAAAAAATTGATGCGGGAAGCAATTTTGATCGTTATGATGGCAACACAGAAGTGCATTACCATTTTATTTGCAGTGAATGCGAATTAATATACGATCTCGATGTAGAAGTGTTAGAAGACTTAAACACCGATATCAGTCGAGCTACAGGGTTCAATATTGAAAACCATCGCCTCGATTTTTATGGAGTATGCCCGGCCTGTTCAGAAATAAAGCAATATCAGGCTTAAAAATCCAAACGCTAATTCTTATATCGCATCTAATCAATTGCTTAAAAGAGGTGCAGCATTTTGACGATAGATGCAGAAATCAGCGATTACTTAGAGGGATCTTCATTCGAGGGTGACCTGCGTCCTGAAGCAGAAAAGAATACCTTTAAAGAAAATATTACAATCAGGGGATTATCCACAATTCGTTACACAAACGAATTTTGGACTTCACGCCAGAGACAGGCAGCTTCAATACACGAGATTTCTTACCGGGCCTGTTTCAAACCGCAACTTCCCCACTTTTTTATCAATATGCTCACCAGGAAAGGAGATACGGTTTATGACCCCTTTTCCGGCCGGGGAACCACAGCTATTGAAGCAGCCCTGATGGGTCGTGAGGTCATTTCAAATGATATCAATCCGTTAAGCAAAATTTTATCTGCACCGAGGTTGTCCCCTCCGGAAATTTATGAACTCAGGCAGCGCCTTTCAGAAATCCCGGTTTATCAAGACCTTAAAAACGATTTAGATCTTTCAATGTTCTACCATCCGCAAACCGAATCAGAACTGCTGTCATTGCGCAATTACCTGATTGAAAAAGAAGATCAAGAACCTGATCACCTCGATCGCTGGATTAAAATGATCGCCACTAACCGCCTGACCGGCCATTCGAAGGGATTCTTTTCCGTTTATACCATGCCTCCCAATCAGGCCGTATCAGCTGAAAGCCAGAAAAAAATCAACCTGAAACGCGGTCAAATACCTGAATACCGGGAAATCAAAAAAATAATTGAAGATAAAACCGGCCAACTAATCAGAAATCTGACTGATGAGCAGCGAAACAACTTACGTAATGCTTCAGAAAAAGCTCTCTTCCTGGAAAGTGACGCTGCCAAAACAAATGCTATACCGGCGGAGAGCGTCGATTTAACTGTAACATCACCACCTTTCTTAGATGTTGTTCAATACTCAAAAGATAACTGGCTGCGCTGTTGGTTCAATAATATCGAGCTGGAAAAAGTTGAGAAAGCTATTACAATGGCAACCACCCTGGAGCAGTGGTCACCAGTTATGTTTTCTGTATTCAAGGAGCTCTACCGCATAGCAAAACCAGGAGGTTGGGTCGCATTTGAGGTTGGGGAAATCAGAAACGGACAAATTAAGCTTGAAGAAGAAGTAATTCCACTGGGGATAAAAAGCGGCTTCGAATGCGCCGGTATAGTTGTTAATCAACAAAAATTCACTAAAACCTCGAATATATGGGGCATTTCAAATAACCATGCCGGCACTAATAGCAACCGTATTGTGCTATTTAAAAAACCGCTTTATTGATCCTGGAATTAAGAAACATTATTGCCCAGCAGATATATATTGTTTTAACAGCGTCAATGATCATGGTTAATCAGGGGCGCTGGGCAGTTTTAGGGCTGGACTCTAAACCTCTGTTCATCTGAATTGCCTGACGGGGCGAGTCATACATCACCCAGATATATACTGCAATCAGACCCAGCCCTCGGGTGAAGAACCAGGCGGCAATGGCTATAAAAAACCACATCAGCCCTTTACTAAACTGCCCCAGGTACATATACCCTGCACCCGGGAAAATCAGGTTAAGAAGGCTGGAAAGTATCGGATCCTTCCTGAAGCCGGAATTTTTCTCGCGGCTTCTTTTTCCCGGCACTTCTTTAGCTAACGTTTCGGGAGATTCCAGTGAAGACCTGCAGTAACGGCATTTGGTGGCAAAACTGATAATTTCTTCCCCACAAAACGGACAGCGTTTATAAGCTACATTATTATCTTGATCTTCCAGGGACGGTTTTCCGGGACAGGCCCATGTAGTACAACCTCCGGTTTTTTCCCAGCATCCGCCATGGTAATTCCGCATACAAAGCCGGCAGCGAACCGTAAGATCAGCAGGTTTGAACTCCTGGCCACAGGTACTGCAGTAATTTTCTTTCATGATAAAACCTCCAGTAAAATTATATCATACTTATGGCTCTTCCAGCTGCGGTTGCGCAAAATTTGCTTGCTCTTTGAAGACTTAAAGAGGATAATTGCAATAGAAATTGCAATTATGGAGGAGATTAAAATGGAAAGCCGTACTGTTGCCCAGGCTGCTATTAGTATAGCGATGACCACAACCAGGGAAGAAGAAATGATCATGAAAGAAAAACACCTTGAAGAGGGAATACAGTCACTAGCTGTTGATTACGGTGGAGAATTTTTAAGTTCTCTGCAAAAAGTCGTAGAAAGAGCAGTCGTCGCCTCAAAAAGAGAAAACATCATTGATGATTCCAGTCACTCGGATGGCGCTGTTGCCGGAGCAACCAGGGAAGCGCTCGTCCAGATTATGCCAAAAGCCCTGGGCTTGAATGTGGGAGGCAAAGTAGGTATCGCCAGGGGTGACACGCACATCGCGGTAGCAATCTTTTTTGGCATCGGCTTGCTGCATAGAAACGATGTGGCAATCGGTCTGGGGCACAGGGCTATTTAACCCCCCTGTAAAATAGGAATCGTGGGAACCATCTGCAGAGCATGGTTGTCGATAGATAAAAAGGAGGGGCAAACTATGACTGCAAAACGATTTAAAGCTATATCCTTATTCATCCTTGTTACAATGCTGGCAGGTGTATTTCTGACTTCATGCGCCGCAACAGACTTCTACATGGAATCCAGTGACATTAGAATGGAAGACGCCGCAATGGAAACCCATTACGTCCAGGAAGAACCGGCTGCAGCAGAAAAGGCACCCGATACAGATTACGACACCATGGTTCATAATGGAAGAGTTGGGGAAGGCAATCTCCGCCACGTTATACGCACCGGTTCAATTGAACTTACTGTTAAAGATACAAGGGAAACAATCAATGAGGTTCGCAGTATCGTCGAACAGTCAGGGGGGATGATCAGCAACTCTAATGTATATGAGGCGAGAGAGGGTCAATACAACGCTCACCTTACCCTGCGGGTACAGAATGATAACTTTGACCGGGTTATGGACCGCCTTCAAAATCTGGGCAAAGAAAGAAATGTGCAAACCGGAACAGATGATGTCACCATGCAGTATATCGACCTTGAATCACGCCTGAACAACCAGAAAGCACAGGAAGAGAGACTTATAGAAATCCTCGACATAGCTGAAACACTGGAGGAAGTCTTAGAAGTTGAAAGAGAACTGCATCGGGTCAGGGGCGAAATAGAAACGATGACCGCCCGGCTTAACCATTTAAAAGACCAGGTTTCCTACGCGACTATTAATCTTACCATTCGGGAAGAAACAGTGCCCACGGAGGAAATTTCACCACTGGCGTTCGAAAACCTGGGCGAAAGTATCGGACAGGCTTTTATCGGCAGCATAAATTTTATACTTAAAGCTCTTTCCTTTATGGTAGTGGCCTTTGCTGCCTTACTGCCTGTATTAATAATTTTGGGAATCACAGCCATTTTGATATTTCTACTGGTACGCAAATTTTCGAAACGCAAAAAAACATCGGCAGGAGAATTAGATAGCGGGCAGGAGTGATCCGGACGGACATTGAAAAACAGCTCTAACTTTAAGGGGGCGCTCCTCTTCTATGAGGAATGCCCCCGGCTGTCTTTGCAGACGCTGGATAAAATAATATACAGCAGCAGACTAAATCTGCTCTTCAAGTATATCCTCTTCTTCTAAAATATCTTCCCGCTCAAATAATTCAACAGCACGCTGCAGCAAATCCAAAAGCTGCTGGCGCTCACTTTCGGTCACACGTGCTAAATATAGAGCTAAAAGGAGGTTGCGCCTTTCTTCTACATTCTCTAAAACGTTCAAGCCCCGGGGTGTAATAGAAATCCAAACCTGGCGGCGATCTTTTTCCTGCCTTTCGCGCGTCACCAGGCCCATTCGATGCAGGCGGTTAATCAAGGCAGTTACTGCACTTAGGGTAACTCCAAGCATATGAGCAAGAAATGAAGTATTGCAGGGCGCTTTTCGCAGCGCACGAAGGACTACATACTGGGTGTCGGTAATTTCATCTACAGTGTAGCGGTTGTGTAAAACCCTAACCCGGTAAATCAGGCGGCTGAAAACATAATCCAGTTCTTTGATATAATCAATCAGGTTTTCGCTTTTTATTGCAGCCCTCTCCTCCCGAATATACTTTAAGCCTTAAATTATTAGCGGTGTTAAATATTAATTGATTTATTTATACCATTGAAATTGGTGGCGGTCAAGAATGCGGAAGGGCATATTAGATATTTTCAGGTTCTGCCTGATGTGGTACAGTAAACATATGAACTTGATGTATGCAGCCAAAACTGTTTTCAGGAGTAAGCAAAATGCTTAAAAAAAACGCTCTAAATAAAATAAGCCAAAACAAACACCTGGTATTTCCCCTGCTCTCAGGCTTGATTATGATTGCAGCTTTTCCGCCTTTTGAACAGGGCTATGTAACCTGGTTTGCTCTTATGCCCTTAATAGCCACCTGCCTCCTAACAACCCCTTTGCGCGCCTTTTGGGCTGGTTTTATATTTGGGCTTCCACTTCATTTTTATGTAAACTTATATCTGTCCCATGTCCTTTTTCCATACCTGCCTGCTTACCTGGCTGTCATTGCGATGATTAGTCTTGTTGCCTATATCAGCCTCTTCAGCGCCGTATTTGGTTTGTTCGCTTCCCTGCTGAACCGTTCCGGGAAAGCCTGGTTCACTGCCCTGGCCGTACCATCATTGTGGCTGTTAACTGAGTACCTGCGCTCCTTAAGTTTCCTTGCTTATAATGTAGGGTACCTGGGCTATACTCAGTGGAACTACCCCCTGTTTCTCAACATTACATCTATATATGGGTACTGGGGGCTGCCTTTCCTGATTGTCTTTTTCCAGGCCCTGGTTCTGCTCATATTGATGAACAGGCTGCAGGGAACCGGAAGGTATGCACTTACTACAGTATTTTTAATCATGCTGCTGGCAGGCCTTACAGTTCCGGAGCTTTTACCTGTCCATAAGAATGAAGAAAAACTGTCTGTGAGCCTAATACAGGGTAACAGTCATCCTGAGCAAGTAGCTGATAGCCGCCAGGAAGATGTCGTTCAGCAATACAGCAATTTGACAGAACAGGCCCTGGCCGGCGAAGCTGAAATTGATCTTGTTGTCTGGCCTGAAACTATAACCAGGTTAGATTTCTCAGGAAAAAGGGAGCATCATCCCTCGATTATAAAACTGGCAGAGAAATACGAAGTAAGTATGCTCTACGGAGCCCGGGTTAGAAAACAAGACTTGCTATATAATTCAATCACCCTTTATTGCGAAGGCCAGGAAGAAATTCCTGTATACCATAAGCATCGCCTTGTCCCTTTTGTGGAATATTTTCCCATGGAGCAGTTGTTAAACCAAGTGCTGGAGTTAGATTTATTGCTCGGCAGTTATTCATCAGGCAAAGAAATTACTGTTTTTGATCTTGGAGGAATCCCAGTGGGAGGGGCAATCTGCTTCGAATCATATTTCGGAGATCACACCCGTTTATTTGCGGAAAAAGAAAGCCGCCACCTCTTTATCCTGACCAATGACGCCTGGTTTGGCGAATCAATCGGCCTGGAACAGCATGCCCAGGCTGCAGCAATTCGAGCAGCTGAAATGGGAGTAGGCGTCACCCAGGTAGCGAACAGCGGAATCACAATATCATTTAATCATCGCGGAGAAGAGTTGTTTAGATCCGGGAAAAACGAAGCTGCTGTTTTTACAATGCCCCTGGATCTAACTACCCGTGATACTTTATATGTTCTTTATGGAGATTACTTTCCGGCTGTCTGGGCTTTATTTCTGATAATCGTAACCCCTGTGGTTATCTTGCGCAAACCTGTTAATTAACACGAGGACAAAATGAGCCGGGCTTTAATTTGCTTTCGTATAAGTGAAATCCTGCTTACCCTGGTTTATAGCCCGGATTGCTAACCAAGAAAGCCTTTAACCACAACAACAGGAGTTCCGGCATCAGCCGAACCGCTAACTAAATCTGCCAGGCTGGCCAGCACATCTTCCATACGCCGTGGTGTTGTCCCTTCCCTGTCAATACTATCTTCAGAAAAACCGACCTGACTGCTGTCAGCGATAAAAGCTTCAATCTCTTCTGCATTAAGGTTCTTTTCATGGAAACAGTGATCGGCAAGATACTTATACTTAACTCCTTCACGAATACAGTTTAACCCATCCGTAGCAGCAAAAGCCGCCTGGGGATCGGCAAGCTCATAAATTCTGCTGGAAGGGTCAAGGTATGCCCCATCTCCATAGATCATTACCTGGATGTCAATACCCAGCTCTTCTTTAACTTTGTCGCGTAAAAGGTTAACTACTTCCTTTCCATCCCGGGGTGCTAACTTCAACCTCTCGCCTGATGACATGTTGCTGCCAAGCAAGCCCCATTCAGAATATGCCTCTCCTTCGGTGCAAACCTGGTCAAGAGTTATGCAATTTTCAAATCTGCTGCTGAGCACCTTTTTTGTCGTTTGCCTGGTATGAATGTCTGCAGCAATAATCCCGTCAGGTGCAAATTCCAGGACATGCAAAGGGTCATTGGATAGAAATATTTTTGGCTTTGCTCCTTCTTCCCTGATAATATCGCGATAAAGTTTTATATAGTCTACTCCTGTAAGAGGATGCTTAAATTCTCGATTGCTCAGATCTTCAAAAGTAATCAGATCTTTACCCAACCCTTCAACAAAATCTGCATCAACAATTTTGTTGCCGACTTCGTCGCTCGGATATGACATTTGCACCACTACTTCGCCACTGGGGACAACCCTGGCTATCCCTTTTAGAATCATTGAAAATCGGTTTCGGCTGGCAATGGGAAAAACTACCGCAACCCTGTCCTTATCAGATAGCTTCATTTTGTCTCTTATTTCCCGGGCAATATCATCGACGGTAATATAGTTATTTTGAGCACGAGCCACAATCGATTCGGTTATGCAAACAACATCATTATCGCCAAGCAGACCATCCCTGTAACAGGTAAGCAGGTGGTCAAAAATCATTTTCACGATATCCATTCCCGGCAATATCACGCCCATTTTTAGACCATAAGCGAGGGGACCGACATAATCAGGCAGTTTCATCTTTTTTCACCTCCGTTTTAACAGGTCCTTTGCTTTTCGGCAAATACTTTTAAAGCATACTCATAATCGCTCCATCTGTTTATATTTATGAATGATTCCTGGGCAGGATCAAAACGCAATATTTCATCCAGACCAATATATTTGACTCTTATATGTTCGTAAAAATCGGCAACTTTAAACTGCCCCTTCATAAACTGGTTTTCAATTACATCAATACAGGTCCGGCTGTAAAATGCATGCAGGGGCTGGAAATATTCCCCGATACACGGCACAACAGCATCGTATTTTAGGGCAAAACCAGACATATAATCAATGAGCTCCAGGTTCAAAAATGGCATATCACAGGCTGTGAAAAACTGATGGGGCAGCTCTGATACGCTAAGACCGGCATGTATACCACGCAGAGGACTTTTCTTTTCATTGACTATAATATCCGAGGTTAACTTGACCGGCAAATGATGATACAGGTCCGGTTTATCGGTTGCCACGGTTATTTGATCGAAATATTCAGCCAGGCAATTAACCATTAATTCAATAAGGGTCCGGCCTTGAAAATCAAGCAGTGCCTTTGGCTGTCCCAACCTTTTACTGTCACCACCGGCGAGAATTACTGCCCCTTGATGCTCTTTTTTTGCCCAGTTGTATTCGCTCAAATACCCACCCCTTGAATAATAAACCAAAACGGCAGTTTACTCTGAAAGCAGCTGCAAACGCTTGCGTTCACTAATCATAACCATGATAATCCCTACTTCATAAAGAAACAAGAGCGGTAAAACCATAATAACCTGAGATATTATATCAGGCGGGGTGATTATCGATGACATAATGAGCATAAATAAAAGGGCAATCTTTCTGTGCCGCCGCAGAAACTCTGTCGAAAGAAGCCCTATTTTCCCCAGGGCCCAGGTAACCAATGGCAGTTGAAAAACAGCACCAAATGCAAAATTGAAAGACAGGAAAAATGAAATATATTCACTAACTGTAAAGAGGGGCTCCAACTCGGCTGAAGCAAACTGCAAGAAAAACCGCAGTGTGAAAGGAAATACCACATAATAAGCAAACACAACCCCACTGATGAACAAGAAAGCTGAACCAATAATAACGCTGATCAAAAATATTTTTTCGCCCCTGGTTAAACCCGGAAAAGCAAAGGCCAGCACCTGGTAAGTGAGCACCGGTGAAGATATGATCAACCCACTGAACAATGACAATCTTAAGTTAGCCATGAAAGCTTCTGGAGGAGATAGATAGATTAATTTAAGCTCATCAAGGGGCCGGGTTAAAATGCCCCGGATTAATTCAACATTTGCAAAACAGATAATAGCAGCTACAAGCAAAGCGCCTGCTGAAATTAGCAGACGCAGTCGCAACTCTGTAAGATGCTCAAGTATGGGCATAGTGCCGTCTCTGTTTTTACTCACCCCTACTGAATACCTCCCGGCATTCCCAAAGCCGTTTAAATCCCAACGGGTTATCTAAACCCCATTCAGTCAAAACAACAGCATTATTTTTCGGAATCGGGGTTTTGGGTAGCTGATTCATCAGATCCGGAGTTACCCTTCAGTCCATCTTTAAGCTCAACCACGCTTTTGCCAACAGCCCTGGCCAGCTCTGGAAGCCTTTTGGCCCCAAATAGCAAAAAGATTAAAGCTAAAATCAGGATTATCTCCGTAGGTCCAATTCTACCAAACATAACATATCCTCCTCAGTAGAGAATCAAGATGTTTTATGTATACCAACTAATTGTAACATATTATAAATATTTCGGTAACCTTCGGGAACCAGGCCATAGGCTGCCTGGAAAACTTAATTTAGTAACACAGTAAGTGTTCTATGCAGCAGCATAACCAGCGCCCGGTATTTGTACTATCTGTTCTTATCAGTCTCGTTCTCATCTAAATTAATACCGTCTTTTTCATCAAACTTTATGCTGTCCTTCAAATCTTTTGTTGCTTTGCGAAATTCTTTCAATCCATTCCCGATCGAACGGCCCAGTTCGGGCAGTTTGGCCGGACCAAATATTATCAAGGCCACTGCTAAAATCAGGATTATCTCCAATGGCCCAATTTTGCCGATCATACCCTTCACCTCCGTAATAACAGCATTTACACCAAAATAGCCATTACTCCAACCATATATCATTATAGCTTATCTTGGACATAATTACGATATGCTGCGGCTACTTTTTTACGACTCCCGCCTGGAAAGCCCAACAGAAGTAAAAAGGTAAGGCGCACCAAGGGTAACCCAGACTCCGCCTAACGCGTAACGGATAAACCCAAGGGGTGTAACATCTGAGGGAAGAAGCCCTCCTAACCCGACAATAATCCCGAATAAGACAACCACGCCTACAAGCACTTTTAAAATCTGGAAGAATATGGGGCTTTTAACCACCATACGAAGCTTTTCTTTTTCAATAATATAGCCAAAAGATGCCCCGGCAAGATAGCCTAAAATTTTTGGAGGGTCAGCGCCCGGCAAAACTGCTACCAGGAAAACCGGGACAGCAATGGAGAGGGCCAGCAGCAGTGGAGTGGCAAATTTATCTATCAATCCTTTTTCAACAAGCAGGTTGCTCACCCACAGGAAAAGCAGCAGGAATGGTATTCCGAAAGCAAAACCGCCCAGAATATCCCCTAAAAAATGATAGCCCAGCACCATCCTCGAAACTGCGATCAGAACCACTGCAGCAAAAACCCAAATCCAGAAAGCCTTATTTTTCAAGCGTACTCCCAGATATCCCCACACGGTCACTGCCGTCAGGGTATGGCCGCTCGGGAAAGCATAACTACCCTCGGGATGAGTAACCCCTTCAATCGGCGGACGCTCAAGCAAGGTAATATCTTTAATCAGGTTGCTCACTGTTGCCGACGAAAGGAGGACGAACGCACCCCAGAATCCTATGGATTTATTATAACACCAAATTAAAACGCTGAAAAAAATCATGAAGAACTCATCGTCACCAAGAAATGTTATCGCCCTGAATAAATATTCCACGGGGCCGAGCCGCAAATTCTGCAGAAAGGCAATTAGCTCTACACTGCGAG